>WBZR01001488.1_pt1 | contig 28874 bp, 31 predicted proteins | sample 5204231 | NCBI WGS metagenome assembly WBZR01 (sample SAMN12412403, study PRJNA552823) | activated sludge metagenome | isolation source: activated sludge from anammox sidestream of wastewater treatment plant... | place: USA: Virginia | collected 2017-08
GGATGGTCTATGCAGTGAGCACGAACGGGCATCTCCTGCGCGCGGACCCGAAGTCGCGCGCCGTCATCGACCTCACTGTCGGGGGGCGCCAGTGATTGGCGACGTGTTCACAATCGCGCTCCTGAACCCGATGGTGAACTTCCTGGTCATCCTGAATAACCTGCTGTTCAGCAGTTTTGGGCTGGCGATCATCGCGTTCACCATCATCATCCGGCTGGTGACATTCCCTCTCACCTTCCGGCAGTTGCATTCGACGCGAGCGATGCAGGCTATCCAGCCGCGGATCAACGAGGTCAACAAGAAATACAGCGACCCGAAGCGGCGCCAGGAAGAGATCATGAAGCTCTACCGGGAGGCGGGGGTGAACCCGCTTGGCTGTGTAGGGCCGCTGGCGCTGCAGTTTCCGGTGCTCATCGCCCTGTACAGCGCCGTCCGGCTGGCGCTGGCGACATCGCCCGAGGCGCTGGAGAAGCTCTCGGGGCACCTGTATTCGTGGAGTTACATCCAGCACGGCGTTCCCCTGCAGGACCACTTCCTGGGGTTGGACCTGCGGGCGCCGAACATCGCGATGGTGGCGCTCGTCGCGATAACGACGTGGGCGCAAACCAAGACGACAGCGACGAACCCGGCAGCGGACGAGAAGGCGCGGGCTCAGCAGCAGATGATGGCCTACATGATGCCGGTCATGTTCGGGTTCTTCGCGCTGAGTTTTCCAAGTGGTGTCTCGCTCTACTGGGTGGTCAATTCGCTTGTCGGCATCGCGTTCAACATCGTTGTCTATGGGCTGCCGATGTTGAAGATCGAACCAATGTTGAAGGGGCCGGCGGGGACGCAACAGCCGGCTCTCGCCGAAGCCAGCGCTCCAGGAGCGGCATCGGCCATATCCCCACCTGCTCGAGAATCGAGGACTGAGAATGGACCAGGCCGAAGCAAGCGGCAGAACCGTCGACGACGCCCTTAGCCGGGCGCTGGCCAAACTGGGAGCGACGCGCAAGGACGTCGACGAAGAGCGAGTCGAGTTTCGTGTGCTCGACGAGGGACGCAAGGGCGGACTTTTTGGGCGTGGTGCGCGTGATGCCACGGTGGCGGCATGGTGGGCCGGCCGCGAGGGAGCCAGGGAAGGGGCCGGGGAAGCTGCTCCTGCGCCGGCGGCCCGCGCGGAACGCAGCCAACGGCCGGCACGGCAACAGGAAAGCGGTGCTTCCGCTCCCCCGGCCGGTGGGGAGGAGGCGAAACACCGCCGCCGGGGTGGACGTGGCCGGGGCGGGCGTGGAGGAACCGGGACAGGGGGTGACGCACGGAGTGGCGGAGGCGCGCGGCAAGGCTACGAAGCGGCGAGCCCAAAGCTGACTGACGCCGACTTCCTGCGGCCGCGGTTCGATGAGCAGCCACGAGACGAGCGTCCAGAGCGTCCCGAGCGCGCCGACCGTCCGGCACGTCCGGCGCGGAGCGAGGGAAGCCGGGGAAGCCGTGCCGGGAGCGATTCGCGGGCATCGGCGCCGCCCCAGCGGCGCGATCGGCGCCGCCACGAAGAGGAACCGCGTGTTGAGCCCAACATCGACGCGCCGGAGGTGGATTTCGCGGCGCAGACCGTGGACGACCTGCTCCGTATTTTCGGGATTGAGGCGGAGATCTCGATTCGCGAGCCGCTCACGGCGGGCGACGGGCTTGGCAGCGCGTTTGCGGTCATCGATATCAAGGGCGATGACCTTGGGGTCCTGATCGGCCGGCGTGGCGACACACTGATAGCGATGCAGTACCTGGTGAACCTGATCCTTTCGCGCCACTACCCCGGGCAGGGTGGGGTGACGATCGATGTGGAGCACTATCGTCATCGGAACGAGGAGCGAATCCTGGCCCTGGCACGGCGGATGGCCGACCGTGTGCGGGAGAGCGGCTCGCCGATCACACTCGAACCGATGAGCCCCGCGGAACGCCGCCTCGTACACCTCGAGTTCATGGATGACGCGGACATCGAGACCAATAGTGTGGGTGAGGGCGAGCACCGCAAGGTCGTGATCAGCCGCCGCTAGCGGCAGGAGGAGTTGTCACGCGCATCGTCATCGCTGGGAACGTCACCCAAGACCTTGCCCCGGACGGGGGCTGGGTGCCGGGAGGCCCGGCCCTGTATGCTGCGCGCATGGCGGCGAACCTCGGGGCAAACGTGAAACTGATCACGCGCATAAGCAAAGAGTATGATAGGACGGTGTTCGAGGGGATAGACGTGGACGCGCTGCCCGCTGAAACGGCCTGCCGGTATGCGAACCGCTACGACGAGTCGGGTGCGCGTACGCAGTTGCTGCTCGCGCCAGGGGAACCGATCGGTCCGTCGGAACTCGACGCCCATGGGGCGGACGCGCTGGTTCTCGCCCCCGCCTACCACGAGTTCGATTCGGCGCCGGCCAAAGGCCCGGAGTTGCGCGCGGTCATGCTCCAGGGCGTGTTGCGCGCGACTGACGGGGAGCGGGTGATTCCCCACCCGAACCCGGAGCGCCAGGCGGTAGCGCTGGTGACGCCCGGGTGTTTCGCGTTCCTGAGCGAAGAGGACACGGCCGATGCCAGCAGCCTTGCCGCTTCGCTGGCGGCACGCGGCGCGAACGTGTTCGTGACGCGGGCCGCGCGGGGTGCGAGCCTCTTCCGCGAGAGGTTGCGGACGGACTTCGCTGCGGTGCCTGCGGCGGGGGTGGTCGATCCCACGGGTGCGGGCGATTGCTTCGCCACGGCGTTCGTGGTGCGGATGGTCGAGACCGGCGACATCGACGTTTCGTGCCGGTTTGCGCTCGCGGCGGGTTCGCTCGCCGTCGAAGGTCCCGGGATTGCGGGCATTCCAGGCCGTGCGGCGATCGAACGCCGTGTCGGCGCGGAGGCAGCTTGATGGCGGCACACGTCGTGACGTTGGTGAATCAGAAGGGCGGGGTTGGCAAGACGACGACCGCGGTGAGCCTTGCAGCGGCACTTGGCCGCAAGGGCCAGCGCGTACTGCTCATCGACCTGGACCCGCAGGCGAACGCGACGAGTGCACTCGGCGTGGATGGCAGTGAACTGAAGGGTATCTACGACGCGCTCCTCGACGAGGCCCCGCTTGCCGAGTGCATCGTAGACGTCGGGGACGAGCACCTGAGCCTTGTGCCGGCCAACCGTGAGCTTTCGGGCGCCGAGGTTGAGCTCGTGCCAGTGATGGCGCGTGAGCGGCGGCTGACGAACGCGCTCTACCCGGTGCGCGACCGGTTTGACTGGATTCTCATCGACTGCCCGCCATCGCTGGGGCTGCTGACGATTAACGCGCTCACGGCGAGCGAGTCGGTGGTCATCCCGGTCCAGTGCGAATACATGGCGCTCGAGGGGTTGAGCCGGCTCGTGGAGACGCTGGACCTCGTTCGCCGCAACCTGAACCCGGCGCTGACGGTGCTCGGGGTGGCGCTCACGATGTTCGATGGACGGACGCGGCTGGCGCAGCAGGTGGTTGACGAGGTTCGGACTCACTTTCCCCAGACGTTCCAGACGATCATTCCCCGGTCGGTGCGGCTGAGCGAGGCGCCGAGCCACGGGGAATCGATCTTCCGGTATGACCCGGGGGGGCGCGCGGCGAATGCCTACGACGCTCTTGCAGGGGAAGTGCTCACTCGCGTAGGAGTTGCCGTATGACGCAGCCAAAACGTGGCCTGGGGCGGGGGCTGGATGCTCTCTTTGGTTCGCCAACGGGGCAACAGCCGCCCGCGGCGAACCCGGAGCCTGTGGCCGAGGCGGGCGTCGAAGCGGTGCCGGAGGAGGCGGCTCCCCCACCCGGGCCGGCTGTCTCGGAGCGGCCGCAGGCGGTGCGTGAGGCACCACGGGAGGACGTACCGGCTCCTGTAGCCACAGTGCAGCCACAGGCCCCTGAAGCCCCGGCGCAGGTACCAGGAAGTGGTCCGGCGCCGCTTCGGCGGGGGCAGCCCGAGCAGCTCGATATCGACCTCATCGCGCCGAACCCGGAGCAGCCTCGTACGCATTTCGAACCTGAAAAGCTGCACGAGCTGGCCGAGTCGATCCGGGAGCACGGGATCATCCAGCCGCTGGTTGTGAGTATCGATGAGCAGGGCGGCTACCGTCTCATCGCCGGCGAACGGCGGCTGCAGGCGGCGCGGCTTGCGGGCCTGGAGACGGTCCCGGTCGTCATCCGCGAGGCGTACGACTCAGAGCTCCTCGAGCTGGCGCTCATCGAGAATATCCAGAGGGCCGACCTGAACCCGGTGGAAGAGGCGCAGGCCTACCGCCGGCTCATCGAAGAATATGGACTGACGCAGGAGGAGGCGGCGCGCCGGGTGGGGAAGAGCCGGGTGACGGTTGCGAACGCGCTCCGGTTGTTGCAGCTGGAAGGCGAGATCCGGCGGAGCCTCGTGGCCGGGGAGATCAGCGAGGGGCACGCTCGCGCGCTCCTGGGGCTGCCGGAAGGGCGGGGCCGGGTGAATGCATGGCGCGAGGTGGTGAAGCGCAAGCTCTCGGTCCGTGATACCGAGGGGTTCGTTCGGCGGTCGCTCGCGGAGACGCCGGCGACGAGCCACACGGCGGGTGCTCAGACGGCGCGTCGCGATGCACATGTCGCCGATATCGAACAGCGGCTGCGGCGTGCGCTGAGTACGCGGGTGAGCGTTCAGCCACAGAAGCGCGGGGCAAAGATCGTGATCGAGTGTTATAGCGGCGAGGAGTTCGATAACGTGGTAAGTACACTCCTGGGCGAGGACTACGCATGAGTGCCGAGGCGCGACTGGAAGAGCTCGGGATTACGCTGCCCGCGGCGCCCGCTGCGGCGGGGCTGTATGCGCCCGGTATACAGGTGGGGTCGCTTCTGTTCGTCTCGGGGCAGGTGCCGATGGTCGATGGAGCCCCGGCGAAGCCCGGCAAGTGCGGCCGGAGCATCTCCATCGAGGACGGGGCTGCCCTTGCCCGGGTGTGTGCGCTCCAGGCGCTGGCGATCGTACGGAGCGAACTCGGGTCGCTCGACCGCGTCGTACGGGTGGCTCGCACGGCGGGGTACGTGGCCAGTGCCGAGGGGTTTACCGACCAGCCGCGCGTGGTGAACGGGGCATCGCAGCTGCTGATCGATGTGTTTGGCGATGCCGGGCGCGGCGCCCGAATTGCTGTTGGGCTGTCTGAGCTGCCGTTTGGCGTGCCCGTTGAGGTGGAGTTCCTCTTCGAAGTTCGCTGAATCCCGCCGTAGAGGGCCGGTGTTGGAGCGATCGGGGTAAAGAGCACACGACAGGCTGTCGTAGTAACGACTGTGACAACCGAGCAGCGGGTACGTGTTTCCCCTACGTTGCGGGTCGAGGGCTCGCGATGGACGCATGCCATCACCGTTCTCTACCTGGCGCTCTCCGCCGGCTACCTGGTGTGGCGAACGGGGTGGACCGTGAACTGGGACGCGTGGTACATCGCGATCCCGTTCCTGGCGGCGGACTATGCGGGCTTCGGATTCTTCTTGCTCTTCGCTGCCACGCTCTGGTCGAAGACGAGGCGGACGCCCGGTATGCCGCAGCCGGGACTGACGGTGGACGTATTCATCCCGACGTACAACGAAGATGTGGCGGTGCTGCGGCCTACGATCACGGCTGCGGTCGCGATGGACTATCCGCACAAGACCTATGTGCTCGACGATGGCCGGCGGCCGGAAGTTCGGCTGCTGTGCGCAGAGCTTGGCGCGACGTACCTCACTCGCGACGATAACCGGCATGCGAAGGCCGGCAATATCAACGCGGCACTCCCGAGGACGAGGGGCGAGTTCATCGCCTTCTTCGATGCAGACCACGCGCCGTTTCGGAACTTCCTGACGGAACTCCTCGGCTACTTCGACGATCCCCGGGTTGGGCTGGTGCAGGCGCCGCAGGCGTACTACAACCTGGATTCGTTCCAGCACGGTGCGATGAAAGATGGGCGGGCGCCATGGCACGAGCAGTCGGTCTTCTACGATGCGATCCTGCCGGGGAAGGACCGCTGGAACTCGGTGTTCTGGTGTGGGTCGAGTGCGATTGTGCGGCGCAAGGCGCTCGAGGAGGTGGGTGGCGTTGACACCCGGACGGTGACGGAGGACATGCACACGGCGATGTGCATGAACGCGGCGGGCTGGCGGTCGGTTTACGACCCGCGGGAGCTCGCGATCGGGATCGCGCCCGATGATGCGGGGGCGTTCCTTACGCAGCGGTCGCGATGGGCGAAGGGTGCGCTGCAGATCCTGCGGCTCGACAATCCGCTTCGCAAGCGGGGGCTCGATTGGCGGCAGCGTATTTCGTACTTCTCGAGCGTTGTTTACGTGTTCGAGTATGTCCCGAAGCTCATTTACATGGTGACGCCGATCGTTGCGCTGCTCACCGGGCAGCTGCCGATGCGGCACTTTGGATGGACGTTCTTGATTGGCTTCGCGGCGTACTGGGGTATCGGGGTACTGGCCTCCCGGTTGCTCACGGAGGGGCGAAACCCGTACTTCGAGTCGGAACGGTACCACTTGCTCAAGCTGGGCATCATGCTTCGTGCGACGGTGACGTTGCTGTTCCCGTCGGGGCTGAAGTTCAAGGTGACGCCCAAGAGCGGTGATGGGCAGGACCATCGGATGGAGGACCTGCGGTTCATTCGGCTGCCGCTGGCGATCGGCGTCCTGAGCCTGCTTGCCGTCGCGTGGGCAGGTGCGAGCTGGGCGACGGGGGCCCGCTGGCAATTGCAGGGCTGGGCACTGCTCGTGACGGCCGGGTGGGGGGCGATGAACGCCGGTCTCGTTGCGTCGCTGGCGCGCACGATCTTGCGAAAGCACCACCGGCGGCAGGCGTACCGGTTCGCAGTCGACATCGCGGCTTCGGTGGATTTTGGCGAGGTGCGGGTGGTGAGCCGGGTCCGTGACGTGTCGGCTGTCGGGCTTGGTTTTGTGACGGGCCTGCGGTTGTCGCGTGGTGAAGAGGTGCGAATTCACTTCTGGCCTGGCGGCAGCGAGCCGGTGAACCTGGTGGTAGAGATTCTCAGTGTGTCGCAGCTTCCCGGTGGGTCGTACCGGTATGGAGCGACGTTCAAGGAGTTTGCGCCGGGGGTGCGCGAACGGCTGATCCTCTGGCTCTACCAGAAGCATGCCCCCGGGATGTTCGGGAGCGGCGCCGGAGCCGGACCTGGCGAAGCGCACGAGCCTGGTGGCAGTGATGCACTGGAGCGTGTAGCCGCGGCGTAGCTACTGAAGCTGAGATAAGACATAAGAGTGATTAGCCAGCAGCCGAGGTGTCCGGGGCAACGCGCAACAGGACGCCGACGCGCGGGATCGGCGGAAGCAGGAACGGCCCGACGTTGACGAGGTCGATGGCATCGAAGCCAGCCTCGGTGAAGAGCGCTGCGAGCCGCCCCCAGCCGCGCAGGTCGACTTCGGCGCAACCGGGGCGAATAACCCAGGAGTGAAAGCGGTTGAGCCAGTTGGCCTTGACGGGTGCGACCTCCATGACCAGTGCTGCCCCGCCGGGAGCGAGGATGCGGCGCAGTTCGAATCCGAAGGCGCGAACGACGTCGTCATCCCAGCGGCGGATGTAGTAGAGGCTGGTGATGCAGTCGAAGGAGGCATCGGGGAAGGGTAGCTGCTCGGGGCTCGCGATGAGCTCGACCGGTCCCGGGCCGTTGACGATGTCCATGGTTACGGGCGGGTCGTCCGCGCCGGCGCGGGCGGCGAGGAGATGCGCGTAGGCGGCAGTACCACACCCAACATCGAGGTAGCGTTTACCGGGGCCGAGTTCGATGAGATCGATGATGCGGTGTGCACGCGGGGTGATCGCGGCCATACCTGTCTGCGAGTTGATGGCGCGAGCGAGCCAGCGCCAGCGGCCGTGGACCCAGTGGAAGCGGACCTGCCGGGCCTGCCGGCGCCGGCGCATCACAGGTCGTACACCAGGCGGAGGCGGCGCCCGGCGGCTTCCGCTTCGATGGTGGTGGCAAGCAGGGCGCGGACCTGGTCGGGCAGGGGCTCGGCGTGGGCACGGCGGAGGAGGGCCCCGGCGAGGGGATCGTTCGCGAGTGCATCGAGCAGCTTTTCGAGCGGGACGCGCAGGGCGGTTGCCGGTTGCCAGGCGAGATCGAGCTTCTCGCGATCTTCGGCGTCGGCGGGTTCGCGTTCGTAGAAGGTGGTGAGGGGCCCCATGGGTACGCGCAGCTCGGCAAGGCGGTCGGCGAGGGCGATGAGCGGATGGGTCGCGCCGAAGCCGCGCGAGTGGGCGAACGACATGAAGGCCACCATGTTTTCCCCATCGCCGGGGAGGGTGACGGCCCCGGGCTCTCCTTCGACTTCGACCGTGAGCCGCATGGCTTCAGGGTACGATCGGCGGGCCCACCGGGCGACTCGGACCGCGGCGATGAGGTGGCATGCCATGCGAGCGCAGTGCGCTCAGCCGACGGCGAGGACGATCTTCCCGAAGTTCGCGTTCGATTCCATGTATTGCTGTGCGCTGGCAGCGGCGGAGAGCGGGAAAACGCGGTCGACAACCACCCTGATACGGCCACTTGCGATATGGGGGAGGATGTTTTTCTCGAAGGCGCGCATGGCGGTGGCCTTCTCTTCGAGTGTGCGGGCGCGCAGGGTGGTGCCGCGCACCTGCGCGCGTTTCGCGAGGAGTGTGCCGAGGTTCAGCGGTGTCGTGCTGCCGCCCATGAGGCCGACGATGACCATGCGTCCCTTGAGGGCGAGGGCGGCCATGTTTTGATCCCAGTAGCTCGCCCCAATGACGTCGAGGATGACATCGACACCGCGGCCGGAGGTGGCTCTCAACGCCTCCTGGGCGAAATCCTGCTCGTGGTAATTGATGCCTGTATCGAGCCCGAGCGCGGCCGCCTGTTCGAGCTTCCCGGGGCTTCCTGCTGTACCGAGCACGGGTGTGGCACCAAGCGCCTTCGCGATCTGGATGGCTGCGACGCCGACGCCGGATCCGGCGGCATGGATGAGGACCGACTCGCCGCACTCGAGGTTGCACTGGCGGAGGGCGTCGTGCGCGGTGATGTAGACCTCGGGTATGGCGCCGGCTTCGTGCCAGGAGAGTGACTCCGGGACCTTCATGACGAGGCGGGAGGGGGCCGCGACGAGCTCGGCGTAGCCTTCGCCCGGGAGGAGAGCCATCACCCGGTCGCCCTCGGTGAAGCCCTGGACGCGGGCTCCGACGTGCACTACCTCGCCCGCGCACTCGAGGCCGGGGATATCGAATGCGGGCTTTGGCCCGGGCTGGGGGTAGCCGCCCATGCGCTGCAGGATATCGGCGCGGTTGAGTGCGGCGGCACGGACGCGGATGAGGAGGTCGTCGGGCCCGGCCACAGGGTCGGGGAGCTCGCGGAGCTCGAGGACTTCGGGCCCGCCCGGCTTGGTGATGACAATCGCTTTCATGCCGCCAAGGGTACGGTAAGCGGTGGGAACGGGGTGGATGGTGCTGGCTAGTTGGAATCGGCTGGCAGGACGACCACCTGGAGCTCGGGGGCCGGGGTGGGGACGCGCGGGCGGGCGATCGCGACGAGCGCGAGTGTGCTCACGATGCCAATGGCGGCGAGCGTTGGGCGGGCGCCCGCGTACTGTGCGCCGACGCCAAGGAGGAGCAGCGGAAGCACCACGAGTGCATCGGTCAGGCTTGTCTGCACGGCGAAGACGCGTGCCTGCTGGCCGAGTGGCGCGCGCTCGGTGAGGATGACGCGGGCGCTGACGAGTGCAGCGGAGAGTGCCATGCCGAGGATGAACGCGACGGGCAGGGCGACGACGAAGGTCGTGTTCATGGTGACGCCGAGCTGTGCGATGGGTGGGAGCTGGCTGTATTCGAAGACGATCCGGATGCTGAGGTCGAGTGCTGCGAGGGCGAAGACCGATACGCAGATGCCGAGGAGTGAGAGGCGCATCGTGTCGCGGGAATGGGCGCTCGTGGTGCGTGAGCCACCCGCCCAGACGAGCCCCGCGATGGTGCCCACGATGCCCGGGACGAGGAGGAAGAAAAGTGCGGAGGCGCCGAGGCCCATGTCGTGCTTCAGGTAGAGCGGGAGGGCGACGACGATCCCCTGTGCGGCCATCGACTTGATGGCGAGAACGGCGACGGCTTCGCGAGCGAGGGGCTCGCCGTGGAAGAAGCGGACGGTATCGAGGAAGCTGAAGGCGGAGCGGCCCGGATGGGGCGCCGCGGCTGGCTCGGTGCGGACACGCAAGGCGACGACGGTGGCAAGGACCACCTGGAGCGCGAAGAAGGCACAGGCCCCGGCGATTATCGCCTGCGGCCCACCGAGGTAATACAGGGCGGGGGCGAGGAGGAGCATGCCGATCCCCTGCCCGCCGTACTGGAGGGCGACGATCATGGAGTGGGCGCGGGCCGGTGTGCTGCCGCGAAGGGTGCGGACCATCGCCATCTCTGCGGGGCCGGCTACCTGCGAGACTGCTGCATAGGCGAAGGCGACGAACCAGGCGGATGCGGGGTTACCCAGCATGCCGAGGCCGATTGCGACTGCCCAGAGACGAAGGACAGGACCGAGGACGAAGCCGCGTGATGCGCCGATACGGTCGACCACGGCGCCCCCGAGGAAGCCAAGGAAGATGGCGGGGAGGAGGGTTGCGATGAAGAGGCTGCTGAGCCCGATGGCGGCGTTCGAGGAGGTTCCAGCGATGAGGAAGAGGGCCGCCATGAGCAGGTTCTGGGCAACCTGACCCGTGAGCTTCGACGCGTAGTACAGGGGGAGCTCGGCAACGAGACTGCCACGGGCGGGGGACACAGCTACCTGCACGCCAACCTCCACTTCACGAGGATTAACGACACTACACGGCCCTAACGCAGACCTTTGCAGGCCCGCATGGGGAGGGAACCGGGATGAGCGGGAGAATCGGCCGGGAAACTGCCCTCATGCCACCACCCCGACGATCGGCCTGGCCAAACATAACACCCATTGGTGCCAGCGGACCGTAAAGGCATGAAGGATCTCGCAAGAGATCCCAAAGATCAGGGTGATCCCGGTGCCGAAGCCCCACTGGCTTTACCATACGTAACCCTGGAGCGGGCCGAAGCGGCAGTACGGCCCCAAAACCGGGGACGGTGGGACCGGAGGGCACGCCCATGGTCCGGGCGAATTGCATTGCCTTCGAGGTGCGGCGGCGCGAGGTCAGTGCTTCCGGGCGTCGAGGCGCCGCTTCGCCGCGTGGGTAACGTGGGCGAGGATCCCCATGAGCCCCTGGCCTTTGCCCATGGAGATATCTTTGCCGTAGATGGTGAAAACGGCATCGGGCGAGACCTCGGCCACCTGTTCGAGTGGCTGGCCGCTGAGCGTCTCGTCGAGGATGACGGACCATGCTTTGGCCGAAAGGCCCTGCGGGTTTTCGACGGCAAAGTAGTACTTGAGGGTGCCATCGGGCAGGTCTTCGGCCCAGACATAGGCTTCCGACTCGCAGCGCTGGACGTGGTTTTCCTCCGGGAAGGGGCGCGTTGCGATGCGCGGCGGCACTTCCTCGAAACGGTCGGCTGCCTCGATGAGGAGCTCGGCGCGTTCGGTGCGGTCGGCGAACGCGAAATCCTCGAGGACACTCTTCATGGGAGCAGGGATATCGGCCATCGGATCGAGTATGGCAGATGAAAGGGGGGAGGGAGGAGTGCTGTTGCCGCGCCCCGTTTGCCTGGCCCTTTTCCCTGGCGGCGGCCCGGTGCGGTGTTCCTCGCGGGTCGTTCTTCCCAATCGATCGGGGAGGTATCGCGAACCTTGACGTACGCGTTAAGCTTGGTGCGTGAGTGGATGGCTTGCAGCCCACGCCGACCGGGTGAAGCAGCGACAGATGCGGCCGCAGCGGCCTGCGTGGCCGACGTTGAAGCGTGCCATCGGGCTCCACCGGCCGCACCTGGCGGTGGTGGGGTTGCTGGTGGTGGTGATTATCGCCGGGGCGATTGCGGGGCTCGGGCCACCGTTGCTGATGGAGCGAATCATCGATGATGCGTTACCTACGAACGGCGGCCAGGGCGACCCCTGGCTGCTCAACGCGCTCATCGTGGCGATGGTCGCGACGGTTGGGGTCTCGGCGCTGACGGGAGTGCTGCAGACCTACCTGAGCAACGTCATTGGCCAGGGTGTGATGTACGACATTCGGAGTGCGCTCTACCGTCACCTGAGCTCGATGTCGCTTCGCTGGTTCACGGCGAACCGGACGGGCGAGGTGCTGTCGCGGGTCTCGAACGATGTGGGCGCCGTGCAGGGTGTGGTGACGGACACGCTGGGTGGCGTTGTTGGGAACCTCATTGTCGCGGGAACGACGTTCGGGCTGATGCTGGCGCTGGACTGGCGGCTGGCGTTGTTTTCGTGTGCGTTCCTGCCCCTGTTCATTTTCCCGGCGCGCCGCGTGGGGAACATCCAGCGCAACCTGATGAGTGAGTCGCAGGAGCAGATCGCTGTCCTGAACGCGCAGATGCAGGAGACGCTCTCGGTGAGTGGCGCGTTGCTGGTGAAGACGTTCGGGAGGCGGGCCGATGAGATCGAGCGGTTCGATGAGACGGCGAAGTCGATTCGGAGCTTGAATCTCCGCCGGGCGATGGTCGGGCGCTGGTTCGGGATGGCGATGGGGCTCTTTTCGGCGCTGGCGCCGGCGATTGTCTACTGGTACGGCGGGCACCGGATCATCGGTGGCGACGCATCGCTGGGCACGGTCGTTGCGAGCGCGAGCCTGCTGACGCGGCTCTTTCCGCCGGTGACGCAGCTCCTCAACGCGAACGTGACCATCCTGAGCTCGCTCGCGCTGTTTGAGCGGCTGTTCGACTACCTGGACCTGGAGCAGGAGATCGCGGATCGGCCGGGGGCGGTACGGCTCGAGGACCCGAAGGGTGACCTTCGCTTCGAGGATGTGCACTTCAGCTACATCAAGGGCCAGGAGACCCTGCATGGCGTCTCGTTCGAGGTGCCACCCGGGCACTTCGCGGCGCTCGTTGGCCATTCGGGCGCGGGGAAGACGACGGCTGCGTACCTCGTACCGCGGTTGTACGACGTGGACTCCGGGCGGGTGACGGTGGACGGGCATGATATTCGCGACATAACGCTTGATTCACTCGGTAACTGCATTGGCATGGTGAACCAGGAGCCGTTCCTCTTCCATGACAGCATCCGAGCGAATCTGCGGTATGGGGCGCCCGGCGCAACCGACGCCGATATCGAGCGGGCCGCGCGGGCTGCGAACATCCATGATTTCATTTCCGGGCTGCCGTATGGCTACGACACGATCGTCGGCGAACGCGGCTACCGGCTCTCGAGAGGGGAAAAGCAGCGTGTGGCGATCGCGCGGGCGCTGCTGAAGGACCCGGCGATCCTGATCCTGGACGAGGCAACGTCGAGCGTGGATGCGGCAACCGAGCGCGTGATCCAGGATGCACTGGAGCGGCTGACGCGGGGCCGGACGGTGCTCGCCATCGCTCACCGGCTTTCGACGGTTCTCAAGGCGGATGTCATCGTGGTGCTTGACCATGGCAGGGTGGTGGAGCAGGGCACCCATGCGGAGCTCATCGCGCAGGGTGGCGTCTACGCGAGCCTCTACCGGCACCAGTTCGCCGATGACGGTGAACCTCCCCGTGGCGATGAGATGCCGGGGGAGATCGGGGAGATCCCCGTGCTTCAGCCTTGAATGCGTTCGCATGACTCACCGGAGGCCGAGAGCTTCGCGGCGGGAAATGGTGAAACAGTTCAGAAGGCTGTAAAACGTCCGTAAACAGTTCTGTGAAGTGGCGGGTGCCGGTGATTGACGGTTGCCTGCATAATGGGGCGCTCCTACTCTGCATGGGCAGGGGCACCTGGCTCCGCGACAAGTGAGGCAGCATGAAACGAGCGTTAGTACCTGGTATTGGCATCCTGGCAGCGCTGGCCGCGGCCATTCCGATGGTCGTTTCGGCCCAGGGATTCCCGCCGCCGCCTCCCACCACTTTCTACGGGAACACGCCCTCCGGCATCAGTGCCAGGCAGGGGGTAATCGCGATTGTGCTCGACGGCAACAGTTCGCAGGCATGTGGGGCCGGCGCCACCGTCACCGATAGTGGCAAGGTGGTCTACGTCGTCGATGTGGTTTCCGACACGCAGATTCCGGGTTGTGGGAAGACGGGCCGGACGGTGCAGTTCTACTTCGTGAGCAGCAGTGGGGGCCAGATCGCGACGGATGCCCCGGTCGCCTGGTCGGGCCCGGGCCCGGTCGCGCACGATGTGACGCAGGTGGGGCCTCCGCTGACGAGGCGTGGATCGGCTCCGCAGGTCGCCAAGGACGGCACGAGCTGATCCTGGCCCCGTGCGTATGAATCGAAGCGAGCAGATCTCACGGGCAATGGGGCCGTGCCGCCGCCTTGCCGGGGTGCTGCTCGCTTCGGTGTGTGCGGCGGTCGGGCTTGGTGCGGTGGCCTTTGCGCAGATGCCGCCAGCACCCGATTTCTTCTGGCCCTACGGTGTCGCGCGGAGTGGTGGGATGAGCGTCCCGCCGGGACAGCCGATTATCGCGTTCATTCGCGGGCTCAGTTGTGGTGTTGACCAGACGAAGATCGCGACTGCCGGTCCGCCGGATAGCGATATCGGCAAGACGGTCTACGTCATCGAGATTGCCGCTGATGGGAGCGGCCCGGCGCAGCGCCCGGGGTGCGGGCGTGCCGGCGACCCCGTGCTGTTCTACCTCCCGGCGCAGCACCTCACTGCGATCCAGCAGCCTGCCTTCCACCAGGGGCAGGAGCGGGTGGACCTGGATTTCGAGAACCAGTTGCGCTTCCAGGCGCGCGCGCCGCAGGTTGCGGGCGACCGCTAATAGCTATCGCACCGGCGGTGCACCGCTAGAATGGGGGCGATGCGCGCGCTTCGCTTCTTCGAACCTGGCAATGTGGCGGTGGCCGCTGTACCTGAACCGGTAGCGGGACCGGGCGAGGTTGTGCTGCGCGTTCACGCCACAGGCCTTTGCAATAGCGACATTCGCGTCTATCTCGGCGAAAAGAAGGCAGCGGCGGGTGTCATCCCGGGGCACGAGATGAGTGGCCAGGTGGTGGAAGCCGGCGACGGGGCCGACCTATCGCTCGCCGGCGAGACCGTCGGTGTCTGCCCGATTGTCTGCTGTGGGCGTTGCAGTTTCTGTCGTGAAGGTTTTCGCAACCGTTGCCCGTCGCGGAGGACGCTGGGGTACGACATCGATGGCGGTATCGCCGAGTTCGTTCGCATTCCGGCGCCGATCGTGGCGATGGGCCAGCTGTTGCCGATGGATCCGGGTATCCCATCGCACCTGCGAGCGCTGCTCGAACCGTTTTCGTGCGTGTTGAACTCGATCGAGGAGCTGGAAGTTGGTGCTGGCGGGTCGTTGGCGATTGTTGGTGGCGGGCCGATGGGTCTGCTGCACGTCCTGGCGGGCCGGGCGTACGGCGCGGGCCCGATCATGGTTGCCGAGCCCGAGCCTGAACGGAGGAGGATGGCGCTCGAACTCGGCGCCGATGTGGCGGTTTCGCCAGGGGAGGCGCAGGCCGCCGGCATGGAGCTGACTGGTGGCGAAGGATTTCGCTCGGTGGCCCTCGCGGCCGGCGTTGCGGATGCGGTGCCGCTGGCACTGGGGCTGGCGAGGAGGCTGGGGCGGGTGAACCTGTTCGCGGGGTTCCCGCCGGGGTCGAGCCAGACGTTCGACCTCAACCGCGTGCACTATGACGAGGTCAAGATTTTCGGGACGCAGAATGCCCCGTTCCATCTCTACGCAAAGGCGGCACGGATGATCCCGCGGATGCCCGAGCTGGGGCGCGTGGTTACCAACATCTATGCGCTCGACGACGCCGCCGAGGCGTACGCTGCCCGTCTCGGGAAGTCGGGGCTGAAGAGCGCTGTGGTCATCGGACCTTGAGGAGGCGACGTATGGAGATCCGGCTCGACTGGCTTGGTTGCGCAACCTTCCGGCTCACGCTTGGTGAGACAGTGGTGTTCCTCGACGCCTACATGGACCGTGTGCCGGGTGCACCGCCGGTCGGTCTCTCCGCGGCCGGGGTGGATCGTGCGGACTTCGTGCTCGTTGGGCACGCGCACTTCGACCACATTGCGGGGGCGGAGGTCATCGCGAAGAACACCGGGGCGAAGGTCGTCGGGTCACTCGAATCGTTGCGGGTGATGCGTGAGGCCGGTGTGGCCGGGGAGCAACTCCTGCCGGCCCAGGGGGGTGAACGGTACCGGCTCGCGGCTGATGTAACGGTGCGCGTGCTGCCATCGCTCCACTCGTGCACGTGGGTCGCGGGGACGCTTTCGAGCAACGATGCGGCAACGGGGCACCTCGGTCTCTGCGAAGACGAGCGCGCGGCACTTGCTGCACAAGGAGGGCTCGCGGCGGCGATTGGGCAGGCAGCGGGGAAGCCATCGCAGGAGGCGATCGATCTCCGTGAACACCTGCGGACAGCTGTCGGAAGCGGGCACACGGGTGGTCCGCTGGCGTATCTGGTCGAGGCGCCGGGGCTCAGCATCTTCTGGCAGGACACATCGGGTTGCTGGACGGGTGTCCTTGAACAGCTGCGGCCTGACGTGGCGATCCTTGCGGCGGCGGGTCGCGGGAATGTCGACGGCGAGCCGATCCAGGGGTCGCTGGCGGACTTCGTGGCGATGGAGGCGCGACTCCTGGCGCCGAAGACGGTCATCCTCGGGCACCACGACGACTGGATGCCACCCGTGACCGCGCGGGGTGGTACGGATACCGGCCCGATCCGGGCTGCTCTTTCCCTGGCAGTGCCGGGGGCGGTGCTGCTCGAGCCTGGATACCTTGACGGGACCTTGCTCGGCTGATCGCGGGTTCAATTCGCGGTTCCGGGGTGCCGTGAAATGGCGGTGGAACGAGGGTATGGCGAAGGGCAATTCGCGGATGTTCGGGCGTCCTTCATGCCGCTTCGAAATGGCTTTCGAGGGGGCTTTGTGCTAGAATTGCATAGGCGAGCGCGCAATTTGCGTCGTTGCACTTTCAGAGCGCACGCCCGAGGCAGATAACTCCGTTTATGACTGTTCAACAGGCTTCTCCAAGTTCGTACACCGCAGCCAATATCCAGGTGCTCGAAGGACTCGAGGCTGTGCGCCGCCGCCCCGGCATGTACATCGGGACGACGGACAAAGCGGGCCTCCACCACCTGATCAAGGAACTCGTGGACAATGCTGTCGATGAGGCGATGGCGGGCTTTTGTGACCGCATCGAGGTCATCATTGGGAAGGACGGGTGGGTCACCGTCCGGGATAACGGCCGTGGGATCCCGGTTGATACACAGAAGCAGACCGGGAAGACGGCCGTTGAGACGGTCCTTACGGTGCTCCATGCGGGCGGTAAGTTCGGTGGCGGGGGATACAAGGTCTCTGGCGGTCTCCACGGCGTGGGCGCGAGCGTTGTGAACGCGCTTTCGGACGAGATGTGGGTGGAGGTTGTGCCGGACCCGGTTGCGCAGGGCGCACAGCATGCGAACAAGGTTTACCGCCAGGAGTTCCGGCGGGGTGTGCCCCACACGGAACTGGTGGGGCGAACGCTCACGGAACCCCGGAGCCCCGGAACGACGGTGAGCTTCAAAGCGGACACGACGATCTTCGAAAGCACGGATTACGAGTTCAAGATCGAGGCTGACCGGCTTCGCCTGTATGCCTACCTGACCAAGCGGATCTGGTTCCATCTCTTCGATGAGCGGGACGGGCGCGAGGTCAACTACTACTTCGAGGGGGGTATCAAGAGCTTCGTCCGGCACGTCAACCGCGAGCGAGAGGCTCTCAACCCCGATCCTATCTACGTCGAGCGGGAGGTGGACGGCAACCAGATCGAGGTGGCCATCCAGTACAACGACGGCTTCAACGAGTCGGTCTTCACCTTCGCGAACTCGATCAACACGATCGATGGCGGGAGCCACCTGACCGGCTTCCGGACCGCGCTCACGCGGGTACTCAACGATTACGCGCGGAAGGCGAAGATCCTGAAGGACAACGACCCGAACCTGACGGGCGATGACGTCCGCGAGGGGCTCGTCGCGGTCATCTCGGTAAAGCTCCCGGAGCCGCAGTTCGAAGGGCAGACGAAGACGCGCCTCGGGAACATGGAAGTCGCCGGGCAGGTGCAGAGTGTCCTCAGCGAGGCACTTACGCAGCACCTCGAAGAGAACCCGTCGGACGGCCGGAAGATCATCGACAAGTGCCTCATGGCCTCGCGCGCGCGGGAGGCGGCGCGGAAGGCGCGCGACCTCGTGCACCGGAAGAGCGCGCTCGAGAGTGGCACGCTCCCGGGGAAGCTCGCCGACTGCTCGAGCCGCGATCCCGAGGAGTCCGAGATCTTCATCGTCGAGGGTGACTCGGCCGGCGGCTCGGCGAAGCAGGGGCGCGACCGCCGTTTCCAGGCGATCCTGCCGCTCTTCGGGAAGATCCTCAACGTGGAAAAAGCGCGGCCCGACAAGATGCTCAGCCACGAGGCGATCCGGATGCTCATCACGGCGCTGGGTACGGGTATCCGCGAGACGTTCGATATCACCCGCCTGCGCTACCACAAGGTGGTGATCATGACCGACGCCGACGTGGACGGCGCGCATATCCGGACGCTGCTGCTCACGTTCTTCTTTCGCAACATGCCGGACCTCATCGAGAACGGGCATCTCTACATCGCCCAGCCGCCGCTCTACCGGGCGGCAAGCGGGAAGAACGTGAACTACTTCTACAGCGATGCGGCGCTCGACGAGTTCAAGCGCGGCAAGAAGAACCTCAACGTCCAGCGCTTCAAGGGTCTCGGCGAGATGAATGCCGAGCAGCTCTGGGAGACCACGATGAACCCGGAGAAGCGGATGCTCCTCCAGGTTGGGGTAGCGGATGCTGCAGATGCGGACACCGTTTTCTATGAGCTCATGGGTGACGAGGTGAGCCACCGCCGGCGGTTCATCCAGCAGAACGCCACGCAGGTCAAGAACCTGGACATCTAGGGAGTTGGCGGGCGGGCGCGGCTTTCCGAAACCGTTCGGGTTGGTACGGTTCTTTGGCGGGAGTTGGGTAAGCTGACAGGACAGCGACCCGGAAGGTCGGGAAATCGGACGGTCGGAGAGGCGTGACACAAATCCCGGACGAACGGCCGCAGCGCAGGCGCGAATACAGCGGCGCGGGCTCGACGCTCGGCCTTGCGGCGCTCATCGTCCTCGTCGTGGGCCTGGGGCTCTGGTTTTTCGAGTTCCGGGGGTCCCCGGGAAGCGGTGGCGCCGCGTCGAATGGCTACGGCATCGTCGCCCTTCCGGCGGAGCTCAACCCGGGCGGCAAGGAGCCAGCGGCGGAAGGGGGACGGATAGCCCCGGACTTTCGCCTCCAGACGCCTTCGGGTGATGTCCGGATGCTCTCCCAGTACCGTGGGAAGACGGTGCTCATCAACTTCTGGGCGAGCTGGTGCCCGCCCTGCCGGGGCGAAACGCCGGACCTGCAGGGTTTCTTCGAGAGATACGGCGCGGCGCGGGACTTCATGATCCTCGGTATCAATGAGCAAGAGACCGCGGCTGATGCGAGGACATTCGCGGACCAGTTCGGCGTGGGCTATCCCATCCTTCTCGATACCGATGGCGGCGTGGGGCAGGCCTACCGGGTGAGCCGGGGGCTCCCGATCAGCATCCTGGTGAGCCCGGCCGGTGTGGTGCAACAGGTGTATTTCGGGCGAATCACGGCTGACGATCTCACGAAGATTGCCGAGGGGCTGGGCTGATGGCCGTGGAAGCGAGCCCCGCGACGCCGGCGCCGGCGCTGAAGCCGGGCGGGCTCGATCCCCTGCGCTGGGCCTGGGGTCTCCTGACCAACGTGAAGTTCGCCCTTCTGCTCGTCGGGCTGGCTGCATTTGCGGGGCTCATCGGCGTGGTCATCCCGCAGATGCCGGGCCCGATGCGAGCGAATCCTGCGGCCAGGCGCGCGTGGCTCGAACTTCGCCGCGAAGACTACGGCATCTTCACCAACACGTTCGACCGCCTGGGCTTCTTCGATGTCTTCCACACGGCGTGGTTCAACGGCCTCTGGGTGCTGATTATCGTGGCGGTCACGGTTTGCACGGTGAGCCGCTTCCGTCCGACGTGGAAGGGGGTGCATCGCGCCCCGCGGACGGTGGGAGAGGCATATTTCGAGCGTGCGCACCACCGGGCCAGCTTCTCGCACAAAGGCGGGGTGGAGGTGGTCGAGGAGATTCTCCGGAAGCGGCGCTACCACGTCGAGCGCGTGAAGGCGGAGGGCGAGACGACCTACCTGTTTGCTGACCGCTTCGCATGGAGCCATTACGGGACGTTCCTGAGCCACCTCGCGCTTCTCATGCTGCTCATCGGTGCGCTGCTGACGACGCTTGCGGGCTTTGAGAAGACCTTCGTCCTTGCGGAGACGACATCGGCGGCGCCGGTTTTCGATTCGCCCGGGCCCGGCCAGATCTTCGTCCGGATGGTGGACGCGGTTCGTGGCAAGGACGCTGCCGGGAACATCATCGACTTTCGCTCGAAGCTCGAGGTTCGGCGCGGTGAGCAGGTGATCGACTGCGTCGCGACGGTCAACGACCCGTGCCGGGCGTTCGGGTACAAGATTCACCAGGCGGCGTTCTTCGATGACATCGCCCGGCTGCGGATCCTGGGCCCGAACGGGCAGGTGGTGTACGACGATGTGCTCGACTTCGACAGTGAGTCGACGGCCGTGCCGGTGATGAAGGTGACGACGCCTGACGGCAAGGTGCTCTTCGACCAGGAGGTACCACAGATGGCGACCGACCCGGGCACGGCGCCCGGGCCGGAGGATGACCTCGCGCTGGCCCAGCTCGTCTTCCCGAAGGCGCCGGGCTCGAAGGAGATGGCCGTCTATGCGCTCGCCTGGCGGGTGAAGGGAAGTAGTCTCCAGGTCACCATTTCGGGGGCCGACACGACTGGAATGGCTCCCCGGGAACTCAAGCAGGGTGAGTTCGTTGCCGACGGGGGGTTTCGTATCAGTTTTGAACGGCCGGCGGAGATCCCGGCGATCAAGGTGAATGACATGCCCGGCTCCATCGGCGGCGATGGTGCGACGGTGCAGATGCCGGCCGGTGGTGACGGCCGGCCCTACCTGTTCATCAGCGGTGTTGACCAGGACAACCTGATCGTGACCGATGGGGCGCCGCGGGTCTCCGCATCGGGCTACTCCTACGGTTTCCTGGGGCGTGTTGAGGCATCGGGCGTGAGCGTGAAGCGCGACCCGGGGAGTGCGTTCATCTGGATCGCCGTTGCGATGGCGATGGTGGGGCTGGCGATTACGTTCTACGTTCCACGGCGGCGGCTGTGGGTGAAGGTGACGCCGGAACGTACCTGGCTGGCCGGTATCGCGGAGCGCACGATGCGCTTCAGCCGGGAGTTGCGGCGGCTCGGGGCGGAGCTGGGCTCGAACGATGCGCTGCTGCCCGAGGATACCCAGGAACCGTGAGCCGCGACACGGATCTGTAAGCCACCCGGGCACTGTTGCAAAGGGGAATTGGCCCCTATGGCGGTATCGTGGGCGCATGCGCGGAGACAGAATGGGGAAATGAGCGACGACCAGGCGGACCGCTATGAGCGAGCGCTGCACGAGGCAGAAGTGCGGCTCTGGGTGGAGGAGCGGGAACTCGAACTCCTCGCTGATGGCACACCCGAAGCCGTGCGAGCCGACCTCGAGGCGGAAGTTGCGCGCCTGCGAGGCGTGGTGGACGCAAGGCGGGCGGATGTCGAACACGAGCACCTGCCCCATTGCCGGGAGCGGTAGCGACTACTCTGAGCGTTGGTGCCCTGCGCGCTCACCGCGTCCCGCAGGCGAGCCATTGATCTCGCCCGTGTGCTGATCGCTGTGCAGGTTGCCGAGGTGGTCTTCGAGGTGGTCGATAAGGCGGCCGAGGTCATCGACGCGGCGGTCGAGCGCATTGAGCCGTTCCCATTCCGGGTCGGGGAGGCGCTGGATGGCGCCGTTCGAATCATCGTGGAAGGCGACGATGTGGCCGGGGACGCCGACGACGGTTGCGTTCGCCGGGACGTTGGTGACCACCACGGACCCGGCGCCGATGCGCGCGTTTTCGCCCACCTCGATTGCGCCGATGAGCCGCGCCCCGGCGCCGATGGTCACGCGGTCGCGAATCGTTGGGTGTCGCTTGATCCGGCGCGTGCTCGTGCCGCCGAGTGTGACGCCCTGGTAGATGGTGACGTCGGCGCCGATTTCGGCCGTTTCGCCAATAACGACGCCCATGCCATGGTCGATGAAGAAGCGCGGCCCGATGGTTGCCCCGGGGTGGATTTCGATGCCGGTGAGGAAGCGGGCGACGTGCATGATGCCGCGCGGGAGGAGTGGGACGCCGCGGCGCTCGAGCGCGTGGGCCAGGCGATGGGCGAGGCGCGCATGGAATCCCGGGTAGAAGAGCACAACCTCGAGCGTATTGCGTGCTGCCGGGTCGCGCGTGAGGGTCGCCCGGAGGTCGTCGCGAATCTCGGAGAGGGTGCTCACGCCATTCACCTTAGCCGACCCCGGGGGCGGGTGGAAACGGACGAGCCGTCAGGCGTCGTGGCCGAGCTGGCGCCGGATTACCGCGATGTGTGCGCTCTCTTCCAGGGCCGTCACCCAGTGGAGTGCCTCCCAGAGTGATGCTCCCCGGGCGTAGGCCCCGTGCCCGCGGAGGATGACCACGAGCCGGGTCGTGAGTGCATGGGCGATCTGTTCGGTCGCGTGCGGGCCGGCGTCGACGACGGGTACGTCTTTCAGGTGGAGCTGCCCCTCGAGGTCGCCGGGGACGAAGCAGCCGGTTTCGAACGAGAGGGCGATGGCGTGGCGGGGGTGAGCATGGACGACGGCGCTCGCTCCCGAAACGGCGTAGATAGCCTGGTGGAGGACGGTGTCGCTCGAAGGCGGGGGCCCGTCGTGATGGCCGTTCGGCGATACATGCGTGATGTGGCGCTCATGGAGGCGCCCGAGCATGGTGCCGGTGCCGGTGATCCACATTCCAGCCTGGTCGCGTACGGAGAGGTTGCCGCCGTGGGAGGTGACGAGGGCGAGATGGAAGAGGTCGCGTCCACACTCCTGGAAATCGCGGAGAACGTTGGGTGGGATGGCCATGGGGCTAGATTACGCGGTGATGAGCCGGGAGTGACAATGGGAAAGCGAGCGTGAACCCGGGCGGGACTGTCTGGTCTGCGCGGCGCCGAAGGCGCACACTCATCGGTATGAACTCGATTCAACTCCTCAGTGCCATCCTCTTCCCGGTGGTCATGGCGATTGGCGGTATTGCCGCGTGGCGCGCATCGAAGAGAGAGAATACCGTCGAGCCGGAGAAGCCCGGCTGGCGGGACACCTCTCTCGATGATTGGCGGAAGGAACGCGAGCAGCAGGCCGAGCAGGAACGGTCGGTCCGGGCCAGCCAGCCAGAGCAACTCTCCGGCCAGGCGGAAGAGCAGAACGTAGAGAAGAAGCACCAGCGGATCGGTGGGTAGGCAATTCACGATTCGCGATTCACAATTCACGATTCTGGATTGGTGATTGGTTGCGACGGAGAAAGGGGCGGTTGGGGATTTCTTCTGTGTCCGTTTCCCTGTGAACCGGTAACCTACCGTCATGGCTGACCCAACCTGCCATTACTGTGACCGTCCCGCGGTGGAGGAGTGCCCCACGTGCGGGCGGTTGTACTGCCAGGACCACGGCGAGGATGTCTGCCTGCGGTGCATGTCGCCCGAGGCAGCGACGCCGAGCGTGATGGTCTTCCGCGGATCGATCGTCGCGCTGCTCGTTGCTTCGCTTGCGGCGATCTTCCTGGTGATCCGCCCGCCAGAAAGCAAGAGCACGAGTTCGCAGGTGCGGACGATCAGCACGCCGACGCAGCAGACGAGCCCGACGGCGACGCCAACACCGCCGGGTAGCGGACCCTCGCGCACCGCCACGGCTGCAGGTGGCACCGCGAAGCCTGCAACTCCTGCCACCAGTGCGACGGGGACCGATGCTGCCGGAACGGCTGTTGCAAGCCCGAGCGCCGCCGCGAAGACGTACACCGTCCAGGCGGGCGACACGATCTCCTCGATCGCGGTTGCGCATGGCACTGACACTGAGACGATCCTCGGCCTCAACCCCGATGTGAAACCCGAGACACTCCTGCCGGGGACGGTGCTGAAGCTGCCATGAGCTGGGAACACGATCCGGAGATCATGGCGAGGCTCATCGAGCACCGCGTACGCAACGGCCTCATCCGGTCGGCAGTCATCTGGACTCCGCTGTTCCTCCTCACGGCCGGCGGCTGCCTCTTTTACATGACCGACAGGGTGTTCGGCCTCGGCTATGGGGGCACCTGGTTCCTGGTGGTCGTGCTCGGTGTGCTCGGGGCGCTCTTCGGCTTCCAGGCGTTCCAGGCACTGCTCGACTTGCGGACGAAGCCGAGGGAGGAGACGGGGACCGTGTCACGCCGCTGGTCGCGGAGTGATTCGCTCGTGATGCGGAGCCACTACATCCGCGTCGGCAGTCACATTCTCCGTGGCGATGTCGTGTTGCTCGATGGGGTGAAGGAAGGGGATGAGGTGCGCGTGCGCTACTTCCCGCATTCGGCGGTGCTCGTAGCGGTCGAGAAGGCAGGGAGAACGGGCGAGGACGTGTAGGGACGGCGCCACGCCTGGCGGGTCGCGGCCGGGGGGTGTTCGTGCGCCTGCGGCGCTGAGGGCGCGTTCTAACGGGATTCTGACGAGAGCGGCGACAGGGGTTGTCTCACTACCGGCGGAAGCTGTTGCCCGAGTTCACTGAAGAGGAAAGCGGGATGCGATATTCTCATCTCCCTGTTGGCCGGGGGTGGCTGGTGATGCTGCTGCTTGGCCTGCTGGCGGTCACTGCCACACTGGTTGTTCGCCCTGACGCCCGGGCGGCGGGCGACCCCGGCACGACGATGGTGACGGGCAAGCTTCGCGCCATCGATGACCCCGAGGCAACGTACGCACGGGCGAAGGCGGCTGGCGCGACCGCTGCCACCGTATTCCCGCCCGATGACCGCTTCTACGTTACTGATACGACGCGGCCCGGCTGGCGGACGATGGCGCACCTCATCCTCGTCGACGACGCTGGCGAGGTCGAAGGTGAGTGTTCGGGTGTCATGCTGAGCTTTGACGTGGTGCTGACGGCCGCTCACTGCCTCTACAACGGTGGATTGTGGGAGGGCGGGATACTCGTAGCGCCGGGCGATCACCCGGGCCCTGCTCCGTTTGGGGTCGGCTTTGGGTTCGACATGGGCGTCCCGAAGGGGTGGGTGAGCGGGGTTGGCCAGTTCGACCCGGACGGGCCCGTTCCGCCTTCACCGTACGATTACGCGATCGTCCAGCTCGAGACGCACCCATGGGGTGACCGGCTGGGGCCGTACCTGGCGGTCGCGAATGTACCTGACAGCTACCTCCGCCGTGCCGACGTTGCCCTTGCGACCGCGGGGTTCCCGGGCGACAAGCCGTTCGCGACGATGTGGGCTACATCGACGTACCTGGGATCCGTCGATGCGACCTATCTCTATACCGACCTCGACATCGCGCCGGGGCAGAGCGGCTCACCGATTTTCACGCTCTCGGAGGCTGACGGTGTGGGTTACATTTTCAGCGTTGTTTCTGGCGGCAACGCCTACTTCAACCGGTCGGTGCGATTCACCGCCGGGGTGGTCTCGGCGCTCCACGCGTTCTGTGAACCGCGGGGCTGCAGCTTTGATTATCGCGTAATTTCGGAAGCTCCACCGCCAACGCCCACGGCCCGGCCGGCCACACCGACACCGGTACCGACGCCGATGCCGACGCCCACTGCTGTTGCGGCAACCCCGGTTGCGAGCCCGAGGGGCGCCCACCACGTCGCCGCAGTCGTTCGAGGTGGGAACATGGTCGGTGGCCCGACTGTGACGGACGTGAGTGTCGCGCAGTTCCTTCGCTGCGTTCCGGCCGATGCGTGGGATGCGCTCTACACCTGGTCGGCGGGTGAACAGCGGTGGCTCGCATGGTTCGGGGCCTCGGTGCCCGCCTATGTGAACCGCACACCGGAGGGGCGGGCGACGATGATTCCGCGCTACTCCGGGGTGTACCTGCTGATGAACGGGAGGACGCCGGCGAACATCGTACTCCTCGATTCCGGCTCTTCTTCCTGTTCCTGACCGGATAGAATGCCCGGCGATGGACGACGAGGGGCGCAGCCGCGTTTACCGCACGATGCGTGAGTTCGCCGATGACGAGCGGCCACGTGAGCGGCTGATCGAGCACGGTGCGGAGGTGCTCTCCGAGGCGGAGCTCATTGCCATCGTCGTCGGGTCGGGGTTGCAAGGGGAGAACGTTATCGACCTCTCGCGGCGAATCAGCGAGAGTGTCGGCGGCATGGCGGGGCTTGCCCGGGCCGACACCCGGAGCTTGATGCAGATTCGGGGGGTGGGGCCGGCGAAGGCCGCGCAGCTCTCCGCGGCGATCGAACTCGGCCGGCGTGTGCAGCGCATCGACCCTGATTCGCGGCCGTTGCTGACTTCGCCGGAGCTGGTCTATCAGCTCCTCGGGCCGCGGCTCATCGGGAAGCGCAAGGAGGTCCTGTTCGCGCTGGCGCTGGATACGCGTGGCCGGTTGCTCGGTTCGGTACAGCCGGTGAATGGTGGTGGCGTGGCGGGTGTGGCGGTCCGGGCGGCGGAGGTCTTCCGCGAGGCGATCCTGCTGGAGGCGTCATCGGTGATCCTGGCTCACAACCATCCCTCGGGCGACCCGCGGCCGAGCCCCCAGGATGTGAGCGTGACGCGGGAGCTGGTGCGGGCCGGCGAGTTGCTCGACATCGAGCTCCAGGACCATGTGGTCATCGGCCAGAACAGCTTCGTGAGCCTGCGGCGCGAAGGCATGGCGTTTGAACGGCAGCGGCGTTAGCGGGCTATTTCGGGTCTCGCACGGTGAGGAGCTGGAGAAGTGAGCCGATGTCGTTCGCACCTTCGTTGGGGTGGCGGAACGGGAGATCGGGGTGCACTTCGTACTGGTTGCGGCGGCCCACCCTGGTACGGGTGAGGTAGCCCTCGTCGACGAGGTCGGCGACGAGGCGCTGGGCGGCGCGCTCGGTGATGCCGACCCGTTCAGCCACCTCGCGCAGGCGGATACCGGGGTCGTTGGCGATGCAAAGAAGCACGTGCGCGTGATTGGTCAGAAACGTCCATTGCTCCATTGGCGCGTAGCCTAAACCGAGGGTGGCCTTTGCCGCCACACGCATGCCACAGGTGTCTCCGTATCGGGGGCTACAGGCGGCTGGCGACGGTTTGCCCGAGGGTGCGTGCCTTCTCCAGGCGCTGCGGATCGTGCATGTTGGTGATGGCGACGGTGAAGTAGTGGCCGTTCTTGTAGACGTGGACCTGGGCCACGGGTGCATCGAGTTCGACAGCGAACGCATCTTCGCCGAGCCCACTGAGCGGCCTCGCATTCGAGTAGGTTCGCCTGGCCAGGTCGAATGCGTCGCGCTCGACCCTGCCGCTGCCGATGTAGAGGTAGACGACCTCGGTGCCGTCGTTGCCGCTCGAAACGTAGGTGCATTCAGAGCGCGTCCCGTTCTTCTCGTGGTGGTCGAGCTTCACCGCGCTGGCGATCGCTGCAGCGGCTTCGGCGCTGGTGATGAGCGTACAGGCGTCGAGCTCGCCCCTGGCCACGACCGTCGAGTTGCCTGGTGCAGGCGATGAGGCGGCCTGTGGGGTGGGGTTGGTGGTGCTCGAGCCTCCGCCGGTGGAGGTGTTGCCCGCCGCTGTGTTCCCGGCGCCGGTGCGGTCGCCGGATGTCGCGCCCGGGGTAGGGGTGCGATCGGCGGTTGCCGCGCCCCCGGCGGGTGTGCTGTCGCCGCCGCAGGCCGCGAGGGCGATGGCTGTTGCGGCGGCTGCCGCGAAGAGGCGGACGGGAAGAGCCGGGAGGCGAAGCTTATCGTTCATATGCGAGTCTTCGGCGGGAGAGGGTGAGTGCTTGAGGGGCGAGCGCAACACGGCGGGGGCCGCTATGCTCGATAGATAGAGCCCCGAGTTGATGAGGCAGCCCGTTACTGTATGACTGAACGCGACACCTCCCGCTTTGCGACCGCCGAGTCCCTGCATATCGGGCTGATCTCCGATACGCACATCCCGGAGGCGCGCTATGAACTCTGGCCGCAGGTGTTCGATGCGTTTGCAGGTGTCGACTGCATCCTCCACGCGGGTGACATCCACGACCTGGTGGTGATCGACCAGCTTTCGGACATTGCACCGACGTTTGCGGCGCGCGGGAATGGCGACGATGGGTCGGGCGGGCGGCCAATCCAGCCGTTCGACAACCGCCTCCGAGAGGCCTGGCTGCTCACGCTCGCGGGGCTGCGCGTGGGCCTGACGCACGACCTCCCGATCCCGGAATACCCTCCGCACATCACGCTCGACCGGGCGCTCAACCGGTACTTTGGGACGACGGAGCTTGACGTCATCGTCTTTGGTGATACGCATGTGGAGACGGTGGAGCGGATGAATGGCGCGCTCTGCGTGAACCCCGGATCGCCGACCTATCCGCACAATCTCGACACGCAACTGGGGACGATCGGGTTCCTGGAGATCAGCGGCGGCCAGGCCGAGGCGACCATCTGGCAGCTCACCGAGAATGGCATTGCGCCGTTCGACTGGACGCGCTGGAAGCGTCCCTGGTGAGCCGGGGATGGGCTCGTTCCTAACAGTGGGAGAGAGGGCGTTCGGCGGGGAGTAGTGCGGGTTTCTAGAGTTCGGCGAGGCGGGGGCGGGTCCGGGCGAGGCGGGTGGCGAGCCACCAGCTGAGGACAACGACGGCGACGCCGAGGGCCATATCGAAGAAGAAGTGGTTGGCGCTGGCGACGATCGCCCAGCCCATGATGGCGCTGAGGGCGACGGCGATGACGCGGAGCGTGCGGCTCTCGGTATTCACCCAGATGGCAGCGGAGGCCATCACGATCCAGCCGAAGTGGAAGCTTGGGATGGC
>WBZR01001493.1_pt1 | contig 28753 bp, 27 predicted proteins | sample 5204231 | NCBI WGS metagenome assembly WBZR01 (sample SAMN12412403, study PRJNA552823) | activated sludge metagenome | isolation source: activated sludge from anammox sidestream of wastewater treatment plant... | place: USA: Virginia | collected 2017-08
ATCGCTCGCGGGTCTGTTCGCGGCGCCGGGCTCGCTGCATCCGGTGCTCGCCGCGATCGCGATCCTCAGCATCGCGGTCGGTGCGGGCGCCTCGGGTGCTCTCAATATGTGGTACGACGCGGACATCGACGCACGCATGGCGCGCACGGCCGCGCGCCCCATTCCGCGCGGGCGTGTCACCGCCGAGGAGGCGCTGGCGTTCGGCTCGGTGCTCTCCGTGGTGTCGGTGGTGACGCTCGGGGTGCTCGTCAACTGGGTGGCGGGTGCGCTGCTCGCTTTGACGATCGCCTACTACGTTTTCTTCTACACCATGTGGCTCAAGAGGCGGACGCCGCAGAACATCGTCATCGGCGGCGCGGCAGGGTCGTTTCCTCCGATGATCGGGTGGGCTGCCGCGACGGGAACGGTGACGATCGAAAGCATCGTTCTGTTCCTCATCATCTTCATGTGGACGCCGCCGCATTTCTGGGCGCTGGCGCTCTATCGGTGCCGCGACTATGAGCGCGTCGGCGTGCCGATGCTGCCGGTGGTGGCGGGAGGCGAGGAGACGCGGCGCCAGATCCTCCTCTATTCGCTGGTGCTGGTGCCGCTGGCTGTCACGCCCTACTTCATCGGCCTCGGCGGCATCGTCTACCTGGCCACCTCGGTGGTGCTCGGGCTCGTGTTCCTCTACCTTGCCCTCAAGGTGCGGCGGATCCGTGAGGGGCGGGAGGCCGATCACGCGGCCAAGCAACTGTTCGGGTTCTCGATCCTCTATCTCTTCCTGTTGTTCGCGGTCATCCTCGGCGAGCATCTTGCAACAAAGATCATAGGCGCATGACGATCGACATCGAAAGAGGAGAGACGGCTGCGGTGAACGGGCCTGAGGAAGAAGCCAGGCGCATCCGGCGGCAGCGGATGCGGTCGACGGCGATCGCGCTCGGGCTCGCGTTCCTCGTCTTCCTGTTCTATGTGGCGACGATCGTGCGCATGGGCGGGCAGCCGACGCCGGCCGGCGAGTTCGGAGGAAGCGTGCAAAGCGGCGAGACCACGCGCGGCGCAGAGCCTCAGGGCGGTCCGCCATGAGCCGGAGACGCAACGGAACGGTCGTGCTCTCGTGCGTTGGGGCTCTCCTCATGATGGGGGCTGCAACCTGGGCCGCCGTGCCGCTCTACCGCATCTTCTGCCAGGTGACCGGCTACGGCGGGACGCCCAAGCGGGTCGAGAAGGCTCCCGAGGTCATTTCCGACCGCACCGTCGCCATCCGCTTCGACGCCAACGTGACGCCCGGCATGCCGTGGGACTTCCAGCCGGTGCAGCGCACGATGGTGGTGAAGCTCGGCGAGACGGCGCTTGCCGTCTACAGGGCGCACAACGGCTCGGAGAAGACGATCAAGGGCACGGCGAGCTTCAACGTCTCGCCCGATGCCGCCGGCGCCTTCTTCGCCAAGATCGAATGCTTCTGCTTCACCGAGCAGACCCTGGCGCCGGGCGAGAGCGTCGACATGCCCGTCTCGTTCTTCGTCGATCCGTCGATCGCCGCAGACCGTGATGCGCATGTCATCCGGGAGATCACGCTGTCCTATACGTTCTATCCCGTCGAGAGCGGCGCCAAAGCCGAAGCGCCGGCGGCCGGGACGGGGAGCGAGGACGCGCGGCAGGGAGGCTAGCGGGTTTCCGGCGCGCCGCAGAGGCGGCCGGCAGAGTTTGTTAGGCAGGACGATCCAGGCGCCGTCTCGGGTTCGAGATGGCGCCTCGGGACAACGAACGGGGATTTACGGAGACGAACATGGCCCAAGCGCACGGCAAGCAACACGACTATCATCTGCTCGATCCCAGCCCTTGGCCGATCGTGGCTTCGGTGTCCGCTCTGACGACCGCGATCGGAGCCATCGTCTGGATGCGCTCTCTCGGCGAAGGCGCGACGGGGCTGTTCGGACTTCACGGCCCGTGGCTGTTCCTGATCGGCTTCCTCGGCCTCGTTCTCACCGCCGCGTCGTGGTGGCGCGACGTCATCATCGAGGCCAATGAGGGCTACCATACGCCGGTCGTGCAGCTCCACCTGCGCTACGGCATCATCCTCTTCATCGCTTCGGAAGTGATGTTCTTCGTGGCCTGGTTCTGGGCCTACTTCGATTTCGCCCTGTTCCCCGCCGACGTGCACACGTTCGACAATATGAGCGAGGCCGTCGGCCTGGTGCAGCGGGACCAGCTGTTCGGCGGGCAGTGGCCGCCGGTTCCGGTCGACTCCACGGATGCGGTGATCCCGGCAACCGGCGCGCCGGTGATGGGCTACTTCAAGGGCACGTTCGACCCCTGGGGCATTCCGCTGGTCAACACGCTGATCCTGCTGTCGTCGGGCGTCACGGTCACGTGGGCGCATCATGCGCTGCTCAAGAACGACCGTCGCGGCCTCGTGCTCGGCCTCGTCGCCACCGTCGTGCTCGGCATGATCTTCACGACGCTGCAGTACTACGAGTACCAGCACGCCGCCTTCACCTTCGGAGGCCACGGCTACGGCTCGGTCTTCTTCATGGCGACCGGCTTCCACGGCGCGCACGTGATCATCGGCACCATCTTCCTGCTCGTGTGTCTCATCCGCGCCATCCGCGGCGCCTTCACGCCGAAGCAGCACTTTGGCTTCGAGGCGGCGGCCTGGTACTGGCACTTCGTCGACGTCGTCTGGCTGTTCCTGTTCGCGGCGATCTACGTCTGGGGCGCCGGTGCCCATGCGGGTGCCGGCCACTAAGACAGCCGGGCACCAAGACAAGCTGGGCACTAAGACAAGCCGGGCACTAAGACAAGCCGGGCACTAAGACACAGGGGGCCTCACGCCCGTTGGACGTATGCTACGGGGGTCGGGACGAATGAGCCCGGCCCCTGTCGTTTTTTCGAGGAGGTGCCATGGGTGCAGGCGGCAGTCACGACAGGGCGGATCGCGGCATCAATCCGGTGCGGGCCGGCGTGATGGCGCGCTGCCCCCGATGCGGAGTGGGCCCGCTGTTCCATAACGGGCTGATGCTCCGTCCGACGTGCAGCGCGTGCGGGCTCGACTACAAATTCATCGACACGGGCGACGGTCCGGCGGTATTCGCGATCCTGATCCTGGGGTTCGTCGTGCTCGGCGCGGCGCTGTTCGTCGAATTCCGCTTCGGGCCGCCGGTGTGGGTGCACGTGGTGCTGTGGGGCGTGCTGACGCCGCTGCTCGCGTTTGGGCTGCTCCGGTTCCTGAAGGCGATCCTGATCGCCCTGCAGTGGACCCACAAGGCCGAGGAAGGCCGGCTGGTCAAGGATTGATGCGGGCGCATGTGATGACGGGCGAGGACACGGCGACACGGCGGACGGGATGGCGCAGCCTGCTTGGGCCGGCCGCGCTGACGCTGGCGATGCTGCCCCTGCTCGTGGGGCTCGGGGTCTGGCAATTGCAGCGGCTCGCCTGGAAGGAAGGTCTGATCGCGGCCATCACCTCCGAGATCGGCAAACCTCCGGCGCCGCTCGAAGAGCCGCCCGAGGCGTGGAAGGCGCTCGGCCAGGAGGAATATCGGCCGGTCTGGGTCGCCGGTCGCTTCCGGCACGCGGACGAGCGGCGGCTGTTTGCCACCGAAGAGGGCGAGGCGGGCTGGCACATCTACACGCCGCTCGAGACGGAGGGCGGCCACATCCTGTTCGTCAACCGCGGGTTCGTACCGGAGGCGCTCAAGGAGCCGGCCAGCCGTGCGGCCGGCGAGATCGAAGGCCGGGTGACGGTTCGAGGGCTCGTGCGCAAGCCCGCCGTCAAGGGCTGGTTCGATCCCGACCCCGATCCGGCCCGCAACGTCTGGTACTGGCGCGATCTTCAGGCCATGGCGCGCACGCTGCCGGAGGCGGACCGCGCGCGCGTGCTGCCGTTCTTCGTCGATGCCACGGCCGAGCCCGCCAATCCGGGTGGCTGGCCGAAAGGCGGCGTCACGCGTCTCGACATTCCGAACCGGCATCTCGAATATGCGCTGACCTGGTTTGGGCTCGCGGGTGCGCTGTTGGCCGTGTTCGCGGCGTTTGCCTGGACGCGGCTCAGGGCGGCGCATCCTTAATCGAAGCGCGCCCGTTGCTTGATCGGCGGCGCCGGGGCCTTTACAGCGTTGAGGATCGGAAGCCGCGGGCCCCGGCGGCCCTGCAACCCAGGACAGCACTCCCGTGACGTACATCTCCACCCGCGGCGAAGCGGCCGCCCTGACGTTCGAGGACGTGCTGCTCGCCGGCCTCGCGCGCGACGGCGGGCTCTATGTTCCCGAGATCTGGCCGACGCTCTCGCCGGAGACGATCGCCGCCTTCGCGGGAAAGCCGTTCGCGGATGTCGCGACGGAGGTGATGGCGCCGTTCGTCGGTGCGTCCATCGACGCGGCAGCCTTGTACGCCATGGCGCGGGACGCCTATGGGCGCTTCGATCATCCCGCGGTGACGCCCCTCGTGCAGATCGACCGCAACCGCTGGGTGCTCGAGCTGTTCCATGGGCCGACGCTGGCGTTCAAGGATGTGGCCATGCAGCTCCTCGCCCGGCTCATGGACCATGCGCTCGCCCGGCGCGGACGGCGGGCGACGATCGTCGGGGCGACGTCGGGCGATACCGGCGGGGCTGCCATCGAGGCGTTCCGCTCCTCGAAGCGCGTCGACGTGATCATTCTGTTCCCGGACGGGCGCGTCTCGGACGTGCAACGGCGCATGATGACGACGCCCACCGAAGCGAACGTGCATGCGGTCGCCGTCAAGGGAACGTTCGACGACTGCCAGGCGCTCGTCAAGGCGATGTTCAACGACCACGCGTTCCGCGACAGGATGAGCCTCTCGGGCGTGAACTCGATCAACTGGGCGCGGATCGTGGCGCAGGTGACGTACTATTTCGTTGCCGCGGCCGCGCTCGGGGCGCCGCACCGGCCCATGACCTTCGCGGTGCCGACCGGGAATTTCGGCGACATCCTCGCCGGATGGGTCGCCAGGCGTATGGGGCTTCCCATCCACCGGCTCGTCATCGCCGCGAACGAGAACGATATCCTGGCGCGCGCGCATGCCACGGGCGTCTACGAGATGCGGGGCGTGGTCGAGACCAGCTCGCCGTCGATGGACATCCAGATCTCGTCGAACTTCGAGCGCTATCTGTTCGAATCCTCGGGGCGCGACGCGAGCTATGTCCGCGGCGCCATGGGCGCGCTGGCGCAGGGGGGGCGCTTCGAGCTCGGTCCGTGCGCCTCCCGCTTCCGCGAGGCGTTCGACGCGGTCTCCGCAAGCGAAGCCGAGGTCAAGGATGCGATCCGGCGGACGCGGGCCGCGAGCGGCTATCTCCTCGATCCGCATACGGCCTGCGGGCTCGTGGCGCTCGAGCGGGCGGCACCGCAATCGGCGGTGCCGGGCATCGTGCTCTCGACGGCGCATCCGGCGAAGTTCCCCGACGCCATGGAGCGGATCACGGGGGCGCGGCCGGCCCTGCCGCCGCGGCTGGCCTCGCTCTTCACGGACCCCGAGCGCTTCCCCGTGATCGAGAACGACGTTGCGGCCGTGAAACGTCTCGTCGAGGCTCGGGTGCGTCCGGCTTCGGCGGGGGTGCCATGACGGAAGAGATCTCACGCCTCGCGAACGGCCTTACGGTCATCACCCACACCATGGAGCCTCTCGAGACGACCTCGCTCGGGATCTGGGTTGGCGTCGGCTCGCGGCACGAGGCGCCGGCCGAGAACGGCATCTCGCATTTCCTCGAGCACATGTCGTTCAAGGGCACGACCTCGCGCTCGGCCCAGGCCATTGCCGAGGAGATCGAGGCGGTGGGGGGTGAGCTCAACGCCGCCACCGGCCTTGAGACGACGGCCTATTTCGCCCGTGTCCTCAAGGGGGACGAAGGGGTCGCGCTGGAGCTGCTGGCCGATATTCTGCTCAATTCGAGATTTTCTCCCGACGAGCTCGAGCGCGAGCGGGAGGTGATCCTGCAGGAGATCGCCTCGACGCGCGACAGCCCCGAGGACATCGCCTTCGAGCTCGTCAACGAGGCCGCCTATCCCGGACAGGCGCTGGGGCGCACGATCCTCGGGCCGGCCGTGAACGTGCGGCGCTTCTCGCCGGCCGATCTCACGCGCTTCCTCAACACCCACTATCGTCCGCAGCGGATGGTGCTTGCGGCGGCGGGGGCAATCCGGCACGCGCCATTCGTTCGCCACGCTGAAGCCCTATTCGGGAGGCTCACTCCGGAAGGCGGAAGGGGGGAAGAGCGGGCCCGATACGAGGGCGGAGTCCGCTGGCATCAAAAGCGTTTCGAGCAGAGCCATCTGGCGCTCGCGTTCGAAAGCCCCTCCTATCGTGACAACGCGTATTTCACGGCCCAGGTTTTCTCGGGGCTTTTCGGCGGCGGAATGTCGTCGCGCCTGTTCCAGGGAGCCCGGGAGAAGCGCGGTCTTTGTTATTCGATCTACTCATCCGCCTGGGGGCTCGGTGATACGGGCCTCCTCGCAGTGCACGCGGCGACGGGTACGGAGCTGATGGCCAGCCTCATCGATGTCACGGGCGGCGAACTCGAGGACGTGGCGGCCCACGGACCGTCGGCGGCCGAGCTGCAGCGGGCGAAAGCTCAGCTCAAGGCCGGACTGCTGATCAGTCTCGAATCATCCTCGGCTCGCGCCGAGCAGATGGCGCGGCACATGTTGGCGCACGGACGGGTCATCGGAAGCGACGAGCTCATCCGCAACGTGGACCAGGTCAGCGCCGAGGACGTTGCCGCTTTCGCCGGCGGGCTTCTGGGGCAGACGCCCGCTGTCGCGGTGGTCGGGGCGGGCAAGGCCTCCGAACGACTCGCATCGGAGACGGCAGGGCGCATGGGGCGGGCCACGATCGGCCTCGAGGCGAGGACAGCCCGATGGCGTTCCTGAGAGCGGGAAGCCCATCCGAGTGGGCGGCGATCCAGGGCCGCGGCGTGTGGCTGCGTCCGCCTCAGCTCAGCGACTATGCCCCATGGGCGGAGCTGCGCACCGAGAGCCGGGCGCATCTCGTGCCGTGGGAGCCGGCATGGCCGCGCGACGATCTCACGAAGAGCGCCTACCGGCGCCGGCTCAAGCACTATCAGCGCGAGGCGTGTGACGACCTCGGCTATGCGTTCCTCGCCTTCGAGACGGAGGGCGAGCGGCTGATCGGCGGATTGACGCTCTCCAACGTGCGGCGCGGCGTCACGCAATCGGCGATGCTCGGCTACTGGCTCGGCAGCGCCTTCGTCGGGCGCGGCTACATGACGGCGGCGGTCCGCGCGGCGCTGCCGTATGCCTTCGAGACGCTCCGGCTGCATCGGGTCGAAGCGGCCGTGCAGCCCGTCAACGCGCGGTCGGCCGGCGTGCTCAAGCGCGCGGGCTTCAGCGAGGAGGGGCTCGCGCGGCGCTATCTCAAGATCAACGGGCAGTGGCAGGATCATCGTCTGTTTGCCATTCTGGCCGAGGACTGGATGACGCAGGAGGCCGGGCCTTGAGGGGGGCTTCGACGTGCGCGCTCGCAAGGCTGTGGCCGGCGCTCGATGCGCTCCGGCTTTCGCTTCTGGTGCTCGCGGGGCTTCTGGCGCTGGTGGTGCCGTCCGGCGAAGCCCTCGCGCTCAAGGCGATCGAGATCGGAACGGACCAGGGGCGCGTCGAGATCACGACGCTCGGAGACCTCTACGAGCAGCGCGGCGACAGCCTGCAGGTCGAAACGGCGGCGGGCGCAGACGGGCTCGCCGGGCGCATGTCGGTGCAGGCGACGACGCCCGGCACCAACCCCAACTGGATCGTGTTCGCGCTCTCCAATCCGACCGACAAGCCCGTCGAGCGCTGGTTGACCGCGGACCGCTACAGCGTGGTCGGGTCCGGCATCGTCTGGCCCGATCTCGATGCGCTGCGCGTCGAGGCGGTGACACCCTCCATCGGCTTCGTTCCGGAACGCATCAAGAGCGACCGGGCGGATGTGTTCCGCATCACGCTCGAGCCGGGGCAGACCATCACGTACGTGGTGGAGCTCTCGTCCGAGCGCTTCACGCGGCTCTACCTCTGGAAGCCGCTCGACTACGAGATGAAGGTGTCGGACCGCCATCTCTTCCATGGCGTCATGCTGGGCCTCACGGGCCTGCTTGCGATCTTCCTCACGGCCATCTTCGCCGCCAACCATAAGCTGGTGTTTCCGGCCGCCGCGCTGGTCGCCTGGAGCACGCTCGCCTATCTCTCCGTCGATTTCGGCTTCTTCCACAAGCTGTTCCTTCTGAAACCCGAGGCGAACGCCGTCTATCGCGCGGCCACGGAGGCGGCGGTGGCGGCGAGCCTCGTCGTGTTCCTGCACGTGTTCCTGAGGCTTGCGCTGTGGCACGGCCTGATCCGCATGCTGATCACGGTCTGGCTCCTGGCGCAGTTCTCGCTCATCGCGGTGGCGATCATCGACCCCAGGCTGGCTGCGACCTTCGCACGGCTGTCGTTCGTCTTCATCGGGCTCACGGGCACCGGCCTCATCGCGTTCCTTGCGCTCCGCGGCCAGGATCGTGCGTTGTCGCTGGTGCCGACGTGGATCCTGTTCCTCGTCTGGCTGTTCGCCGCCGGCGTCATCCTGACGGGCAAGCTCTCGGGCGAGGTCGTCGTGTTCGGGCTCATCTCGGGGCTGGTGCTGATCGTGCTCTCGATCGGCTTCACGGTCACGCAGTACGCCTTCCGTGCCGCCGAGCCGATGTACGGCGCGGCCCCTTCCGAGCTGCAGGCGCGCTCGATCGCGCTCGATGCCTCGGGGGCCGGCGTATGGGAATGGAACGCGCGCCGCGACGAGGTCAAGGTCAGCCCGGCGGTGGAGCTCGTCCTCGGGCTCTCGCCGGGGGATCTCTCGTCGCAGACCAACGAGTTCCTGCGCCACGTGCACCCCTCGGACCGCGAGCGCTTCCGTCTCGCGCTGTTCACCGTCCAGGAGCGCCGCGACGGCAAGATCTGCTGCGATTTCCGGCTGAAGCAGGCCGACAACAACTATCGCTGGTTCGAGCTCGAGGCCGCGGGCGTTCCGGGCTCCGATCCCCGCTCCTTCAAGTGCGTCGGCATCATCCGCGACGTCACCGACACCAAGCGCGCGCACGAGCGGCTGCTGCACGACGCGGTCTACGACAGCCTGACGGGGCTTCCCAACCGGGAGCTGCTGCTCGACCGCCTGCAGGTGGCGATGGGGCGCGCCAAGTCCGAGCCGCAGATCCGGCCGACCGTGCTCATCATCGATATCGACAAGTTCACGAACCTCAACTCCTCGCTCGGGCTCGTTCTCGGCGACAGCCTGCTGCTCACCATCGCGCGCCGCTTGCAGCGCCACCTCGGGCCGAACGATACGCTCGGACGCATCGCGGGCGACCGCTTCTCCATCCTCATGCTCCAGGACCAGCCCGTGGCGGAGCTTGCGCAGCATGCCGAGCGGATCCGCCGCTCGCTGCGCTCGCCGATCAAGATCGCCGGGCAGGAGATCGTGCTCACCGGGTCGATCGGCATCGCGGTCTACGACGGGGAGGAGACGAGCCACGCGGACCTCCTCAAGAAGGCCGAGATCGCGATGTTCCGCGCCAAGCGCGCTGGCGCGGACCGGATCGAGGTGTTCTCCCCGGACATGCGGGGCGATCAGGACGACCGGCGGGCGCTCGAGGCGGAGCTTCGTCACGCGCTCGAGAAGAGCCAGATCCGCATCGTCTTCCTTCCCGTCATCTCCCTGCCGACGGAGGAGCTGGCGGGCTTCGAGGCGGTCGCGCAGTGGGATCATCCGAAGCTCGGCGCCGTCGATCCGGCGGCTCTCATGCCGTTCGCCGACGACAGCGACCTCGCCGCCAAGCTCGGCCTCTATCTTCTCCAGCGCACATCGCGCAACATCATCGCCTGGCAGAAGGAATTCCCGCGCAGCGAGGCCCCGCTGTTCGTCGCCATCAACTTCGCGAGCCGGCATCTTTTCCGCCAGGACGTGGTGCAGGAGGTCCGTCACATCCTCGGGCGCACGGTCGTTCCCAAGGGCTCGATCCGGATCGGGGTGACGGAGCAGGTGGCGCTCGAGAACCCGGAGCAGTCGACCGAGATCCTCGCTTGGCTCAGGGGCGCGGGTGCCGAGATCGTGCTCGACGAGTTCGGCATCGGCTACTCGTCGCTCTCCTACCTCGAGAGACTGCCGTTCGATACGATCAAGATCGATCAGGCGTTCATGCAGGCGGGAGCGGTCAAGGGCGGCAATGACAGCGCGCTGGTGCGCTCGATGGTGGCGCTCGCCCATGAGCTCGGCAAGACGATCGTCGCCAAGGGCGTGGAGACCGCCAGCGAGGTGGGCTTCCTGCGCGCGATCGATTGCGAGTATGCGCAAGGTCCCTATTGCGGCAACGCCATCGCGGAAGCCGATGTGGCGCAGGTGCTGGCTGCGGTGAGGGCGAGCGAGAGCAAGCACAAGCCCGTCGGTGTGTTCCGGCCGAAGCCCAAGAAGAAGCCGGTGCGCGCCAAGGGGGCGGCCGGCAAAGCGATGGATCGCCCCGCACCGTCGCCGCCGCCGGCGGCCGTCAACGGTGCTGCGGCGGCGCGCGCCAACGGGGGCGATACCGCGCCACGCTCTCCCGCGCATCCCGAGACGGAAGCTGCGCCGCCTCACCGGCGTGCGCGGTTGGGGCGCCTGCGCCAGGAGGCCGGCGTGGGCGGACCTCCCAACGTTCCGAAGGCCGGGGCCATGCCTCCACCGCCGTCCGCCGTGCATCAACCGCCGCCCGGGGCCCCTCCGCCTGCGGCTCACGCTCCACCGCCGCCGTTGATGACGCGTCTTGGCGACGTGCTGCCCGACGTGATGGCCGATGCGACGACAGGGCGGCCGGCTCCTTCCATCACGGCGCGCGCCCCGCAGGTCGGGCCTCTCCCCGGCGCACCGCCGATGCGCACGGGGGATGCTCCGCCCCCGCCTGAGCGGCTTCCGCCTGCGCCGCCCCCGCAAGGCGGGTCCGGCCGGCGGGCCCCGCCCGCTCCCTCGGCGGTCGGCGCTCCAGCCATGCCCGCAGGCGGCCCGCCGCTTGCGCCTCAGCTTCCGGACGTGCCGCCGGTCCGGCCGGTTCCGGGCCAACCCGCGACGCCGCCGTCTCAGGCGTCCCTTCCGCGGTCCCCGGCGATCGCCTCCGGGCCGCCGACGCCCTTTCCGCCGCCGCTCTCAAGTGCGGCTGCGGCCAAGCCCGAGCGGCCGGTCGCGCCCATGGCGCCGGCGATGCCGCCCGTTGCCCGTCCGCCGGCTGCGCCGCGGCCGGGCGATCCCGACTTCTCGAACCTCCCGCCCGCGATCGCCGAGAGCCTGGCACGGCTTGCGGGCGTGTCGCGGAAATCGAATTGAGATGGAGGGCAGCGGGCAAGGGGCAGCAGGCAGGGAGTGAGGCAGTAGGCAGTAGGCAGTAGGCAGTAGGCAGTAGGCAGTAGGCAGTAGGCAGTAGGCAGTAGGCAGTAGGCAGTAGGCAGTAGGCAGTAGGCAGTAGGGGAGGCGTTGGCGAGAGGGCCTTGATCAGGCGTGGCCGGCGTCGCTGACGAGATGGGAGGGGTCGACACCGATCTTGGCGAGCGCGCGGGCGTATTTGCCCTCGATGTCCGCGTCGAACAGAAGGTTGAGATCCGGCGGGCAATGCAGCCAGCCGTTGGCCTGGATCTCGTTCTCAAGCTGGCCTGCCGACCAGCCGGCGTAGCCGAGCGCCAGCATGGCGTGCACCGGGCCTTCGCCCTCGACGATGGCCTTCAGGATCTCGACCGATGCGGTGAGACTCACGTCGTGGTCGATGGGAAGGGTCGATTCGCTCGAATGATAATCCGAGGAGTGAAGCACGAAGCCGCGTCCCGTCTCCACCGGGCCGCCAACGTGCACCTGCCGCTCCAGGATGTCGTTCGAGATCCCGTCCTCGGCGCCTTGCGGAATGATCCCCAGGCGCTCGAGCAGATCGGGAAAGGTGATGTGGTTGGCGCGGTGATTGATGATGAGCCCCATCGCTCCGTCGTCGGAGTGGGCGCAAATGTAGATCACCGAGCGTGCGAACCGCCGGTCGGTCATCAGCGGCATGGCCACGAGCAGCTGCCCCTTGAGGCTGCTGTCGCCACGTTTCTTCCGCTTCGTCCTCGGGGTGCTCATCGCCCGACACTAGCCTCCGCGACTGGCGCCTGTGAAGCCGTGAAAATCCGGAGGTCGTCACCGATTGCGGGGCTCAAATAACGCTGTCTGCCGATCTCGAAATGCATGGGCGATGTGCTAGGTTGCCTCGTCGTCCCTGCCTATCCGATCATGAGCCTGCCACCTCATGCTTAGGCAACCCAGTGTGCCGGAGGGCTCTTGCGTCCATGACGGTCCAGGTTTCACGCGCCCTTTCCCTTGTTCTTCCACCCATATTTGCGCTCGTCGTGGCGGCTTCAAGCGCTGTGGGGCAGGCCGCGGCGGCCACGTCGTCCCCGGTCGCGTCGTTCGAGGTCGCGTCGCCCTGGGCTGAGGCCCCCAAGGCCCGGGCCCGCCTGCTCGCGGGCGGTGGCTCGGCTGCGGATCGCGTCGCCTTCGTCGAGATCGCGCTCGCGCCCGGCTGGAAGACCTACTGGCGCACGCCGGGCGATGCCGGCGGCCTTCCGCCGAGCTTCGACTGGTCGAAATCGGCGAACCTGGCCGAGGCCCGGGTCGCGTTTCCGGCCCCACGACGGTTCACGGACAAATCCGGGAACACCATCGGCTACAAGGACGGGGTCGTGCTGCCGGTGTTTCTGACCCCGAAAGACCCCGACGCGCCGATTTCGCTCGTGGCCGGCCTTCATTACGGCATCTGCAAGGACGTCTGCATCCCCGTCGAGGCCGAGTTGACGCTCGATCTGCCGGTCGGCGGGCCTGTGGCGCCTGAGGCGGCTCAGGCGCTGGACCGCGTTCCGCGGGCGCAGGATGCGCTCAAGCCGGGCGATCCGGTCCTGGTCCGAGCGGAGGCGCATTTGGACGGGACGGCGCCCAAGATCACGATCGCGGCCCGCTTTGCGGACGGGGGGGCGGGTGCGGATGTGTTTCTCGAAGCGCCGGACGGGATGTTCGTGCCGCTCCCCGAGCGGGTCGCAGACCTCGACGGCGCGGGCACGGCGGTGTTCGAGGCTCCGCTCGGCGCAGACGTGGACGTCGCCGGCCTCAAGGGAAAGCCGCTGACCGTGACGCTGGTCAGTGAAACCGGGGCCTCATTCGCGACGTTCATTGCTGAATGAGCCGGAGGCGGCAACGCGATCAAACCCCACGGAGGCACGAGATGAGTATCAAAGTCGGCGACAGGCTGCCCGAGGCGACGTTCACGATCATGGGGGACGCCGGCCCCAAGACGGTCGGCTCCGGCGAGCTTTTCAAGGGTCAGAAGGTCGTGCTCTTCGCCGTGCCGGGGGCTTTCACGCCGACCTGCAGCGAGCTGCATCTGCCGGGCTTCATCGAGGTTGCGGATGAAATCAAGGCCAAGGGCGTGACGACGATCGCCTGCACGGCCGTCAACGACGTGTTCGTTCTCGACGCCTGGTCCAAGGCGCGCGGCGCTCAGGACATCACCATGCTCGCCGACGGCAACGGCGACTTCGCGAGGGCGCTGGGACTCGACGTCGATCTCTCCGGGTTCGGGCTCGGCACGCGTTCGCAACGCTATGCAATGGTGGTCGACGATGGGATTATTAGATACTTAGCTGTGGAAAACAGTCCTCCAGAGCATGTCAATGCAACAGCCGAAAAGGTTGTCTCTTTCTTCTAAGTCTATCTCGGATTTTTTACTTCATAAATACTTTGATAGAGCGTGGCGCATCCTGGTCTTTCCAGGGTGGACATATTGCCGCGCTTGCCTTTCGTTTCCTTGTTTACGCCTTCTGCTTGTGCGACTGGCCCCTCCGTTCAGTAAGAAGTTTGTAAGCATAAGTAGGGGATCAAGAGATGAGGAAGTGTGTTCTCGCCGTTGCGGCAACGCTGCTGGTGTCGGCCGGCACGACGTCTGCCGACGCTCGTCCCGTTCGCGATGAAAGCTGGAATCCGTTCGTTCAACAGTCGGCCGTGACGCGGGATGCGCGCGCGGAGCGTTCGCGGGCCAGCCGTCCGCGCGCCGCCTCGCGCCAGCGCGGCCAGCATATGCGCTATGCGCAGCGCCACCATGAGGCCCGCCGCTACGCGTCGACCAGCTCCCGCAGCGGCGCGGGCCCGCGCCCGCGCGCCTGGTGCGGCTGGTGGATGCGTACGCAACGCGGTGGCGGCGCACACCTGAACGTGGCCTGGAACTGGAGCAAGTGGGGCCGCCCGAGCGGTCCGCAGGTCGGCGCCGTCGTTGTCTGGCGCCACCATGTCGGCGAGATCGTCGGCCGTGCACCGAACGGCCAGTGGCTGGTTCGCTCCGGCAACGACGGCGGCGCCGTCCGCACGCGCGCCCGGTCGGTCGCCGGCGCCGTGTTCCGCATGGCCTGAGGGCTCCCGACGCCACGACAATCCGACGACGGACCGCCCGCCGGTTTCCGGCCGGGCGGCCCCGATCCGCCGGGCCGTGGGGCACGGGCCGCGCGCCCCGTGCGTGGGGGCGCCTTTCCAACCTCGATCGAAACCGTGCCGTGCCCCCTCGCCCTTCCGACCTCTTCCCATCGGGGCGAGGGGAGGGGGGTGCGCTTCTTCCACCTCTCCGTCCATGTGGGGCATGGCTCCGCCGTGACTATGTGGGGCATGGCTCCGCCGTGACTATGTGGGGCATGGCTCCGCCGTGACTATGTGGGGCATGGCTCCGCCGTGACTATGTGGGGCATGGCTCCGCCATGACTATGTGGGGCATGGCTCCGCCATGACCATGCGAAGCATGGGCTCTGCTATGACGGGAGAGGTCGCGCGCGTGAGCGCGCGGGGACGATCCCATCTGAACCGGAAAGACGCTCGTCAGACGCTCTGCGGCTACCGTCAGGGTGCTCCGCGCCTACTGTCAGGGCGCTCCGCGCTACTGTCAGGGTGCTCCGCGCCATGTTCGGTCAAGGGGAGCCTACGCCCGGTCGATCAGAGGCGCTGGCGCGCCTTCGGCTTGAACGCGGCCATGCCCTCGCGGGCCAGCTCGTCGGCCCGCTCGTTCTCGGGGTGGCCGGCGTGCCCCTTGACCCAGTGCCACGTCACGCGGTGGGCGGCCATCGCCTGCTCGAGACGCTGCCAGAGCTCCATGTTCTTCACGGGCTTCTTGTCGGCGGTGCGCCAGCCGTTGCGTTTCCAGCCATGGATCCAGCTCGAGATGCCATTGCGGACATAGGCGCTGTCCGTATAGAGGTCCGCCTCCACGCCGGTCTTCAGCGCTTCGAGGGCCGAGATGGCGGCCATCAGCTCCATGCGGTTGTTGGTCGTCTCGGCTTCGCCGCCGCTGATCTCCTTGCGATGGCCGTTCCAGATCAGGATGGCGCCCCAGCCGCCGGGGCCGGGATTTCCCGAGCAGGCGCCGTCGGTATAGATCTCGACCGATTTCGCCGGTTCTTTCGCCGCGGGCTCGCTCATGGGACAGCCTCCAGCCCGTAGGCGGCCGGCGTCGTGACCGCCTGATGGAACCGCAGGCGGCGCAGGTAGGCCATCGGATCGTGCGGCTTCACCAGGGCGTTGCGGTCGGTGTGCAGCCAATCGTAGGCCCGCGTGAGGAGGAAGCGCAGGGCGGCGCCGCGCGCCAGCACGGGGAACGCCCGAACCTCCGCCGCGCTCAGCGGACGCAGGCTGCCATAGGCGGAGAGCAGCGCACGCCCCTTGGCGAAATTGAAGGCGCAGTCCGGCTCGAAGCACCAGGCGTTGAGACAGATGGCGAGATCGTAGGCCCAGGCATCGTTGCAGGCGAAATAGAAGTCGATGATGCCGGAGAGCGTCTCGCCGATGAAGAAGGCGTTATCGGGAAAGAGATCGGCATGGATGACGCCGGACGGCAGGCTGTCCGGCCAGGCGCGGTCGAGGTGGGCCAGCTCGTCGGCGATCAGCGCGTCGAGGTCAGGCGTGATCTCGCCGGCGCGTGCGGAGAATTTAGCGAACAGGCCGTGCCAGCCCTCGAGGCCGAGCGCGTTCCGGCGCGTCAGCGGAAAGCTCGCGCCGGCCAGATGCAGCTCGGCGAGCGCCCGGCCGACCGCGGCACAGTGGACGGGGCGCGGACGGCGCGGCGAGACGCCTTCGAGAAAGGTCATGACCGCCGCGGTGCGCCCGGCGATTTTCGTCAGCACCTCGCCCGCGCGGTTGCGGACCGGCAGCGGACACGAGAGGCCCTGCCGGTTCAGATGCTCGATCAGCCCGAGGAAGAACGGCAGATCCGCCGGGTCGACCCGCCGCTCGTAGAGCGTCAGGATGAAGGTTCCCGTCCCCGTGTGCACCAGGAAGTTGGAGTTCTCGACGCCTTCGGCGATGCCTTTGCAGGAGAGCAGCTTGCCCAAGCCGTAGTCGGCTATGAGCAAAGCCAGCTCGTCGTCCGTCACTTCCGTGTAAACGGCCATGGTGTTCCGGTTCTCGACTGGATGCGACCGGCGGGGCGCCGGAGATTGCGGACGACGGTTACGCAGCCGGCTCGCGCAGCTCGCGCGGGACGTTGAAGGCGATGCGCTCGCTCGCGGTCGTAACCTGCTCGATCGAGATTTCAAAGCGCTGCTTCAAGGCGGCGAGAACCTCATCGACGAGCGCCTCGGGTGCGGATGCGCCCGCCGTCACCCCCACTGCGGCGATGCCGCCGAGCGCGTCCCACGGGATGTCGTCGGCGCGCTGAATGAGGATGGCCTTGCGGCAGCCGGCGCGCTCGGCCACCTCGACGAGCCGCAGCGAGTTCGACGAGTTGGGCGCGCCGACGACGATCACCAGGTCGACCTTCGCGGCAATGGCCTTGACGGCCGCCTGGCGGTTGGTCGTCGCATAGCAGATGTCCTCCCGATGCGGGCCGACGATGGCCGGGAAGCGCCGCTTGAGCACGGCGACGATCTCGGCGGTGTCGTCCACGGAGAGCGTGGTCTGGGTCACGTAGGCGAGGCGCGTCGGGTCCTCCGCCGCGAAGGCTTCCGCATCGGCCACGGTCTGGATCAAGGTCACCGCGCCCGGCGGGAGCTGGCCGGTGGTGCCCTCCACCTCGGGATGGCCGGCATGGCCGATGAGCACGATACGGCGGCCCTCGGCATGGTGGCGGCTTGCCTCCATGTGCACCTTGAAGACCAGCGGGCAGGTGGCGTCGATGGCGAACAGGTTGCGGGATTTTGCGGCGACCGGCACGGACTTCGGGACGCCGTGTGCTGAAAAGATCACAGGCTGGTCCGTCTCGGGGATCTCGTCCAGCTCCTCCACAAAAACGGCACCTTTGACCTTCAGAGACTCGACCACGTATCGGTTATGCACGATCTCGTGGCGGACGTAGACAGGGGCGCCGAACTTGGCCAGGGCCAGCTCGACGATCTGGATGGCCCGGTCGACGCCCGCGCAGAAGCCCCGCGGGGCCGCCAGGAGAACGTTCAGGGACGGTCGTTCTTGCGGGGAATCATCGGCGCGAGACGTTGGCATCGGTGACGTCGGTATCTGTGACGTTGGCATCGGAGACACGGGCATCGGAGCTAAGTCCTCGTGCGGTGCGGCGCTGACGATGTGCGTCATTTGCGGTGAGCGCTTTTTGCGGCGCGACAGGGGTGCTAGTGCATTGGATCGGTCGCGCGCCCTGCCAGCATAGCGGTGCGGCGCGCTCAAGGATACGTTCGCGACGGCCGGGCAGGGGAACGGGGATTATGCGGATCGGAGCGGAATGGCGCAATCCGTCATAGCAGTCAGGTGGGGTGCGGCGGTCTGCGTCACCATGGCCCTTGCGAGTGCGCTCGCCCTCGGCGGGTGCGGCATGAGCTCCGTCACGTCGGGGCTCGGCACGAGCATCCTCGGCTCCTCGGGCGGCGCCGAGCCGACAGGGGTCAGCGAGCAGGATCTGATGGAGGCGGCCAAAGCCGGCGGCGACGGCACGCTGACGCTTGCGGGCGGCGATTCCCAGCCCGGGTGCCCGCGCTTCGTGCCTTGGCCGCGTGACAGCTACGTCACCATTTACGAGCCGGGCCGTGTCGGCGACGGGCTCGCCATCATGCATCGCGGCGAGATCACCAAGACCGCGCGCGAGTGCCACATGAACGGCTCGCAGGTGACGGTGAAATACGGGTTCTCCGGGCGCATCCTGCTCGGCCCGCGCGGGCATTCGGGGCCGATCTCGCTGCCGATCAACGTGTTCGTCGCCGATGCCAAGCGCGAGCGGGTCGCCGAGGACAGGCTCAGGGTGGATGCGTCGGTCGCGGTGGAAAATCCGATCGGCTATTTCTCGGCCGTGCGCACGATCACGTTCAACGTGCCCGAAGGGGCGCGCGCCGGCGAGTTCGAGGTCTTCGTCGGCTTCGACCGCACCACGCCGAACGCAGGGTAGCGCGTCGCTCCCGAGCGGCCCGGTCCGGCCTCATCCGCTCTCTCCCTCCATGCTATGTCGTCTCGGGCCTGTGGCCCGGCTCACGGGGTCGGTCGGTGGCTATCCAGTAACCGTCTGAGCCCGCGCGATGGCCGGCCCAACCGGCCCGGATCAAGGCGGGCGCCGGGAAGGGACGAGATCACGAGGCATGCAGGAACCCGTTTCTCTTCACGCTCGCCGTGCTCGCGATCCTGGGGACGCCGGGGCCCACGACGACGCTGCTCGCGACCATCTGGCGCGCGCCTCGGCGCGGCGCTCACGGCCGCTGATTCCGGCCGAGTACGGGTGGCGATCGGGTTGCGATTGGGCTGCTGCACGGGGTGCGCGGGAGCTGCCGGCTGCCTCTCGCGTGCATCCGCAAGCCGGAATGCCGGTCAGACGCATGCCTCATCAAAAAGCTGGCGGCGGACAAAAAAAGCCGGGCTGATGCGCCCGGCTTTGATTGTCTGAGATGCGCCGAAGGGGCGTCAGTTCAGCTTGCCCTTGAGATCGCGGATCGCCGAATCGACCAGCGCGGCGCCGGCCTCGCCCGAGAGCTTGGTCTTCAGAAGGCCCTCGGAAGCCTTGACGGCGAGATCGACGGCGGCGGCGCGCACGTCGGCGAGCGCCTGCGCCTCGGCGCGGGCGATCTTCTCCTCGGCGGCCTTGGTGCGCCGCTCGACCTGCTCGGCCATCGCCTTGCGCGTCTCGGCGGCAAGGCTCTCGGCCTCGCGCTTGGCGGCTTCGACGATGGATTTCGCATCATCCTCCGCCTCGCGCGTCTTGCGCTGATAGTCGGCCAGAAGCTGCTGGGCTTCCTCGCGCAGACGGCGCGCCTCGTCGAGCTCGTTGCGGATGGTGGCCGCACGCTGATCGAGCGCTTTGCCGATCAGGCCGGGCACGCCCTTCCAGACGAGGATCCCCATGAAAATGAGGAACGCGATCAGGACCCAGAATTCTGCGGCGGCGGGGTTCAGCATGGCGGCCTCACTTGTTGCCGCCGGCTGCGGCGAGCGCACGATCGATGTCGTCCTTCGTCGTGTTGACGCCGGAGAGCGCCGCGACGATCGCCGTTACGGTATCGCCGGCGATGCCCTTGACGCTGGCGAGCGCCTCGGACTTCTTGTCGGCGATGCTGGTCTCGGCTTCTGCAAGCTTGCCCGCGAGATGCTCCTCGACCGACTTGCGCTCCTTCTCGACCTCGGCGTTGAGCTCGTCGCGCGTCTTGCGCGCGATGGAGGAGGCGTTGGCGCGGGCATCCGACAGCGCTTTCTCGTAGGATGCCAGCGCCTTTTCGGTCTCGCCCTTGAGACGCTCGGCGGCCGCGAGGTCGCGCTTGACGCGATCCTTGCGCTCATCGAGCACCTCGCCGATGCGCGGCAGCACCATGCGGGACAAGAGGACGTAGAGGACGACGAACGTCAGCACCAGCCAGATGAGCTGGGGCGCGACGTTGTTCGGGTCGAGCGGCGGGAACACCTTCGCGTGCCCGGCGTCGTGCGGGACCTCGGTTCCGGCCGTCACGGGTTCTGCCATGGTCTCTTCCGTTACAGGAGTGCCGATCGGGTGGCGGCCGAGAGGAGGGGCGCGAACGCCCGCCCTCTCGCCGCATCGTCGCGGATCAGGTGAAGAGCAGCAGGAAGGCGATCAGCAGCGCGAAGATGCCGAGCGCTTCCGTCACGGCGAAGCCGAAGATCAGGCGGCCGAACTGGCCGTCGGCAGCCGACGGATTGCGCAGCGCGCCCTGCAGGAACTGACCGAACAGGTTGCCGACGCCGATCGCAGCAGCGCCGGTGCCGATGGCGGCCAGGCCAGCGCCGATGAGCTTTGCGGAAGCGGGATCCATGAAACGTCTCCTCTTAGGTAGGTTTTGCGGAATTGCGGAAGATCTGCGGCTGAACCCTGGGCTAGTGTCCGGGGTGCAGCGCGTCGTTCAGGTACATGATGGTGAGCATCGTGAAGACGTAAGCCTGCAGGAACGCCACCAGGAACTCGAGCGCGGTGAGCGCCACCGCCCCCAGGAGCGGCAGCGGCGCAATGACCGAATAGGTGCCCGCGCCGAGCAGCATGATGATGAAGCCGGCGAACACCTTGAGCGTGATGTGGCCGGCCAGCATGTTGGCGAACAGACGCACCGAATGGCTCACGGGCCGCGAGAGGAACGAGATGATCTCGATCATGGTGACCAGCGGCAGAATGTAGATCGGCACGCCGGAGGGCACGAACAGCTTGAGGAAATGCACGCCGTTCTTGGCGAAACCGATGATCAGCACGGTCACGAACACCAGCACCGCGAGCGCGGCCGTGACGACGATGTGGCTGGTGACGGTGAAGGCGCCCGGGACCAGACCCAACATGTTCAGAGTGAAGATGAACATGAAGATGGTGAAGATCAGCGGAAAGAACTTCATGCCGTGCTCGCCCATGCCCTCGCGGGTCATGCCGGCGACGAACTCATACGACGTCTCAGCCAGCGATTGCGTGCGCGACGGCACGAGCGCGCGACCGCGCATGGCATAGAGCAGGAAGCCCACGATCAGGGCCACCGCGATCACCATGAACAGCGCGGAATTGGTGAACGAAGCGTCATACCCGAAAAGCTCCATCGGGATGAGCCGCTTGATCTCGAATTGATGGATTGGATCGGGCATTCCGCCCGAGGCGCCTTCGCTGGCCACGTCCGTCCCCTGGTCCCTCAGTCGTCCTCGTCGTCCGGCACCGCATGGCCGATGTCGCCACGCGTCGCCTCCTTAATCTCAGCCTGGAGCCGTGTGAAGCCCCGTATGACGTTGAGCACGCCGGCGGCGAAGCCCAACAGGAAGAAAAGCAGGAACAGCCACGGCAACGTGCCGAGGGCCTTGTCCAGGACGTAGCCGATGAGGCCGCCCACCACCACAGCCCCGACAAGCTCGGACGCCATGCGGAGCCCGTATGCCATTCCACGTGCCCGGACCGCACTGTCCTTCGCCGGCTCGCTCTCCGCCTGATGCGACCGCGCTTCTTCGAGCTGCCTGCCGAGGTCATCGACCCGCCGCTCAAAATTCGCTCTGTCGGCGGGGGAGATCTCGCCACGACCAGCACCTTCGCCCTTCCGTTCGTCCGGCATGGCAAATCCTCAGGGTGCGGGCCTCAGTCGGCGCGCACAATAGAGTGGTCATCCCCGGAGTCAAGCAACGGCCACAATTTTGCGCGCCGCAAGGGGGTACGGCGAAACCGCGCAGGCCGGAGGATCCCGGGATCCCTAAGTAGAGCAACAGGACCCCATTTTACTTCGAATTTTCCTTTGTGGTGCGGGGTAAGACGTCTCGATCGATCAGCACGAACGGTGCAGGGGAGCCTCATCCGCGGCATATCCGGCCAACCTCGAGCGAGTTGAAACCGGCGCGGGTCCCGGCGAAAGCCGGGATGACGGTGATTGCAGGGATGGCGCCTGCCTTCTCTCAACGTCATCCGGGCGAAGGCCGGGACCTCCGCCAGGGTCACATCCGATTCGTCGGCAGGATCCTCGCGCGGCGGCGCAAGTCGACTCCTCTGCGGGCGACAGGCAGGGCGACGACGCGGGGCTCTCAGCCTGCCTCGCGGAAGGACTTGGCGGTCTCGAGGTCCACCGAGACCAGCTGCGAGACGCCTTTTTCCGTCATCGTCACACCGAACAGCCGGTTCATGCGCATCATGGTCATCGGGTGGTGCGTGATCACGAGGAAGCGGGTGGCGGTCTCCTCGGCCATCTTCTCCATGAGCGTGCAGAAGCGATCGACGTTGGCGTCGTCGAGCGGGGCGTCGACCTCGTCCAGGACGCAGATGGGCGACGGGTTGGTCAGGAACACGGCGAAGATCAGCGAAAGAGCGGTCAGCGTCTGCTCGCCGCCCGAGAGCAGCGACAGGGTGGCGGGCTTCTTGCCCGGCGGCTTGGCGATGATCTCGAGGCCCGATTCGAGCGGGTCCTCGCCCTGGACCATCTCGAGGCGCGCTTCTCCGCCGCCGAAGAGGGTCGTGAACAGGCGCCGGAAATGCCCGTTAACGGTCTCGAACGCCTCGTCGAGGCGCTTCTTGCCTTCGCGGTTCAGCTGACCGATGGCGCTCCGGAGCTTGGCGACGGCCTGCTCCACGTCCTCCTTCTCCGTCTCCATGCCGCTCATCTGCTCAAGCAGCGCGTTGAGCTCGTCGTCGGCCTGCAGGTTGACGCCGCCGAGGCGCTCGCGGTCGGCCTTGAGGCGCTGGAGCGTGCGGTCGGCGTCGGCGAGGGCGGGAAGCGTGTCGGACGGAGAAACGCCGGCGAGCGTGAGGCACTCCTCGGGGTTGACGCTCAGGGCCTCGCGGATGCGGCGCGCCTCGTCCTGGCGACGCGTGCGCGCGCCTTCGAGCCGGGTCTCGACGCGCACGCGCGCTTCGCGCTGGGAGGCGAGCGCACCCTGCGCCTCGCGCAAGGCCTGGGCGGCCGTGCGCAGGGCGGTCTCGGCTCGGGCAAGGTCGTCGGCGGCCGCATTGCGGGCGGCCTCGGCGTCGGAGAGGGCGCCGAGCAGGCTCTGGCGACGCTCATCGAGAGCCGGGATCACCTCCTCGAGGGCGGCGACGTCGCGCTTGGTTTTTTCAAGGCGCTCTTCCAGCGCGGCGATGTGCTCGGCCGCGCTCTCGCTGCGCGAGAGCCAGCGCGTCCGCTCGGAGGCGATGGTCTCGACGCGGCGCCGGCGCGCCTCGCGCTCGCGGGCGTGGCTGGCGACGCGAGCCTGGGCGACGGAGAGCGCCGTGCGCCGCTCCTGCGCAGCCCGCTGCACCTCGGAGAGGCGCGCGGCCGGATCGTCGGCGGCTTCGAGGGCGGCGAGCTGGTCCTGAACGTGATCGAGGCTGGCTTCGGCCTCGCGGAGGTCGCTTCCGGCGCGCTCGCGCGCTTCGGCCACGGACGCGAGCCTCGCCTCGGTCTCGCGGGCTTGCCGCTCGATGGCGGCGAGGGCGTCGCGGGTGGCGACGTGGCGGGTCTGCGTGTCACGCCAGAGCGCGCGCAGGCGCTTCTCCTCGGCGGCCGCGGCGGCGTGGGCGGCGGCGGCCTCCTGGTCGAGGGCCGCAAGGCGCTGAACCTCGGCGCGCTGGGCCTGCTCGCGCTCGAACATGGCGGACAGGCGGTTGCGCTCGGCGAGCCGCTGGGCGGCGGGGGTCATGCCGCCGGCGACGGCGATGAAGCCGTCCCACCGCCAGAGGTCGCCCTCGCGGCTGACGAGCCGCTGGCCCTGCTTCAGGTGCGGCTGCAGGCGGGCGCCCAAGTCGCGGGAGACGACGCCGATCTGGCGCAGACGGCGCATCAGCTCCGCCGGCGCGCCGACGTGAAGGCTCAAGGGCTCGGCGTCGGCCGGGAGCGCCGCGTCCTCCGGGCTCACCTCGATCGTGCGCCAGCGCACGGGGGCGTCCTCGTGGGTCGGGGCGTCGAGGTCGTCGCCGAGCGCGGCGACGAGGGCCGCCTCGTAGCCGGGTGCGACGCGGAGCTGCTCGACGACGGGCGGCTTGCCTTCCTCGTAAGCCGGCATCACGAGCTTCGACAGCGTCTCGCGCTCGGTGACGAGGGTCGAGAGCGCCATGCGGGCCTGCTGCACCTCCTCGCTCCGTACGCGCGCCGTCTCCGCGATGTCGCCGAGCTTGTCCTCGGCGTCGAGGGTTGCGGTCTCGATGGCGGCGATCTCGCGGGCGAGGCGCTGGCCCTCGGCGGTGATGGCGGCGAGCTTCAGCGAGTCGGGGGCGGCGGCTGCGGCAGCCTCCGCATCGCGCTGAAGGGCCTCGAGCTTGCCGCTGATCCTGGCGATCGCCGTGCGGCGCTCGGCCTCGGCGGCCTCGAGCGATTTGCGGCGCGCGCGATGCTCGGCGGCACGCTCGGTGACGACGGCGAGCTCCTTCTCGGCGGCCTCGAGCGTCTCGGCGGCCTCCTCCTCGGCCGCGTGGATGTGGTCCTCGGCCGCTTCCGCCTCGGCCTCGGCGGCCTCGAGCGCCTGGGCTTCGACATCGAAGCCGGCAAGGATCTCGCGGGCCTCCGACATCTGATGGGACTCGCGGGAGAGATCCTTGTCGAGCTCGGCGGCGAGCTTCACGAGCTCCTGGCGGCGCTCCTGGCAGCGCTCCCGCTCCTTGGCGAGGCCGTCGGTCTCGATGCGGATGCGGGCGAGCGCGGCCCCGCGCTCGGCCTCCCGCTCGCGGAGCGGCTGGATGGTCTCCGCCAGCTCGGCCTCGGCGCGCAGAGCCTTGGCCTCATCCTCGGTCGCCCGGCCGAGCAGCGCCAGGGTCTCCTGGAAATTGTGCTCCTCGGTCTCGACGAGGGCTTGGGAGTCGATCCAGGAGAGGTGCGCGAGCAGGGCTTCGCCGCGGCGGATCTCCTCGGAGAGGTCCTTGTAGCGACGCGCCTGGCGCGCCTGGCGCTTCAGGCTTTCGATCTGGCTTCCGAGCTGACCCATGATGTCGGCCAGTCGGGCGAGGTTCTGCTCGGCCCCTTTGAGACGCAACTCGGCCTCGTGGCGGCGGCTGTGGAGGCCCGCGACGCCTGCGGCGTCCTCCAGCACGCGGCGGCGCTGCTCGGGCTTGGCGTTGACGATCTCGGAGATCTGGCCCTGCCGCACGAGGGCCGGCGAGCGGGCGCCGGTGGCGGCGTCCTCGAACAGGATCTTCACGTCGCGGGCGCGCGCCTCGCGGCCGTTGATGCGGTAGGCGGAGCCCGCGTCGCGCTCAATGCGGCGCGTGATCTCGATCAGGTCGCCGTCGTTCCACTCGGCGGGAGCCTGGCGCGCGGTGTTGTCGAGGAAGATCGTCACCTCGGCGACGTTGCGCGCGGGGCGGTTCGTGGTGCCGGCGAAAATCACGTCGTCCATGGCGGCGGCGCGCATGGACTTGTGCGAGCTTTCGCCCATGACCCAGCGGATGCCTTCGAGCAGGTTCGACTTGCCGCAGCCGTTCGGACCGACGACGCCGGTCAAGCCCGCCTCGATCAGGAGATCGGTCGGCTCGACAAACGATTTGAAACCCAGAAGCCGGAGGCGGCTGATCTTCATGGCGTGCGTTTGTCCCGTCCTTAAACCCGGCGGCTCGAACGCTTCACCGCTCAACGCGAGCTCAAGCTTTATTGCGCCACAGAGGCGGCCCTCGGGGCAGAGAGCAGCGGCTCGACGAGGTCGCGAATGTCGCTCATGGTGAGCGTCTTCTTCACGAGCTTGCCTTGAACGAAGAAGTTCGGCGTGCCGATGACGCCGAGCGTGCGGCCGCGCTCCTTGACCCACTTCAGGCCGTCGATCATGGCCTGATTCTCAAGGCAGGATTCAAACTGAGCCCGGGTCATCCCCACCTGCGTCGCGACCGCGAAGATGGGCTCGAGACGCACCTCCTGGGAGACCCAGGCGGGCTGCTGCTCCATGAATTTCCCATAGAGCGTGAAGTACTTGTCGGGAGGGGCGCAGCGCAGCGCGATGGTCGCGTTGCCGGACTGCTTGCCGATCGGGAACTCGCGCATGATGAAGCGCACCTTGCCGGTGTCGATGTAGGTGCGCTTGAGCTCGGGGAACGTATCGCGGTGGAACGCCCGGCAGTGCGGGCAGGTGAGGGACGCGTACTGGATCATGGTGACGGGAGCGTCCGCCCGGCCGAGCGTCATCTCGGGCAGCGGTCCCGCCAGCATCACGTCGGCTGCGGTCGGGTTCTCGATGATCTTGCGGGCGCCTTCCGACGGGTCCGGGATGGATCCGAAGGCGTTGAAGGGCGTATCGCGCGATGTGGTGCCGGTGGGGAAGGCCCCGCCGGAGGCCGCTCCGTCCGGCGCGGTGGCCGCCGTCGAAAGGGAGGTATTGGAGGAGCAGGCCGACAGCAGCACGCCCGCCAGAATCAAGGCAGCCGGTGCCGCCGCCGTTCGTCCGTTCGCCGCCCGTCTCCTCGCCCCTTGCGGAGGAGGACGGGAGGCGGGGATTGCCGACCGGCAGGTGTCGGGGTTCCCGCCACCCCCGACCCCTTCCCGCGTCGGGTCGACGTCTTGCCTTCGGCGAGACGAGGTAGAGGATCGCTGCCTGGTGCGAGGGGGCTCCATCGGTCTGGCCGCCGGATCAGCCCTGCGACAGCAGCGGATCGATCATTTTCTCGAACTCGGCCATCTCTGGCGGACCCTGCAGGCGCTTGCCGTTGATGAAGAACGTCGGCGTGGCGTTGACGACGAACGTCTCTGCGGCGCGCGTGTGGACGGCCGTGAGCTGGTCGAGCAGCTTTTGGTCGGTCAGGCACTTGTCGAAGGTTTCCTGCGTGAAGCCCGCCTGCTTGGCGATCTCGAACAGCTTCGGCGTCGGGTTCTCCTTCACGAAGGCCCACTGCTCCTGGTTGTCGAACAGCACGTCGATCAAGGCCATCGACTTTTCCGTCGAGCCCGCGCAGCGCGCCAGCATGGAGGCGGCGAAGGCGCGCGCATCGAGCGGGAACTCGCGGAAGACGAAGCGGATCTTGCCCGTATCGATGTATTTCTTCTTCAGCTCCTGGTACGTCGTGTCGTGGAAGTGCTTGCAGTGCGTGCAGGTCATCGAGGCGTACTCGACGACGGTGACCTTGGCGTCGGCGGGACCGAGGACGAGATCGGGGAGGTCGTCGCGCTTCATCAACTCGTCGACGGGAATCTCCGCCGGGCCCTGCCTGCGCTGGGCCAGCGCGGGGGAGACAGATGCCGTCAACGCCAGTCCTGTGAGGGCTGCTCCGGCCATCAGGGCCTGGCGGCGGTCGAGCCGGCTGATCACGTTCATTCGTCTCCACTCCATATCTGTATGACGGCGTATCTTCATGACGTCGTGCCGGGGCCGTGCGGCCGGTCCGGGTCCTGTGCGTCAGGGCGGCTGATCACCGCTGGCTGATAACATGGGCTCGGCCTGCGATTAAGACAAATCCCGGCTGAACGCCATTTGAATGCGGGCGTGCCTTGGGAAAAAAGCGAGGCCAATCAGGCCGCGCGCCCGGCGCCGCGGCGCGCCCCGCCGGTGAGGACGCCCTGCTCCAGGCGGGCCAGGGCGGTGGCCAGGGGGTCACTGCCGTCGTCTCGCTTATCCTCATGGGATGCGGATGGGGAGGGAGGTAATCCTGAGCGCCGAGGTTCGGCTCTCTCCCCCTGCCGGTTGCCTCCGCACGGGGGGAGGAGAAGGGGAGCCTGGACGAGGCGGACCGTTTCGATCGCACGGTAGCCGAAGTAACTGTTGATGCGCTCCAGGATCTGGCGGGCGCGGTACTCGACGTCGAGCGCGCGGGCCGGATCGACGCGCAGGATCAGGGTGGCTCCGCGCCGTTCCCCGTCGTCATCGGCCATGATGCCGACCACGTCCCCGCCGCGGGGCCATTTGAGCTTGTCGGGGATCGTATAGGTCGCAAGCTCGGCGCCCACGATGCGGGCCCAGTCCGTAATCAGCGTCGCGGTCGAGAAGCCGAACTTCTCGAAGGCTTTCCTGGTCAGCGCCGGCACAAAGCTGCCGACCGCCTTGACCGGCACGAAGCGGGCCGTCGGCGGCGCGGCGAAGCGCGATACGCTCGGCGCGAGCGCGAGGTGCCGGCGCGCCGGGTGCGGCAGAGGCGCTTTACGTGGCTTTTCTGTGAGCTTTGCGGTCAAGCGGCGTCGCTGTCATAGGCAGAGAGGTTGCTCATCCGTAGCATCATGCGTGTGATTCGCGCCGTCTTCGAAGGGAGATCCGATTCGGAATGGGGGACACCGCGAAAACCGTGGCGCGCCGGCAACTGCCGCTTCGACCGGCCGGGCCGGATACGGTCGCCGCACTGCTCGACTGGTATGACCGCGAGCGGCGCGACCTGCCGTGGCGGACCCGGCGGGGGCGGCGTCCGGACCCCTACAAGGTCTGGCTCAGCGAGATCATGCTGCAGCAGACGACCGTCAAGGCGGTGATCCCGTTCTACGAGCGGTTTCTCCGCCTCTGGCCGACGCTCGCAGCGCTGGCGGCCGCCGATCTCGACGACGTGCTCGCGGCCTGGGCCGGGCTCGGCTACTACGCCCGCGCCCGCAACCTTCTGGCCTGCGCCAAGGCGGTCGTCTCCGCGCATGGCGGCCGGTTTCCCGACACCGAAGCGGGCTTGCGCGAACTGCCCGGCATCGTCGACGAAGTCGTGACCCTGACCGAACTGCGCCCCGAGAAGGGTGACCCGTTCAGGGCATTCATCTGCACCACCATCAACGATTTCGGCCTGCCGGCGAAGGATCGCAGCGGGCGGCTGTCGATGATCGAGCCCGCCCATCTCGGGCGGCTCATGGCGAAGATCCGCGGTCCGCGCCCCGAGGGCGCCGCCCGCCTGAACTTCGATCTGCCCGCGGCCGCGACCGCACCCAATCCCCCGACGACGCAAGGAGCATGACCATGGCGAGCGACATGGATT
>WBZR01001494.1_pt1 | contig 28748 bp, 20 predicted proteins | sample 5204231 | NCBI WGS metagenome assembly WBZR01 (sample SAMN12412403, study PRJNA552823) | activated sludge metagenome | isolation source: activated sludge from anammox sidestream of wastewater treatment plant... | place: USA: Virginia | collected 2017-08
GGCGGAGCGAACGCCGGCCCCCACCCCCCGCCTCACCCGTCACACGCCTGCAGCCGCCCCGCGATCTCCCGGTAGATCGCCGCCAGGTCCTCCCCGTCCGGCGCGTACCGGTACATGTCCGCCCGCGTCGCCACCCCTTCAAGGAGCGGCCGCAGCACGTCGTCCGCCTCCCCCAGCCCGATCGTGTACACCACCGTCCCCGCCCCCTTCACCTGCCGCGCCACTCCCAGCACCGTCTCCTCCTGCGTCCCACCCGGACCCACCGGCACCCGGTTCGGCAGCCCGTCCGTCAGCAGCACCACCACCGGCGCGTTCGGCTGCAGCCGCGGCCCCTGCCCCAGCACCGCCTGCCCCTGCGCCAGCGCCAGGTCCAGCCGCGTCCCCTCCGCCACGCGCCCCAACAGCCCGTCGATCGCCCCCTCGATCGCCCCGCGGTCGCTCGTCAGCCCCACCGCCGTCCACGCCTCGTCGTTGAACCCCACGATCCCCAGCTGGTCCTGCCGCCCCCACCCGTCCAGCGCCAGGTCGAGCTGCCTCGCGAACCCCCGCGCCGCCTCCAGCGCCGCCTCGTGCTTCGTCCGCCCGCTCCGCGTCCCCCGGTGCATGCTCGTCGACATGTCGATCACCAGCACCACGTCCGCGTGCAGCTCGTCCGGCACGCACCGCGGCTTCACCGGCGCCGGGTTGCACCCGTCGAACGTCTGCGCGATCTGCGCGTAGATCCCCCCCAGCTCCTCCGGCCGCGGCGCGTAGTGGTACATCGCCCGCTCGCTCGCCCCCGCGATCATCAGCCACGGCAGGATGTCCCGCGGGCTCCCCAGCCCGATCGTGTACACCCGCGTCCCCGCCGCCTTCACCGCCTCCGCCGCCGCCAGCACGCTGTCCTCCTGCCGCTGGCTCCCCGGGTACGCCGTCCCCGGTCCGTACGGCACCCGGTTCGGCAAGCCGTCCGTCAGCACGATCACCACCGCCCGGTTCTCGAGGCGCCGCTTCGGCCCCTCCAGCGGCTTCTGCCCCCACGCAAACGCCAGGTCCAGCCGCGTCCCCTCCTGCGTCTTGCCCCGGATCCGCTCCAGCGCCCCCAGCGCCGCCTCCCGGTCGCTGGTCAGCCCCTCCTCGATCCACGCGTCGTCGTTGAACCCCACCACCGCCACCTGGTCGTGCCGCCCCAGCCGGTTCGGCGCCAGGTCCAGGAGGTCCACGAACGACCGCGCCGCCGCGATCGCCGCCTCGTTCTTCGCCATCCCCCCCGGCTCCACCGCCCGCAGCATCGACGTCGACCGGTCCAGCACCAGCACCACGTCCGTCCGGTACGCGTCCGACTCGCACGGCTTGCTCTTCTCCGCCATCGGCAGGTAGATCACGTGCGGCGTGGGCGTCGCCGTGACCGTCGGCGTCGCGGTCGGCGCCGCCGTGTCCGTCGCCGTCGGCGTTTCCGTCGCCGTGGCTGTCGCCGTCCGCGTCGGCGTATCCGTCCGCGTGCGCGTCGGCGTCACCGTCGGCAGGCTCGCCCCGCACAGCACCTCGACGTCGCCCAGCCCGTTCGCCTTGCCGAAGTTCACCCGCGACGCGTAGCCGTAGAGCTCCTCGCGCGCCGTGTTGTTGCCCTCGCCCGCGCCGTTCGGCGTGTTGTCGAACCAGTAGCCGCCCCCCGAGCTGATGCGCTCCGGCGCCAGCCCCACCGTCAGCACGCGGTCGACGGCCGGCACCCGTGCCAGCCCCCCAAAGCCCGTCTCGTCGTGCACCGCGCGCCGGGCCCCCAGGCCCGGCCCCGCGTCCTCGGCGTAGAACTCCGGCCACACCGCCCCGCTCCAGGTGTCGCCCGCGCGGCGCGCCAGGACGATGTCGCCCGCCGGGATGCTCGTGCCCTCGCCCGGCGGGTTGCGCCCGCCCGGGTTGAAGAACGTCATGTCGCCGTTGCGGTCGCGGAAGCCCAGCACCATGTCGCCCTGCGCCGTGAACTCGATGTCGGCGAGCATCGGCTGCGGGTAGACCCCGAACCCCGCCCCGCGCACCACCGTGTTGAAGCCGCTCTTCCACGGCTGCCAGCGCGCCGCGTAGCCGTTGCGCCCCCCGCCCCCCGCGACCGCCGCGCCGCGGTCGACGTCGAGGTCGATGGCCGCCACCTGCCGCATGCCGGTGCCGTCCAGCGCCGACTCGTACACGTAGGCCCTCAGGTCCTCGCCGCGCTGGCTGCGGAACGCCGTGTGCACCGCCCCGTGGTAGAGCTTGCCCTGCCAGATCGCCAGGCCGAACGGGCGCGCCTCGCTGCTCCAGGCCTGCCGCAGCGCGAAGGGGCCGATGTCGATGCGGCCGAGGAGCTGCTTGTCGCTCAGGCGGTAGCGGTTGATCTTGCGGTCGGCCAGGTGCGTCACGAACAGCGTCCCGCTGAGGTCGTCGACGTCGAGGTCGGCCATGCCGACCACGCCCACGATGTCGCGCGCCGGCGTGTCGGGCCAGTAGTCGTCGTCGGGGTCGTGGCGGTCGGTGCCGACGCCGGGGACCGTGAGCCACTGCGCCAGCGCGCCGGTGGCCAGGTCGAGCTTGTAGATCGCCCCGATGCCTCCCGGCCCGAACGCCGTGCCGCGCTTGTGGTACGCGGCCGCGTACAGCGCCGCGTTCGCCCCGTCGTAGCCCAGCCCGTACACCGCCCCGACCTGCCGCTGCGTGGCCAGCACCACGTGGCCCCGGTTGTCGGGCGTGTCGTTGAACGCCACGATGGCCGGGTCGTCGGGCTCGAGGCCCTGGGCGTAGCGCGGCACCGCGAAGAACGGGTTGTCGGTGAAGCACGCCGCCGTGACGTCCGCCACCGGCAGCGACTGCGCCGGGGCCGCCGGATCCGCGACGCTCGGCGCCGGCCGCCCATCCGACGCGGCGCCGGCCGCCCCGCCGGGCGTGCCGACGGCCGCCACGGCCGCGGCGGCGAGCGCCGCGACCAGCGCCAGGGCCGAGACGGCCGGCGCGGGTGACAGGCGCGCCAGGCGCGCCGGGATCGACGGGGCCAACCGACGGCCGGGCTGTGTCTGGACGTCCACGAGCTTCCCCCTTTGCACGGCGCGTCCCCACCGGGCGCGCCCGAACCGCATCCCCGGCCGGCGCCCAGCCGGGGTCCTCGTCGCGGCGCCCGAACCCGGCGGCCGTGGGGAGGGATCGATCCGGCGGCCCGTCCTGCCGACCGCCGGCGGGCGACTCAGCCCGCGCCCGGCGCGTGCCGCGCCACGGCGCGATCTCCTCCGCGCCACCGGCCGAGCGCCTCGCGCACGACCGCGCATCCAAAGCCCACCAGCCGGAGCTGCCGGCGCCAGCGCCACGGCTCGGTGAGCAGCCGAAAGAGCCAGATCAGGTGCAGCCGCCCGACGACCGCCGGCGGCCGGCGGCTGCGGCCCGCCACGAAGTTGAACCCGCCGCCGACCCCCACGGCCACCGGGATGCGCAGCCGCGGCTGGTGGCGGGCGATCCACAGCTCCTGGGCCGGCGAGCCGAAGGCCACGAAGAGCGCGTCCACCGGCGCCGCCGCCTCGATCCGCCGGCAGATCGCGTCGGCGTCGGCGTCGCGCGGCGAGCCGGACCACGTGCCGGCGACGACGAGGCCGGGGTGCCGCGCGGTCAACACGCGGCCGACCGCGTCGGCGACGCCCTCGGCTGCGCCGAGCAGGAACCAGCGGTCGCCCCGCGGCCCGGCGCGCTCGGCCATCCGCTCGATGAGGTCGCTGCCGGGCACCACCGCGCGGATCGGCTGGCCGAGCAGGCGCCCGGCCCAGCGCAGGCCCACGCCGTCGGCGGGCGCCAGGTCGGCCTGCGCCAGCACGGCCCGGAAGGCCGGGTCGCGCCGCGCCAGCATCACGAGCTCGGGGTTGGGGGTGACGACGTGATGCGGCTGGCCGGAGGCGACGAAGGCGTCGATGCGCGCGAGCGCCTCGGGCCACGTGACGTCGTCGACGCGCACGCCGAGGATGCGGCGACGCGCGGGGTCGCCGGGAACCGGCACGTCCGGGCTGATCGAGGAGGTCATGGCCGCTCGCAGGTCGATTCCGCAGCGTGCCGATTATATAATGGCTTGCGCCCGACAAGACAACCATGCCCCCTCCCCCGCCCCCGCGCGCCGCCCGCGCGCCCGCCCCTGCCCCGCCGCCGGCCGCGCCGCCGCGGCGCTTCCGGTTCGTGCTGCTGGCCTACGCCGGTCTGACGACGCTGGCGTTCGCGTTGGTGTGGCGCTACACGCAGCACCTGGCGGCGCTCTACGGCGGCAACATCGACAACGTCGGCCTGCAGTTCGGGCTGTACTTCGGCATCTACGCCGTCGCCACGCCGCTGGCGCATGCCGCGGTGCGCCGGCTGCCGCTGCACCTCGGGCGCGAGGGCGCGCTGCGCCTGGCGTTCGTCGGGGGCGCGACGCTGGCGGTCATCGTGGCGCTCTACCAGTCGCGGTTCGGGTGGACGTCGCTGGTCAACTACTTCACGGTGGGGGTGCTGGGCGCGTTCGCGGCGGTGCTCTACCTCACGCATCGGCAGTTCGGGCTGGTCGAGGTGGTGGCGCGGCCTGCGCCGGAGGTCGTCGCCGCCGTCGAGGCGGCGCACGCGGCGGTGCGGCTGGCCGACACGCCGGGCGACCGGGTCAAGCGCGTCCTCGAGCTGGCGCTGGCGGTGGTCATCATGGGGGTGTCGCTCCCGATCTCGCTGGCGCTGGCGGTGGCGGTGTGGCTGCAGGACCCGGGGCCGCTCTTGGTGGCCAAGGTGGCGGTGAAGCAGGGGGGGCGCAGCTTCAACCAGCTCAAGCTGCGGTCGATGGTCAAGGACGCCGAGGGCGGCACGGGTCCGGTGCCGGCGGCGCCGACCGACGCGCGCGTGACGCGGCTGGGCAACCTGCTGCGGCGGACGCACATCGACGAGCTGCCGCAGCTCATCAACATCGCGGTGGGCGACATGAGCCTGGTCGGCCCGCGGCCGGAGCGGACGGTGTTCGTGGCGCGGCACCTGCGCGAGATCCCGCGCTACGCCGAGCGGCACGCCGTGCGGCCGGGGCTGGCGGGGCTGGCGCAGGTGTACGGCGACTACTACAGCACGCCGCGCGAGAAGCTGCGCTACGACTTGCTGTACATCCGCAACCGCGGCCTGGGCCTGGACGCCCGGTTGTTCGCCGAGGCGGTGGTGCTGGCGCTCTTCGGGGTGGCGCCGCGCCGCCGCGTGTCGGGCGCCCACCCGGCGCCGGGCGACGAGCAGCGGTTTCGGCGGGCCTACCGGGCGCTGCGGGGGGAGGACGTGCGCGAGGGGGACGCGGGGGAGGGCATGCGGTAGCCGGCCCCGACCCTGCTCCACGAGCTGTGCTCGGCGGGCAGGGCCGGGCCCGCGCCATCACGGCGGAGTGGGCGGCGACGTCCGGATCGAAATGGATCGTGAGCATGGAAGCAACATACATCCCTGGTGCAATCGCCGTTGGCGTCGGCGCGACGCTTCTCACGGACGTCTGGAACCTGTTTCTCAAGCGTGCGTTCGGCATTCCATCGCTCGACTTCTGCTTGTTGGGGCGCTGGATTCGCCACATGCCGGAAGGCACGCTGAGGCATGCGAGCATCGCCGCCGCGCCTCAGAAGCGTTTCGAGCGTGCGGTCGGTTGGGCCGCCCACTACACCATTGGCGTCGTGCTCGCACTCGCATTCGTCTTCCTGGCATCCGGTGACTGGTTGGCGCGTCCCACGCTGCTGCCGGCGCTGCTCTACGGCATCGGCACCGTGGTGTTGCCGTTCTTCATCATGCAGCCTGCGTTCGGCCTGGGCATTGCCGCGTCCAAAGCCCGCAATCCGACGCAGGCCAGGCTGAAGAGCCTTGCGACGCATACCGTGTTCGGGGTCGGGCTGTGGGCATGCGCGCTGGGGGTGCGCTACGTGATGGGGGTTCGTGCCTGACAGCGGCATGCCGAGGGCCAACCACGGCCCCTGGCTGCGCGGCCTCGCCAACCCTCGCCGCACTTCCTCGACCCACCGCCCCTGCGCCGACCGCGGCCTCGCCGCCTTCCGTCGCCGCCCAGCTCGCCCTCGCCGCCCTGCCTGCCGTCCGCGTGTCGCCGTGGGAGGCCCCCGACGCCGTGCGGCACTACCCCTTCGCCGCCCCGTACGCCGCCAGCGCCCGCGCCCGCGCCGCCGCGTGGTCCACGATCGGCGCCGGGTAGTGCCGGCCCACCACGCACCCCGCCGCCCGCTGGGCGGCATCGGACATCCGCCACGGGGCGTGGACGAACGCCTCCGGCACGCCCGCCAGCTCCGGCACCCAGCGCCGCACGTAGTCGCCCTGCGGATCGTGGGCCAGGCCCTGCGCGACCGGGTTGAACACCCGGAAGTACGGCGCCGCGTCGGTGCCCGTGCCGGCCGCCCACTGCCAGCCGCCGTTGTTCGCCGCCGGGTCGCCGTCGACGAGGAGCCGCATGAAGTGCCGCTCGCCCGCGCGCCAGTCCACCAGCAGGTCCTTGACCAGGAACGACGCCACCACCATGCGCGCGCGGTTGTGCATCCAGCCCGTGGCCGCGAGCTGCCGCATCGCCGCGTCGACGAACGGGTAGCCCGTCCGGCCCGCCTGCCAGGCCGCGAGGGCGTCGGGGTCGTCGATCCACGCCACGTTGCGCAGGTCGGCCCGAAAGCTCTCGCGCCGCACGTGCGGGAAGTGGTGCAGGATGTGGACGAAGAACTCGCGCCACACCAGCTCGCTCAGCCACGTCTCGGCCGACCGCCGCCCTGCCGCGGCACGCGCGGCCGCCGCGGCCGCGCGTGCCGCGACGACCGCCCGGCGCGCCGAGACCATCCCGAAGCGCAGGTACGGCGACAGGCCCGACGTCCCGTCGATGTCGGGCCGGTCGCGGGCCTCGGCATACCCGTGGATCGGCGCGCCCGCCCCGTCGGCGAAGGCCGACAGGCGCCGGCGCGCGGCGCCCTCGCCCGCGACGAACGGTCCCGCCGCCGCGTCGCCGGCTCCGTCGGGCAGGGGAAGCGTGGCGATCCCGGCCGGCGTCTCGATCCGCGCCGGCGCCGCGAGGAGGTCGCCCGGCCGCGGCGGCGGCAGCGCCAGCCACGCCCGCCGGAACGGCGTGAACACGACGTACGGCGTGCCGTCGGCCTTGACGACGGCGCCGGGCGCGTGCACCGTCACGCCGGGCGCGAGCGACAACGGCAGGGCCGCCGCCACGCGCGCGTCGCGAGCCCGAGCGTACGGCGAGTGGTCGGCCTCGGCGAACACCCCGTGCGCCCCGATCTCGCCCGCCAGCGCCCGCAAGGCCGCCGCCGGCTCGCCGGCGCGCACCACCAGGCCGCTCCCGCGCGCCCGGAGGTCGGCGTCGAGCGCCCGCAGCCCGTCGAAGAGGAACCCGGTGCGGGCCGTCCCGGCCCACGGCGACCCCAGCAGGGCCGGGTCGAGCACGAACACCGGCACCACGTGCGAGGCCGCGCGCATCGCCGCGGCCAGCGCCTGGTTGTCGTCCAGCCGCAGGTCGCGGCGGATCCACCAGATCGCGGTGGTCATGGAGGTTTGTCGCCGCCGGGCGGCGGGCTAACGCAGCACGTCGCGCAGCGCCGCTTCGGCCTCCGCGAAGCGGAACTTGAAGCCGAGGTCCGTCAAGCGGCGGGGCACGACGCGCTGGCCGTCGAGCACCACCGTGGCCATCTCGCCCAGCGCGAGGCGCAGCGGGAACGCCGGCGTCGGCACGAACGACGGCCGGTGCAGGACCCGCCCGACCGCCCGGCCGAACTCGGCGTTGGTCACCGGGTTGGGCGCCGCCAGGTTGAACGCCCCCTCCGCCCGCCCGTCCTCGACAAGGAAGCGCAGCGCGGCGACCTCGTCGGCGAGGTGGATCCACGAGATGTACTGCCGGCCGCCGCCGACCGGGCCGCCGGCGAACAGCCGGAACGGCAGGACCATCAGCGGCAGCGCCCCGCCGCGCGGGCTGAACACCACGCCGGTGCGCGCGATGGCCAGCCGCACGCCCAGCGCGCGCACCGGCGCGATGGCCTGCTCGTGCTCGACGACGAGCCCGGCCAGGAAGTCGTCGCCGGCCGGCGCATCCTCGGTGAGCGTCTCGTCGCCGTGGACCCCGTAATAGCCGACCGCCGAGCCGTGCACCACCACCCGCGGCCGCCGCTCGGCCGCCTCGACCGCGGCCACCACCGCCCGCGCGGCGTCGACACGGCTGGCGCGCAGGAGCGCCTTGCGCGCGGCCGTCCACCGCCCCCCGGCCAGGCTGGCGCCGGCGAGGTTGACGATCGCGTCGGCGCCGTCGGCCAGCGGCCCCCAGCCGTCGGCGGTCCGGCCGTCCCAGCGCTCGGCCCGCATCCCCGCGGGCAGCCCCGTGGCATGGCGGCCAGGGTCGCGGCTGAGCGCGATGACCTCGTGGCCGTCGCGCGCCAGGTCGGCGCCGAGGGCGCGCCCGATGAGGCCGGTCCCGCCCGTGATGATGACGCGCATCGTGGTTGTCTCCCTCTTCGTGCCCCGCGGATCCCGCACTGCGGCGTCCGCGAATCGACCCCGTGCGCCAGGCTGAACGCCCGACGGCTCGTCATGGCGAGCAGGCATGAGTCTAGCGCGTCGTCCCGCTTTTGTCAACGTCGTGTTCGCGTAATAGATACAATACCTTGACAGAACGTCTCGTGACGGGCTATAGTCAGCTTCGGCACGGCGCGGACCTTCGCGCCGCCAACGGCACGGGTACGGTCCGGGCGAGCACGGGACGGCAGGCAAGCGAGCGAGGCGCGACATGAATCGGCAAGCAGAGACGGCGAGCGTGGGGGACGAGCGGGGCGGGCTGGTGGATGCACCGCTCTACAACATCGGCGTGGTGGCGCGCATGACGGGCATCCCGGTGGCCACGCTCCGGGTGTGGGAGCGCCGTTACGGCTTCCCGGCCGCGGCGCGCACCGAGGGCGGGCAGCGCATCTACTCGCAGCACGAGGTCCATCGCCTGCGATGGGTCAAGGCGCGCGTCGACGAGGGCATGCAGGTCGGCAAGGCGGTGCACGCGCTGCGGATGACGGCGGCCGGCGGCGTGCCGCGAGACCTCGGCGTCGGCGTGGCCCCAGAGCCGGTCGCGCCACGGCCTGCACCGTCTCCGATCCCCGCCCGGTCGACCGCGGCGACCGCCGCCGGGGGCGGCGGGCTGGCTGCCGTGCACCAGCACCTGACCCAAGCGCTCCTCGCGCACGACCTCGAGCGCGCCAACGCGGTCGTCGGCGACGCCCTGGCGGTCTACCCGGTCGAGGACCTCGTGCTCGGCGCGCTCCGCCCGACGCTGGTCGACATCGGGGACGGGTGGAGCGAGGGCCGGGTGTCGGTGGCCACCGAGCACCTGGCGAGCCATTTCGTGCGCCAGCGCCTGATGCAGTGGCTGGCGACCTCGCCGCCGCCGCGCGCGGTGGCGCCGGTGGTGCTGGCGTGTGCGCCGGGCGAGTGGCACGACATCGGGCTCTTGATGCTCGGGCTGATGCTGAGCCGCCGCCGCTGGCCGATCGCCTACCTCGGGCAGTCGGTCCCGCTGGCCGACCTGGCCGACTTCGTCGCGACCACGCGCCCTGCGGCGGTGGTGCTGGTGGCGATGCGCGACGACACGGCCGATGCGCTCACCGGCTGGCCGGCCGCCATGCCGGAGGCGGCCGACACGGGACGGCCGGTGGTGTGCTTCGGCGGTCGGGTGTTCACCCTCGACGCGGCCTGGCGCGTGCGGATGCCGGGCGTGTACCTCGGCGACGTCCTCGAGGACGGGGTGGCGGTCGTCGAGCGGCTGCTCGGCGGCGACGAGGCGGTCCGCTAGGCGGCGGTCTTGACGTCGCCCGCAGACGCGGTATCGTACGGACCGCCCGTGCGGGCCCGATCGGACCCGGCGTGGGGCCCGCGCGAAGGCGCGCCGGCGCCGGCCCGTTTGCGAGACGGCCGCGCACGCGAAACACGCACCGGGAAAGGAGTGTGGCATGCGACTCGAAGGCAAGGTGGCCGCCATCACCGGCGCCGGCTCCGGCATGGGGCGCGCCATGGCGAACCTGTTCGCCGCCGAAGGGGCCAAGGTCGTGGCGGCCGACTGGAACCAGGCCGCGCTCGACGCGGTCGTCGCGGAGGTGATTGCCGCCGGGGGCGCGATCACCGGGGTGCAGGGCGATGTCGCCCAGGTGGCGACCTGTGAGGCGATCGTCGGTGCCGCCACCGGCACGTTCGGCCGCCTCGACGTGCTGTGCAACAACGCGGGCGTCATGGACGACTTCGCCGGCGTGGCCGAGTTCAGCGACGCCATGCTGACGCGCGTGTTCGGCATCAACGTGCATGGCCCGGCGTACCTCAGCCGGCTCGCGGTGCCGCGGATGATCGCCCAGGGCGGGGGCTCGATCGTCAACACGGCGTCGGTGGCAGGCATGCACGGCGGCGCCGCGGGCGTCGTGTACACGATGTCGAAGCACGCCTGCGTCGGCCTCACCCGCAGCACGGCCTGGCACTACGGCAAGCAGGGCGTGCGGTGCAACGCCATCATCGCCGGCGCCGTCGAGACCAACATCATGGCGAGCGTCGACGCGTCGAAGCTGAACCCGACGGGCGCGGCGGTGGCGGGCATCTACGCCGGCATCATCCCCGCGATGCTGAAGCCGCTCGACATCGCCCACCTCGCGCTGTACCTGGCCTCGGACGAGTCGCGGATGATCAACGGAGCGTTGATCCCCGCCGACGCGGGCTGGACCGCGGCGTAGGGTCGGGCGCGCGCGCCGCATGGGGCGGGCGCATCCCAGCACGCGGGCCGGGGGGCGGCCCCTTTGCCGCCGCCCCCCGGCGGCCTATAATCCCCGCCGCATCGCGTACCACACGTCCCGGGTGCCCCGCCGCCGTGCCGGCGGGGTTCGCAGGGGGAAGCCGGTGAGAATCCGGCGCTGACGCGCAACGGTGATCCTCCAGGCCCGGCGGCGGCCAAGTTCCGCCCTGCGGCCGGAGACAGCCCGACACCCCGCCCGGACACGTTGGCCCGACGAGCCCTCGCGAGCTGGGGTTCACGGTCATGGCGTCTCCGGACGACCCTGCCCCTTCGCGCAGGGTCCATGCCCGTGAAGGAGGCGCCCCGTGCGTGCAGCCCTTTCCGGCCGGACCCGCGCCGTGGCGATCGCCGCCGCGCTGGTGCCGGCCATCCTGTCGATCCTCCTCCTTTCCGGCGGCGCGCCGAGCGCCGTCGCCCAGGCCGGCGATCCCGCCGACGCCGCCGACCTCGTCGTCGACTTCGCCGACGGGCGGGTGCACGTCGCGCGTATCCCCCTCGCCCAGGCCGCCCCGTCGCCGACGGGCCTGACCCTCCTGGGCGCCTCGGGCCTGCCGGTGACCCGCAACGGCGCCATGGTGTGCGCCATCCAGGGCGTGGGCTGCCCCGCCGACGACTGCTTCTGCGGCTGCCGGGACCCGGAGCGGGCCTGCGCCTACTGGGCGTACCACCTCGGCCGGGCGGACGGCGGCTGGGACGTGGCGCAGACCGGGCCGGCGGACCGCGCCGTGGCGCCCGGCGCGGTCGACGGCTGGGTGTGGGGCGGCGACCGCCCGCCGGTGACGGCGACGCTGGCCATGCGCTCGGCCACCGTCGGCCTGGCGTGGCTGCGGCGGCACCAGACGGCGCGCGGCGGCATCGCCGACCACGTCGGGTTCACGACCGAGGCCGTGCTGGCGGCGCGGGGCCTCGGCGTCGACCCGGCGGCGTGGCGGACCGGCGGGCGCAGCCTGGCGGACTTCGTGGCCGGCGCGGCCGCGCCCTACGCCGCCGGCAGCGCGGCGCAGGCCGGCAAGGCGCTGGTCGGGGCCGTGGCCGCGGGCCTGGACCCCCGCGCGGCCGGCGGCACCGACCTCGTCGGCGGCGTCGCCGCACGCCTCGACCCGGCCACCGGGTGGTACGGGCCGTCGACGTGGGACCAGAGCTGGGCGATCCTCGGCCTGGCCGCCGCCGGCGAGCCCGTGCCGCCGGCGGCGGTGGCGGCGCTGGCAGGCGCGGGCGCCGTCGGCGGCGGCTGGGGGGCGGGGATCCGCGACGCCGAGGCCGACGCCGACAGCACCGGGCTGGCGTTGCAGGCGCTCGCCGCCGCCGGCACGCCGGTGACGGCCACGGCGATGACGGCCGGCCTGGCATTCCTCGGCGCGACCCAGCAGGCCGACGCCGGCTGGGGCCACGGCGGCGGCAGCAACGTCAACTCGACGGCGTACGCGGTGCTCGGGCTGCTCGCGGCCGGCGCCGACCCGTTCGGGCCGGGCTGGCGGCGCGGCGGCCCGGGCGGCGCCGGGCCGCGCGATCCGGTGGGCTTCGTGCTCGCGACCCAGCGGCCCGACGGCCGGTTCGGGTTCGACGACCACCCGTCGGACCTCGTGGCCACGCTCCAGGCGCTGCCCGCGCTGGCCGGCCGCCCGTTGGCACAGCCGGGGCGCCGGGCGGCGGTGGACCGGGCGGTGCGCTGGATCGACGGCCGGCGCGGGCCGGACGGCGCGTTCGAAGGCTTCAACCCCGGCGCGACCATCGACGCCGTGCTGGCGTTGGCCGCGGCGGGCCGCGACCCCGCGGCCGGCGCGCGGTCCGGCAAGCCCACCCCCGCCGACTATCTGGCGGCCGCCGCGCGCGACTACGCGGCCAAGGGGCCGAGCGCCGCCGGCAAGCTGCTGGTCGGCATCGCGGCGTTGGGCGCGGACCCCCGCGCCTTCGGCGGCGTCGACGCCGTCGCCGCGCTGGATGCCACGCTGGACGCGCCGTCCGGCCGCTTCGGCGCCGGCGGCACGTGGGACCAGGCCTGGGCGATCCTCGGGCTGCGGGCCGCGGCGGCGCCGATCCCGCCCGCGGCCGCCGGGGTGCTCGTCGACGCGGCGGCCACGGGCGGCGGCTGGGGCTTCGCGGCGCGCGCCGCCACCGCCGACGTCGACAGCACCGCGCTGGCGTTGCAGGCGCTCGCCGCCGCCGGCGTGCCGGCGGCGCACCCGGCGGTGCGGGCCGGCATGGCTCGCCTCTGGCACGCGCAGCGCCCGGATGGCGGCTTCCCGGGCCACGACGGGTCGACCAGCGCCAGCTCGACGGCGCTGGCCGTCGGCGCGCTGGCGGCCTTCGGCCACGCGGTCGACGGGCCGGGGTGGATGCGCGGCCCCGCCGGCGGCCTGGCGCGCCACACGCCGCGCGACGCGCTGCTCGGGCTGCAGCGGCCGTCGGGGGCGTTCGGGGCCGGCGGCGCGGACGACCCGATGGGCACCTACGCCGCCGTGCTGGGGCTTGCCGCCCGCCCGCTGCCGATCCGGCCGGCGGGGGGGGTGGCGTACCTGCCGCTCGCCAACCGGAACCGGTGACGCGATGCGCCGGCGTCTTGTGGCGGCCGCCGCCGCCGTGCTCGGGTCCGTCGTGCCCGGCCCATCCGCGGCCGCGCCCTCCCGTGCGCCCGCGCAACCCGAACGGCACCTCGCGGGCGTCGTGGTCGACCTCGGAGGCGGCGACGTGCGCGCGGCGTGCGTCGACCTCGGCGGCACGGAGCGGAGCGGCATCGAGCTGTTGCGGCGGTCGGGCCTGGACGTCGTCACCGAGGACGACGCGGTGGGGACGCGGGTGTGCCGGATCGCGTCCACGGGCTGCGACTTCCCCGTCGAGCCGTGCTGGTGCCGCTGCCAGGTGCTGGGCGCGGACTGCACGTACTGGTCGTACAACACCCTCGCCGGCGGCGGCTGGGTGTACGCGCGCCTCGGGCCGCTGGCCCGGACGGTCCGCCACGGCGACGTCGACGGCTGGGCGTGGGGCCGCGGCTCGGTCACGGCGGGCGCGCAGCCCCCGGTGCGCACGTTCGAGGAGGTCTGCGCGGACGCGCTGGCGCCCACGCCCGCACCGCCGTCGCCGGCAGCGCCGCTGCCGTCCTCGACCACCGGCGCCGCCCCCCCGGCCTTCGCCACGGCCACCGGCGCGCCGCGGGCGACCGCGCGGGCGACCGAGGCACGGGCGAAAGCGACGGCGACCGCGGGACGGCCGGCGGCGACGCCGATCGGCGGGGCGGGGTCGGCGACCCGCGGGACGGCCCGGCCGCCGGGGACGGGGTCGGGATCGGGGCAGGTCGGAACGCCGGGAGCGGCCCACGCTCCGGCCGGACCGGACGATCCGGCCGCCACCGCCGACGCCGTGGCGCGCGCGACGCTGGCCGCCTTCCCCACCGCCTGGTCGGCGCTGATGACGGCCGCCGCCGGGCAGTCCGCGGGGACCGCGGCCGCGGTCGGACCGACGGCGCCGGGGCGCGTTTCGGGCGCCGCCGCCGCGGGCGGGGCGGGCGATTCGGCCGACGGCGCAGCTGCGGCGCCGGCAGCCACGCTCGTCCCCGCGCGGGTCGCCACGACGGCCCCGCGCGGCGGCCTCGAAGCAGGCCGGGCACCCGACGAGCCCGGCGACGGCGGCCTTGCCGGCGCCGGCGGGCGAGGTCTGGCCGGCTACCTCGTCTTCGGCGTCGTCGTCGGCATCCTGATCGCCGGGCTCGCGCGGCGGCGCGGCGGATGACGCTGGGCCGGCATGCGCGAACCCTACGCCCCGGCCAGGAACCCCTCGACCGCGCCGTAGAACGCTTCGGGCTGCTCGAGCCACGGCACGTGGCCGCAGCGGTTGATGAGGCAGGCTTCGGCATGGGGCATGCGCTCGCGCAGCAGGTAAGCCTGGGCGGCGGGCTCGAAGTCCTGTGCGCCGTACACCGCGAGCGTCGGCACCGCCAGACCCTCGGCCCGGCCGAGGATGTCGATGGCCTGCACCGTCGGCCACACGTGCGGCGTGACAAGCGGGTTGAAGCCATAGCCCGCCGCGAACGCGTCGGCGAACCGCGCGCCGGCCGCCGGGTCCCAGAACCAGGCGCGCACCGCGAAGTCGCGCATCTGGCGGATGTGCAGCTCGGCGTGGCGGGCCCGGTCGCCCGCGGCCACCGCGGCCTTGCGCGCGGCGCGCAGCTCGAGGAGCGCGGCGCGCTCGGCCGCCGACAGCGGCTGGTGGAGGTTGGCCGCGGCGACCTCCGCCAGGGCCGGGCTGAGCGGGCCCATGCCGACGAGCACCTGCCGCGCGACGGCGCCGGGGTGCGCGAGGGTGTACAGCAGCGCCAGGATCGCCCCCCACGAGTGCCCGAACAGGTCGATCCGATCGACGCCGAGGGCGGCGCGCAGCGCGTCGAGGTCGGCGACGAAGCGGTCGACGTGCAGCGAGGCGCCGTCGAGCCGATCGAGCCGCGACGCGCCGCACCCGCGCTGGTCGTACAGGACGCACGCCCGGCCGGCCGCGAGCCGTTCGGCGACCGGGCGGAGGTAGCGGTGGTCGTCGCCGGGTCCGCCGTTGAGCATCACCAGCGGCGGGCGGCCCGGGACCGGGTCGCCGAACGTGAACCAGGCCAGCGCATGGTCGTCGCGCTGCAGGCGGTGCTCGCGCCACATGGGATGCCTCCGCTCCGGGGGGGTGCGTCGATCGCCCGGCATGGTAGGCAGACCGGCGCAGCGGTGTCAAGCCGGGTCGGGCGCGCATGACCGGCGGGGCGGGCGCACGCCGCGTCGGCCTGGCCATCTACGCCGTGGCCAACGCGCTGTGCGTCGCCGTGTTCCTGTTCCCGCTGTGGCGTCCGGCATCCGCCGCCACGGCGTACGGGCTCGACGATCCCGCGGCCCTGGGCCTGCTGGTGCTGTGCGGGTGCGCGGCGCTGGTGTTCGAGGCGGGCTCGGCCGGCCTCGGCCCGCGGGCGGTGGCGGTGCTCGGGGTGCTGGTGGCCATCAACAGCGTGCTGCGGTTCATCGAGGTGGCGCTGCCGGGGCCGGGCGGCTTCACGCCGATCTTCGCGCTGATCATCCTGACCGGGCGGGCATACGGCCCGCGCTTCGGGTTCCTCATGGGCATGCTGACGCTCGTCGTCTCGGCGGTCGTCACCGGCGGCGTCGGGCCGTGGCTCCCGTATCAGATGCTCACGGCGGCCTGGGTGGGCCTGACGGCCGGCTGGCTGCCGCGCGGCCGCGGGCCGGACCGCCCCGGCGGCCGCGCCGAGGTCTGGGGGCTGGCGGCGTTCGGCGCGGCCTGGGGCATCGGCTACGGGCTCCTCATGACGCTGTGGTTCTGGCCGTTCATCGACGCGGGGGCCGCCGGCGCCGCGGGCTCGGTGACGGCGGCCGCGGCGCGCTTCGCGGTGTTCTACGCGGCCTCGTCGCTCGCCTGGGACCTCTTCGGCGCCGCCGGCAACGCCGCGCTCCTCGCGCTGGCCGGCGCGCCGGTGCTCGCGGCGCTGCGCCGGACGGCGCCGCGGATCTTCGACGCGGATCGGCGGCTGATGGCCGGCACGCGGGCCCAGGCCCTTCGCCCGGCTCACGGTTCGCGCGGAACCGGCGGGTCGGAGGTCGACGCGCCGCGTGGGGCGCCGCCGTCACCGACCGCGGTCGACGCGCGGCTCGACCTGCCTGCGCCGCGCGCCGCCTCGCCCCACCCCCGCGCCTGGGTGGCCTGGCTGACCGCCGTCGCGGCGCTGGCGTCGACGACGCGGCACCCGCTGGTGCTGCTCGCGCTGGTGCTCGCCGTCGCGCTGGTCCGCGCCCGGCTGCCCGCCCGGGCCGCCGCGGGCGGGGCGCTGCCGGTGGCCCGGCTGGCGGCCGTGGTGGTCCCGTTCGCGACCGTCTACAACCTGCTGATGGCGCACGGCGGCACCACCGTCGTCGTGCGGCTGCCGGCGCGTTGGCCGCTCGTCGGCGGGCCGCTGACGCTCGAGGCGGCGGCGTACGGGGCGTTGACCGGCGGCGCGCTGGCGCTCGTGATGCTGGCGTTCGCGGCCTTTCAGGGCGCGCTCTCGGCGCGCGACATCGCCCGGCTGATCCCGCGCGCGTTCGGGGCGCTGGCGCTGGTGACGGCGGTGGCGCTGACGTACGCCCCGTCCATGCGCGGCCAGATCGCCGCCGTGCGCGAGGCGCAGGCGGTGCGCGGGCTGCGCCTGCGCGGCTGGCGCGCGTGGGCCCCCCTGGCCATGCCGGTGCTGGTCGGCGGGCTCGAGCGCGCGCTGGACCTGGCCGACAGCATGATCGCCCGCGGCCTCCTGCCGCCGCCGGCGCCGCCGCCGACCGCCGCGCGGCTGTCGATCCTCGCGGCGCTGGGGCTGGTGGCGGGCGGCTGGCTGGGGCTCCACGTCGCCGGCGTGCCGGCGGGTGCCGCGGGGCTGGCGCTCGGCGCGGGCCTGGCGCTGGCGGCGACGACGCTGGTCGTGCTCGGGCGGCGGGCGCCGCGCACCGACTTCCGGCCGCGGCGGTGGGGCGCGGCCGACACGGCGGTCGCCGCGGCGGCCTGGGCGCCGCTGGCGGTGAAGGCGCTCGTCCCGGCCGCCCGGCTCGACCTGGCGTGGTCGCCCTACCCCACGCTCGCGCTCCCGCCGCTCGACCCGTGGCTGGCGTTGGCGCTGCTGGGGGCGGCGGGACCGGCGTGGATGCTGGGTCGGGCGCGGCCGGGCGCGGCGGGCCAGGGCGCGAGGGACGACGTCCGGGGCCCGGCTGCGGTCGGGGCGCGGGCGGTCGTCGGCCCGACGGTGGGTGCGGCGCCGGGCGGAGCGGCGGCGCGTGCAACGGGCGACGGCGGCGATCGCGGCGCCGCGGCACGCTTCCGCGGCTTCGGCTTCACCTATCCCGGCGCGGCCGCGGCCGCGGTGGCGGACCTCGACGCGGACCTCCCCCCGGGCGCGCTCACGCTCGTGGCGGGGCCGAGCGGGGCCGGCAAGTCGACGGTGCTGCGGGCGTTGAACGGGCTCGTGCCGCACGCCACGGGCGGGGCCGTCGCCGGCACGGTCCGGGTGGGCGGGCGCGACCCCGTCGCGCTCGGCCCGGCCGGGATGAGCGGCCTCGTCGCCTGGGTCGGCGGCGACCCCGAGCGGACGTTCGTCGCCGACGCCGTGGCCGACGAGGTGGCGTTCGCGCTCGAGCACCACGGCGTGCCGGCGGCGGAGATGCCGGTGCGGGTGGCGGCGGCGCTGGCGCACACCGGGCTGGCCGGCCTGGCGGACCGGCCGCTCGGCAGCCTGTCGGGCGGCGAGCGCCAGCGCGTGGCCATCGCGGCCGCCCTGGCGCTGGCGCCCGCCGTCGTGGTCCTCGACGAGCCGACGTCGCAGCTCGACGACGACCACGCGGCGGCCGTGCTCGACTGCGTGGCCGGGCTGGTGGCGGCCGGCGGCCGGACGGCCGTCGTCAGCGAGCACCGGCTGGACCGCGTGGCACCGCACGCGTCGCACGCGGTCCACCTGCCGGGCGCGGGCCGGCCCGCGGTGTGCGGCCCGCCCGCGGCGGTGCTCGCCGGCATCCCCCAGCCCCGCGTGGCCGCCCCCCCGCCGACCGCGCCGACCGCGGCGGGCGCGGGGGGCGGGCTCGTCCTCGACGCGGTGGCCTTCGGGTACGGCGGCAGGGAGCTCGTCGTCGACGGCCTCTCGCTCGCCGTCCGGCCGGGCGAGATCGTGGCGCTGACGGGCCCGAGCGGCGTCGGCAAGACGACGGTGCTCCGCCTGGCCGTCGGCCTGCTCGCGCCGGCGCGCGGCGACGTGCGCGTGGCGGGCGCGTCGATCCGCGGCCGGCCGGTCGCCGAGGTGTGCCGGCGGGTCGGCTACCTGCCGCAGGACCCCGACCTGTTGCTCTTCGCGCCGACGGTGCGCGACGAGCTGTGGGCCACGCTGGCCAACCACGGGCTGGCCGGCGGCCCCGGGGCGCGCCGGGCGGCGGGCCGGGCGGCGGGCGGGGGGGACGGCGCGCTCGGCGCGCGTGTCGACGGGCTCCTGGCGGTGCTCGGCCTGGCCGAGGTCGCCGACCGCTACCCGCGCGACCTCAGCACCGGCCAGCGCCAACGCGTGGCGCTCGGCGCCGTCGCGGTGACGCACCCGGCGGTGCTGCTGCTCGACGAGCCGACGCGCGGGCTGGACGACGCGGCCATCGCGGCGCTGGCCGGCCTGGTGCACGGGCTGGCGGCCGGCGGCGCGGCCGTGCTGTTGGCGACGCACGACCGGCGGCTGGTGCCGGCGGCGCACCGCGTGGTGCGGCTGGGCGGCACGGAGGCGTCCGGTGGCATGGGAAGCGACCCGGACGTCGCGGACGCTGCCGGGCGGGCGTGAGGCGCCGTTGGCGGGCCGGGCTGCGGTCACACGCTGCATCCGGCACGGTTGGCGACGGGCGCAAGGGCGGCATGTGCATCCCGGCGACAGGGTCGACGATGGCCTGCGCTCCTCGACGATTGCGCGCTGTCATGGCCACGTACATGGCCAGTTGGCGGGGTATGAATTGAGCCTGATTCACTTCGTCGCCGGAGCCAAGAACCAGGTGCCGCGGCTCGTGCGCCGCGCGGAGCAGGACGCGCCGGTGGTGCTTACCCGTCGCGGCCGGCGCGTGGCGGTGATCATCTCCGCCGCCGCCTTCGTGCGCCTTACCTCAGGCCGCGGCGACCTGTGGTCGGCCATCGAGCAGTGGCGGGCGTCGACGCCGCTGGATAGCCTCGACATCGACGAGGTGTTCGGCGATGTGCGCGACCGCGCGGCCGGCCGCGACATGCACTTATGAGCCTGCGCTCCCTGCTCGACACCGACATCAACTCCTATCCCCCGGGTGCGCCAAGCTCCCGCCTCACCGCCGCCGCACGTCGAACGCGCCCGCCCCGGCCGGTCCCATGTCCACCCAGAGCCGCCCGTTGCCGGTCCAATCGACGTCGAGCGCCAGGCGGTAGCCGCCGGCCGGGAGATCGAAGCTCTCGGCCGGCGCCAGCGCACCGTCGGGCCGCAATTCGGCGGTGACGAGCCGCCCCGCGCCCGTCACGGCATGCACCATGCCGGCCCGTGGGCCCGCGCCCGGCACGAGCGTGGCCGCGACGTCCAGCACCGTGCCGATGCCGCCCAGCCCGCCGAGCACACGCCAACCGCCCGCGCCGTCGAGATCGACGACCCGCACCCCCGCGGCGCCCGCGGCGACCAGCAGCCGGCCGCCGGCGATCGACAAGCCGCCGGCAACGGCGCCTTCGAGCAGCCGCGTGGCCACCACGACCGGCGCGGCGGGATCGCGGATGTCGAGCTCGACCACGGTGCCCAGCCGACCGCGGGCGACAAACAACCGGTCGCCCTGGACCGCGATGCCGCCGAGCTCGCGCGGGTTGACCTGGTCGAGCGGCGTCCGGCTGATCATCTCCGGCCGGGCCGGATTGCGGATATCGACGATGTCGACCTCCAGCGCCGGGCCCCGGGTCGGGTCGGCCAGCGTCCACGTCTCGCGGGCCAGGTAGACCCGGCCCGGTACGACGAGCATGCCGCGGATGTCGCCCGCGTCGAGCCGAAGCCGTCCGAGGATGTCGAACCCGACGCCGACGTCGTACAGGGCCAGGGACACGCCGTCCTCGGGCCGCGGCAGCTCTTCGAGGACCACCAACGGCGCGCCTGGCGCCGTCCCGACGCCTCGCATCACCGTCCCTTGGAGCGTCGTCTCGGAGCTCCCGACCGCCGGGTCGCGATACACGCGGACCTCGCCCTGGTCGGCCGAGGCGACGAAGACCCGTCCGCCGGCCGCCGCGACGGCGCGCAGGCGGCCGGGACGGCCCAGGTACCCCGCGGCCGTCGGGTCGTCGGGATCGGTGATGTCGACCGCCTGCACGATCCCTTCGCCCACCATCCAGGCGCGGCCGCCGTCGATCGCGATGTCGGCCGGCGCGAAGTTGCCGGTCAGCCGCCCCCGCTGGCGCGGCTGGCCGCTCGCGCCGGGGTCGACGACGGTGAGCGAGCCCTGGCCATCTCCGAGGCGCGCCCCGAAGTAGGCGAGGCCGCCGCGGATCACGGGCGTGCCGGGCGCTTCGCCGTAAGGAAAGGTGTACCCTTCGGCGCCGTCGTACGGCGCTGCGTCGGAGGGGACGTACGTGTACTGCGGCGCGCCGGCCATGGGGGTCATGACCCAGATCGCGTGGAGCTGGCCCGCGGCGACGGTGAAGTTGCTCAGGAAGTACCGCAGCTGGCCCGTGTTCTCCGTCGTCGCCGCGAGGGTCGGTCGGGCGGCGTCAGCGACATCGTAGCGCAGGAGATGGCCCTCGCGGTTGCCCAGGATGCCCAACGTATGCTCGCCGTCGTGCCGGCACAGGAGCTGCCCGCTGGCCAGCGGCCCGCCGGGCAGGCTCACCCGGGCGGTCTCGCGCCACGCGGCCGGGTCCGACACGTCGTAGACCGCGAACCCGCTGCCGCCGCACACGAAGGCGTGGCCGCCGTGGACTTGGATGTCGGCGAAGCCGGTGACGACGGCGGTGGCGCGAACCGCCGGCGCCCGCCCGGTGCCGCCCAAGCCCAGCACGCCCACGGCGAGCGGCCCCGCCGGCCCGCTCTCCGGCCGCATGCGCGCCTGGGTGATCCGCGTCACGACGAACGCCGTCGCCCCGCCGTCCCACAGGATGCTACGGACGATGCCGCCCAACGGCTCCGAACGCCCCAGCGGCTCGATCACCCCGTGCGGGCTCCGCTCATAGGCCACGACCTGCGTCCCCTCGCCCACCAGAACGCGGTCGCCGCTTGCCGCGACGGCGGACACCTCACCCCACGCCGACCCGGCCTCGCTCAACTCCTGCGGCGGCGCCTGCCGCACGAACGGGAGGAAGATGGCGGTGGCCGCTGCCTGGCGCGGGGCGGCGAGGGTCGGGACGGCAAGCGTGGCGCGGGTCGGCAGCGCCGTGCAGGACGCGGCCGCGCCGAGGATGGCGAGGAGTGCGAGCCGGGCGGTGAAGTGGCGGGCAGAGGAGCAGGGGTGGGGACCGGGCAGGGCGGTCATTCGGTGGCTCCTTGGTCGTCAAGTCCAAATCGCGTCGGGCTTCCAGAAGCGTAGGACGGTCCAGCGCGGTCTGGGCTTGCATGCAACACCGACCGAGATCTGGGAAGCCCGGCGCGCCGAGGCGATGTGTCACGCCGTCAGCCACGTACCCTCACCTGGGCCCCGTGCTCACGCACGTCATCCGGCAGGATCTGATCCTGAAACACTGGGACGATATGCTGCGGCTGGCCGGCTCACTACGGCATGGCTGGGTCACCGCGTCGCTGTACATCACGAAGCTGCAGGCCTACCCACGCCAGAGCGGCTTCGTACAGGCGCTCCAGGAGCACGGGCGTCTGGTCAAGACCATCTTCATCCTGCGCTACCTGTCGGACGAGGCGTTCCGCCGGCGGATCAACATGCAGCTCAACAAAGGCGAGGCGCTGCACGCGCTCAGGCAGTACGTGTTCTTCGCCAACGAAGGGCAGATTCGGAAGCGGGAGGATGAGGAACAGCGCATCCAGGCCGGCCGCCTCAACCTGGTGACCAACGCGGTGGTCGTCTGGAACACGGTGCAGATGGCAAAGGTGATCGAGGACCTCCGGGCCGAGGGGGAGCCAGCTGCCGACGCGGACATCGCCCACCTCTCTCCCGCCCGCTACGGGCACATCGACCCGTACGGGAAACACTCGTTCGAGGTCGGCGAGCCCCTGGGCGACGCCGTGCTGGACCTGGAGCAGCAGCCCCTATCAGGGCTTGCCAAGCTCCCCACCCGAGCGCAGCGCACGGGAGACGGCGGCAAGAAACCGGATCCACAGAGGGCGCCGAGACCCGTTTCTCAGGAGCGTGCGAGATTTCTCCGCAATTGCGCCACGGCTGACGCGCGGGGCCTGAGGGCGTGACACATTGCAGACGCGGGCTTTCTCACCACACGTATCTCCCAGGAACGGCGTCTCTGTCGACGCGATGTGTCACGCCCTCAGGGCGCGGGGCTGGCCTGGCGCAAATAGATTCTCCGTAACCACGCAATCCCCAGGAGGACCATGTCGTTGCGGGGTCGAACGCGAAGGCCGTGATCTCCTCGGGCGGCGGCGCGCTGCTGATCCACACCGGCTCCAGGGAGTCACGCGGCACGCCGCGGCAGTCGCGCGTGCGCAGGTTGAAGTGGCCCAGGCACGGCGCCGTCACCGGCTGCGGTGAGCGGGCGTTCAAGCACTGGCCGGAGCCGACGACGCCGTTGGTGGTTGAGGAGCGCGCAGTAGAACGGCGCCAGGTGGTGGCGCGGACGGCCGGTGCGGCGGCCGGGAGGGCTGACGCGGGGTGGACGGGTGGCCAGAGGGCCGTCGCGCGGGCACGGGCGGGGGGATGGCCCGGCGGGAGCGGGCACAAGGGCGGTCGGGAGGGCGGTCGGGAGGGGGGTGCCTAGAGCGCGGCGTCGGGCGGAGAGCGCTTGACGCCGGGAGCGCGGGGGGTGTATGCTGGCAGACGTGGGATTGAAATGCCTATCCCCCGCGCCGCGCCGGGGAGATCGCATGCGTCGACCGCCGCGGATGCGTCGGCAAACGCGCGACGCGCCCGCCGTTCTTCGCCTCGGCCACGACCGCGGGCCGGACGCGCTGCGCGAGCGCGCTGTCGATTCCGACTGATCGGCCCATCCCATGGATCCGGTCGTCCTGTTCTTCCTGCTCGGGCTGATCGCCCGCATCGCGAAGAGCGACCTGCGTCTGCCCGAGTCGCTGTACGACGCGTTGGCGATCTACCTGCTGCTGGCCATCGGCCTGAAAGGCGGCGTGCAACTGGCACAGCAGCCGCTGGCCACCGTGCTGCCGCAGGCGCTGGCCGCGATCGCGCTCGGCGCCTGCATCCCCCTGCTCGCCTTTCCGATCCTGCGACTGAAGCTTGCCCGCGCCGACGCCGCCTCGATCGCCGCGCACTACGGCTCGGTGTCGGTGGTCACCTTCGCCGTCGCCACCAGCTTCCTCGCCGCGCAATCGGTCGCTACCGAGAGCTACATGCCGCTGATCGTGGCCTTGATGGAGGCGCCCGGCATCGTCGTCGGCATCGTGCTCGCCCGCACCGGCAGCGCGCAGCGCATCGCCTGGGGCGCGCTGGCGCACGAGGTGCTGTTCGGCAAGAGCGTGCTGCTGCTGCTCGGCGGGCTGGCCATCGGCGCACTGATCGGGCCGGAGGGAATGGAGCCCATCGCGCCGCTGTTCACCGACCTGTTCAAGGGCGTGCTGGCGCTGTTCCTGCTGGAGATGGGGCTGGTCGCCGGCGGGCAGATCGGCGACCTGAAGCGCGCCGGTCCGTTCCTGACCGCCTTCGGCGTCGGCGCGCCGCTGGCGTTCGGCCTGCTCGGCGCGTTCGTCGGCCATCTGCTCGGCCTGTCGGTCGGCGGCGCCGCGGTGCTGGCCGCACTGGCCGCCAGCGCCTCGTACATCGCCGCGCCGACGGCGATGCGCATCGCCGTGCCGGAGGCCAACCCGGCGCTGTCGATCGGGGTGGCGCTCGGCGTCACCTTCCCCTTCAACCTCTTCGTCGGCATTCCCGTCTACCTGCACTACGCGCGCTGGTTCGGAGGCTCCTGATGCAGACCCACGACCGCAAGATGCTCGTCATCATCGGCGAGGCCGCGCTGGAGAAGAGCCTCGTGCGCGACGCGCGCAGCTTCGGCGCGCACGGCTACACGATCGCCGACGTGCGCGGCGGCGGCGAACGCGGCGACCGCGAAGCGCGCTGGGAAGCCGACCGCTCGATCGAGATGAAGATGATCTGCGACGCGGCCGTCGCCGAGAAGCTGGCGCAGCACGTGCTGGCGAGCTACGCGCCGAACTACGCGCTGACCCTGTTCACCGCCGACGTCGGCGTGTTCCGGCCGCAGAAATTCTGAGCGCCGCGGCGCGCCCTACCCCGCCTCGTCGATCCAGCTGGCCTGGATCGCCTCGAGGGTCTTCTCGCCGCAGTGCTTCGGGTCGTCGTCGAACCCCGGCAGGTCGAGCACCCACTGCCGCAGGTCCGTGAAGCGGATCTCCTTCGGATCGGCGTCCGGGCACTTCACGACGAGCGGCACATCCTGGACCTCGCCGAGCTCTACCCGACGAGCGAGGGCTTCGAGGAGGCCCGGGCCATGACCGGCCCGCCCTGGAGCCGGTGGCCGGCGTCGGGCCGGACCTGGTGGTGCTGGACATCACGCTGCCGGGCACGGACGGCTGGGAGGGCCGTCGCGGGCTGGACGGGTGGCCAGGGGCCGTCGCGCGGGCACGGGCGGGGGAAGGTTGGGCAGGAGCGGTCGAGCGGTCGGGAGGGGGCGGCGCGGGCGCGACGTCGGGCGGAGAGCGCTTGGCGCGGGGCGCACGGGGGGTGTTTGCTGGGAGGCGTGGGATCGAGATTCCTATCCCCGCGTGGTGTCTGAAGCTGCTGGCGGCGCTGGATGTTGCGCAGTACTGCGCCAGCGATGCGACGTCCGCCTCGCGCCGGTGAATCACGTGCCCGACGCGCCTACTGCGAAGCGTTGACCGTTGGGTTGCGCTTGAGCGCGGGCAGATAGCGCCGACTCACCCAAGGGCCGATCGGTCGTGTCGGCGTCGGCGTTGCGTTTGAGGTCGACGTTGCGCTTGGCGTCTGATCGACCGTTGGCGTGAGGGTGACGGAGAGCGTCGGCGTGGCCGAGGCGGGCTCGGTGGCCGGTCTTGCGGGTTCGGCGGTCGACGCGCCGGGCTCCGGGGTCACTGTGATGGCGCCGGGGTTATCGGTGCCCTCCGGCGTCACGGTGATGGCCAGCTCGGTCCCGCCTGTGGCCTCCGGCGTCACGGTGACGACCGGGCCAGGGTTGCCCGCGCCCTCCGACGTCACCGTGATGACCGGGTCGATCGCTTCCAGCGGTGTGTTCGCGATGCGCATCGCGATCGAGCGCGCACGCGCGTGGTCCCATCGAGCAAGCCCGAACCCCGTCATGAGGGCCGTGGGCAGGACCCAGAGCAGCAGCAGCAGACGGCCGGAAGAAGCGACGGATCGTGTTGGAAGTGGCGGCCCGGCCTGCGAAGGACGCCGCGTGTCGGGGGGCATGGCTACCTGCCCTTGGCGGCGTCAAGCGGCGCGCCCGGCGCCGTCTGCAGCGTGTTGTTGGGCGTGGGCGGCGGCATCGGGTTGGGCCAGCAGTTGGGCACCGCGAAACAGAGCCTGCGCCCGCAGCAGCTCACGGGATCGATGCACTGTTCGAACACGTCCATGCAGAACAGAGACGACGTCGCTCCGGTGACGTGTATCGTGCCGACAAACCCGACGAAGTTCGGATCGGAGGCATTGGGAGGGTACGGCCCGGCGAAGTAGGCGGGGCTGACGCTCGCAGGGGACTGAGGGACCAAGTACAGGCCGGCGCCGCAGCTCATCATGTTCTTCAGGCCGAAGCTGAGGTCGAAGGTGCCGGGCGGCGCGCCGGGGACACACGTCACGGTGTACTTGGGCACCCACAGGCAGGCCGCGGGCTCGCACTTCGGCAGATCGAAGCTCAGCTGCTTGCGGCAGCACGACCCGCCCCCGATTCCGACCAGGCCGATGTTGATCAGCCCCGACGTGGCGCCCGCCGGTGGGCAGAGGACGACCGTGATGCCCGTCGTCAGGCCGGGATTGAGAGGCGCGGGAAGCGGGATGATGACGTTCGGCGTCACGGTGCCCGCGCCCGCCGGCGCCGATGCCAACACGTGCGTGACCGGCGCACCGGTGTGGTTGGTGATCGAGACGGAGACGGTGTAACATCCGGACGACCCCGCGGGACCGTACTGGCAGCTCACGTCGGGCGGGCCGAAGGTGACGCAATCGCAGTTGTCGCTGACGCAGAAGTTGTCGTAGCCGACCACTTCCTGTGTTGCATCGTTGTTCCAATCGACCGGGAACTTGATGGCGTCGACGTGGTTCATCAGGTCGTTCCAGGCCCCCCACCAGGCGGAGGTGGCGCCATTGTACTTCCAGCCGGTCGGCAGCGGATCGTTGAGGCCGATGAGCTTGATCGGGGCGCAGACGTGGTGCCACCCGCCATGCATGCCCGTCGGCTCGCTGATCGACACGGTCGACACAAATTGAGCGCTGACCTGCTGGCCGCCCGATGTGCCGTAAACCGTGAAGTTGGCGAGGAAATCCGGCGAGATGCCATCCTGGCCATCGTCGAGTAGATTGACGTCGTAACATAGCCAGCGGTCGCAGCCTTGGTTCAGACCGGCCGTCAGGTCTCCGAGGTACGAAGCGGGTGCGTCAAGGGTCGAGGGTCCTGAGGCATCGCGGAGCTGATAGAAGAAGTGACTGGGCGGAGGACCACCCGGCTGGATGCTCGACAGGCTGCCGTTGACGTTGGTGGTCGTCCAGCCTTCGGCAGTGTCGCTTTCGAATGTCGTGCCCATGCCCACGAGGCAGGTGGGACCCTGGGCGTGGGCCGATGGCACGGTGAGCAACTTGGGAATGCCGGTGATTCCCGAATACGAATGGAGCACGCCGAGCGCGAAGCTCGCGCACCACAGCGCGACCGACAAGCGGACACTGGATCGAATCCGGCTTCGGTTCATCATGAGTCTCCTCGTGGGGGCGGGTCCGCGGCCAAGGGACTGCACGCCGCGCTGCGGAACCATCTTTCACGCCGTCGGCCTCCGCACCTTCCCAGTGTATCGAGGCCCGGGCGCCATTGCCACCCGGTTCGGGACAAAAACGGGACATCGGTGGAATGCGTATGACAAGTGGCGGGGCCATCCACCGCCGCCCTCACGATATAATGTCCGGGCACCGACGTGCCCAACCGGCGCGGCGCGTGCTGGCGCGCGGCGAAGGGACAGCGAGTTGATCACCGAAGCCGATACGAAACACGCGCTGGAGTGCATCCGTCGCGAGGAGTCGATCGCCGGCACCGCGCTGCTCGGCCTGGATGCCTTGCGCGTACGCCTGCGCGCCGCCGGCATCTCGGTCAGCCGCGAAAGCCTCGAGTGGGCCCTGTCCGGCCTGCTGGCCGAGATCGTGAATCGCGAGCTGGCGGCAAGGGAGGGCGACGCGTGCGTGGGACCATCGCGCGGCGAGGACTCGGCGGCGACAGCGAGAGGGCGGCTCGCAGCCGACTTCAATGGCAACGACGCCGACCGGGAAGCGTGGAGCTGCCTGTACTACCGCTATTTGGCGCCGCACTCGCTCCAGATGCAGGAGATCGCTGCGGTCGCCCGGCCGGGCATGCCGCACAGCCGCAAGCACATCGGCCGGCGCATCGAGCGCGGGATCCGGCTGCTGGCCAACGCCTTGCGCGACACCGAGCGCGATGCCCGATCGACCCTGAGCGCCGGGTCGGCATGCCCGCGGCACAACCTGCCCACCCGCCGCAGCAGCTTCGTCGGCCGCGAGCGCGAGCTGGCGGACGTCGCGCGACTCCTGATCGGCGCGCCGCTGCTCACGCTCGTCGGCCCGGGCGGCGTCGGCAAGACGCGGCTCGCGATCCAGGCGGCGACCGCCCAGGTCGACCGCTTTTCCGACGGCGTGTGGCTGGTCGAGCTGGCGTCGATCACCGATCCGTCGCTGGTGCCGCAGGCGGTCGCCGCGGCCGTGAACGTGACGGCCGCGGGCGGCCGCCCGATCCTCGAATCACTGCGACGCGGCCTGTCGACCCGGCAGATGCTCCTCGTTCTGGACAACTGCGAGCACGTGATCGATGCCTGTGCCCGCCTGGCGGCAACGCTCCTCGCCGGCTGTCCCGACCTCCGCATCCTGGCCACCAGCCGCGAGTCCCTGGACGTGGAGGGCGAGCAGGTCATGCCGGTGCCGACCCTGGCCACACCCGCCGACGCCGCGCCGATCCTCGGCGACGAGGTGACCGCATATCCGTCCGTGCAACTCTTCCTTCAGCGGGCGAAGGCGGCCAATGCCGCGTTCGTCCTGACCGGCGACGATGCACCCGCGCTTGCCGCACTGTGCCAACGCCTCGACGGCCTGCCCCTGGCCATCGAGCTCGCGGCGGCGCGGGCGGGCACGATGCCGATCCGCGAGATCCT
>WBZR01001496.1_pt1 | contig 28728 bp, 27 predicted proteins | sample 5204231 | NCBI WGS metagenome assembly WBZR01 (sample SAMN12412403, study PRJNA552823) | activated sludge metagenome | isolation source: activated sludge from anammox sidestream of wastewater treatment plant... | place: USA: Virginia | collected 2017-08
TAAAGATAAATTCTCAATTGTGTATCATTTTGAAAATGATAAATTGAAAATTAGTTTAAGAGGAGATAATAAAGTAAATCTTTCAGAGCTTGCTAAAAAGTATGGTGGAGGGGGGCATTTTAATGCAGCTGGGTTTTCTATTGAGGATAGGGAAAAGATTGGTGAGTTTTTGGATAAAATAATAAAATAATTCCTGAAAATAAATTTCTTAAAGAGTAATAAAATATTTTTTTAAAATTTAAGTTTTTATCTATCTTGACAAAATATTTTTTTCTGCTATATTAAACAAGATAAAAATATTCGTTCACTTAAAATTTAAATAATGGTATTAAAGAAAAAATATAACAAATTTATTGAAAAATTTAAAATCGCTCTTTTTAAAGTTATGTTTAGGCTGACACTCAGAACTCATGCTTTTACTAAAGGAATTTTCTTTGTTAAAGGATATATACATGAAAATTATATAGAAGATTTAAAAGAAGCTATACTTTTTTACGTATTAAAGAATCCAAAAAAAGAAATTTTTATACTTATTGATTCTCGTGGTGGTAATATAAGAGATGCTATGTATTTTTATGACTTAATAAAAAGTCTAAATATAAAAACTACAGCTATTGTTATGGGGAAATGTTATTCAGCTGGGCTCATAATTTTAGCTTCATGCGACAGAAGAATATCTCTCAAACATTCAGATTTTCTTTTTCACGAAATAACATCTCGTATGAGCTTTGATGATTTTTGTAATAAAGAAGATCGTATTTCGATTGAGATTGAGAAACATGAAGAACTTTGTGAATTTATTTATGAGCTTCATCAAAAGGATTTTAGTCTCGATATAGAAACTATAAAAAGACTTTCTTATAATGGTAAATATTATGATAAAAAAATATTTGCAGATGAAGCTTTGAAACTCGGTGTCATCCATGAAATAATTTACAAACTACCATTCAGTATTTAATCTAAGAAATTTACAAGCAGAATATTCTGCTTGTTTTTTATTTTGTGCCCCCAGTAGGATTTGAACCTACGACCATTTGCTTAAGAGGCAACTGCTCTACCGACTGAGCTATAGGGGCTTATTTTAGAGTATTTTAACATAAATTATCCTTAAAATAAAATTATATTTTGAAATTTTCATATTTTAAAGTTTTTCTTTTTTGTGTTAAAATTGTTTAGTATTTTAATAAAAATGCCCGGGTGGCGAAATTGGTAGACGCACTTGCCTTAGGAGCAAGCGGAGCAATCCATGAAGGTTCAAGTCCTTTCTCGGGCACCAAAATAGAACTTATATGATATACTTTCAATATAAATATGGTGTCATATATTTTTAGAAATGAATTATTAAAATCAAATAAAACTTTTCAAATTAGTTTATTAATTATCGCTATTTCATTTTCTTTAATAATAGCATCAAAATTATCTTTCCTTTTTTCTCCATTTTTATGGGGGATAGTTTTTTATTTTACATTTAGGCACATATATATTAAATATACTAAAAATGAAAAAAGAAGAAAAATATTAATAGCTATTCTGTTATCATTATCACTTTTAGCATTTATTACAATAATATCTTTTTTATTTATTTTAATTTTAAATGCTAAATTATTACCTTTTTTACTTAATAAGGAATTAATAAATAATACAATAAATATATTTTCTGATAATATTCACAAGATTTTACCAGAATATATAGATGTATCTTCTTATTTATTTAATATATTGCCTAAAATCTCAAATTATTTTTTATCTTTTATAACAAATATTAGTTCAATATTATTAGATATTCTTTTTACAATTATAATATTCTTTATATTAATTATTAATAATAGTAGAATAATATTATTTTTAAAGAAAATTTTACCATTTAACGAAGAAGGTAATATTTCATCAATAAATAGATTTGAATCTTTAGTAAAAGGAAATACTATAAGTATTCCGCTAGTAGCCATTTCTCAAGGCATTGTAAGTATTATTGGATATTATTTATTTGGGTTTTCAATAGCAAATGCATTTATTTTAGGTTTTTTGACTGCTGTAGCATCAATAATACCAATAATAGGTATAACTATAATTTATATTCCAGCGGTTCTTTATTTAATTATTTTTGGTCATAATCTTTTTAATGGAATAGCTTTATTTCTCTGGTTTTTTATTTTAGTTGCAAGTGTTGATAATATTACAAGAGCAATATTTCAAAAAAAGATATCCAATATTTCTCCATTTTATACAATAATAGGCTCTATAATAGGTGTACAAATCTTCGGTTTAAGTGGCCTTATTTTTGGTCCAATTATTCTTATAATAACTATAGCTTTATGGAGATTATATTATAATAATTTCGGATTATATAAATTAAATCAAAAATAAAAACTCTTAAATTTATAAGAGTTTTTATTTTTTGATTTATATATTAAAAACTACTAATTAATAATATAATACTTATTAACAATAAACATATTGTAGAAAAGATTAAAGTAGTATTTTTGTTTTTTGTTATATGTAATTCAAAATTTGATGATGATTTTGGAAACCATAAAAATAAAATACCTTTTAATAAAGAAACGATACCTAAAATGGAAATCATTGAAGATATATTATTAGAAAAATTTGAAAATGCTAACAATACAGAGCCTGTTAATACTGCTGTATAACCATAAATCCAAGATAAAGTTTGATCTTTTCTTATTTTTTCTAATAAAAGTTTAACATTATTAATATGTATAAGTATTGAAATACTCACTATTAGAAATGTTATACCAAAAACTTGCCCTAAAATACTTGTTGTTATCATATAATTAAATTAATTTTAATAAGTTAATTATATCATAATAAATTATTTTTTATGCAACAAATCATTTATTCTTTGTCTAATTTTATCTCCCTCATCAATTTTTATTTCTACAAATGGTATTGTTCTTATTTTTAATTTATTTTTTATTTCTGTTCTTAAATCACTTCTTAATCTTTTTGCAAATGACAAAGCTTCTTCTTCTTTATTTGTTGGTAATATGGTTATATATATATCAACTCTTTTAAAATCTTTTGTTATACTTACTTTAGTTACTGTTATAAGAGATATTTTTGAAGATTCTTTTTGAAAAAAATCCTGAGCTATAGATTTTAATTCTAAAGATATTTTTACTTGTCTTTCAGTTTTTCCTGTAAAGTCTAAGTCTTCTATTTCGTGTCGTGTTTTCATATAATTAAATAATTTTTCTTTTTTCTATTTCAATACATTCAATTATATCTCCTGGTATTATTTCAATTTTACTTTCAATCATTATTCCACATTGATTTCCTTCTAAAACTTCTTCAGTTTTAATTTTCATACTTTGTAATTCTATTACTTTTCCTATTCCAATATTAAAATCTCTTCTAATTATTTTTATTTTTTTACCAAGCTTAATAATACCTTCTTTTACTTCACCACCTAGAACTTGTTTATCTTTATTTGTCGAAAATGATTTTAATATCTTTAATTTACCTAAAGATATCTCTATTTCTTCATGAGGTAATCTACTTTCTACAATTTCTTGAAACCACTCTGATAATTTATACACTATATCAAATATCATTGGTTTTATATTAAGTCTATCGGCTTCTATTTTAGCATTATTCTCCATATTTACATTAAATCCTATTATTAGAATATTTTGGTCATGAGAAGAGATTAAGATATCATTCTCAGTTATATTTCCTATACCACCTCCAACTATTTTTATTTTTACACCAGTAGAACTCTTTGTTTTTTTGTCATATTCTAAATTTCTCAATTCTTTTTCTATTGAATTATATGTTCCAACTCCATCGGTTTTTAATATTATAGGTATAACTAGCTTAGCATTTCTATATAATTTAGGATCTAAGATTTCTTTTTTTATATTTTCTTTTTCTTTCTTTTGTAATATTTCTATTTCTTTTTTGTCTGTATTTGATATAAATGATGAATTTATTTCTGGTACAGCATCAAAACCAGTTATTTTGACAACTTGTCCTGCAACGGGATTTGTTATTGGTTTTCCTAAAAAATCTTCAACTATACGAATAGGTGATATAGCTGTACCAGCTAAAATTGAACCATTTTTTGGTAATATACCATCTTTTATGACAAGGGTAGATGAGATACCTCTTTTTTTATCTAAAAATGTTTCAAGAACATATCCACTTGCAAATTTTTTATCATCATATTTAAAATCTTCCAAATCTGAAACTAATAATATAGTTTCTAGTAATTCGTCTATACCTTTTTTGGTTTTAGAATCTATTTCTACGAAAGGAATATCTCCACCCATTCCTTCTATGTATATTCCATTTTCTATTAAAGAATTTTTTGTTTTTATGATATCGCTTGAAGGTTTATCTACTTTACTTATAGCAACTATTAATTGTAAATTATTTTCTTTAATAGTATTAAAAGCATCAATTGTTTGTTCTTTTACTCCATCTTCTCCTGATACTATCAAAACTGCTATATCTGCTATTTTAGCTCCACATTCTCTCATACAAGTAAATGCTTCATGACCAGGGGTGTCTAAAAATGTTATTTTTTCTACTCTTTTTTTGTCTTTTGTTGAATGAGAAATCTCATAAGCACTTATTTGTTGAGTTATTCCTCCTATTTCATTTTCTACTAAATTAGTATTTCTTATTGCATCAAGAAGTGAGCTTTTACCATGATCAACATGACCCATAATAGCAACAATAGGTTGTCTTTTTTTAAAATTAGTTTCTTTATGCATATTTTTTAAATAATATCACAAAAAGCATATTAAGTCTATATTTTTTTTGAAAATATATTGATTATTCAAGAGTTTTATTGTATTATTTACATAATAATTTTATGGATAAAGAGAAAAATAAGGATCAAAAAAGAATTTATCTAGATTTTGCTTCACAAACTATCATAAATAATAAAGTCTCAAATGAAATAAAAAAAGCAAAAGAGTTTAATTTTAATCCTGCTAATTTATATAAAGAAGGATTATATGCAGAAAATCTTCTTAATGAAGCTAGAAAAAAAATAGCAAATGTATTAGGGGTAAAGAATTATGAAATATATTTTACAAATAATGGAACTATTTCTTGTGCTACAGCTATTATGGGTGTTGTAAATAAATATAAAGAAAATAATTTAAAAAATAAAAATTATATAAAGCCACATATTATAACTTCTAATATAGAGCACTCATCAGTTTTAGAAAATATAAAATATTTAGAAAAAATAAATGAAATAGAAGCTACATATATAAATTGTGATGAAAATGGATTAATTTCTCCAGAGTTTATAAAAAAAGAAATAAAAGAAAATACCATTTTAATATCTATAATGTATGTTAATAATGAAATAGGAGTAATTCAAGAAATCAAAAATATTTCTAAAAAAATAAAGGAATATAAAAAAGAAAATAAAAAAGGTATAGTAGATTATCCATATTTTCATACTGATGCAGCACAAGCTCCAAATTATGTATCTTTATATATCGATATGCTTGGAGTAGATATGCTTTCTTTAAATGGCTCTAAAATATGTGGTCCAAAATCATCTGCTATTTTATTTAAAAAAGAATATGTAAATATTTCTCCAATTTATTTTGGTGGAGGACAAGAAAGGAATATTTTTTCTGGTACACAAGATATAGAAAAAGCCATAGGTATAGCTCTAGCAATAGAAAAAGCACAAGAAAATAGTAAAAATGAAAAACTTTTAGAGGGTATTGCAACTTTAAGAAATAGTTTATTAAAAAATATTTTTAAAAATATAAAAGAAGCAAAATTAAATGGATATTTTAATGAAAATGAATGGAAAAGCGAAAAGCATAATATAAAAAAAGAAGAGAGGAATCCAAAAAGAGTTCCAAATAATATTTCTATTTGGCTTCCAGATTTTCCTTCTGATGAAATGGTTATAAGACTTGATAAAAGAGGTTTTGCTATATCTGCTGGGTCAGCATGTAGCGCTAAAAGTGATGAATATAGTCATGTGATATTTGCTTTATATAAAAATAAAATGAAAAAAAATGAAGCAGAAAAAATAGCAAGAGAAAGTATAAGGATAAGTATAGATAAAAACACAAAAGAAGAAGATTTAAATGATTTTGTCCGAGCTTTAAAAGATATTTATTATAAGTTTAGAAAATAAAAATAATTTATATTAAATATTAAATTAAATTATTAAAAATTTTATAAAATGTTATAATAAATATATAAATAAATATATGTACACAGCTAAAAATTACACTCATTTATTAGGTTTAAATGGTTTTTCAGATAATGCTCTTAACACACACTTTGCATTATATGAAGGATATGTTAAAAATACTAATAGTATTCTTGAGAGTTTCAGAAATGGAAGTTTATCACATAAAAGTATAGAAGGAAATGAAGTAAAAAGAAGGTTTGGCTGGGAATACAATGGAATGAAATTACACGAAATTTATTTTGAATCTTTATCAAAAGAAGCTAGATCTATAAATAATGAAAGTAAATTAGCCAAGAAAATAAACGAAACATATGGAAGTTTTGATGAATGGTTAAATATATATAAAAATATTTCCACAATGAGAGGTATAGGTTGGACTGTACTTATAAAAGATGAAAATGGAGATTTATTTACATTATGGTTTGAAGAACACAATACTGGACATTTTGCAAATAGTAAAGTGTTGCTTTGTATAGATATGTTAGAACATGCTTTTATTATAGACTATGGTATTAAAAAAGTTGATTATATAGAAGCTTTTTTGAAATCAGTAGATTGGAAAGTTGTAGAAGAAAGATTTGAAAATAAATAAAATATTTTAAGAATAAAATAATTATGCCACCACTATTTAATAAATTTACAACAAAATCAAAAGAAGTAATACATAAAGCTCATCAATTAGCTTTAGAAAGAAATCAAAATCATGTAACACCATTACATCTTTTAACTGCTATTCTTATATCAGAAGATAATATTGTTTTACCTTTACTTGAAAAAATGAATATAGACTATGTTTTGTTTTTAGATATTATTCTAGAAGAAATAGAAGGTATACCTGTTTCTACTACTTTATCTCAAACACCTCAAATATTTTTAACAGCTGAATCAGTTCAAGTATTAGAAGAATCACAATCTATTGCAAAAAGTTTAGGAGAAGAATTTGTAGGTCTAGAAGCTTTATTTTTATCTATATTAACATTTGGAGGAGAACAAGTTAAAAAAACATCAGAGAGATTTAAGATTGATTTAGAATTATTTAAGAAATATTTGAAAGATTTTAAAGAAAATAATTCTTCTGAAGTTCCAAAGATAAAAAAGAATAAATATTTAATAAAATTTACAAGAAATTTAACAGAATTAGCAAGAGAAGATAAATTAGATCCTGTAATAGGTAGAGACACAGAGATATTAAGAATAATGCAAATTCTTTCACGAAGGACAAAAAATAATCCTATTTTAATAGGAGATGCTGGTACTGGCAAAAGTGCTGTTGTAGAAGGTTTAGCAAATAGAATAGCAAAAGGCGATGTTCCAGAAAGTCTTAAAGATAAAGAAATAGTTTTACTTGATTTAGGATTACTTATTGCTGGAACAAAATTTAGAGGTGAGTTTGAAGATAGATTAAAACAAATAATGAAAGAAATAGAAAGAAGTGAAGGTAAGATAATAGTTTTTATTGATGAAATACATTCTATTGTAGGGACTGGTACAACAGAAGGCACAAATGATATGTCAAACTTATTAAAACCAGCACTTGCAAGAGGAGAGATAAAAATAATTGGAGCAACAACATTAAATGAATATCAAAAATATATAGAAAAAGATCCAGCGCTCGCAAGAAGATTTCAGTCTGTATTTATAGAAGAACCTAATATAGACGATACATTAGCAATATTACGAGGATTAAAAGAAAAATATGAATTATTTCATGGAGTAAGAATTACAGACGATGCTTTAATATCTGCAATTAATTTATCTGTTAGATATATAACAAATAGATTTTTGCCAGATAAAGCAATAGATTTAATAGATGAAGCAGCTTCTAGTATGAAAATGTCTTTAGAAAATAAACCACAAGAATTAGAAGATGCACATAGAAAAATATTAAAATTACAAATAGAAAAAGAAGCTATATTAAAAGATTTTAATATAGATAAAGATAAAAACACAGAATTGAAATCAAGAATAAAAGAAATAGACGAAGAGATCTATAATATAGAAGATGGCGTTAAAGAATTACAATTAAGATGGACAAATGAAAAAGAATTAATTTCATCAATAAAAATATTAAGAAAAAAAATAGAAGAATTAAGAATTGAGTCAGAAAATATACAAAAAAATGATGATTTAACAAGAATAGCTGAAATAAGATATAGTGAAATGCCAAAATTAAATACAGAATTAAATATTAAATTAGAAAAATTAAAGAAAATCCAGAAAAATAAAAAAGTATTGAGAGAGGAAATCTTGGAAGAAGATATAGCAAATGTAGTTTCTAGATGGACTGGTATTCCAATTACAAAAATGCTTGAAGCAGAACAAGAAAAATTAAAAAATATAGAAAATATATTAAGCAAGAGAGTAATAGGCCAAAAAGATGCAATACAAAAAATATCTGATGCAATAAGAAGAAGTAGAGTCGGTATAGGAGACCCAAATCGTCCAATAGGATCTTTCATCTTTTTGGGACCAACCGGAGTCGGTAAAACAGAATTAACTAAAGCTTTATCTAGTTTTATGTTTAATGATGAAAAAGCTTTAATAAGAGTAGATATGAGCGAATATATGGAAAAGCATTCTGTTTCTAAATTAATAGGTTCTCCTCCAGGATATGTTGGCTATGATGAAGCAGGACAATTAACTGAAGCAATTAGACATAGACCATATTCTGTAATATTATTTGATGAAATAGAAAAAGCTCATCCAGAAGTGTTTAATTTATTGCTTCAAGTTTTAGATGAAGGTAAATTAAAAGATAATAAAGGTAGAATAGTCAATTTCAAAAATTCTATTATAGTAATGACAAGTAATATTGGATCACAATATATACAAAAAATGGAAGGTTTTGGTTTTGAATTAAATACAAAAGATAATGAAAATAATTTATATCAAAATACAAAAAATAAAGTTTTAGATTCTTTGAAAGAATATTTTAGACCAGAATTTTTGAATAGATTAGATGAAATTATAATATTTGATATCTTAAATAAAGAAGAAATAAAAGAAATAGTTAAATTACAATTAGAAGATATCAAAAATAGATTAAAAGAAAAAATGTTAGATTTTTATATAAGCGATGATGCTATTGATTTTATTTCAGAAGTTTCTTTTGATCCACATTATGGAGCTAGACCTATAAAAAGATTTATACAAACTAATTTATTAAATAAATTAGCAAAAATAATGCTTGAAGGACATATAAATACTGAAAATAAAATTTCAAATTCTTTCAAAAACATTGTAGAAGTAAATTTGAAAGAAGAAAAAGATAAAGAAACTAAAGAAATAAAAAAAGATATAGATGTTGTAATTAAAAGAATTAAAAAAGAAAAAATAATATCTCCAATACAAATAAAAGACATAAAAAGAAATAAATTAAATATAAAAAAATAAGTTTTAATTATATATAAAATATGCTATATTTTATATATAAGTCAGTATAGCTCAGTTGGTTAGAGCATGGCACTCATAAAGCCAAGGTCGGTGGTTCAATTCCACCTACTGACACCAAAAAATAAAAACTCTATAAAGATTTATAGAGTTTTTATTTTTCTTGTTGCGGAACTAGGATTCGAACCTGGGTTTCAAGGTTATGAGCCTTGCGAGTTACCTTTACTCCATTCCGCTATATTATTATAATAACACTTAAAAAGTGTTTTTGCAAACCATATTTAAATATGTTAAAATATTCAAACTATTTAATAGATAATTTATTTATATATTAAATAGTATGCAGTGGTAGCTCAGCTGGTTAGAGCACCGCCCTGTCACGGCGGGGGTCGTGGGTTCGAGTCCCATTCACTGCGCAAAAATTAATTATCTTAATGTGTTAAAATAATTTTAATGAAGAAAATTAAAATAAAAAAGAATCACAAACATTTTTTAGGTTTTTTTGGTTCGGTTTTTTGTCCAATGAAGCATAATGATTTCAAGCCATACATATTAAGACATAAAATATTATTTTTCATTTCTTTCCTTTCTATTATTTTATTTATGTTTTCTTTTGCTAGATATTATTACTTTAATTATAGTAAAATCGGTGGAGATGCAATGAATAATATAATTATTGATCTTATAAATAACAAAAGAATTGAATATAATCAAAATATATTAAACAAGAATTTTGAATTAGAAGAATTAGCAAATGAAGAAGCTAGATATTTCTATAAAAATATTAAAAAGAACAATTTTATCAAAGAAGAAATTAATAAAAAAAGTTTTATAATGGACAAAAAAATAGAAAATTTTTCTTTTTTATATGAAAAACATTTATTATTTAATAATAAATATAAAGATTTAGATTTAGTTTTATCAAATTTAGATATCAATAAAGATATATTAGATAATCGATTTGATGAAATAGGAATTTCTACAAAAAATATAATTATTAATAATCAAAATTTAACACTTATTATTCAAATATTTGGTGAAAGAGATAAAAATAATATTAAAAGAAATAATGCGACAGCATTACAAACAAAAAATATAAATTTTAATAATAATTTCTTAAAAAATGAAGATTTTATTAAAAATAACAACATTCACTATGCTACTTTTATACAAAAAACTATTTATAACTTTTGGTATAGTTTAAATATATTTTATAAAAGCATAATAACATTAATAATAATATCTTTTATATTTTTCTTTTTTTCAGAATACAAGAGAAGACATTTTTTACATATGTTCTATGGAGTATTAACAATTTTACTATTAATAGTACTTCTTTATTTTAATCAGAAAATTATTTAATGATAATATTGCTTTTTAATTACTTTTTTTGTATAATTCCATCGATTTATTAACCATTAAAAATTTTTATAAAAATGGAAAGAAAAAAGTTCATTAAAGACATTTCTAATAATTTTAAAGAAAATAATCAAAGATTTTTTAATTATTCTTATAAAATAATTGATTATATTCGTAATAAAACAAGAAATCATGTTTCAGATTTTAACCCAAGAAACTTTTCATCATTAAGTTTTATTTTTAAAGAAGAATTAACAGATGATTATTTTGTATTAATGGATATTTTCGCAAATGGTTTAATTCTTTTTTATTTTAAAAAAGAATATAGAAACTGGGAAAATGAAATATCCGCTCCTAATATATCTTTCTATATTCAAGATGATGAAGATTTTGTAATTTTAGATGAAACTATTTTAAAATTAAAAGAATATTTATTAAGTAAAAAAGCTCTAAAAGTAGTTTCATGACTACTTTTTTTTATCTTAATTTTTGTTATAATAAAAAGACATTATAAATATAAAATATGAGAACTTTAATAAAAGATTTAAAAGAAAATATTGAAAAAGATGTAATTATAAAAGGATGGGTGGATGTAAGACGAGATCAAGGAAAAATGATATTTTTAGATATAAGAGATTTTTCTGGTAAAGTACAAGCAGTAGTTTTACCAAATCATGAAGAAGCTAAAGCAATAGCTGAAAAAGTCCGTTCTGAATGGGTAATAGAAGTAAATGCAAAAGTAAACAAAAGACCAGAAAGAAATATAAAAGAAGGAGTATTAAATGGTGAACTTGAACTTGAAGTTTTAAGTATAAAAGTATTAAATGAAGCAGAAACTCCAGCTTTTGATATATCTACAGATGGTAAAGAAATAAATGAAGAAGTTCGTCTTGAAAAAAAATATCTCGATATGAGAAGAGAAAGAATACAAAATAACTTAAGACTTCGTTCAAAAGTACAAAACTTTTTAAGGAAAGAATTTTTAAATAGAGATTTTGTAGAAATAGAGACTCCGATTCTAACAAATCCAACACCAGAAGGAGCCAGATCATATATTGTTCCAAGTCGTCTTTGGAAAGGTAATTTTTATGCATTACCACAATCCCCACAACAATATAAACAACTTCTTATGAGTGGAGGTGTTGAGAGATATTTTCAATTTGCAAAATGTTTAAGAGATGAAGACACAAGAGGTGATAGACAACCAGAATTTACACAACTTGATATTGAAATGAGTTTTGTAAATGAAGAAGAAATAAGAAAAATAAATGAAGAAATCTTAATTAAAATGGTGAAGGAACTTTTTCCAGAAAAAAGAATTCAACAAATTCCATTTCCAGTTTTAACTTATGCTGAAGTAATGGAAAAATACGGTAATGATAGACCAGATTTAAGGGAAGATAAAAATGATACAAATCTCTTAGCTTTTGCTTGGGTAATAGATTTTCCATTTTTTACAAAGACTTCTCTAAGTGATGATCCTGAAGCAGAAGGTGAATGGACTTTTACTCATAATCCATTTTCTCGTCCAAAAGAAGAATATATGCAAGATTTGCAAAACAAGAAAAATATTGGAGAAATTCTTACTCAACAATATGATATTATAATGAATGGTTTTGAGCTTGGAGGTGGATCTGTTCGTAATCATAAAGCAGATGATCTTAAAAAAGTTTTAGAAATATTAGGACATAGTGAAGAAAAAATTGAAAAGAATTTTGGACATATGTTAAAAGCATTTAATAGTGGAACTCCACCACATGGAGGTATAGCTTGGGGTTTTGATAGACTTATGATGATACTTTTAAATGAGCCAAATATTCGTGAAGTGATAGCATTTCCAAAAACAGGCGAAGGAAAAGATTTACTTATACAAACACCAGCTCCTACAAGTGAGAAACATTTAAAAGAATTAGGTATTAATATATAAATTAAAAAAGTAGCCAAAAGGCTACTCTTTATATATTAACTCTTTAATAAAGAATTAATTTGTAATTTACTATTAAATGTGGCTGCGATGGTATCAAAAACTCTCCTTTTCTTAATGCAAATGCTTTTAAGTTGGAACTATTTTTTCTCGGCAAAAAATGTATTCCATTTATAGAAAAAGCATTTATAACCTTTTTTTCAAAAAGTTCCTTGAATGCAAGATTTTCATCTTTAATCTTGTTAAAGATTTCTGGAGAAATAGAAATGTTTTTCTCTTTAAAATCCTTATCAAAATAGAAAAGCTTTTTATTTGTAATACTTAAATAGTAGATTCTGTCTTCTTCTATTTTGTTTTTTATACACTCTTCAAAAGATTTAAGAAAAGGTAGAATTAGAAACTCTTTTTCCATAATTTAGATTTTGTTTTTGTTTAAAGAATATTTTATCAAGTATATGATAGCATAATTCAAAAAGAATGTCAAATTTTTATAATTCAAAAATTTTTTTGTGATAAAATACATATAATAATAAATATTTATGGTTTTTTCTAATTTAGCTTTTCTTTTAATTTTTACTTGTATTATTTCAATAATAATATATTATTTAAGATTTCCTTTGATATTAGGATATATAATTGTAGGTATTTTGCTAGGGCCTACTTTTTTTAATTTAAATATAGATCATAATTCATTAGATATTTTTTCTAAAATAGGAATAGTTTCTTTGCTTTTTATAATTGGATTAAATATAAATCCAAAATCTATAAAAAGCGAATTAAAAGAAAGTTTCACTCTTGGATTATTCCAAATAATAATCACATCTATTTCAGGATTTTTGTTTTCATATTATATTTTTAATTTCAAAATAGTAGAATCTATACTCATTTCTTCTGCATTTACATTGTCATCAACTATTGTAATTTTGAAATTACTTACAGATAAAGGAGATATGGATAGACTTTATTCAAAAATATCACTAGGAGTCTTACTAATACAAGATTTTTTTGCTGCTCTTATATTATTATTTTTATCAATAGCAAACACATCACAGACTCAAGGTATAAAAATAAACTCTCTTATTTTGTCTTTCATGTTAAAAGTAATATTATTAATATTTCTTTTTTATATATTAAATAAATATATATTACCAAAACTAACAAATATATTTTCTAACTCTCAAGAATTATTATTATTATTTTCTGCTGCCTTTGCTTTTTCATATTCTTATTTATTTGAAGTATTAGGTTTTTCTCTTGAAATAGGAGCTTTATTTGCTGGAATAATACTTTCTTCCTCTATATATGCAAGAGATATAGCTTCTCGTTTTAGGCCAATAAGAGATTTTTTTATAATTATATTCTTTTTATTATTAGGATTAAAGGCTGATTTTTCTGGAATGAGTCAATATACAATGATAATAATTATATTCTTAATCTTTGTTGTAATAATAAATCCAATAATAATGTTTTTAATAATGAATCTTTTAGGTCATAGAACAAGAACGAGCTTTTTTACTGCTCTTACAATGGGTCAAGTTTCTGAATTTTCTTTGGTTATTTTATCTGTTGCTAAAATGTTTAATTATATAAATAATGATTTATTTTCAATTGTATTAATTGTAATGTTTGTATCTATATGTTTTTCTTCTTATATGCTTTTATATAGTGAGAACATATATAAATTTTTATCTCCATTTTTACACAAAATAGAAATAAAAAAAATTCATAAAAGAATAATAGAATCAAAAAATAAAGATTTTGATATGGTTATTTTTGGTTATGACAAAATAGGTAATAAATTTTTGAATTTAGCAAAGAATAAAGATTTTAATTATTTAATAATAGATATAGATAAAAATGCTATCGAAAGAGCCAAAAAAGATAATGCTAATATTTTATTTGGAGATGCTACCAATATTGACTTTTTGGAAGAAAATAATATTTTTAATAGTAGAATGATAGTTTCAACTATTCCATATTTTAATATTAATAAAAGATTAATAGAAAAATATAAAAATCATAATTCAAATAAAGGATTTAATTTTGAAAAAAATAAAATAGCTATTTCAATAGCAAAATTAAAAGAAGAAGCTATTTCATTATATGAAACAGGAACAGATTTTGTTGTAATGCCTTATGAATTAGGAGGAGATTTGGCGGTAGAATATATAGAAAAATTTAATTTTAATAAAGAAAAATTCTATAAAGAAAAAGAAAAACAATTAGAAAAATTATCAATAAAATAATGATATAATTTTATTATATATGGAAGATAAAGAAAAAATAACATATTTAGGATATTCCGATTATAGAAATAAAATGACTAAATTTGGAATAAAAGAAAAAGACAGGACAAGACATATGTATGTTATTGGTATGACAGGTATGGGAAAGTCTACACTTCTTGAAAATATGGCTATACAAGACATACAAAATGGTGAAGGTATTATTTTTATGGATCCTCACGGTGGAACAGCAAAAAAACTATTAGATTTTGTACCAGAAGAAAGAAAAAAAGATGTTATATATTTTGCTCCTTTTGATGTAGAACATCCAATAGCATTTAATGTTTTAGAAAAAGTAGATGACAATAAAAGATATTTAGTTGCTGATGGTTTAATGGCTGCTTTCAAAAAAGTTTTTGGAGAAGAGAAGTTTTCTGACAGAATTCAATATATTTTGAATAATTCTATTTTAACATTATTAGAAAATGAAGGAGAAACTTTAATGGGTATTAATAGATTATTAAGTGATAAAAATTACAGAAAAAAAATGGTTGAAAATGTTAAAGATCCAGCAATTAAAACATTCTGGAATGAAGAATATGCAAAAGCTGGAGAAAGATATCAACAAGATGCTGCTCCTGGAATACAAAACAAAATAGGTCAATTTACTTCAAATCCATTAATAAGAAATATCATAGGTCAAAAGAAAACAAGTTTTGATATAAGAGATATAATGGATAATAAGAAAATATTAATAGTTAATTTATCTATTGGAGAAATGGGGGTAGGTAATTCTAATTTAATGGGTTCATTACTTATTACAAAAATATATTTATCAGCAATGGGAAGAGCTGAAGTTGAAGATAATGTTATTCAAAAATTACCACCAATTTATTTTTATGTTGATGAGTTTCAAAATTTTGCTAATGATAGCTTTGCTAATATATTATCACAAGCTAGAAAATATAAATTAGCATTAATAGTAGCTCATCAATATGTTGATCAAATGACAGAAGAAATAAAATCTGCTATTTTTGGAAATGTAGGAACAAAAATAACATTTAGAGTAGGCGGTCAAACAGATGCAGAAACATTTGAAAAAGAATTTGCTCCTGTTTTTACAGCAGATGATTTTACAAATATAGCAGCATTTCAAATGTATTTACGATTAATGATAAACAATGAAGGATCTAGAGCTTTTTCCGCAAAGGCTATGCCCCCAATAGAAAAACCTAAAATCTCTTATGCAAAAGAAATAATAGAATATAATAGAGAGGTATATGGTAAACCAAAAGAAGAAATAGAAAAAGAAATTACAGAGTGGTTTCAACCTGTTATTTTTAATAATACAGAAAACAAAGATACTTTTCAAGACAAAAAAACAAATAAAGAAAGTTATTATATAAATAATAGACAAAATATAGAAAGAAAAGAGAATAATACAAAAAACAATAATCATTTAAGAACAAAGAGAGATGATTATAAAAAAGAAAGAGATATAGTCAATACTAATTTTAATAAAATAAAAGAAGAAATAAAAGAGTCCAAAGAAGAAAAAACAAATAATAATAATTCTTTGAAAGAAGCATTAGAAAAAGCAATAAAAACACAAAATAATTTAACAAAAAATAATATTCAAAATCAAAATATTAATAATAAAGTTAAAAATGATGAAAATAATAACATAAATAATGATAATTTCTTAAAAGAAATTGATGAAAAAACTCTCAAAAATATAATAGAAAAAGAATAAATAATATTGAAAAGTTTTATAATTTGTGTTATATTTTCTTTGATACATTCTTTTGTGATTTTATTATTTATTTACTTTTTATAAAAAGTAAATAAAAGACGGCCTTATCGTCTAATGGTTAGGACAGCAGGTTTTCATCCTGCAAATCGGAGTTCGATTCTCCGTAAGGTCACAAATAAAAAATCCTTTTAAATAAATTAAAAGGATTAGGATTTTTATAAACTTTCTCAATTTTATTTCAGTAAAAAAATAAATCTCTCATTATTTTTACTATTTGTATCAGAAGATATTATTCCATCTTCTAAAACAGAAGTTCCATCTTCTTTTACAAGAACTGTGAAAAATTTATAATTTACATAAGTCACACCATTATAAACTTCTTCTATTGGTTCTATTGGTATAGTCACAACCTCGCCAACAACAAGAGTCATTTTCTTTAATAAAGAAGGCACAATATCTAAATCATTTACTTTTAATAATTTATAGCCATTTAATTTAGCTAAATTTATTATTTTTAAATAATCTAGTCTATTACTTATATGAGATTCTCTTTTTGTTGCAAAAGAAGAAGGTGGTAGAATAATAAATTTTTTTCTCTCTAATTCTACTTTTTGAACAGGGTATTCTACTTTTTCTTGCGAAAAAGCATTAATAGATAAAGAAGTCGCAATAGCAACAAGAGCAAAGAAAAAGAATGTTTTTTTCATTTTTTTAATTTTAAATTAAGAATATTTTTCCAATTTTAATATAGCACAGAACAAAGATAAAGTCAAGTTAATTTTATAGTATATTTTAATGTTATTATATATATAATTAAATAATAAAAATATGAAAAAAGTAATATATATAATAATAGTAGTTCTGATAGTATTTTTAATAATAAGATTTATAAATAATGATAATAAAAAAGAATTAGTAAAAGACAATATATTTCATAATTTTGATGGAAATTCATATATAATCTCATCTATAAACGATAAAGAATTATCAGGAAATGAAGTTAATTATAAAGTAGAATTTGAAAATGGAAATATTCATGCCAAAATATGTAATAACATAAATGGAGAAATTGTATCAGCAGGAGATAAAATAAAAGCATCTAATGGATTAATCAGCACTATGATGTTTTGTGATGCTTTAATGGAAGATGAAGCTTTATTCTTGGATTTATTTAACAAAGGCGAAGTTAATTATAATTTAACAGACAAAATGTTAACATTATCAAATGAGTCTTCTGTAATTGTATTAAATAAAATAGAAAATACTAATAATTAATTTATATATTATGTAATTTTAATTATATAGTTTCTATCAAAATACTATTAACTTCTGTTTCTTTTTGAAATTTTATTCCACAAATTACTATAACAATATTGTCTTTTCGTTTTAGTATTTTATTTTCAAATAAAATATCTTTTATCTGTGTCCTTAACTCATTTAAGTTTCTAGCATTATTATCTATTAAAAGCGGCCAAATACCTCTAAAAAGCAAAGTTTCTTCAAGTACATTTACATTAGTTGTCATTGCTATTATAGGTATTTTAGTTCTAAATTTTGATAATATTTTAGGTGTATAACCTGTTTTTGTTATAGATATAATAGCTTTTGCTTTTATTTTTTCTGCTATACTTACAGAGTTTATTCTCAAATAATCATTATTAGATAATTCTTGAAATGAATTATAGTTTTTATTTATAAAAGGATCTACTGTTTTCGCCACATTTACCATTGTTTCAACAGCTTCTCTTGGGTAATGACCATTAGCTGATTCTCCAGATAGCATAATAGCATCTGTTCCATCAAAAATAGCTGTAGCAATATCTGAGACTTCAGCTCTCGTGGGTGTTGGTGAATCTATCATGGATTCTAGCATTTGAGTGGCTATTATAACTATTTTTCCTTTTAATCTTGCTTTTTCTGTTAATTCTTTTTGAATTAAAGGTACTCTTTCTCTCGGGGTTTCTATTGCTAAATCTCCACGAGCTATCATTATCCCATCGGACTCATTTAATATTTCTTCTATATTATGTAAAGATTCTTCTGTTTCTATTTTTGATATAATTATAGGTTTATAATTTTTAGGTAATAATTCTTTTAATTTGATTATATCTTCTTTGTTTCTCACAAAAGATAAAGCTAAATACTTTATTTTATTTTTGATAGCAAAATTAACATCATCTTCATCTTTTTTTGTTAATGAAGATATAGATAAATGGCTTTTAGGTATATTCACACCTCTTCTACCTTTAATATGTCCACCTATTAATATTTTACATAATAATGTCTCTTCTTCTTTTTTTTCTACAAGTAATTTAATTTTCCCATCATCTAATAAAATCTCATTTCCTATATCTACTTCTTTTAATAAATTTTTATATTTTATTGTTAATGTATGATCATCTCCTATAATATTTTCTGTTGTTATTTTTATTTTTTTATTTGGAATTAATTCTATTAAATCATTTTTTACTTCTCCTGTTCTTATTTTTGGACCTGATAAATCAAGTAATATAGATATATTTAAATTATTTTCTTTACAAATATTTTTAATATTTTTGATCTTTTCATCGTGTTCTTTATGATTTCCATGACTCATATTTAATCTCACTATATTTACTCCAGATATTAATATACTTCGTAAAAGATTTTTATTATTGTTTATATTTGGTCCTATTGTTGCTATTATTTTAGTTTGTCTTTTAATTTGTTCTATTATATTTGCATTTATATTCTTCATATCTTTTGAGTTTAATTATTATATCATAAAGATAAATTACTAAGAGAATATAATTTAATTCATCTGGGCTTCTACTAAACTTTTGTATTCAGGGGAAGAGTTTAATAATTCAGTGTGAGTACCTCTGGCTATTACTTTACCATGACTCATCATAAATATTTCATCTACATCTCGTACAGTAGATAGGCGATGAGCGATAATAATGGTCGTTCTACCACAAGAAGCTTCTTCTATAGCTTCTTTAATATACTTTTCATTTTCAGCATCAAGGGCACTTGTGGCTTCATCAAAAATTAATATAGCAGGATCTTTTATAAGAGCTCTAGCAATTCCAACTCTTTGTCTTTCTCCACCAGAAAGCTTCACAGCTCTTTCACCAAGCATAGTATCAAAACCTTTTTCATCAAGTCTGTGATAAAATTGATCTATTCTTGATTTTTTAGCTATATCTTCTAAAATACTTTTATCTTTTTCTATTTTATTTAACAATTTTTTATTTGTTATACCGAATAAAATATTATTTTTAATAGTATCATCAAATAAGTCTACATGTTGCTCTACATAGCCAATATTTTGGCGGAGATTATTAGCACTCATATCTTTTAAGCTTACTTCTCCAATTTTTATATCACCATCAGTATAGTCATAAGATCTTAAAAGTAATTGTATAATAGTAGTTTTCCCAGAACCAGAATATCCCACAAAAGCAACCTTACTACCTTCTTTTATTTCTAAATTTAAATCATTTAATATATTTTTTTCACTTTTTGGATATTTAAAATTAATATTTTCAAAATTAATATTTCCAGCTTTAAATTTTCTTTTACCTTCTTCAATGAAAGATACTTTCATGTCTATTAACTCTAAATATTGTTCTAAATAAATATAGTTAGTAGGTAGATTTCCTAATATCTGATTAACATTACTTGCTTGTGAATAACTATTACTAACCCATGAAAACAAAGCATACACAATACCAATAGTATAATTTCCTTTATAAAATAAATAAATAGCTAAAGCAAGAGAGAATAATTTAGTTATAGTTAAAAATAATTCACGAATATTACCAAAAGTAAGACGCTTCATTTGTGTAAAAATATGATATTTTACTATTTCAAATCTATTTCTAATAAAATATTTAATAAAATTATTTTCAACTCCAAATAACTTTATTGTTTTTAAATGCTCATAAGCTTCTACTTGTATTTTTCTTTGCTTATTCCAATTTTCTCTATTTTTGATTTGAAGTGGTCTCCAATAATTATTAAATTTATAAATAGCAATTATTACAATTATCATTACAATAAAAGTAATAATAGATATTTGCCAAGAATATATAGCTATAGCAAATAATGAGCCAACCAGAGTTAATATTAAAGGAAATATTTGTAAAAGTATTGTTTCTATAATACTTTGTACCGAACTTTCACCTCTGTCGATTATTTGCATTCTAATAGCAGAATGATTTTCTATATATTGAGAAGCATTTAAAGATAATACTTTTCTCAAAGAAAAACCTTCTAAAAATTGTTGTATCTTACCATAAGAATATTCAATTTCTTTTTTTCCAGATAAATAAAATACTAATCTATTAATCATTAAAATAATAAAATAAATAATAAAATAAATTATAACTAATTGCCAAGACTTATTTACAGAATTATCAATAATTTTAGACACTAAAAAAGTACTATATATAGACACAAATTGATTGATAGCTATAAAGAAAATACGATAATAAAAATATTTATGAAAAGGCTTCAAAAGTTTCCACAATCTCCAAGTTGTCTCAAAATATTTTTTCATAATTTTATTTTATAATTTATTTTTATAATTCACTTCTTATAATTTCTATTAATTCATTTAATAATTCTTTATTTTCAATTTCTTCATCAAGTAAAATCCAGTCTTTAGCTTTTTTAAAAGGTGAGGCGAGTTTTATATTTTCTTCTCTATAATTTTCTATTAAAAATTTTCTTGCATTTTCTGTATTTTTTAAATAAAATTGATTATCAGTTATTAATCCTATTACTTTATTATCATAATATATAGCATATTCTCCAAACATTTTTCTCCATTTTACAAGATTTTTATTATCAATTTGATCTATTACAAAATCCAAAAAATCTTTAGTAGAAGACATATTATCTTGTACTTAATGTTTTATAAATATCTTCAACCGCTTTCACTGCTTCTCCTGCTGCAATATTGTTTTGATGATAAAGAATATTAGTGCAATCTCCAGCTGCCCATATAAATCTATCTTTATGGACACGATTAGTCCAAGGATCTATAATTATATGACCATCTTTTGTTAATTCTAATATATTTTTAACAAATTCTGTTGAAGGTATTTGTCCAGCTTCTACAAAAACACCAGAAATATTTAATTCTACTTCTGTATTTTTTTCATCAGTAAAAATAATTTTCTCAACAAAATTGTTTCCTTTTATTTCTTTTAATTGTGTATTAGTATAAAACTTGAACTTTGGATTATTTTTTAATTTATCAATAGTAACCTTTTCTGCTTTTATTTCACTTCTAGCAAGTAGTGTTACACTATTACAATAGGCGAGAAGTTGTGCTGCTGATTCAAATCCAGCATTTCCACCACCAATAACGACAACATCCATACCAGAAAACATTGGACCATCACATGATGCACAATATGTTATACCTTTATTTTCAAATTGTGTAGCTCCTGGAATAGTTAACTTTCTCCTATTTGATCCAGTTGCAATAAGTAAAGATTTTGTAAAAAACTCATCACCATTTTCTAGTTTTATTTTTATTTTATTTTTTTTAATTTCTTCTACTTCTATGACTAAATTATTAGTTTTTATTTCTAGCACATCTCCAGCATATTCTTTAACATGATTTTCTAGATTTTTAGCAAGCTCACTACCAGAAATATGAGAAGTTCCAATCCAGTTTTGAATATCCTCACTTACAATTGATTGTCCACCCCATTCTTTTAATATCAAAGCAGTTTTTAGTCTTTTGCGAGCTGCATATACTGCTGCAGCTGATCCAGCAGGTCCGCCACCAATAATAATTAAATCAAAAATATTATTTTCCATATATAGGTATTATACTATAATTATTTAATATAAGAAACTTCATCTTATATAATTTTAATTTTTATTTTTTTTATTTTTCAAGAAATTTGGAAGCATATTCCAATCATCATCATCTTCTTCGTATATATTGTCTAGATTAGAAACAGATATTTCTGGTCTTTTTGATATTATTACATCCTCAAATTCATTATCTATACCATTTTTTTTAGAGTCTTCTTTATTCATTATTTTTATGACAGGCTCATTTTTTTCTATTTCTATTTTAGTAGTTTTTTTTTGATTATCAAAAATTTCATTTTTTGGAGTTAATTTTTCTTCAAAATCAAATCTCTCATCTTTATTTGTTTCAAAAAAATGTTTATTTTTAATGTTTTTAAAATTAGTTGGAAATTTTGTAGCTATAACTACTATTTTTAATTCATCTTTTTTAGGAGTTTCATTATTTACTATACCAAATATCACAGTAGCATCTTTATCTACAGATTCTGTTATTATTTTTGCAGCCTCAGAAACTTCATACATAGAAAGATTTTCATTTCCATAAATAGCATAAAGTAAACCTTTTGCGCCACTTATAGACACATCTAATAGAGGAGAAGAAATAGCATTTTTGGCTGCTTCCACAGCTCTGTTTTCTCCACTTGCTGTACCAATACCAATAAGCGCCGTTCCTGAGTCTTTCAAAACTCTTTTAATATCATTAAAGTCAAGATTTATAGTTCCTGGAGTTTTTATAATATCTGCAATACCATCAACTGCTTGTTTCAAAACTTCATCTACCATTTTGAAAGCTTCTTTAACAGACATATTTTTATCTATAACAGATAAAAGTCTATCATTTGGAACGACAATTAAAGCATCAACTTCTTTTTCTAATTCTATTAATCCCGTTTCTGCTATTGAGGCTCTTTTTTGTCCTTCAAAGAAAAAAGGTTTTGTAACAATAGCAACAGTAAGTATACCTTCTTCTTTTGCTGCTTTTGCAATCACAGGAGCTGCACCTGTCGCAGTTCCTCCTCCCATACCACAAGCAATAAATATAATATCGGCTCCTTTTATAGCATCTTGTATTTCTTCTTTTGTTTCCTCAGCACTTCTTTTTCCTACTTCTGGATCCATTCCAGCACCAAGACCTTTTGTTAAATTTTTACCTAAATGTATTTTTTTACTAGCCAAACAATTATGTAAATCTTGTGTATCAGTATTCATAGCAATAAACTCAATTCCTTTAAGATTTGAATTTATCATATGATTAATAGCTCCTTTTCCTGAACCTCCAACTCCAATAACTTTTATTCTAGCAAAACTTTGAACTTCTGGTAATATTTTAGCCATAACTTTTATTTCTATAATAAAAAAAGTATATCAAACTAAATTAAAAAAAGCAAAGAATTGATTTTTTATTAAAATGTGTTTTAATCCAATTTTATGGAATCATTTTTTTGAACAATATATGTATGTTTTTTTTGATATTTTTGAAAAAATTATTTACAGAATATTCTTTTTTTAATTTTTGATCAAAAAATGTTAATCCATAAACTCTGGCAAAACTAGAATCTATTATTTGTCCATTTGAAAATTCCCTTATTTCTTTATTAGCAAATTTAACAGGTAAATTCATATATTTTCTAAATAGAACATCTATTTCTAGCATCTTACTTCCATCACCAGTTAAAACAATTCCACCAGGTAAAAGTTCTTTTCTTTTTATTTTTTCTAATTCATTATTAATAAGAGTACATATATATTCAAGTCTTGCTTCCACAATATCTTGATATTTTCTTTTTGAAAAAGACACTTCTCCAAGTCCTAATTTTACACTTTCTGCTTCTTCAAGAGTTAATTGAAGCCCTAATGCTAAATCATTTGTTATTTGATCACTACCAATATCTAAAACAGAATACAAAACAGGACTATTATTTTCATAAACAATTAAGCTTGTAGAAGATGATCCAAAATTAATAAGTACAGTCCCAGCTCTTTTTTGTTTTTCTGTTAAAAGTATTTCACTTTCAGCATAACTACCAGGCACAAATTCACTAATTTTAATATTTAGATTTTCAAATATATTTTCTAATCTTTCTATGTATATATTTGGACATAATATATAGAGAAATCTAGCTTCTATTCTTTTTCCTTGCATTCCAATAGGGTAATCATAAACATCAATATTGTCTATTTTATATTTAATCGGTATTGTTTGTATAATTCTACAATTCTTAAATGTAGATGTAGAGACTGCTAAAGTAGAGTCTTTTAATAATTTATCTAAATCGATAGAATCAATTTCATTATTAATGCTGTTTTTTGTTATTACACTATTATTTATAATACTAAAAGTTTTACTAGAGTTAATTGAAACAATAAAATTAGTCCTTTCATTTATTTTTGTATTTTTTAATCTGTTTAAACCTTCAAATATGGTTTCGCAAACTTTATCAATATCTATAATATTTGTTCTAAATATACCTTTTGTTTCTATTTTTATATTATCTAAAATTTTTGGATGTGAATTTGGTTCATCATTATGCAAAACACTACAAATCTTTGTCGAATTATTTCCTAAATCAATACCAATAACAAGTTGTTCTTTTTCTCTACTCATTATTTTATTTTAGCATATTTTTTTAGATATTTTTTTTCTAAATCTTCCATTTTTTTGCTATGATCTAATCCTTTTAGATGTAATAATCCATGTATTATTATAAATATCAAAAAGTTTTTATAAGTCATTCCAAATTTTTTGGCTTCTTTTCTAACAACAAATAATGATATAAATATTTCACCACTATCTTGAAATAAAGGAAATGATAAAATATTTGGAATATAATTTTTATTTCTATATTTTTTATTCAAAAGTAAAGCTTCATTTTTATTTATAAAATTGATAGACAAATGGTAATTTTTATCTAAAATCTCATTTTTCATTTTTTCAATATTCAAAAAAAGAGCTTTATCTATTAGCCCTCTTTTTTTATTTAATATTAAATTCTTTTTTTCTAATATCATTTTATTTTTTGATCAATTTACCAAGTCTTTTCATTTCTTCAAAAATAGCAGTTTTTTTTATTTTTTTTATTTTTTGCTTTTTATTTTTTGCTTTTGATTCAAGTCTTTCATTATATCTTTTTTTTCTTACAGTAGGTAAGATTTTGCTTTCTTGTATCTTTTTTTGGAATTTACTTAATAAAGAAAAAGAATTATCTTTTTCTTTTCTTTTTACTTTTACATTTATTTTTGACATATTAATTAATTTAAAGATTTTAACACAGATTTAACTTTATTTCAACTTTTTTAAGTATTCAGTTAAGTTTTCTATTTTTATTATTTCTTGTGAATAAGTTTTCATATCTCTTACTATCACAGTACCTTCAAGAGCTTCTTTTTGTCCAAATATTATACAATAAGGTGTTCCAACTTTTTCAACATTTGCAAGTTGAGTAGATAAGGATTCTTTTGATAAAGATTGATATACTGGTATTTTATTTTTTCTTAAAATTTCTATTATACTCAAAGACTTTAATTTAGCTTCAAATCCTAATTGTAAAAAATATATTTTTGGTTTTTTTAATATTCTTGGTTCTAGTTTTTTACATTCTTTAAATAACAAAAGTCTATCAATACCAATTGCGGCACCAATAGCAGGTATTTCTTTTTTAGATCCCAATTCTTGTGCTAAATAATTATACCTTCCACCACCTGTTATAGTTATTTCTTTTTCTTCATCTGTTTCATTTCCATCATTATCTATAACTTTTTCTGTTTTTATAACTTCAAAAACTGTGTGAGTATAATAATCGAGCCCTCTAACAAGAGAATTATTTATTCTGTATTCTATACCCATTTCTTCTAAATATTGTAATACTTCTTTAAAATGCTTTTTGGATTCTGTTCCTAAATAATTTATTGATGCAGGAGCTAATTCTTTATATTTTTTACAAAGTTCATTTTTACAATCTAGAAGTCTTAATGGATTTGTTGAAATTCTATTTTGACAATCTTTACACAGATTATTTATATGTTTTTTATAATAAGATGTTAATTCTTTTGTAAATAATATTCTATCTCCTTTATCTCCCATACTATTTATATCAATAATTAAATTTTCAAAGCCATATTCATTTAATATTGTCATTACAGTTTTTATTATAAGAGCATCATTTATAGATTTATCACTTCCTAATATTTCTAAATTAAATTGTCTAAATTCTCTCAACCTTCCTTTTTGTGGATTATCATGTCTCCACAATTTACCATAACTATAAAATAATAAAGGTTGAGGTAAATTATTCATACCGTTTTCAATATAACTTCTCATTATACTAGCTGTATATTCTGGTCTTAAAGCAACTCTATCTCCTCCTTTTGTTTTGAAATTATATATTTCTTTATCTATTATATCTGTTCCTTCCTTATTTGTCCTCGTAAAAATCTCTTCTTTTTCAAGGGAAGGTGTTTCTATTGGATTAAAACCATAATAAATAGCTATTTCTTGTGCTTTTTCAAATAAACCTTGATATAAATAATAATCGTTTCCAATAATATCATTCATTCCTTTTAATGAATTTATAGTTTCTAAATCTTTTTTATTTTCATTTATTACTCTTCTTGCCATATATATAATTATAATTTATTTATTAAGAAAATTAAAGTTAATTGTACCTGGATCAGATTCCATTTCATCAAAAGGATATAATCTATAAACAACTTTTCCAGAAATGTCTTTTTTATAAATTACACCCCAACTTCTAGAATCATAACTTTCAGCTCTATTATCACCAAAAGCTAAATATTCTCCATCATTTAATGTTATATCTATGTTTTTGTAAGTATCTTTATATTTTACAAAACTTTCATCCAAGATAATTCCTTCTGGATTTTCTTTATTGTATATAGTTGTTATACCACGAAAAACTACAACTCTATCATTTGGTAAAGCTATAAGTCTTTTTATAAAAAACTTACCATTAAACTTATCATTTTTAACATGCCTAAAAACTATGATATCTCCTCGTTTTAAATTATTTATATCAAAAGTTAATTTATCAACTATTAATAATTCACCAGATTTCAAAGTAGGCAACATTGAACCTCCATCAACTAGAAATGGTTGTATAACAAAACCTTGTATACCTTTTACTATTATTAAAATTACTATTATTATTATTAAAAGTTTTTGTGGAGACTCTTCTTTTTCTAAAATTTTACATTTCACTAGAAATCTCTTAGTCTTTTTTGAAAATATAGCTATAAATAAAAATATTATTAATAATATTATAAAAATAGTAAGTAGCATTCCATATGGATTACTTATCATATCCATAAATAGATTATTTATATAGGCAGTTATTTCTTGAAACATAATTAAATTAGTTTTGATTATATCATATAGTTTTCCTTTTCATAAATTTTTTTGATATAATTATAAAAATATGAAATATATACTATTTCCATTAGGTAATAATGGAGAAAAATACAAAAATACCAGACATAATGTTGCTAGGATTTTAATAGATAAATTAAAAAATAGAGAAGATTTTAATATTTTTTTAGAAGAAAATAACATAGAAGTTTTTATTCCTACAAAATATTTTATGAATGAATCTGGTATAGCATTAAAACAAGAATTAAAAAATAAAAATATAAATTTAGAAAATGTAATCATAATATATGATGACAAAGATATTGAAATAGGGAATATCAAAATATCGCAAAATAATTCTGATGGAGGACATAATGGTATAAAAAACATAATACAAAACTTTGGAAAAAACTCTTGGAAAAGAATAAGAATAGGTATAGCAGAAAAAGGAACAGGAAAAGAAGGTAAAATACCATTACATGGAGAAGTTGTTGCAGATTATGTATTAGATAATTTTAATGACGAAGAATTATTTATTTTTAATCAAGATATTTTTATTAAAAACTTATTTGATAAAATAAAAGAATTAATTAAATAAAATACTCGCGAAGGCGAGTATTTTATTTAATTTTAATATGTAAAATTATTTTTTGAAAGATAAAGTCATTTTCTCATCTTTTGGCTCAAATAAAGTGATTA
>WBZR01001497.1_pt1 | contig 28716 bp, 20 predicted proteins | sample 5204231 | NCBI WGS metagenome assembly WBZR01 (sample SAMN12412403, study PRJNA552823) | activated sludge metagenome | isolation source: activated sludge from anammox sidestream of wastewater treatment plant... | place: USA: Virginia | collected 2017-08
GCCGGACCCTGATTTTGAGATGATGCGGCGGACTGATCAGCCTCGGCTCGCCATTCGCTCAGCCAAAGGTAGCTGAAGAAACCTAACAACGCCAAGACCGCAATCACCACCGCTACATTAAATCTCGTCCTCGGTTGCCGTTCGATCAGCAATGTCGGCGGCCTGCCTTCCATTTCCCCAACCGGCTCCCCAATGGTCTCTCCGGCGGGAGTCGGCAAATTGAACAAGAACGAGTCGAGGCGCGGTCTCGGCTGAACGCCGGTAATCTCGTCAGAGATGAATACTGGCCTGCGAGGACGCGTTTCGACCGTTTCGTCGAACTCTTCCACGACTTCTTCAATCTGGCGCTGTGAAGATCTCACTGCGGCGGAGAGGCATTCGGCGAATTGGGTAGCCGATGAAAACCGGTGATTCGGATTTTTAGCCAGCGCGCGCAAGACGACCTGCTCCAGTTCTCCGCTCAATCCCGCGCGGAACCGGCTGAGCGGCGCGGGCGGTTCCTGCAAATGGCGCAGCAGAACCGCTGATGTGTTCTGGCTTGCAAACGGAGTTCGCCCGGTGAGCATTTCGTAAAGGATCACACCCAGGCTGTAAATGTCCGAGCGCGCGTCAACCATCTGCCCGGTGCATTGTTCAGGCGAAATGTAATTGGGCGTGCCGATGATAGTATTTTCGTCGGTGATGCCCAGCACTCCCGGCTCGCGGTCTTTCAGCTTCGCAATGCCGAAATCGAGCACGAGAACGCGTTCCACAGCGTCAACCGTCGTTTCGATCATGACGTTGTCGGGCTTGAGATCGCGGTGAATGATGCCGTGACGGTGAGCGGCTTCGATGCCAGCGCAGACTTGCGACAGGATGGCGACCGCCCGGTCAGGCCGCATCTGGCCGTTCCTCGCCGCGCAGGTTCGCAGTTCCTCGCGCAGGCTGCGGCCTTCGATCATCTCCATCACCAGATATGCGCCGCCATTGGGCAGGAATCCGAAATCGTAAATGGCGACGATGTTCGGGTGTTTCAACTTCGCGGCTGCGCGGGCTTCGCGATTGAACCGTTCGGCGATAACGCGGTCGGCCAGGAATTCGGCGCGCAAAATCTTGATGGCGACAGGCCGTTCGAGCTGCTGATGAATCGCGCGATAAACCGATCCCATACCGCCGTGCGCAATCAACTGTTCCAGACGGTATTTGCCGTCAATGACGACAGGAAGCTGTTCAACAAGAAATGTAGCGGTCTGATCGAAGAGGCAATATTCCGCGCCGTCTCCGAAACAACGATGGCAAACCTGACAATACCGCATCGTCCCTCCTCCTGCGTTTTCAGGGAAGAACTTTATGAATGCAGGGCCGCTCGCATCGGCCTCAACCTGTTTTGAGGGTTATCAAACGATCTTACGAACCAGTAAGGGAGTGCAATGGTTTTAACTTGTCGGGATGCGCCGGGGGAACGCGCTCGCAGAATACTAAAGCGGGTTAAGCGTTACAAGTGGAGTTTTTAAACTGCCGATGAGCATTACATTTTCATCACTGCCTACGCATGAACTTGCGTTTCATTGACAGGGTTAAGGGCATTACTTATAGTCCAACGCGGCTCCAGGCTTTTTGACCGTGAGTAATAAAACAACAACAGTTATGCAGTCAGAGCGACTTCAGGCGCAGCCGAGCGCGGCTACCAGCCTTAAGCAGTCATTGCCGCGCTACAGCGGGCCGCCTTGCTGCGGCACAGGATGCGCCGTCTGCGTGCTCGATTATTGGGAGCAGGATGAATTTGAGAGCCTTGCGCCGGAAACAGGCGGCGCCGGTTACGATCACGGTCAAGAGAATCACCCCTGCAATATTACAAACGAAAACACGCAACCAGACTTGCTTCCGAGCGCGCCAGATAATCTTCCAATTTGTTGCGGCACAGGATGCGCGGTTTGCGTGCTCGACTACCCTGAGTATTTTTCAGAACAGAAGTCCGAATCGGAAACGCTGGCGATGCTCGAAGCCTTTGAGCAGGCCGAGCGGCAGGTCGAACGGATGATCGCCAGTCAGGGCGGTGATTCGCAGTAATCAAGCTTTACCACTCCTTGCGTCGTTACCTTTCGCGCAATACCGAAATTTCTCTCCTGGAGCGCGGCTCACCCCGGCCTGCGCTCCCGGATATTCGCGCAACTAAACCTGAACCAGTTGGAGGTTTTGCATGGCAGAAGAAACAGTGGTTGAGAAAAAATTCAAACCATACATTTCAGACGAACAAGTCTTGCCGGAGTTTACGCTCAAAGCCATCGTTCTCGGAGCGATCTTCGGAATCATCTTCGGCGCGTCTACGGTCTATCTGGCGCTCAAAGCCGGACTGACGGTCTCCGCCTCGATTCCGATTGCGGTGCTGGCCATCGCGGTTTTCAAACGCATCGGCAGATCAACCATTCTCGAAAACAACATCGTGCAGACCATCGGCTCGGCGGGCGAATCGGTGGCTTCGGGCGTGGCCTTCACCATTCCCGCCTTGATCTTTCTGGCGAGCGGCGAAGAGTTCTTCACCTATTTCAACATCTTCACGCTGGCGCTGGTCGGCGGAACGCTCGGCGTGCTGTTCATGGTTCCGTTGCGCCGTTCGTTGATCGTCAAGGAGCACGACACGTTGCCTTATCCCGAAGGCACGGCCTGCGCGGAAGTGCTCGTGGCCGGAGAAAGAGGCGGGTCGTTCGCGGGCAAGGTTTTCGCCGGACTCGGGATCGCGTTCGCATACAAATCGCTGATGAGCATCTTCGGCCTTTGGAAAGAAACGCCGACCGCTCAGGCAGCGCACGGTTCGAGCTTTCCGAACGCGAGCGTGAGCGCCGAAATCACGCCGGAATATCTGGGCGTCGGTTACATCATCGGGCCGCGCATCGCAGGCGTGCTGGTGGCCGGAGGCGTGCTCTCTTATCTCGTCCTGATTCCGCTGATCACTTTCATCGGCGACGCGCTGCCGGGCGTTCTCAAACCGGGCGTCGGCGGCAAGCTGATTTCGCAAATGTCGCCGTCGGAAATTCGTCTTGGCTACGTTCGCTACATCGGCGCGGGCGCGGTGGCCGCCGCCGGATTGATCACGCTGATCCGAACCCTGCCAACAATCGTCTCCGCGTTCAGAGAGAGTTTTAAAAGCCTGAGCGATATGAAGTCCGGCGGAGCGGTGTCGCGCACAGATCGAGAAATCCCGATCACCTATGTGATCATCGGCTCGCTGGCCCTGGTTGTCGTTGTTGCGCTCCTTCCCCAGCTTCCGCATACCACAGTCGCCGGAAAATTGTTGATGGGCGTGATGGTGGTCGTCTTCGGCTTCTTTTTCGTCACGGTCAGTTCACGCATCACCGGCATCATCGGCAATTCGTCAAATCCGATCTCCGGTATGACAATCGCGACGTTGATGGCGACGTGCCTGATCTTCGTAAGCCTCGGATGGAACGGAGATAGTTATCAGGCGCTGGCGCTGGCCGTCGGCGGTCTGGTCTGCATCGCGGCGGCGATTGCAGGCGCAACCAGCCAGGATTTGAAAACAGGATACATCGTCGGCGCGACGCCGATTTATCAGCAGATCGGATTGATTATCGGCGTCGTGGTCTCCACTTTCGTCATCGGTTTGACCATACAGGCGCTGGATACCTCAATGCAATTTCAAAACATCACGCACGCCATCGGTTCGGAAAAATTGCCCGCGCCGCAGGCGACGTTGATGGCCACGATCATCAAAGGTCTGTTGGCGCGCGACCTGCCCTGGGGCCTGGTCTTCGTCGGCATGTTCATCTCGGTTGTGGTTGAGTTGTGCGGTGTGCGCTCGCTGTCATTCGCGGTCGGCGCGTATCTGCCGCTTTCGACGACGGCCCCAATCTTCGTCGGCGGGCTGATGAGAGCGCTGGCGGATAAGATGACAGGCGCCAATAGCGACGGCCACGGAGAATCCGAAGTCAGTTCCGGCATGCTTTACAGCACAGGACTCGTCGCCGGAGGATCGCTGACCGGAGTTTTGATCGCTCTGCTCAACGGCGTTGAAAAAGACGTGATAGTGGATGGCGCGGTGAAAAAGATCTCGCTCATTCAATACGTTTTGGACAAGGTCGGCGTCCACGGCTGGGAGAGGCTTGGCGCAGGCGCCGATCTGATCGGCATCGCCTTCTTCGCCGGACTCTGCTTTTTGCTTTTGAGAGCGGCGCGGCAGAGAATCGAGGCCTGAGGCTTCAATAAATGAACCTACCTCTTGCAGGAATCAGAGTTCTGGATTTTGGCCGCTACATCGCCGGGCCGTATTGCGCGATGCTGCTCGCCGATTTCGGAGCCGAGGTCATCCGCATCGAACGGCGCGACGGTGGCGAAGACCGCTACGTCGCGCCGATCACTGCGGCAGGCGAAGGCCCTTTATTCATCGGCCTCAACCGCAACAAGAAAAGCGTCACGCTCGATCCCTCGCATCCCGACAGCCGCGAAATCAAACGACGATTGATCGCCGGCGCCGATGTAGTCATCGCCAACCTGCCGCCGGATGTCCTGCGCAAACTTGAACTCGATTACGATTCGCTCAAGGCGATCAAGCCCGACATCATCCTGACGCAAATTTCGGCTTTCGGATTCGGCGGACCGTACGCAAACCGCGTGGGCTTCGATCCGGTGGTTCAGGCGATGTCGGGCGCGATGAGCGTCACAGGCTTTCCCGGCGCGCCCATCCGCAGCGTGGTTCCATTTGAAGATTTCGGCACGGCGCTCCACGCGGCGTTCGGCACGATGGCCGCGCTCTACGAAAAACAGAAGACCGGACGCGGCCAGATTGTCGAAGCTTCGCTGCTGGCGACCGGCGTGACGTTTATGCAGACGCTGCTCGCCGAACATTACGTCGCGGGCGTCGAACGCCGGCAGCAAGGCAACACGGCCTTCCACGTCGCCCCGTCCGACGTTTATCAAACGAAAGACGGCTGGATCATCGTTCACATAATCGGCAATCCGATGTTCCGGCGCTGGGCGAAACTGGTCGGACGCGCCGATCTGATTGACGATCCGCGCTGCGCCGACGACATCACGCGCGCCAACAATCACGAAATCATCACCGAAGCGATGAATTCGTGGGCTTCAAACCGAACGACCGAAGAGGCGATGCGAGAGTTGGAAGAAGCTCGCGTGCCCTGCGGCAAAGTTTATGAGCTGAGCGAAGTCTTCGACGACCCGCAGGTTCAAGCGCGAGAGTTGATCAAGTTTGTCGAATATCCAGGCGCCCCGAAGCCAACGCCCGTGCCCAATACGCCCGTGCGCTTGTCTGAAACTCCGGGCGAAGTCAGACGGCGCGCGCCGATGTTGGGCGAGCATACGGATGAGGTTTTGCGGGAGTTGGGATTCGGAGCCAGTGAGATTGCGGCCTTTCGGGAGGCAGGCATAGTTTAACGCCTGCCCCGCGTGATCCGGCTCATTTGAAATTGACTGTTACGATATTTGAAATAGGTTCACTCTTGATTGACAAATGCAGGTCTAACTCACCGCTACCAGCCAAACTTCGGGTAAGCGACACATTGATCTGATCCAGCCCGACAAACTCGCCTTGCGCTCCTGCGTAATCAGGACGAATCGTCGGCCCTCGAGAAAATACCGCTTCGATGTTTTCAAGCCCGCTGTGATTGCGCACTCCTGTTCCGAACAAAATCAGATAGACGCGATCCGTCTCCGCCCCAAGATCAATTGGCTTCGGCACAAACTGATTCTGCGCGGAATCAAACTGCATGATGGATTCGTACTGTGATGAGCCATCCGCTTTGACGCGCAATGCCAACGCCGCCGGAACGCCCGCGCCGCTCATGTTCGCGGTGAACAGGGCCGGAGCGACCGCCCCGACCTCGACACTCCCAACTCTGATAGCGTTCCCGTTTGAAGTGATTGTTATTTGCGCCGTTCCTTTTGCTGTCCCAGGAGGAACATGGAAATTGATTTGCTTCGGAGAGACGAAAAGCAGTGGCGCGATTCGTTCGGTGCCATCGCGATCACGAACTTTCACGCTTATTCCCGCAGGCTCTGTCGGCAACGGAATGGTTGTCGCCACCTCAGTCGTCGTGGAAAAATCCAGCCCGAACGCGGACGCCAGGCTGTCACTCGCAATTAAATTCCCGTAGCTGGCTGCTGAGAGAACCGCCATCCCCGGACTCGAAAACCCCTTCCTGACGTAAAGATGGACTTGGATTCCATTAGGCGCGCCTTGTGGTAAACCAACAAAAAGGCTGTCGGAAGCAGCTACAACGGGGCCGACAGGCGGAGGGAAGGGACCGATACGCTGAGGGTTTGCGGTATAAAGCCAGGTTCCGCCTAAATCAGCCGAGAAACTCACGTTGTAGTATATCGCTGAAGGACTGGCTGGGATTTTCTCCGTGATAAATAGATTCGTGCCGCTAGACGTCAGCCCTGTCAAAGTTCCATCGCCTGTTATGCCTTTTGGCGGTCGTCGAACCTGTGTCCAAACCTGCCCCAGATCATCAGAACGCCAAAGCCCATCGCTCCTGGCGGCAAACACGCTCTGCCTGATGGCGACCATCGAAAACACGCTTGAGATGTTGATCGGCGCCCAGCTCTGACCGTTATCCGTCGAGCGATATATGCTTCCGTTGATCAAGGCAAAGACATTCGCTCCGGCAACGGCCAGCGAGGAGCAGTTGTCAACAGCAGGCAGCCCATTTCTGACCTCGACCCAGTTCTGCCCAAGATCGGTTGAGCGATAGATGGCCGGAGCGTTGGTTGCGTCATCAACTTTGTCTGCGCCTGCGAACAAACTTGTTCCGTTAAAAGCCAATGCCAGCGCCGAGCGAGTTTTGACTGATGAGCCAACCGTGTACGTCAACCCGTTATTGACCGCGACCCAACTCTTTCCTTTATCGTTCGAGCGATAGACGCCGGCATCGGCGCCCACGTACCAGTTTGCCCCAACCGCGACAAACGATCTAACGCGCGCGTTTTCGATCCCGGTGTTCGATGGAACCCAGGTACGCCCGTCATCATCCGTGCGGTAAACGCCGGAGCCTTCCGTTCCCGCAAAGAGCGTTGAGCCGTCATTGAACATCACCTTGATTCCACTCGGCGGAGACGCGACCTCTGTCCAGAATGGGAATGTTGACTGCGCGGAAACTATGGATCGGTGATGAGAGAGATTCGTGATAATCGTGACCGAGAGGCACACGAACAGAAAGAGCCTTATGACCTTCATGATTCAACTCCTTGAGAAAAGAGGGGCCGAAGATGGATGGGGGCAAAGCGGGTTAGTAACTACTCTTCAAAAATCTGCGTGGGCGTGATCCGCAAAAATTCCAGCCCCGGCGCAGGCAAAATCTGATCGCCTTTGATCTGTTCGCAAACAGTGTATGCGCCGTCGCGCGGTTCCGTGTGCGCCCAGACGCTCTGGTCGCGGCGATCAATCACCCAGTAAGCCGGGATTTCCAGCGCCGCGTAAATTGCCTGTTTAAGCTCCAGATCGCGTTTAATGTGTTTGCGCTTCGAGAAAGAGAGGACTTCGACAATCAGCAGCGCGGGCGGGCGGCGATCTGTGTCAAAGTAGTCGTTGTAATAAACCGAAGCGTCAGGACAAACAATGTCCGGCCCTGACCCGTCAGGTTGTCTGAAGCTGTCGGGAACATCGAAGTAACCGGTTGAACCTCCGATGGAACAATCCAGGGCTTTGATTTGTCTGACTTCCTCAGCCAGCAGAGTGATAATCCGGCCTGCGATCTTCTGATGCTCTTTGTCGGGGGGCGGCATCATCATAATTTCTCCATCAATCAATTCGATCCGATGATCGGGAAACTCTTCCGCCACTCTCTCGAAATCCGCAATCGAGATAGACTGAAGCGGCGACCGCTTGTTGACGGTGATTTCGCCGTCAATCAACTCGAGTTCGTAATCAGACAGAAGATATCTGATCTTCCTGAATTCGGGGATTGTAAAGTAGTCGCGTTGCGCGGGCGGTATTTCGGCCTGTCTCTCTTTCTTTTCGAGTTCTTCAATGCTGGTAGCCATGTTTCACCTCGATGTTTGAAATCCGCCGCAATTATACGCCCGCCAATTCGACTATGTCTCACTCATCTCGATCCACTTCACCACGCCTTCGAGCGGTTGAAACTTGCCTATCATCTCGAACAACTCATCAATGCTCGATGAAGCGACGAAAAGATCACGGTAACGTGGCAGGACGAATCCTTCCTCGACTGCCCGGTCAATCATCTGAAGCATCGGGTCGTAATAACCGGCGACGTTGAGCAAGCCGACCGGCTTCTGGTGAATGCCGAGTTGCCCCCAGGTGATGGTTTCCATCAATTCTTCAAATGTGCCGAAGCCTCCGGGCAGAGCGATGAACGCGTCGGAGAGTTCGGCCATAATCGCTTTGCGTTCGTGCATGGTGTTGACGACGCGCATCTCGATGTCGGGATGCGCGCGCTCTTTCGTGGCCAGCGCGTAAGGGATGACGCCGATCACTTTGCCTCTGGCTTCGATCACGGCGTCGGCTACCGCGCCCATGATTCCGATTCCGCCGCCACCGTAGACGAGGTTGATTCCGCGCGCGACCATCTCGCGGCCCAACGTCCTCGCCTGTTCGACATAAACTTCGCGCGATCCCGCATACGAACCGCAAAAGACACAAACTCGTTCCAGCTTTCTCTTTGACATCGAAACTACTTCCTTTTCTTTTCTGGGAGCGACGCTTCGAGCCTCCGCTCCGGGTACTTCTTGACGCGCCAATGCTCCAAACCTAGAATCGCCGCGCATTACCGCAGTCAATTCATCAACGAACAATACTTATCAACATTCGGGAGGTCTGTCTATGATCACGCGCCGCTTCCTGCTCTGCCTCTTCGCTCTGGTCCTGACGCTCGGCAATATCCATCACTCCGCGAACGCCACCAACAACTCAACCGATGACCGTGACGAGATGCTTCGCAAGATAGACGAACGCGCGGATCATTTCGGCGGCCTGTCGCGCCGCATCTGGGAGTTCGCCGAGGTCGGTTACAAAGAGAAGCAAAGTTCCGACCTGTTGAAATCGGAACTCCGCGCCGCGGGTTTTCAGATTCAGGAGAACGTCGCGGAAATTCCGACGGCGTTCGTGGCCAGTTACGGCAGCGGCAAGCCGATCATCGGCATCCTCGGCGAATTCGACGCCTTGCCGGGGCTTTCGCAGGAATCAATTCCCGAAAAGAAAGCTCTCGTGGCGGGCGCGCCCGGACACGGTTGCGGCCACAATCTATTCGGCGTCGCTTCGGCGTTCGCAGCGATCACGGTCAAAGATTATCTGATGGAGAGGAGATTGCCGGGCACGATCAGATTTTACGGGACGCCTGCCGAAGAAGGCGGGGCCGGCAAAGTCTACATGGCGCGGGCGGGGGTTTTCAACGACTGCGATGTGATTCTGGCCTGGCATCCGGGCGACGCCAACAGCGCGAGTTTGAAATCGTCGCTGGCCAACATTTCAGCGAAGTTTAGATTTTACGGGCAGGCGGCGCACGCCGCAGCCGCGCCTGACAAAGGCCGTTCATCGCTTGACGCCGTGATGTTGATGGCGCACGCGGTTGATATGATGCGCGAACACGTGCCGCAAACAACTCGCATTCATTACATCATCACCAACGGCGGCGGCGCGCCGAACGTCGTGCCCGACTATGCGGAAATTTATATGTACGCCCGCCAGCCGAGCATGCCGATTCTCGACAACGTCTGGTCGCGCATCGTCAAATGCGCCGAAGCCGGCGCGCTCGCCACCGAAACGCGAATGGAGATGGAACTGGTAGCCAGCGTTTACAACGAACTGCCGAACGAGCCGCTGGCGAAACTGGTTGATAAGAACCTGCGGCGAGTCGGCGGAGTGAAGTACACGACTGAAGAGCAGGCATTCGCGGAAAAACTTCGGCAGACGTTCCCGCTCGACGGCGCCTTGCCGTTGGGAAGCCAGGAGCATACGCAGCAGATGGAAAGCGGCGTCAGCTCAGGTTCGACCGATGTCAGCGATGTCAGTTGGATTGTGCCGACGACGGAGTTTCGAGCGGCCACTTACGTTCCCGGCACGCCCGGCCATAGTTGGCAATCAGCCGCGTGCTCCGGCTACAGCATCGGCCGCAAGGGAATGGTTGTCGCAGCGAAGACGCTGGCGTTGTCAGCGGTTGATCTGATGCAGGATGCGAAACTGATCGAGGCGGCGCGAGCCGACTTCAACAAACGCCGAGCCGGACACGAATACCGTTCGCGTATCCCGATCAATCAAAAGCCGCCGCTGAACTATCGAGACAAGTAATGTAGCTTTCAAACCCCTGAATACAGGGCCTGCGGAAGCAACAAAGACTTGGGAAAGATTAATTAGAAACTTGAGGCATGTTTTACTGACTGTGAGTATAATGCGCCCACTTAAAGCATTGCTCGTTACTTCATCTGATCATCGGTTGAATGCAAGACGCGGATCATCGCCGTCAGACGAGCGCTCACGTTGATAGATTGAATAAATAAAGCGCTGGATATGCAGTACCGATTATTTCATCACTCACTATCGAACGACACTGAGTCGCCCCTGATTCATTGAATGCCACTGTTATTGCGCATGCCGCACAAAGATTGGCAGGAGGCTCTCTGGCCGTACCGTACCAGGAGCCGAAATCGCATTTCAGGGCAAGGTAGCTTTACGGTAAGGAGAAATAACGATGAGATTACCATCCGCTCGGCGTAACCTGTGGCTTGGGTTTAGCCTCTTACTTCTGGCAGCGCCGGTTCTGGCGCAAAACAACCCGCAGAAGACAAGCCCGCCAAACAACTCCGCACATAAAAAAGAGCCGCTCGCTGAAAACGAAAATCCCGAACTGATAGGCAAGCGGAACATCAACAAGCTTCAAATCAATTTTTACTCCTTCGACAAAGAAGTCGCCATCGGCCGCCAGTACGCGCAGGAAGTTGACCGTTCGGCGAAGCTGGTCGAAGACCCGATCATTGTTGAATATATCAACAAGGTCGGACAGAACCTGGTGCTCCATTCCGACGCCAAAGTGCCCTTCACGATCAAGGTGATTGACGCCGACGAGATCAACGCTTTCGCGCTGCCCGGCGGGTTCTTTTACGTCAACAAGGGATTGATCCTGGCCGCCGACAACGAAGCTGAGATGGCCGGGCCGATGGCTCACGAGATCGCGCACGTGGCCGCGCGTCACGGCGTCGAGCAGGCGTCGAAGGGGCAACTCGTCAACTTTGCCTCGCTGCCGGCGATCTTTCTCGGCGGTTGGGGCGGCTTCGCCATTCGTCAGGGGCTGGGGCTCGCCATCCCGATGGGCTTTCTGAAATTCGGTCGCAACGCCGAATACGAGGCCGACATGCTGGGCGTGCAATATCTGTGGGCTACCGGATACGATCCGCACGCGATGTCCACATTCTTCGAGAAGCTTCAGGCTCAGGAGAAGAAGAAGCCCGGCACGATGGCTCGCATCTTCAGCACGCATCCGATGGTCGGCGACCGCATTGACAAGGTCAATGCGCTGATCGCCCGCTTCCCCGAACGCAGCGAATACACCATCAACACTTCGGAATTCCAGCACGTCAAAGGCCGTCTGATCTCGTTCACAAACGCTCGCGCGACCGGCGGGCGCGGAGGCGCGGGGGCTTCCGAAGCCGACAGCAAACGCCCGACGCTCAAGCGCCGCCAACCGGGCGCTCCCGAAGGCAGCGATCCAAACGCCACCGGCGGAGATCAGGATCAGAAGGCTCCCACCGAACGGCCTACGCTGCGGCGCAAAGATGGCGAGGCTACGAAGACTGAACAATCGAAAACCGAGTCGTCTTCAAAGCCGATCAAGAATTAGCTCCTCCTTTCGTTGAGAGTCCTGAAGGCAAGGCCGTTCGCGGTCTTGCCTTTTTTGTTGGTTGTTGGGGTTCAGGCATTACCGCTTCAATTACCGACCGCCGACCGCCGTTGAATTACATCAGCCCTGAGTGTAACATTGCCGCCGCTTCGTAAGAGGTCAGTCATCATTGACCATCTGAAACGACAATCAACTGCTCAACGTTCAATTCAAATTCAAAACGCGACTGACGGGCGGTTCTCCGCGCAATATCCACTTCCCACACGGCGCCTGTTCTCTCGCTCCAACACACGGCCTCAAATGGCCGAAGCTCTGGGAGGAGCCGCGTGAAAATCAATCTTTCCATCAACGGCCAGAAACACGAAGCCGATGTCGAGCCTCGATTGTTGCTGGTTCATTTCATACGCGATCTGGCGGGACTGACCGGGACGCACGTCGGCTGCGAAACATCCATTTGCGGCGCCTGCACGATCCTGATGAATGGCAAAGCCGTCAAATCCTGCGCCATTCTCGCCGTTCAAGCCGACGGCGCCGAAATCACCACCATCGAAGGTCTGGCGACAAACGGTCAATTGCATCCCGTGCAGGAAGGCTTCTGGGAATGTCACGGCCTGCAATGCGGTTACTGCACGCCTGGAATGATTATGTCCGCCTGCGGATTGCTCAAAGAAAATCCGAACCCAACGGAGGATCAAATCCGTCACGGGCTGGAAGGCAATCTCTGCCGCTGCACCGGCTATCAGAACATCGTTGATTCGGTGAAATACGCGGCCAACAAGATAAAGGCTCAGACGGCAAAAGCCGATTGAGAGGAGGAGAGGCAATGTCATTCCTGGCAAAATACATCGGACAAAAAGTAAAACGCACAGAAGACCCGCGCCTGGTTCAGGGCATTGGCCACTACGTTGACGACATCGAACTCGCCGGAACGCTCAGCGTCGTCATCCTGCGCAGCCCCTACGCCCACGCGAAAATCAATTCGATCAATGTTGACGCGGCTAAAAAGGCGCCGGGCGTCGTCGCCGTCTACACCGGCAAAGATATAGAAGGCAAAGTCGGCCTGATCCCCTGCGCCGCTGCCGCGCCCGATATGAAAAAGCCCGATTATCCCGCGCTGGCGCTGGGCAAGGTCGCTTACGTCGGCCAGCCAGTAGCCGCCGTTGTCGCGTCGGACAAATACAAAGCGCGCGACGCGGTTGACCTGATCGAAGTGGATTACGAACCACTCGAAGCCGTGACCGACATCGAGGCGGCGGCGCGACCCGATTCGCCGGTCATTCACGAAGAACTCGGCACGAATGTCGGCTGGCTTTATCAGGCCGGATCGGGCGACATTGACGCGGCGTTCGCGCAAGCGGACAAGGTTGTTTCGCTCAAACTCGTTCACCAGCGGCTGATCCCCACGGCGATGGAGCCGCGCGGCGTGCTGGCGCAATACTTCCCCGGCGAGAAGCAGTTGAACGTCTGGTCTTCGACGCAGATTCCGCACCTGCTGCGCACGACGTTGGCCGCAATGCTCGGCGTGCCTGAAAACCGCCTGCGCGTCATCGCGCCCGAAGTCGGCGGCGGCTTCGGCAGCAAGCTCAATGTCTACGCCGAAGAGGCGCTGCTCGGCTGGATTGCGATGCAGCTTGGCCGCCCCGTCAAATGGATAGAGACGCGCCGCGAAAATATGATGGCGACGATTCACGGCCGCGGGCAGACCGGCACGGTCGAAGTCGCCGTCAAAAACGACGGGACGCTGCTGGGGCTGCGCTACAACGTGATCTACGACCTCGGCGCGTACCTGCAACTTCTGACGCCGGCCATCCCAACGCTCACCGGGCTGATGCTCTCGGGCTGTTACAAGATTCCCGCCATTCAACTCAATTGCACGCAGGTCTACACGAACAAGATGGCGACGGACGCTTATCGCGGCGCGGGCCGGCCCGAAGCCACCTACCTGGTCGAGCGCGTGATGAATCGAGTCGCGGACGAACTGGGGATGGACCCGGTCGAGTTGCGACGCAAGAATTTCCCGAAGCCCGAAGAGTTCCCCTTCGCTACTGCGGCGGGATTGGTTTACGACACCGGCGATTACGCGAAGGCGCTCAACAAGGCGCTGGAAATCGCCGACTACAAGAAGCTGCGCGATGAGCAGGCGAAGGCGCGCGCCCAAGGCCGGTTGGTCGGCGTAGGCGTTTCGACTTACGTGGAGATCTGCGCGGTCGGCCCGTCGGTGATGCTGCCCAGCGGCGGTTGGGACAGCGCGACGGTGCGCGTCGAACCCAGCGGCAAGGTGACGGTGCTGACAGGCGTCTCGCCGCACGGGCAGGGCGAAGAGACCGCCTTCGCGCAAATCGTCGGCGACATGCTCGGCGTAGACATGAATGACGTGCTGGTCGTTCACGGCGACACCGACCGCGTGCAATACGGCATCGGCACGTTCGGTTCGCGCGGCCTGGCCATCGGCGGCACGGCCGTGGCGGTGGCGACCGATAAGATAGTCGGGAAGGCCAAGCGACTGGCCGCGCACATGCTCCAGACCGACGAAAACAGCCTGACTTTCGAGAACGGCAAGTTCGTCGGCGCGCCGGACGACAAATCAATGACAATTCAGGAAGTCGCCTTCCATGCGCATCAGGCTCACAACATTCCGCCCGACTTCGAGCCTGGCCTGGTGGCGAGCTACTTCTTCGAGCCTAAGAACTGCACCTTCCCTTTCGGCGCGCACATCTGCGTCGCGGAAGTGGACAAGGAGACGGGCGAGGTGAAAATCCTGCGCTACGTGGCGGTGGACGACTGCGGCAAGCAGATCAATCCGCTGCTGGTGGCCGGGCAGGTTCACGGCGGCATCGCGCAGGGGATGGCCCAGGCGCTGTTTGAAGAAGCCGTCTACGACGAAAACGGCCAGTTGCTGACCGGCGAGCTGATGGATTACGCCTTCCCGAAGGCGCATCAACTGCCGCGTTACGAACTCGATCACACCGAGACGCCGACCGATGTCAACCCGCTCGGCGCGAAAGGCGTGGGCGAGGCCGGAACCATCGGTTCGACTCCCGCCGTCGCAAACGCCGTGATTGACGCGCTCGCGCCGCTAGGCGTCAAACACGTTGATCTGCCGCTGCGGCCTGAAAAGCTCTGGCGGCTGATGAACAACTAACAACTCAGCCCGAACTTTTGGAGGTAATCATGGCCAACAATTTATCGAGTAGTTCGCCCGCTCCCGCACAGGAAAAAACATCCCGCCCGCTGCATCACGGCGTGATGCGCGGCCTCGATTCAACGGCAGGGTCGCCAATGTTCGAAGGGCGATTCGGACGGATGTTCCGTTCACTACCAGCCGCGAAATTCTTCACCGAAGACCTCGACGCGCTGGCTACAGAGATGACCGCCGCTCCCGAAGACGAAGTGACGCCGGAGACCGAAGCCGATGCGGAAGAGAGCAGCGTAATCTCCGCCGGGTTCACTTACCTCGGACAGTTCATTGATCACGACATCACGTTCGATCCGATGAGCAGCCTGCAAAAACAGAATGACCCGGATCAACTCGTTGATTTCCGCACGCCGCGCTTCGATCTGGATTCTCTTTACGGGCGCGGCCCCGCCGATCAGCCTTATCTGTACGAAGACGACGGCCTTCATTTCAAACTCGGACGCCGCTTGACCGGCGCTGAAAGCTTCGACCCGAACGCGCGCGATTTGCCGCGCCACCAGTCCGAAACCAGCCGCGCCCGCGCGCTCACCGGCGATCCTCGCAACGACGAGAACGTGATCGTCGCGCAACTGCACGCGGTCTTCCTGCGATTTCACAACTCGATGGTTGATTTTCTCGGGCCGAACGTTTCATTCGATGAGATTCAGCGGCAGGTGCGCTGGCATTATCAATGGGTGGTGCTGCACGATTTCCTGCCGACGATTGTCGGCCAGGACATGGTTCACAGCATCCTGCCGCATCTGAAAAGCAAGAAGCCGGTTCACGAGGTCAAACCCGATCTGCGATTTTTCAGGTGGCGCAACGAGCCGTTCATACCGGTCGAATTTTCGGTCGCGGCATATCGCTTCGGTCATTCGATGATCCGTCCGCAGTATCGTCTGAACACGACGCTCGGCGCCGGCGGCCCGCAAAACGACGGGCGGTTCTCGATCTTCACGCCGACCGACACCGATCAGGGATTGAACGGCTTCCGCGAATTCCCCAGCGTCTGGGCGATTGATTGGAGCCTCTATTTCGACATGGGCAACAATCCGCCGAAGCTGGGGATCAACCGGGTTCAACCGGCTTACAAGATTGACTCGTCGCTCGTTGATCCGCTGGGACAGCTTCCGGCGACTGAAGCGCCGGGCGTCATCTCGCTGGCGAAGAGGAACCTGCTTCGCGGGCTGCGGCTGGGCTTGCCGTCCGGACAGGATGTCGCGCGGCAGATGGGCGTCAAACCGATCCCCGACGAGAAACTGCGCGTCGGCAAAGCGACCGAGGAAGATTCGCCGGAGAATCATCCGATCACCGACTTCGGCGATTCGTTCAAACGCCGCGCGCCGCTCTGGTTCTACATCCTGGCCGAGGCGCAGCAGCAGTTCAAAAACGATCAAACCCCAATCCTGTTGGGGCCGGTCGGCGGGCGCATCGTGGCCGAAGTCTTCATCGGCCTGTTGATCGGCGATAGCCATTCGTTCCTGCGGCAAGCGCCCAATTGGACGCCTGAACCATCGTTTCTCAACAAAGACAAAAAGTTCGGCATCGCCGAGTTGATCAAGCAGGCGATCAAGCAGTAAAGCTTTCGAGAGGAAATTTATGATTCCAACCAATTTTGACTACTTTGCGCCGACAACCATCGAAGAAGCGTTGAAGCTGCTCGACAAACACGGCGACGATTGCAAGGTTCTGTCCGGCGGTCACAGCCTGATTCCCGTGTTGAAACTTCGTCTGGCCGCGCCCGCCGTCGTCGTTGACATCGGTCGTATCAAGGAACTCAAGACGATCAAGGTTGACGGCGATACGATCCGCATCGGCGCAAACACCACGCACGCCGAGATCACGTCCAACGCCGATTTGAAAAAGCATTGCCCGCTTCTTTGCGAAACCGCCGCGCAGATTGGCGATCAGCAGGTTCGCAATCGCGGCACAATCGGCGGCAGCCTGACTCACGCCGACCCGGCGGCTGACTGGCCCGCCGCGATTCTGGCTCTGAACGCCGAAATCGTCGCGCGATCCGGCAAGGGCGAGCGCGTAATCAAAGCCGCTGATTTCTTCGTTGACGTGATGACCAGCGCCGTCGAGCCGAACGAGATCGTGACCGAAGTCCGCGTGCCCAAACCTGCGCAGCCGAACGCGGCTGTTTACCTGAAAGTCCCGCAATCGGCTTCGGGCTTCGCCATCGTCGGCGTCGCGGCGCAGCTCAAAATCGCCAACGGCAAATGCGAGGACGTGAGCATCGGCGTCACCGGCCTCGCGCCCAAAGCGTTCCGCGCCGCATCGGTCGAGGCCGCGCTGCGCGGCAAGGCGATTGACGATGCGACTGTCAGCGCCGCCGCCGCCAAAGCCGACGCCGAAGCGGCGGACGCGATGGAAGACATCCACGCTTCGGGCGATTACCGCCGCCATCTGGCTCGCGTTTACGCCCGGCGCGCTGTGCAAGCCGCCGCCGCAAGAGCCTGACTTGAAGCGCGGCGTTCAGAGCGCTGACTTTGGCCGGCGGGGGGGTGTCGCCGAACGCTTCCGGCTGAAGTCGGCGCTCTGAACGCCATCGTCTGAATTTCGTGATTCCACTTGTGTTGGGAGGAATGTGATGGAAGCGACACAAAACGTCCGAAAGCGCATCATTGTCTTCCTGCTGCTGACCTTCGCCTTCAGTTCGATTTTTTACTATCTGATTATCTCTGCCGGAACGCTGAAGGCTGGAGGCGGGCTTTACGTATTGGGATTGATGTGGTGCCCTGGAATCTCTGCTATTATCACTCAGTTCATCTTTCAAAGAACTCTTCGCGGGTTGGGCTGGGGTTGGGGGAAGACTCGCTATCAATTGTGGAGCTATGCGATTCCGTTTCTTTACGCGCTGGCAGCTTACGCGGTTGTCTGGAGCGCGAATCTCGGCGGCTTCTACAACAAACAGTTCGTAAGCAAACTGCCTGAGCAACTTCCCGAATGGCTGATTTTCGGCGCGAAATCTCCATATGCGCTGATTGCGATCTACACGCTCTTTGCCGCCACGCTCGGGATGGCGATGAATTGCATTGCCGCGCTGGGCGAGGAGATCGGTTGGCGCGGTTTTCTGGTTCCCTCTCTGGCGAAAACGACCACATTCACCAGAACCGCTCTGATCAGCGGCGCCATCTGGGCGGTCTGGCATTATCCTGGCCTTCTCTTCGCCGATTACAACAACGGGACGCCGGCCTGGTACGGGCTTTTGTGCTTCACGGTTCTGGTCATCGGAATCAGCTTCGTTTTCGCGTGGTTCCGTCTGAAATCGGGCAGTGTGTGGACGGGGATGCTTCTCCACGCAAGTCACAATCTTTTCATTCAGGCCGTCTTCACCCCGCTCACAACCGACACTGGCCCGACGGAGTATTTCATTGACGAATTCGGCGCGGCGCTGGCGATTGTGGCGCTGGCGCTGGCTTACATCTTCTGGCGAAAGCGTTCTGAGTTGAGCGCGGTTGAAGCTCAGATAAAGCCGGATATTCCTGCAAAGCCGGAACCAGCGACGAACGCCGTCTGAACTGCCGATCAATCAACGCCCCAATGCTCGCAGACATAGTCAAAATCCATTGCCTCAAACATCGCGCCGACTTCCCGATGTCGCGCACGAGCCGCATTGTCGTGTGCAAGGAAGGCGGCGAAGAACACACGTTGTCGGATAACTTTCCTTATTCCGGCTCGTGGGTCTATTGCTGCAACTGCCAATCGTTCATCGCCTGGGATGTCAGCCGCGCTGATGTTTCAGTCACGCAATGTCCGTTCTGCCTCAGCTCTATGAACCCGCGTCTTTACGCCTGCGATCATTGCGCGGTGACGATGGTGGATTTCGACGACCAGACGTTGCGCAAGCATCACGCGGTGCTAAGTTGGGGAATGCCGCAACCCGCCTGCCCCGCCTGTCACCAATTTCCGCGCTCAACTCCGAAACAACATTTCTGCCAGGCGTTGCAGGTCAATCTGGCGACGGCTCGCCCGGCTTGCCCATTTTGCGATAACAAAACTGATGAGGTTGTCATTGACGGAGGCAGAGCCGTCACAGCAAAACTCGATGCGGCGCTGGCCGACGCCGAATCCCGCGCGCGTGAGTCCGAAGAACGCCGCCGATTGGCCGAAGAAGCCGCTCGCAAGGAAATCGCATTGCGCGTCCAGGCCGAACGAAAGGCGAACGAGATCGAACAAAAAGTGACGAGCCAATTGTCGCAAGCGCCGGCGATTGACCCTGAACAGGTGAAGAGAGAAACCGAAGCCGCAAAGGCCAAAGCCGAGGCCGAAGCCAGAGCCAGAGCCGAAGCCGAGCAACTCGCCCGGGTCGCCGCGTTCGAGAGACAGGAGGCCGAACGAAAAAAGATCGAAGCCGAAGCCAGAGCGCGCGAAGCGGAAGAGAGGACGCGCGCAACCGAAGAGCGCCGCCAATGGGCTGAAGCTGCGGCGATGAAAGAAGCGGAGATGCGGGAGATGGCCGAAATACAGGCGCGGCAGATGGCTGAAAAACTAACCAGCAATCTTGCGCAGTCGCAGGCCAAAGCCGAAGCGGTGGCCAGGAAAGATAAAGTGGCGATAGCGCTCTATGCCGGAATCGCAGTCGCGTTATCTTTCGCCCTGACCCTGATCATCTACACACTGATTCGTTCTTGGTGAGAGTTCGATCGAATTCTCCATCACAGTTGCCCGGAAGAATGTTATGAAGATCAGATTTCTTTCAATGGCCTTGATTGCTTCAGTCCTTACCACCGCCGCGCTAGCCGGTCTTGAACTGACAGTTGTGGCGCAAATCACTTTTCTTCAAGCGCCGCAGAACCGCAACCAGACGCAGGATCAACGCGGGCTTCCGCCTGAAAAGAAGAAGTCTTTGTCCAGATACGGGCCTGAAGACGCCTTCCCTGGCGCTGGCGGACAAGACGAGAGTCGCGGACGAAATTCCAGGACGCGGCAAAAATCCCAGAGAGCTTCCTCTTCAAAAGCCGCGCCGACTCCGAAACAATCCTCAAATCCGAAGGCTTTGGTCGCGGAGCCTTCTCCGCCACCCACTCAGGCAGCCAGGCCAGGCCCGACGACGCTGGCGGCGTTGGGCAATCAGATTCAGCAATTACCCTCTGCGCGGCAATCATCCTCCTCCGAACCTGCTCCCCAATGGACTGTGCCTGTTTTGGCGGGGCTGGCTTTGGTTGTCTCCATCGCATTGATCTATGTGCTTGCCAAGCTCATCGGGAAGATACGCGAAGACAGCGCCTGAGCGACTTCACGGCGCTTTGCCAGAGAAACGTTCAAGAAAATATCCAAAGGTTTGCAGAATGCTTCACGCGCGAGTTGTTTCAAAAATTACGCTCCTTGTTACTTTGCTACTCCTTGCCTGCGCCGCCGTCATCACTGCGCAGCCAAGAAAGCCTCCCCCCCTTCCCGCTGAAGAGCTTCACGGCGGCATCGAAATCGGAGCGAAAGGCATAAAGTCCATCGCTGTCCGCATCACCGGAGACGAGCGAGGTTACAGCGTCAACATACTTAATACAGAAGTCCTCAACACCACCATCGTACAAACGAAGAACGGCAAGTTCACGCCCGAAGCTATCAGAGAGACCGGCTCCGTTGCGCAACGTTTTTACCAGCGATTGCGGCAGGACTATCGCATTCCGCCGGAACATATCCACATCGCGGGCAGCAGCGGGCTGATTGGAGATAACCTGCAGGAACTGGCCGAGGAGGTGCGGAAACGAACCGGACAGGAGATGGCTTTCCTCGATGTCGAAACCGAGGCGCAATTACGCATCGCCGGCTCCATCCCGCGTCGCTACAGAATCGGCGGCGCCTGGTACGACAATCGAAGCGCCGCCGTGTTGATTGACATCGGCAGCGGCGACGCCAAAGGCGGCTATCAGGTATTGCGGCAATCGTCCACCGGCGCGGCGGAATACGATTACATCACCTGGGGCGTTCCGAAAGGCACAGTGACTTTCACCAGCGAGGTAAGCAAAGCGGCGGGCGAGACGGCTAATTACCAGACATTCGCCCGGCGCGCGCAATCGCTCAGCCCCGAATCAGTCCGCGCTCTGTTGCGCAGCGAGGTGGCGCGAAAACCCGGATTGATCAATCGCAAACGCGTTTATCTATCCGGCGGCATCGTCTGGACGATGATGACCTTGCTACGCCCGGAAGACAGAAGCACATTCACGCCGGTAACGGTGGATGACATCAACACTTTCTACAACCGTGCGATAACCAACCCGGAAGCGTTGCTCAATCCCGACCTCTCGCGCATCCGCGACAGAGCGTTGCGGCAGGAGGCCGAGCGCGAAGTCGAATCGGTGCGCAACACCTTCACGCCCAAAAATCTGATCGCGGGCGCCGAAGTCCTGCGCGCCGTTGCAGCGGAGATGAACCTGACGGGCAAGCAAATGTATTACGCCCGCTATGGCTATCTCGCCTGGATTCTGAGTTACGTTCGGCTGCAAGCTGAAAAATAGCTGTCCGAAAACTTATGGTCTTTGAGTAAATAATGCAATAACAGCGTAGGGGCGGGTATTCCCCGCCCGCGTCCGCTACTGAGGCGCCGGACAGGGGAAAAAATGATCCTGAAAGACTTTAAAGTCGGTATTCTCCGCCCGCGTCCGCTACTAAGGCGCCGGGGAGGGGAAAACCCGCCCCTACGCTGTTGTAATTAATTTTCAAACGCTATCAGCTTGCTGGACATTTTCGGAGAACCCAATGAACAAACGCACCATCAATCTTCGTCTTGCCGTGTCGCTGATCGCCTGCCTGTCCGCAATCGTATTCGTCAGCGCGCAAAGCAAACGCCCGATGACTTTCATGGACATTATGGAGATGCGGCAGGCCGCCGCTCCGGCGATCAGTCCCGACGGCAAATGGGCGCTCTACGCTTTGAACACGCCCGATTGGAAAGCGGCCAGGAGCTTTTCCGACATTTATCTTGTTTCGCTCGAAGCCGGTCTGCCATCAACGCGGCAGATGACGTTCACAAAAGACAAGAACGAAGTTTCGCCGCAATGGTCGCGCGACGGAAAGTTTTTTGTCTTCGCTTCGAACCGCGAAGCCCCGCAATCGAACCAGAATCAGAATCAGCTCTACCTGATGCGCCCCGACGGCGGCGAGGCGCGCAAGATCACCGAAGCCAAAGACGGCGTGGGCGCGTTCGCGTTCAGCCGCGACGGCAAATGGCTGGCTTTTTCGGCGGGCAAGAGCGACGAGCAACAGGTCTGGATTCTGCCGATGGCCGAGATCGAAAACGCGAAGCCGCAGCAATTGACCAAACACTCGACGTCAGTAGTCTCGTGGCGATTTTCGCCCGACAGCAAACGAATCTATTTCATCTCGCCCGACAGCCTGAGCAAAGAGAACAAAGAGCGCGTCGAACAAAAATTCACCGTCCGCATCCGCAACGAAGAGGCTCCGCTCAATCATCTGTGGGCGATTGCGCTGGATTCAAAACAGGAATCGCGTCTGACTTCGAGCGGCGATTACAGCGTCAGCGACGTGACGATCTCGAAAGACTCGAAGTGGCTCGGTTTTCGCGGAACGCCGAAAGACCGCTACCAGCGCACGGTCACGGAGACGGTGATTTACGCCGACCTTTATTTGCTCGAAGCCGCCACAGGCAGGATCGAACGCCTGACTGACAACAAAGAGATCGGCGAAAGCGCGCTCAGCTTTTCGCCTGACAGTTCGATGATCGCTTTTTCGGCTTCGGACGATTTCACCTACTTCCGCAACAACCGCGTCTACGTCCGCCCAGTTGGCGGAGGGCAATGGAAGAAGCTCGGCGCCGATTTCGACGGCGACGTTTCAACCGGCTTCTGGTCAGAAGACGGCAAGACAATCTATTTCAACGAAGGCTGGCGCGCGGCCAATCAGTTCTTTTCCGTCTCGACTGAAACCGGCAAAGTTACGCAGTTGACGAAAGAGAAAGCTGTCCTGTTCGTCACGCAGGATGAAGACACGAAGACGCTGGCCATCAATTATTCCGATCCGGCGACTCCCTCGAACTGGTTCACTGCGCCGCTCAATCAAATCGGTAATCGCGCGGCGTGGCGGCAGATCACCGACTCCAACCCGCAGGTCAAAAACATCGCGCTGGGCGAGACGGAAGAGATCGAATGGAAATCTTCGGACGGCAAGATGGTCGGAGGCGTGCTCGTCAAACCTGTCAATTACGAGCGCGGCAAACGATACCCGCTGATCGTCCAGATTCACGGCGGCCCGGCCGGCGCTTCCACGCTCAACTTCAACTCGAATTACGGCAACTACTCGAACGTTTACGCGGGCGCGGGCTACGTCTGCCTGCTGCCGAATTACCGAGGCTCGACCAATTACGGCGAGAAGTTCAAAATGGAGATCGGCGGCGATTATTTCCGGCAAGGTTACGACGACATCATGACCGGAGTTGATCACCTGATTAACATCGGCCTCGTGGACGGCGACAAGATGGGCGCGATGGGATGGAGCGCCGGCGGCCACTGGTCGAATTGGATTCTGACGCACACCGACCGTTTCAAAGCCATCTCGTCAGGCGCGGGCGCGGTCAACTGGATTTCGATGTACGCGCAAAGCGACGTGCAGCGCAACCGCGAGTTCTATTACGGCGGCAGACCGCCTTACGAAGATTTCGACAAATACTGGAACGTTTCGCCGCTCAAATACATCAGGAACGCCAAAACGCCGACGCTCATCCACGTGGTTGACGGCGACCCGCGCGTCCCCCGCCCGCAGAGCGAAGAACTTCACATGGCCTTGAAGAAACTCGGCGTGCCGACCGAATTTTTCGTCTACCCCGGCAGCACGCACGGCATCACCGAACCGCGTAACCAAATGGTCAAAATGGTCTCGGAGTTTAACTGGTTCGAGAAATGGATTCGCGGCAAACAGGGCTGGTTCGAATGGAAAGAGATGCTGCAAACGCTGAAGGACGAAAAGGCCGACGAGAAGAAAGGCGAGAAGAAGAGCGAGGCTGGAAGTCCGGACGGTATTAATTGAGCAAGCAGCTAACGTTGACGCTGAGTGAATGTCAAAAAGCCGCGCTTTCCTTCTGAATCCAGAGTCCCGCCAACGGCAGTTGGTGGATTGTTCAAGTCCAACCTACAAAACCGACAACCCTCTTACAAATCCCACCAACGGCAGTTGGTGGATTGTTCAAATCCGTCCTACAAAACCGACAACCCTCTTACAAATCCCACCAACGGCAGTTGGTGGATTGTTCAAGTCCGGCCTACAGGGCTTGTTTCTTCCGGTCGTTGGTTTTACTCTCCGCCGCATGCAGCTTGCCCATTTTACAACTTTGAACTGGGCCTATCAGCTTCACTACTACATCTGTTTTCGCACGCATCGTCGCCGCGAATGCGTTGCGGAGAATCGAAGCGCTGAGACGCTTGTCTCGGCGCTCACTGAGATCTGCCAACGCCACGATTACCGCATGTTGGAGAGCAAGGTTTATCCCGATCACCTCCGATGCCTGCTCAGCCTGCGTCCGGAGCAGGCGATCTCCGCAGCGATTCAAACCATCAAGGCGAACTCTTCACGTGAATGTAATCAGCGATTGGGGCTGGCTGCGCCGCTGTGGGCGCGAGGTTATCTGGCGCGCGGCGTCGGGCGAGCGCCGCTTTCGGTTGTCAAACAATATCTGGATCAGCAATCGGAGCATCACGGCTACGACAAGCGAGTGAGGCCGCCCATCTTCCGTTATAGAGCCGAAGAGCCTGTGAATTTGTCGGTTGCTCACGCAGCCTTCGAGTTGAACCACCATTTGGTCTTCGCTACTCGCTATCGCCGAGGCGTCTTCAGTTCGGAGCTTGGAAAGACGCTCGGCGATTATTGGTTGAAGGTGGCGGAGAAACACGGCTTCGCGATTGACCGGATGACTATCGTGCCGGACCACGCGCATCTGTTGGTCAGGATCGCGCCGAAAATAAGCATCGCTGATTGCGTTATGGCGCTATTGAACAACGGGCAGTATTACATCGGCAAGTACCAGCCGCAGGCATTGATCGAGGCAGGCGTGGATCAGCTCTGGCAGGCATCAGCTTACGCCGGAACGCGAGGGGAGTTCACAACGGCCTTGATCAAGCACTGGTTGAGCGAGCGCGAATAGGCCGAATGGGAAGGACCGTAGGCTGGATTTGAACAATCCACCAACTGCCGTTGGTGGGATTTGGGAGCAGCTCGCAAGTTTGTGTAGGCTGGATTTGAACAATCCACCAACTGCCGTTGGTGGGATTCAGGAAGGAGTCATCGGTTTTGTAGGCTGGATTTGAACAATCCACCAACTGCCATTGGTGGGATTTGAGAGGGCTGTTATCTCGCCCGCCTCGCCTTGTCTTTTCACCGGATTGTCGGCTAAAAATCACTTCGCAACCCGACATGTTTCAACCGCAGTTTTCTCAAACGCCGAAGGAATCGAAATGAAAGTCGAAGGCTCTCACACGATCAAAGCGCCGCGCGAGTTGCTTTATCAACTCCTGATTGATCCCGAAATCCTGCAACGCTGCGTGCCGGGCATCCAATCGCTCGAAGTCGCCGATGACGGTTCTTACAAGATAACTTTGAAAGCCGGCGTCGGCTCGATCAAAGGCGTCTTCGCCGGCTCGATCAAACTGGACGAGGCGCGCGAGCCTGAACATTACAAGATGATCGTTGACGCCAAAGGCGCGCCCGGATTTCTGAAAGGCGAAGGCTCGATTGATTTGATCGAACAGGGCGAGGAGACGCTGGTTAATTACTCCGGCGATGTGAGCGTCGGCGGAACAATCGCCAGCGTCGGCCAGCGGATGGTTCAGTCAACGGCAAAAATGATGGCCGGGCAGTTCTTCGCCGCAGTCGGAGCCGAAGCCGGCGCGATCATCAAAGCCGTAGAGAGCGGCGAATACGAGCCTCCCAAACAGGGCTTTATTCGCAATACCATCAGGCAAATCAGGAAATAAAACCAGCTCGCTTCAGGTACCCCTTTAAAAAATTTGCCGCGCAGGTCAGGTTAAATGTTGACTCTGACCGAGGTTTCTGTGTTTAATGCGTCATCTCATCAACAAATGATCAGTGAATAAATTGTTGTAGCAAACGCTCGATGCCCCGCCAACAAACCGCTCATTAAATTGAAGACAGCTCTGTTTTCCCCCATGCCCTAATCGCCAGCTCCCTGATTGGCGATCCTCATAAGATCACGCTGACCGTGAGACATTTTGCTATTCAGGCGAACACCCGTCTGTTTGCGCAATCTTGTTGAACTGCCGCTTCATCGGGCGCGCCCGCTTCGGCGCTTGACGCCGCTCGTCATCGGCAATCGGACATCGCGACACTCCGTCTGGTTTCAGCCGGGGATGGGCGCCGTTTTGCACAGATGATGATGAAGCGCCAAAAGCATGGGGGATGAAATGCTCGGCGACCAGCCGATCTCATCTCCGAACGCCAGGAGAAAAAATGATACCCACCGACAAGGTCAACAAGTCGAAGGCCGACTACTCGAACCGCTCCTCGATCCACTCGTTTGAAAAGCCCTTTGAAAGGAGCAGGAGCGCCGCGCTCGCCAGAAAACCCGGCAATGTGGTTCCCCTTGACCGTCCGGCGCACGAAGGAGGCGGGGCGGAAGTTATGTCGAAGGCGAATGATCCGGCGGCGCATCCGCCATCCGCTTTGAAATTTATGGGGAATGACAAAACGCCAGTCCAATCCGATCAGATCAGGCCCGAACCGATCAGGCCGTCCGGCAATACCGGCGAATTATCGCTTCCCGGATCGGAACGATTGCGGACTGAAGTCATCGCCAAAGCGCGCGAAGCCGAAGCGCGGGCGCGAGAGGCCGAGGAGAGATTCAAGCAGGCGGAGGCCGGTTTCAAACAGGAGCAGGCGCTGCGGCTGTTGGCCGAGCAACGCGTTGAAGAAATCAGGGATGAATACAACCGGCAACGCGCAGCGGCTCAGGCTGCGGATTTCTCGCGGCTCGAACTGGAACTGATCCTTGAAGACGCAGAAGCCAGAATTAAACAGGAGGCCGAAGCGCGCGCGATGGCCGAAGCTGCGTTGGCCCAGGCCAAAACCGAAGCCGGGATCGAAGCTCAATCAGCCGCGCTCGCTCTCGAAGAATCCGAAGCGCGCATCGCCGAATTGGGCGCCGCAACCCGCGCCGCCGAAGAGAGAGCCGCCGCCGCTGAAGAGGTCGCGCGCAAAATGGAATCGCTGATGCGCGAAGCCGAGGCGCAGACCAAAAACTCCGAAGAAAAGCGCAGAGCTTTGGAGACCAGAATACGGAACGAGGTCGAGACTCGGAAAGCAGCCGAGCAGAAGGTTCAATCCCTCGAACGCGAATTCAAAAGCGACATAGAACAGGAATGGGCCAAATTCGAGGCCGACATCGAATTGGCCGAAGCCACCATAAAAGCCAGAGAAGAGGCCATCGCCAAAGCCAGCGCCGACCAGGTTCGCCAGGAACTTGAAGAAGTAATCCGGCGACTTCTGGCTCAAGCTGATGCGGAGCGGCAGGCGCGGATCGCAACGGAACAGGCTCGCGGCAAAGCCGAAGCAATAGCCAGAGCAGAAGCCGAGGCGCGCGCAAGCGCCGAAAGAAAACTCATCGAAGCGGAAGCCAACGCGGTAGAGGAAAAGATCAGAATCAACGATGAGGCCGAACGGAGAATTGCCGAAACGGAAGCTGCAATGGAAGCCGCGTTGATAGATGCGCACGTGGCCAAAGCAGAGACTGAACGCAAATTCGCGGAAGCAGGCGGCGCGGCGCCGGAGGCAATCGCAACATCCAGCGATGGAGCCGCGCGCAAACTGGCCGAAGCGGAATCCAAAGCTCGCAAAGCTGAAACCAAGCTGCGCGTCACCAAAGACAAGCTTCTCCGCGCTGAAGCGGAGCTTGAAAAATTCAAGCATAGGCTCGAAGCGGAAACCAGCAAGGAAAAAAGCGATCAGCCGATTGCCCCAGGCCAATCGCCGGCTCCATCCGGGCTTCCAACTGAATTATCCATTTCGGACAATTCGGAAGTTGGAGAGCGGCTCGCGCTGCCCGCGCTCAAGGCTCAAATCAAGCTGGTGGGTTATGGCGCAGTGATCGCGCTGTTATTCGTGGCCCTGACTTTGGGAAGGATGACGGCTCACCGCTTCGCGCTGGCGCTGGTCTCGCTGATCGTGACCGTTTTGACGTTGATGAATCAGTTCCGCAGAACCATCAAGCTGGGAGCCTGAGCCTCTGAACATCAAAAGATAAACAGATGATCTCGTTGGCCGGAGAAATACGCCGCCGGTTTGTCGTTCGCGCCTGCGCAAGGTAAGCTGATGGCGCGTTGTCCATCCGCAATCCTTATTTCAGGGACGACATTGAATGTCGAAGAAACACAGGCTCCGGATTCACGCCATAGCTATCGCTTCGCTGCTCTCGCTGGCGCTCGCTGCGGTCGCCCAGGCTCAAGCCACGCTGAAACTTCTCGGTCAACTCGATCCTTTCGAGGGCGAGATTCGCTACGGCGATGTTTGGGGCGAAGGCAATTACGCTTACCTGTCTTCATACACCGGCACAGGCGTGATGATCATTGATGTCTCTGATCCGGCAAATCCGAAACTGGCCGGCTTTTACAATCCGCCGGACGTTGGCAGTTTTCGTGATGTGGTGGTCATCAATGGCATAGGATATTTTTCGAGCGACACATTTCGCGGCGGCCTTCACATCGTTGACGTGCGCGATCCGTCCAAACCAGTTCTGCTCAGCGCGATCAACACCGACAAGAACGGGCATCC
>WBZR01001498.1_pt1 | contig 28702 bp, 27 predicted proteins | sample 5204231 | NCBI WGS metagenome assembly WBZR01 (sample SAMN12412403, study PRJNA552823) | activated sludge metagenome | isolation source: activated sludge from anammox sidestream of wastewater treatment plant... | place: USA: Virginia | collected 2017-08
CCTTCCCCTTCCTCTCCTGCCACGCTTCCCATTTGCGTGGAGAACATCAGATTGAACTGGCGTATGTCGGTCCAGTTACTTGTACCGCTGATAGGACATTTTATTTTATGATCAACGATGAGTTTTTTCAATCCTTCAAAATCATCTTTTGCCAGCAAGGAGTTCATTTCTTCCAATACTTCCTCTGCTTCCTGCGTTTTATTTTCCGCATACAATTTTTCAGCATAACCCTCTATCAGGTGATCCACCCGGTATCTTTTCTTGCTGTCTTTGTTGTCAATCATCGGGTCATTGAAATTATCAATATGCCCGGATGCTTTCCAGGTGGTCGGGTGCATAAAGATGGCCGCGTCAATACCCACGATATTTTCATGCATCTGCGTCATGCTTTTCCACCAATGGTCTTTTATGTTTTTTTTCAGCTCACTGCCCCACTGGCCATAATCATAAACTGCCTGCAGCCCGTCATAGATCTCACTGCCGGGAAATACAAAGCCGTACTCTTTGCAATGAGAGATAATATCCTGAAATCTCCCTGCTTTAGATGTCGTTTTACTATCATTTGCCATAAGGCGGCAAAGGTAAAGAAGAAATATCACTGAATGGAAGTGAGCAATGCTATAAGGTCTTCCTTTTTATAAAAGTTCACCTTGTTGGAGTCCAGGTATTTTTTTAACACTAATGATTCTCTACCGCCCAGCATTTTTTCAATATTCTTTTTGGTAGCAGGTACAAAAACATCCTCCTTAGCGCTGATATAAAATTCGGTTACCTTTTTCATTATGGTTTTTTCCTGCACGACAAGATCTTTCATCCCGGTTGATGCTTGTTGAACCTGCCTGAACTGGTCAATAGATACTGCAGAAGTTTCCACTCCCATGGCGCCGATCTTTTTCACATCAGCTATACCGAAAACCGTCTTTTCGGCAAGCCGTAATTTACCGAAGGCACCAAGATTGTGGTAATAACTATTGCCGGCAAAATAAAAAGTGTCTTTCCCCAATGCAAAGAGCTTAAAATCCTGCGGGGATGCAACAGCCAGGGTATCTCCTTTCTCATTGATGAACATCATTTCACCATACAAATAATTATAATTAAGGTCAATTCTCCCCATTCTGTCGTCTTTAAACCATACCAGGCCCGATATAAAATTCCTGGAAAAATATTGTGCCGCATTGGGTATTGCCTGTACAATTCTTTCACCGGGGTTTACTGTAAACAAATCATCTCCCTGGGCCGAACTTCTCAAGGTGACTACAGCAAGAAAAAGTGAAAAAAGAATAACCTGTCGTTTCATAGCAGTGAACTTTATTGTTAAATTATATTTTTCTCTTGAAATTACTTTCTGAGTTTTTCATTTTTTACATGCCTTTGCAGATCCCTTTTTGTTTTCTTTTCAAAATTCTTATCCAGGGCTTCAGTAAGATCCACACCCGTTTGATTAGCCAGGCAAAGCAAAACCCAAAACACATCCGCCATTTCATCACCCAGATCTTTTGCCTGCTCACCTTTTTTAAATGACTGGTCGCCGTATTTACGTGCCATGATACGGGCAAGCTCCCCCACTTCCTCGGTAAGTATCGCCATATTGGTCAACTCACTGAAATATCTTACTCCAATAGTTTTGATCCATTGATCTACCTGCTGCTGGGCTTGCTTGATGGTCATAAAAGAAATTTTTACTTTTCTTTTGCAATATAGCATGATTCTTGCCGTTCTTCATCTCCCGTTCCCGATCTCCTACCCCCTGAAAACAATTAATCACCATTTATGAAAAACAATTTTTTTATCCAATGACACGTCTTTTCTCCCTTTGCATAGCAGCTTGTGCCATTTGTGCATTGTTTGTTTATCCCGTTCATGCCCAGGATGATCCCGGCCCGGGAAAGATCAGGCCCATTGCAGAAAGAAAAGTTAACAAACCGTTTAAGGTGCTCACTTCCGGAAAGCAAATAACCATAAAGAGTACCGATAATGAAAATAACCTGAGACAGATCCTGGTATGGACCTCTACAGGGCACCGCATCGTGGAGCAGCATGAAATGGATGTTCCTTCTTTTGATTTTTCTGTTTCCGGCATCAATGAAAGAGTCTTTTTCCTGATGGTGGAATTCAAAAACGGCAAGAGGTTCTCCGAAAAGATAGGTGTGAGATAAGGAACAATCAATACTGAACCGGCTGTAAGAAACCATAGAGCTATTAAAAAAACGAAGCCGGACCCGGTAACCGAAAAAGTATTTCAACCATTATTCTTCATTCACTTCTCTACTCCCTAATCTTTGTATCTATCAGAATGGTTACCGGCCCGTCGTTGATCAATTCCACTTTCATATCGGCGCCGAAAACACCTGAAGGCACTGCCTTACCAAGATCAGCGGATAGTTGATGTAAGAATTTTTCATAAACCGGAACTGCAATCTCAGGTTTGCTTGCCTTCAGATAAGAAGGGCGGTTACCTTTTTTAGTGGAAGCCTGCAAGGTAAACTGGCTGACCACAAGAATTTCTCCATTGATGTCCTTTACGGAAATATTCATTACTCCGTTTTCATTATCAAAGATGCGCAGGTTCACGATCTTATTGCTCAGCCATTCAATGTCTTCACTGCCATCCGCATCTTCAATACCAATCAGCACAAGCAGGCCTTTTCCGATCTGAGAATGAACCTTGCCATCAATGGTTACAGAAGCTTTAGTTACTCTTTGTATGACCGATTTCATGAGATCGCAAGTTACCGTTTCCGTTTCAGGCTTTCATTTCAAAGTTAAATTCATAATTTGAAGGAATTTATCTTTACAGTATTACCGGCAACCTGAAACCGGTGATCTTCAAATTCTGTTATGACCGATCTCTCAAAAGAAATAAGTTTTCAAACCACCCGCAGCGGAGGTAAAGGCGGCCAGAACGTCAACAAAGTGGAAACAGCTGTGATCGCATCTTTTCATATTGATGCTTCCCGGTTATTGACAGAAGAACAAAAACAGACAGTGAAAGAAAAACTGTCCAACCGCATCAATGCAGAAGGATTTTTACAGGTGAAGTCACAAACACACCGCACACAGCTTTCCAACAAAGAAGAAGCCGTTCAAAAAATAAATGAGCTGGTAAAAAATGTATTGAGAAAGAAGAAGCCCCGCATAGCCACCAAAATAAGCAGGTCAGTGAAAGAAAAGAGGCTTGAATCCAAAAAAAGGAAATCAGAGATCAAATCAGGGCGAAAAAAATTCAGGCAGGGAGACTACTAATTGTTTGATGTGCGTTTTGCTTTCAGTGCATCCAAAGCCGCTTTTTGATTATCTATGTCTTTTTGAGCGTTATCCTGATCTTTGGCATTTTTCTTCAGGTCATCCTGGAGATTTTTGATTTTTTTCTCCATACTGTCCTGGTCGTCTTTCAGGTTTCTCAGCTTTTTCTCTGCCTTGGCCATCACGTCTTCCTGTACTTTGATCTGCAGTTCCAGGTCAGCCGCTGCCACTTCAGGCTGCAGGCTTTCCAGGAAATTTTTTATCCTTGTCCCCTCTGAAGCATCAAAACCTGCAGAAGCATCTTCACCATTCTTATTCACGACCATGTACAATACGGAAGTGTTTTTATCCTTACGGCTCTTTTGTTCCACTTTTACAATATAATCCAGGGCATCGCTGCTGATGTCATTAATATACGCTGATTTAAAAACAATGAATCCTTTGTCCTTATTGAACAACCCTTTTTCCTCTTTGCCTTTATAACCCATTTTCCCAATTTTTGAAACAATGGCATTTTGCAATGCATCTGCTGAGTATGGGTATTCGATCGCATATGCATTCTGCTTCTTCTTGCTGTATTCTATAGTGGTTTCATAAGCCTGTGCATGCACCACAGAAAAGAAAAAGGACAGGAACAAAAGGAAAAGGGATCCTCTTTTCATAAGCCGATAAATTTAATCAGCAAATATAAAGCAATCGCCCCAAAATCTTCTACCATCAGGCTCCCGGAACTATTGACCGTCCCCTAAAAAGTTAAAAATGAAAAGACCTTCTTTCTCATTCGTGTTTTCAAAAACAGAAAACTATTTTTGTCCTGCATTCGGTAGCAATTAAAATTATCTGATCCTTGAGCGGAATCAAAAATCTAGCAGGCCAGACGATGTGGTATGGAGTCAGCTCCATTATAGCCCGCTTTTTGAATTACCTGCTCACTCCCTACCTGACTTTAAAATTATCAGGCCCCGCCTATGGCGACATGTCCCTGGTGTATTCCGCCATCCCTTTCCTGAACGTGATTTTCACCTACGGATTGGAAACCGCTTACTTCCGCTACGTTCAGAAAAAAGAACATGAGGAAGAAGTGTACAACACAGCCACCGTGTCGCTGATCATCAGCACCATTTGCCTCACCACTTTACTCATCATCTTCCGTACAGCATTTGCCGACCTGATCCGGATAGAAGAACACCCGGAATACATTACCTGGAGCGCATTCATCATTGCATTCGACAGTATGTCAGCGCTGGCATTTGCCAAGCTTCGTTATGAACAACGCCCTATAAAATTTGCCGCTATTCGCATAGCCGGTATCCTGATCAATATTGCGGTCGTGTATTTTTTCTTATCCGTCTGCCCGCGGATAGAATCCAGGCACCCTGACAGTATCTTACTGATCTTCTACAATAAGAATGTCGGCGTGGGTTATGTGATCATAGCCAACCTGGTGCAATCGGCGGTCACTATTCTTTTGCTGTGGAAAGAATTTCTTTCCTTCAAATGGAGATTCAACGGCAAACTGTGGGGTCAGATCATGCTGTATTCCATGCCCCTGATCATCGCGGGCTTTGGTGGCATGATCAACGAAACTTTTGACCGGATCATGCTGGGCTGGTGGTCATCAGCGCCGACGGAAGATGCCATTAAGTTTGAAGTGGGAACCTATAGCGCCTGTTACAAATTATCCATCCTGATCACTTTATTCATCCAGGCTTTCCGCATGGGCGCCGAACCTTTTTTCTTCACCCAGTCAAGAGGAGAAAATCCGCAGAGGATCTATGCACGGGTGATGAAATTTTTTGTCATCATCATTTGCCTGATGTTCCTTGTGGTGGTGCTGTTCCTCGACATCTGGAAATATTTCATACAAAACCCGATGATGTGGGAAGGGTTGAAAGTGGTGCCGGTGCTTTTATTGGCCAACATGTTCCTGGGCATTTATTACAATCTATCCATCTGGTACAAACTCACCAACAAGACTATGGCCGGCGCATGGATCACTGTGATCGGCGCTGTCATCACCATTATCATCAACTATACGTTCATTCCCACATTCGGTTACATGGCCTGTGCCTGGGCCACTTTCTTTTGCTATGGCAGCATGATGGTGATCTCTTTCATCTGGGGGCAAAAAGAATACCGGGTGCCTTATGCATGGAAAAAATTACTGGCTTACTTAGTCATTGTCGTCTTGCTTTATTTCGTGCACCGCCTTTTCATTCAGATGGACCTTAACAGGTGGATCAACCGCGGCTTTGCTGCTGCACTCACACTTTCGTTTCTCCTGTTGATCCTGAACATTGAGAAAAAAGAATTTCAGAGGTTGCCGGTGGTGGGAAGGTTGTTTGCGAATTAAAATCACTTTTTATTAATGAGTTAATGCTCTTTCCTTCTCTATGAGACTTTGCATTTTAGTAATATTACCTGAAAGGGCATGAGATAGAATCAGTAGGAAATCCATCAAATTCTTACTTCCTGTTTCATTTTTACAACCCGGTGCAGCGTATTCCAATTTGAGTGAGTCTTATTGATTATTGTACGGTAAATACACTTTCTTACAGTTATTATCCAAACCAATAAAATGGTGATATGAAATTCAGGCTCGTTTTTATTCTTACCCTTTCTTCGGTTATAGCCATTTTTCCGGGCTGTACCAAAGAACAGGCTCCAACCGGCACCACTACACCAATTGTTCTTCCTCCGGGTGGCCAAAGCGTAATATCTTCTCAAAATATATTTGCCCTGAAGTTTTTCAAAGAAGTACTGCAGCAGGATAATTCCAATTCAAATAAATTAATCTCTCCTTTAAGTATTTACACGGCATTCAGCATGGTGTATAACGGAGCTACGGGCCATACTTCGGATGAAATGAAAACTGTTTTACAGTTGCAGGATATTCCCACGGAAACATTGAACAATACCATTAAATCCCTGATGACGGGATTGCCCAAAGCCGATTCAAAGATAGAAATGGATATTGCCAATTCAATCTGGTATCGTTCTACGGGGCCGCAACCGCTGCAACCGTTTATCAACACCGTATCAGAATACTATTTGTCACAAATCACAAAGTCGGATTTTAATAATCCTCAGACCGTTGACAACATCAATTCATGGGTTACAGGCAAAACTCATGGAAAAATAAACAGGATAATTGACCAGATTAGTCCCGAGGATATCATGTACCTGATCAATGCTGTTTACTTTAAAGGGCAATGGAAACTGAAATTTGATCAGTCCGAAACAAAAGACATGACCTTTTATGTCAAAGATCCGGGCACAGTTCAGGTGCCCTTTATGACACAAACAGCCACTTTCCGGTATATGGAAAATCATTCCATGCAATGCGTTGAACTTCCTTACGGTTCCGGCAGTTTCAGCATGTATATAATTTTACCGGCATCGGGGCTTTCGGTTGAAGACCTGCTTTCTTCTTTCAACGGAGACCCGATGACAGGAACTTTAAATGAAATGGATTCAGCAAAAGTGACCTTGTATCTGCCCAAATGGACGTATAGCTATGATCTGAAAGATATGAAACCGGAAATGTCATCATTGGGAATGCATGATGCGTTCACTGAAAACGCTGCCTTTTATAATATGTATCCCCTGGAAGCAGGGGCCTATATTTCAAAAGCGATCCATAAGACATACATTGCCGTGGATGAAAAAGGAACAGAAGCTGCGGCCGTTACTTCAATCGGCATGGGAACGACCTCTGTTCCTCAAAATCCTGTCATGAATGTGAACAGGCCATTTTTATACTTAATAGCAGAAAATCATACAGGTTCTGTTTTATTTTTAGGTAAAGTAAATGATCCGGGGCAACAGCAGAATTAAGTTTTTTTAGAACAGCAAAATTTTAAGCCTTTCATTACAAAAGATCAGCCGGTAAAAGCAGGGTGTAAATTTTCCGGATGTGGTCATTCTCTTAATCCTGTCACAGATATTCATCAGAAAATTTCCTTTGAAATTTCAGTTTCATTCAGAAACATTCACCATAATAGAATGATGAGCTGTATGCTGTAACGGTCAGAACATTTTTACAAACGGGTTATTCATCTTCTCAAACCCCGCAGTTGTCACCGGCCCATGACAGGGATATACTTTGGTGTCGTCGGGCAAAGTAAACAACTGCGTTTGAATGCTATTTATTAAGGTGTTGTAATCTCTTTCTCACAAAACGACCCTGTCGGTTGTTTGATGAATTAAGCCACCATTTTATTTATTTTTTGCTCTTTTTATACAGCACTTTTATATATTTTTGCTGAATCAAAACAGCAAAATGGATAACCTATTAATCAGATCACAAATATTGGTATCAGAACAATCGGCGGATAAAGTACGCCTGCTACAGGAAAAAATTCATTGGAATGACCGGCTGATCGGAATTGTCGGAGCCAGAGGAACGGGTAAAACAACCTTGCTCCTGCAGCAAATAAAGCAGCGATACGGCAACAGAGCAAATGCACTTTATCTTTCACTCGATGATATATTTTTTACAGATAACAAGTTGGTGGATGTTGCCCGGTATTTCATTCCAAGGGGAATTGATACTTTTTTTCTCGACGAAGTGCATAAATATCCCCAATGGGCTAAAGAAATAAAAAATCTGTATGATCAATATAAGAAAATTCATATTGTGTTTACAGGTTCGTGCATTACCGATATACTTCGCCAAAATACCGATCTCAGCCGTCGCTCCGTTCAGTTTGAGATGCCTGGTCTTTCTTACCGTGAATACCTGCAGTTTTCAAATATTGCCACGCTGCAACCAGTTTCGTTGAAAGACATTCTGATCCATCATGGGGAAATCGCATTAGACCTGGCAAAGCAGTTTAAACCATTGATGTACTTCAGTGACTATTTACAGTTTGGATATTATCCTTTTTTTTTAGAAGGTAAAAAAACATATTCCATAAGGCTGGAGCAAATCATAAAAATGACTTTGGAAAACGATCTGACGTTTATTGAAGGATTTGATCCTGCTAATATCAGAAAAATAAGCCGGCTTTTTTACATCCTCGCCACCAATGTTCCTTTTAAACCTAACATATCAAAATTGAGTGATAAAATCGGGATCCATCGCAATACGCTGGTTCAATACCTGCATTATCTTGAAAAAGTAAGACTAATTAATTCCTTATCGGCACTTAGCAAAAGTATCAGCACACTTCAGAAACCAGACAAAATTTTTCTGGAGAATACCAACTTTCACTTTGCACTTTCACCAGAAAACGCTGATAAAGGCAATATGAGGGAATCATTTTTTTTAAACCAGCTTAAAAACGCAGGGCATAGTGTTTCGCTGTCTGTAAAGGGCGATTTTACCGTAGATGGAAAAAATGAATTTGAAATAGGAGGTAAAAACAAAACAGGAACAGCAACTTCATCTGCTAAGAATTTTTGGATTGTGAATGATAATATTGAAACCGGTGCGCTGCACAAAATACCTTTGTGGCTATTCGGAATGTTATATTGAAGTCCCGCTGTTTTTTTGACATCCCGCCACAACTAAAATTATGAGTATAAACTACAACAAGGATAATCAATACATCTTCACAAACGGATTATTCATCTTCTCAAACCCCACCGTTGTCACCGGCCCATGACCGGGATAAACTTTGGTATCATCAGGTAAATTGAAAAGTTTGGTATGAATGCTGTTAATCAGGGTATCAAAATCACCGCCAGGCAGATCAGTCCTTCCGATGCTGCCATTGAATAACACATCCCCGCCAATCACAAAGCCTCCTGCCCGGTCATAGAAGCATATACTTCCCGGTGAGTGCCCCGGGGTGAACAGTACCTCCAGTTCATCTTCATCCAGTTTTACAGTATCTCCTTCCTTCAGATAAACCAACGGGCCTTCATAATTCTCAAAGGGCAACTGCCACATCCTTCCGCTTTCCGGAGCAAGATCCAGCATGAGCTTCTCCTTTTCATGAATATGTAAAAGAAGACCCCAGGTATCGTGGACAAATCTGTTCCCGAAAACATGATCCAGGTGGCAGTGAGTGTTTAGCAGTAAAATGGGTTTTAATCCTTCCCTCTCGATGGCCGTTTTCAACTCATCCCTTTCTTCAGGAAAATAACAGCCCGGGTCAATAATGCAACATTGGTTTTGCCCGTTATACAAAACATAAGTATTCTCTTCAACAGGGTTAAATGTAATTTTCTTAATGTGTATCATGTGCAGCCTCCTGACGCCCCTTCTGAGGGAATTATGAGGCTCAAAAATAGAAAACTCTTGTATGTATGTAACAGGAGAAAAGGTTAGATTTGTTGATAAGTTAAAAAACTCGAATGAGCCTTTCTGAGAAAAACGTTAATGCTGAGTTGCAGATTTCTCTGAAATGCCTTGAAATAAATAATTTTAAGGACGGTTTAATCATAAAGCACGAATAATATTCCTTAGCAAAGGATACGGGGTAAAAACACTTCTCCGCAAATGCTATGGAGTATAAAACAGTAAAGATTCTATGAAGAAATTATTATGCCTGATGGCTTTTCTTTCAGTTTTCACGGCCATGAAAACATCGGCGCAGGTGAACAGCGTAGAGTTCGGAAAAAACCGGGTTCAGTACCAGAATTTCAAATGGAAATATTACCAGACAGAGAATTTTAACTCTTATTTCAGTCAAAACGGGCTTGCACTGGGCAAATATGTTGCCCAGATGGCCGAACAGGAACTTCCCAGCCTGGAAGTATTTGTTGAATATGGTATGCAACGACGTGCCAATATAGTCATCTACAACAGCTTTGATGAAATGCAGCAATCCAATATCGGGCTGGGCATTGACTGGCAAAATACCGGCGGCGTTACCAAACTGGTGAATAACAAAATGATCGTGTACTTTGATGGTAACCACGACAACCTGCGATTACAAATACGCCAGGGCATTGCAAAAATCCTGGTGGAAAATGTTCTTTTCGGAGATGACCTTGGAGAATTTGCTGCCAACCAGGCTTTGCTGGACCTCCCCAAATGGCTTACTGACGGGTACATTGCTTATGCTGCACAAAACTGGAGTCCCAAACTTGACGATGATCTGCGGGCGGTGATGCTTGGCGGGCTATATTCCAATTTTTACCAGTTTGCTTATGAAAAGCCCGACCTGGCCGGTCATGCTTTCTGGTACTACATCGCTAATAAATACGGAAAAAACAAAACCACATATCTTTTATACCTGGCCCGTATTTACCGGAACCTCAACAATGCCTCTTTAAAAGTAGCCAATAAGAAATTCAAAAAAGTATTGGAAGATTTCATGATGGAAATGCCGCAGCAATATTTCAAGGATATCCGCGGCAGGCGTAATGTACCCAAAGGACAGTTGTCGATCACCAGAGAAATCGGGAAAAGGGATTATATCCGTTTCAATGCAAATCCAAATCCGAGAAGTTTCACTTATGCCATGGTGGAATTTAACCAGGGAAGATATTATGTAGTGCTGATGGAGAATTTTGTAAACAGGAAAATTTTATTAAAATACGGCGGACGCTCCCGGCAGGACGAAGAAAATCCAAACTACCCCATCCTGGCCTGGGATGGCAAAGGCACAAGACTGGCAGTGGTTTACAATGAACAGGGAAAAACAAAATTGTTTGTATATGATGTATTGAACCGTGTTAAAACTGTCAAGCAGGAATTGAAAATGTTTGACCAGGTTCAGGATATGAATTTCATGCTGGATGCCAATACTCTGTTATTCAGCGCCGTGAAGAGCGGCCAGTCCGACATTTTTGTTTATAAAATTGACAAGCAATCGGTAGAACAGGTCACTAATGATGTGTATGATGACCTCGATGCATCTTTTGTGGCATTCCCCAATAAGACTGGTATCATTTATTCCAGCAACAGGCCATCTGCAGCAGCAAGCAGCAGTGATGACTCGCTTCCCGGTAAACGTTTTAATATTTTCCTGGTGGACAATTGGAATAAATCTGATTTCAAACAAATCTCCCAGCTCACATTCCTGAAATTCGGGAATGCCCGCTATCCATCACAATACAATACTTCCCATTTCACTTTTGTGAGTGATGAAAACGGTATCAACAACAGGTATGCAGGATTTTTTAAAACCGAAAGAGCAGGGCTTGATACGCTGGTCTTTATCGGTGATGAAGTGCTGCGTAATCCTGACAAAAAAGATGTGGACAGCCTGCTTAAGGAATGGAACAAGACCGATATAGACTCAGTGGGATTTGTCTCCATCACTAATGATTCCGCGTATGTATTTCCGCTCACAAATTACCAGAGTAGTTTATTGGAAACAAGGACTTCAGGTGATAACAGCCAGGTAAGCGAAGTAGTCAAATTAGGCGACATAAAATTGCTATACCGGCTAAAGGTTGATGAAAATACACTTCGCCGCCGCAATGTCGTCGCACCACCTACCGAATACATGAAACGGGTCATTGATGAAAAGAAAAAAGCGACAGGAAAAGTGAGCCTTCAACAACCCGAAGCAAAAAGAGACACCGTTAAAAAACAGAATGACTTTTTTCAGAATGAATTTGAAAATGAGAAACCCGACACTGCTTCCAGGGAAGGAATGATTGTGGGATCCCAGAAATTGACAAAGGAGCCTGTACTGAAAAAAGCCAAAGTATTTGAATACCGCCCACCTAAATTCTTCAACGATTACCTGGTAAGTGGTTTCAATAATAGTGTATTGGTGAACCGCTTTCAGCCTTACCAGGGTGGCAATGGGCCGATATACCTTAGCAACGGTGATCCCTTCAACGGGATCCTTCGAGTGGGCACTTCAGACTTATTTGAAGACTGGAAGTTTGCAGGCGGTGTCCGTATCAGTCCCGATCTCAAAAACAATGAATACGTTTTAAGTACGCAATACCTGAAAAAGAGATTAGATTATGGCCTTACTTATTACCGGAATACCATAAAAAATCCGCCTTTATACAATGATTCACTTGCCTTCAATGCTAAAGAATATACCAACCTGTACCAGTTCACCATCTCCTATCCTTTCAATAAGATCAGGAGTATCCGTTTCAATATTGCGTTCAGGAGAGATAAATATGTAGCGCTTTCTGACGGGTTCACCGGTCTGAAAGCGGAAGACAGGAAATACAATTATGCATTGCTCCACGCAGAGTATGTTTATGATGATGCGATCAGCCCGGCACAAAACATCTGGTTTGGGCTCCGCTGGAAAATTTACATGGACTGGAACTCAAGAGTCAGTAAAGTGTTAGGGCAAACTGCAGAAAATCCTTATACACTTAATGCAGGCTTTGATGCAAGAAATTATTTACCGATTTACCGGAATATCATTTGGGCAGCCCGGGCGGCAGCAGATTTTTCATGGGGCCCTGAAAAATTCATTTATTATCTTGGTGGTGTTGATAACTGGCTTTTCCCCAGGTTTAATAAATCCAATACACCGGATCCCGACAATGAATATGCATACCAGTCGCTGGCAGTGAATCTGCGTGGTTTCAATCAGAACGTTGCAAACGGCAACAATGCGATCGTAATAAACAGTGAGATCAGGGTACCGGTATTCTCCACATTTCTTAACAGGCCGATCAATAATGCATTCTTAAGAAATTTCCAATTGGTACAATTTGCCGACCTCGGCACTGCATGGAACGGTGCGTATGACAAACTGAAAAGACCGGGAGTGATCTATGGAGCGCCACCACTGACAGTAAGCGTGAAAGCCGGCGGTATCGGCCCGTTTGCCGGTGGTTATGGCTTCGGTGCAAGAAGTGTGCTGCTCGGATATTTCCTGCGTTTGGATGCTGCCTGGGAAATGAACGGGTTTTTCAGAGGCAAACCTATCCTGTACTTTGCAATGGGATTGGATTTCTAAAAATAAATCAAATGAAAAATCTTACACCCTTAAGATTTTTACAATTGACCCATGCCTTTCCTGGTAGTAAATAAACTGAGTTAACTCCCGTTTACCGATAGGATTAATTCTGATGAACCTGTTTTATTCTTCGGCAGAATTGGATCTCAGTTTATAAATTTGCAGATTCGCATACCTGATGAAACATACTATATTTTTACTGACCGTTTTCATTTTCTTCACTACCGGTACAGTTTTCAGCCAGCCAAAGATCATATCTGGTATTGTAAGGGATTCGCACAGTGAAGAACCTATTCCCTTTGCTTCAGTACTTTTTAAGAATTCAACAATTGGCGGTTTAACCGATTCAGCAGGAGGTTTCACTTTTTATATCAGCAAATTACCTTCCGATTCGCTCCTGATCACTTGTGTAGGTTACCAGCCCTTTATTTATGTCATAAACAAAACAAAGGATTCTATTCTTGCAGAGATCATGATGGAACGAGGTACCTTCAATGAGGATGTAGTAGTAAGGATCAAAGTCAATAAAGGATTATTGCTCTGGCGAAAAATTGTAAAACATAAACCGGAGAATGACCGTTACCGCTTTAAAAACTTCTCCTACGAGCTATATAATAAACTGGAACTGGATATCAAGAACCTTAATTTCAACCGGCTTTCCAAATTCAAACCATTAAAGCCGGTAGGAGATCTTATCAGAAGCAATGTGGATACCTCTGAAGGAATGGAATATCTTCCCACATTTTTAACTGAAGTACTCTCTGATTATTATTACCAGAAAAAGCCTGAAAAATACCGTGAAATCATCAAGGCTGCCAACACCAATGGTGTGCAAAACGAAAGTGTGATAAAACTGCTTGGCGGCATGAACCAAATCATAAATGTGTATAATAATTTCATCCCTGTATTCGATAAACAATTCATAAGCCCTATCAGTAACAACGGCGACTATTATTACAATTACCGTGTCGTGGATACCCAGTTTTTCAATCATCATAAATTTTATCACATGGTTTTCACTCCGAGACGTAAAGGTGAAAATACATTCGAAGGAGATTGCTGGGTAAACGACACTACTTTTGCCATACAAAAAATGAACCTTCGGCTGGGAAATGATGCGAATATCAACTTCCTGGACCGCCTTAGCCTGATACAGGAGTACTCACTCATTAATAATTCAACCTGGTTTCTTTCAAAAGACAAATTCGTTGCAGACATTTCCCCTCTTGGAAAAGATAAATTGGGTTTTATCGGCAGGAAAACGACAACTTACCGGAACGTGGTCATCAATGACAGCTCTGTCACGAAAGAACTTGCTCAAAATAAAATCAAAGAGGAAGTCATCACACTTCCGGGCGCCGATGAAAAAAGTAAAGAATTCTGGAACTCCTCACGCCATGAAGAACTAAGCAGTTCAGAGAAAGCAATCATTAAAATGATAGACACTCTCAGCAATGCACCGGTATTCAGGCGTTTTACCAAAACAATCAATTTTTTTGGAACCGGTTATCTTGATGTTGGCAACTACCAGCTCGGGCCCTGGTATAATGCATTCACTTACGACGGCTGGGAAGGATACCGGGTACGGTTTGATCTTGGAACCAATCATCATTTTGACAAACATTTCTGGTGGCATGGCTATCTCGCTTATGGGTTCGGCGATCAAAAGCTGAAAGGACAGGCAGAACTATTTTACCTGCCCAAAAAGCATCCACGACTGTACTTATACGGATCATACACAAATGACCTTGACTTCGGGCAAAGTTATTATGGCGAAGTAACCTCCGACAATATTTTTGCTTTAGCCATACGCAAACCTCACATTCCTATCAAGTACATGAAAATAGATGAAAAAAGATTTGAATTTTATAATGAACAGCGCTTTGGCTTATCGACACACCTCTTTGTCATACACAAAGATTACACGCCTTTAAAAAATATTCCGCCAAAAGATTCATTTGCTCTGAATAACGGAAGAAATGCACTGACTTCATTTGAAACTTCATTAAAGGTCCGGTTTGCCTATCTCGAAAAATTTCTTGAAAATGATTTTTTCAGGACAAGTCTTGGCAGTCCCTATCCTATCGGCGAATTATATTTAAGCAAAGGTTTTGCAGGGGTATTAAAAAGCGGTTTTGATTATTTCAAAATCTCCGGAAGCGTATCAGATTATATCAAGATACCACCCTACGGAAGTTTTTCTTTCAATGTCTATGCAGGGAGAACATTTGGTACACTTCCTTACGTATTTCTGGACATCGCTCCGGGTAATGAACTATACTATTATAACTCCTATGCTTTTAACACCATGAACCGGTATGAATTCATACATGACAAATATGCCGGCATAAACCTCGACTACAATATAGGGAACGGCCTGTTTCGATTCATTCCGTTGACCCGCAAATTGAAATTTCGTCAATTCTTCACGGCAAAAACATTATGGGGAAGCCTGAGTGAAGCTAACAAAAACCTGAATTTTAAACAGGGAAGTACATTTCAAACTCTGGACGGCAGAACTTTTCTGGAATTGGGAACGGGAGTAGATAATATTCTCCGTGTGTTCCGGCTCGATTTGATTTGGAGGATCCTGCCAAGGCCATTGCCGGTAATACGCAGCGAACGATTCGGCATCTTCGGAAGTTTCAGAATAAGCTTTTAATCCAGGCAACTCTTTAAAGACCACAGTTCTTCAGTATGATCGTGGCGGCTTTGCGTATCTGCTCCTCAGAAATAATCAAAGGCGGTGATATCCTCAAACATTGGGGAGCAAATAAAAACCAATCAGTCAATATCCCATCCTGGATGCAGGCATCAATTATTTTTTTATTGGTTTCAAAAGAATCAAATTCAATAGCTAACCAAAGTCCGGAAGTGCGTACTGATTTAATCTTTGGATGTACTAACAAAGACAGGAATAAGTTTTCTTTGGATTTAACACTTTCAACCAGTTTTTCATCCAGTAAGACTTTCATGGCTGCTGCGCCGGCTGAACAGCTAACGGGATGGCCCCCAAAAGTTGTGATATGCCCAAGTTCCGGCCGGTTGGTTAACGAAGACATGATTTTTTTGTCAGCTATAAAAGCGCCAAGGGGCATTCCGCCTCCCAATGCTTTGCCCAATAATAAAATGTCGGGAACGATATCAAAGTGTTGAAAACCCCACAGTTTTCCTGTCCTGCCAAAGCCCGCCTGAATTTCATCCAAAATCAATAAAGTGCCTGTACTGGCGCATCGCTCTCTCAATTCTTTCATCCATTCTTTGGAAGGAGAAACCACTCCCGCCTCACCTTGTATCGTTTCTGCGATAACACATGCAGTTTGTTCTGTTATCTCTTTCAATGAATCCAATGAGCCGTAATCAGAATGTATAATATCCGGTAATAAAGGGCGGAAAGCATTCCGCCAATATTCATCTCCAATGATGCTGAGCGAGCCCTGCGTGGATCCGTGATAAGCTTTTTTAAATGCAATGATCCTTGTTCTGTTTGTAAATCTTTTTGCCAGTTTCATGGCTCCTTCAACTGCTTCTGCGCCCGAATTGGTGAAATAAACAGAATTAAGTGTTGCAGGCAGATGATCGGTAAGCAGTTTGGCATATTGCACTTGTGGTGATTCCACAAATTCGCCATAGACCATAATGTGCAGATAAGAGTCAACCTGTTTTTTTATGGCATCAGTAACTGCCGGATGACGGTGGCCGGTGTTGGCCACACTGATGCCTCCCACCAGGTCAATGTATTCTTTTCCATTTACATCATACAAAACAGAACCTTCCGCCTTCACGATCTCCAGCCCAAGAGGGCCGTCGGAGGTCTGGGCCACATGCCTTAAGAATAATTCCCTCAGATTCATCAGGCAAATATCGTTCATCAGGCTCAACCATTCCGATAAACAGGGCCATGGCAGCAGGCAAATTCTTTAATTTGCAGGCAAACACTTTTATGCCGGTCATACTTCCTGTTGAAGATAAAAACCCACAGTTTGGTGAAAATTGTTTCTTAGCTCCCAATTCCACGATAGTCGGTGATGTCATCATGGGTGATGACTGCAGTATCTGGTTCAATGCTGTGGTGCGGGGAGATGTGAATTTTATCCGTATGGGAAATAAAGTGAATGTTCAGGACGGGGCGGTCATTCATTGCACCTATAAACGATGCGGGGCAACCATTGGGAACAATGTTTCCATCGGGCATAATGCGATCGTTCACGGATGTACCCTGCATGATAATGTACTGGTTGGCATGGGAGCCATAGTAATGGACAGAGCAGTGGTCAACAGTAATACCATCATTGCTGCGGGAGCTGTTGTTCTTGAAGGAACTGTTTGTGAATCTGGAAGCATTTATGCGGGAATTCCGGCCAAAAAAGTAAAAGACATATCTCCTGAAATGATCAATGGTGAGATAGACCGCATTGCGAATAATTACGTTCATTATGCTGACTGGTTTCGGAACCAGCCTTCTATAAAAAAATAATTCAGATTAAAGTTTAGGAAATCTACTTCATCCGTAGTTTTACTATGGCAGATACAATTATTTCTGAATATTTTCGTTATTGACGAAAGCAATATTACAAATGAAAAACCTGAGATTATTCGTAGTAATGATAAGCTTGTTGATGTTGGTATCCTCCTGCCGGTTATTCAGCAGCGTTTTCAGGCCAAAGTACGGATGCCCGACCAATGGAAAAAATGTGGGAGCGGAAAGAATTCTGAGTGGCGACCCCGCCGCTACGAAAGCAGCAAAGGATGCGAAAAAATTTAAGAGTTGAAGAATACAGATGCAGCTTTTCTTTAATGATCCAAGTCTTATTAAGAACTATCAAAAAAAATTTGTACCATGAGCCTCACCCTACGTACCTCAATGGGATGCACAGAAGCCATCATAGAAGATGATGGCAGCCTGAAACGTTTCTACCAGGTTGCAGACATTCTCAGTGAAGATCTGCGTGTTAATTTTAACAACAAAGAAGACGACTTCGACACCATTGACTGGGAATTCAAATTCAAAGGTCACAACCTGACCCTGCATTACAATATTTACAATGGCATTTCGATCTTTCCCACTAAAACACGTGATGCATTGAACAAAGACAATAAAGCTGTTGTGGAACTGGCCAATGTGCTTGAAATGAAATTATTTAATGAAAACAGGAATATTGCCTGATATTTACTTTCATTCTTTCTTCAATACCTGTTTTCGTCAATTGAATCAAGAATATTGAGGTAACTGTCAAACCTGCCAGGATCAATACTCCCTTCTTCCACTGCATTCTTAACAGCACATCCCGGTTCGTTTACATGGAGACAGTTATTAAACTGGCATTCGTTCAGCCGTTCCCGCATTTCTGGGAAATAATGAGACAACTCCTGCCGGGACACATCTACTAACCCAAATTCTCTCATTCCGGGTGTATCAATCACTTTACCGCCAAAAGGCAGGTCAAACATTTCTGCAAAAGTGGTGGTATGCAGACCTTTCCCGCTCCAGCCACTTACATCCTGGGTCTTCAAATTCAAATCCGGCAACAGGGCATTAAGCAACGATGATTTGCCCACGCCGCTGTGGCCGCTGATCAAAGTGATCCTGTTTTTCAACACGTTTTTAATTTCCGACAATCCCGTACCATTTATTACACTGGCCATTACCACCCGGTACCCGATCTTTTCATACATGGACTTCCACTCATCAAATCTTTCCTGTTCCTTACTGCGATAGAGGTCCGCTTTATTAAATACCAGTATGGAAAGAACATGATACATTTCTGATGCCACGAGAAAACGGTCAATAAATCCCCGGGAAGTCTTCGGCTCTCTTAATGTTGCCACCAGCATGGACTGATCAATATTGGCTGCTATGATATGATGCTGATGTTTTAACCGGGGCGACTGCCGGTTAATATAATTTCTTCGCTCCCTGATCGCCGTAATGATCGCAGTTTCTTCTGCTTCATTTTCAGGATCAATATCTACTTCATCGCCTACTGCAACAGGATTGGTGCTGGTAATCTCATCTATTTTAAAAATTCCCTTCATGCGTGCATTATGAAAATTCCCGGACTCATCCTTTACGGTGTACCAGCTTCCTGTTGATTTATAAACCACGGCTTTCATCCGGTGCAAGATAACAGAATAAATTTTCAGGGAAATTTTTTGAAAACCGTAAAACGCAGGATCATCTCCAAAAATAAAAAAATCAATGAACCGAGCAATAATACAGGGAATAAATCACTGTATTTTTTTGAAATGGTGATCTCCACTTTTGACTTCTCCATTTTATCAATCTGCTGGTAAATATTTTTTAAACCTTCATGATCCAATGCCCTGAAATATTTACCTCCTGTTTCACTGGCAATTTTTCGCAGCAGATCTTCATCCAGCTGACTTGCAGCCGGGTTCTGATTTTTTTTGGGTACGTCTGTTGATTCAATAATGGTTGATGGTGCGGCGCTCATGCCAATGGTATATACTTTTACATGCTGTGATTTGGCAATATCAAGTGCCGTCAGTGGATCAATGATTCTAGTTGCCGGTGCTGATTCCCTGCCATCAGTGAGCAGGATAATAACTTTACTTGGAGATTCACTCTTTTTCAACCGATCCACTGCTGTTGCCAACCCTTCTCCGATCACCGTTCCATCGGCAAGATATTTTTGCGTTTCCAGAGATTGTATCTGATCTATCAAAGCAGTCCTGTCCGTTGTGATGGGGCATTGTGTATAACTCTCCCCCGAAAATATCACCAGTCCTATCCTGTCCAAAGGCCTGTTCTGAATAAATTGTATAGCCACTTCTTTGGCTGCTTCCAGCCGGGATGGTAAAATATCTTTGGATCCCATGCTTCCGCTTACATCCATGCAAAGAATAATATCAATACCATTGCCGCTGATCTTCTGCACTTCATTTCTCCTTTGCGGCCGGGCTAATGCAATGATCACAAAACACAACGCCAGCACCCTGAGAACGGGCGGCAAATGCCTCAGTTTGTTTTTCCAGGAAATAAATGAAAAAGCATAAACCGATGACACCGGAATGAAGGCCTGCCTGCTGTCGCTTTTTTTAATGTACCAGAAAATCAAAACGGGAATCAGTGCAAACAATGCAAAAGCAAGTGGGTAAGCAAATTCAATATTTTTAAACCATTCCATCATTTTGCAATTAATCTTTCAATTTCTTCAATAGATCTTTTTATGGTTTCAAAGGTCATCTTATTATCCTGCTCTGATGGAATGAACTTTGCAAATTTTACCGAATCGCTCAATTGTAATGACTGGGACAAATGACCGAACAATTCTTTTTCAAGATTCAGCTGCCGGAGCTGGACAACCAGGTCATCTGTTGTTTCCTGCAAGGAGAGTATGCCTTTTTTCCTGAAAACATATAAGCGGAATATATCAATCAGTAAAGAATAAAATTGTTTGGGAGAACCGGTATTCCTTTCTGCCTGTTGCAGTTGTTGCATCGCTTCTTTGTATGCATCAATCTTGGGTATTTCAGCAATTACATTCTGTGATTTTCTTTGCCATAAAAGCCAGGCCATTGCTACGACAACAAGAACTGAAATGACAGCCGGTAAGAGCCACCAGTTCCGGTCTTTTACAGGAGGCAATTCAACAATATCTTTAATATCATGATAATCTTTTGAAGGATCAAAATCAGAAAACATAACTGTAACGGGTACAGAATCTGTTTTAATCTTTTTATTAAGAATAAAAGGCGGGATAACCCTGCGACCTGAATCAAAGCTGGTTAGTAAAAATTGCCGCTTCAGCGTGATCTTTCCTGCCGTTTTTGACGTGTCAGTTTTTGTGCTGTCTATGATTACAAAATGAGGGATACTGTCCACTTTGAAAAAAATGATGGCATTACCCTGGGGATACGTTGCCTCAAGAAAAAGATTGAGCCGGTCACCGATGAGTATTTTGTTTTTATCAACAGTAGCCCTGGCCGATATTTTATTCTGGCCGTATATCAATCCTGCCGGGAAAAAAAGCAGGGAGAAAAAAATTATTTTATTAAATTTCAATCTGGTCATTCTGATAAAATCAACGGTTCCTGCTTAAAAAGAATCGTTGCAATACCTTTACATAATCTTCACCGCTCCTGATATGGAGCAGATCGCAGCCAGCTTTTTTAAAAATATCCGCACTGTAGGCTGTAACCCTGAAAAACTCCTGCTGGTATTGTTCTCTCACCGACATGCTGCTGCTGTCCACCCAGCGTGTTTGCCCGTTTTCCGCATCCTTTACCAGCATAATACCTGCATCAGGCAACTGCACATCCATTTTATCATATATTTTAATACCGATCAGGTCATGCTTCCTGGCTGCCACACGCAATGTATCACTGTAATTTGCATCTAAAAAATCACTCAATACAAAAACGATATTAGCTTGTCTTGATGTGCTGTTGAAAAACTGCAATGCTTTGTGCAGTTGCGTTCCTTTATTTTTCGGTTGTTTTGCCAGCAATTCCCGAACAATATACAATGCATGCTGCCTACCTTTCTTTGGAGGGATAAATCCCTCTATCTGGTCGCTGAAAAAGATTACACCGACTTTATCAGCATTGTTCACGGCAGAAAAAGACAACACCGCAGCCACTTCAGTGATTATATCTTTCTTCCTTGCCGATACTGTTCCAAACAATGAACTGGCGCTGACATCTATCAGGAGCATCACGGTTAATTCTCTTTCCTCTTCAAAAACTTTGCTGAAAGGATACCCGAACCTTGCAGAAACATTCCAGTCAATAAAGCGGACATCATCACCAGCATAATATTCCCGAACCTCCTTAAAAGACATTCCTTTTCCTTTAAATGCGCTGTGATATTCCCCGGTAAAAAGGTCATGGGTAAGCTTTTTACTTTTGATCTCCAGCTCCCTTACTTTCTTTACTATTTCTGCAGTGGTCAGCATCAGGGCACATTAACGGTTTTTAATATTTCGTCAATCACATTTTCCACATTCATGTTTTCTGCTTCTGCTTCATACGTCAACCCAATCCGGTGGCGCAAAACATCTTTACAAATGCTTTTTATATCCTCAGGAATCACAAATCCTCTTTTATTGAGAAATGCCTGCACTTTTCCTGCCAAAGCCAGGTTGATGCTTCCTCTCGGTGAAGCCCCATACGAAATCATCGGTTTTAATTTTCCCAGGTTGTACTGTTCCGGTTTCCGGGTAGCAAAGACAATGTCGAGAATATACTGTTCAATTTTTTCATCCATGTAGACCTGCCTGACAAGCTCTCTTGCAGTAAGCACTTCCTGGATGGATACGACCTGTTTGATAGTAGGTAAAGAAAGTCCCTGCACATTTTGACGGATGATCAGTTGCTCTTCGCTCATAGACGGATAATCCACCACCACTTTCATGATAAAACGATCCACCTGCGCTTCGGGTAATGGATAAGTTCCTTCCTGCTCCAATGGATTTTGCGTTGCCAACACCAAAAAGGGCTCATCCAGTTTATAAGTAGTGTCGCCAATAGTCACCTGTCTTTCCTGCATTGCCTCCAATAATGCCGATTGTACTTTGGCCGGGGAACGGTTGATCTCATCTGCCAGTATGAAATTAGAAAAGATGGGGCCTTTGCGGATCACAAATTCATTGCGTTGCTGATTATAGATCATAGTTCCGATCACATCTGCAGGAAGCAGGTCAGGAGTAAATTGAATTCGGTTGAACCGGGCATGTATGGCCTGAGCCAATGATTTTATTGTCAAAGTTTTGGCAAGGCCGGGCACTCCTTCCAGCAAAATATGCCCGTTACTTAACAGTCCGGTTAAAAGCCGGTCCAGCATGTGTTGCTGACCTACAATGACCTGGCCTATCTCTTCCCTCAGCCGTTCTATAAACTTTCCGGCAAAAGCGATCCGCTCGTTCAGTTGCCTGATATCTTCAGCAGTTTTTAGCATATTATGAATTTAAATTATGGTGTTGCAAAATACGAACTTGATTTAAGCAAATAATTTGCCGGGAAAAGAAAGGAGGTAAATCCACGAAAAAAATATCGTATTACTACCGTTTTATGGACTCTTTTGATGATATAATTTTAATCTCAAATCCAATCAGTATGAAAAACACAACCATCCTAAAAATAGCATTAAGTTTTATTCTGTTTGCAGCGGTTTCACAATCCTGTAAAAAAGAATCAAAACAAAAAACAAAAACCGACCTGATAACCCAGGCTATTTGGAAATTCAGTACAGCTACTGCCAATGGGGTGGATGTATCCCTGCTTTTACAATCCTGTCAAAAAGATAATACACTAAGCTTCCAGGCAAACGGTAACGGTACTATAGATGAAGGCGCTACTAAATGCAATCCCGGCGACCCTCAATCTGCTCCTTTTACCTGGTCTTTTCAAAATAATGAAACATCCATTCATGCTTCTACCGTTTGGTTTACCGGAGGCAGCGGAGACTTCACACTGGTAAGTTTATCCGAAACCCAGCTGGTGGTTTCCCAAAACATAACCATCGGAGGCAACTCACAAAATGTTGTGGTAACATTTACCCATTAAAATCAGGAAAGATATTTCCCCACTATCGGCATTCTTCTTCCCACACCGAATGCCTTAGTGCTGACCCTGATGATCGGGCAAAACTGATTTCGCTTGTACTCGTTTGAGTTTACAAGCTTCAAAACTTTTGCCACCAGGGCCGCATCGAATCCAAGAGCAACGATCTCCTTAGGGCCATTTCGTTGCTCTATATATTCATACAGTATCCTGTCCAGTATTTCATAAGCCGGTAAAGAATCGCTATCCTTCTGTCCCGGCCTCAGCTCTGCTGAAGGCGCTTTGGTAAGAATATTGCCCGGTATTATCTCCTTTTGCTTATTGATGTGCCGGGATAAAGCATATACCTGCACTTTATACAGGTCTCCCAGCACGCTCAATCCTCCCGCCATATCACCATACAAAGTGCCATAGCCGGTTGCCAGTTCGCTTTTATTGGAAGTATTCAATAATATGTATCCGAATTTATTGGCAATGGCCATCAGCAGGTTTCCCCTGCTGCGGCTCTGTATGTTTTCTTCTGCCACGCCAAAAGGAAGATCATTAAATACAGGCTTTAGTTCTTTCAGAAAAGATTCATAGATGTTTTCTATAGGGATGATGTCATACCGATTACCCAGGTTCCTGCTCAATTGCTCTGCATCGGCAACGGAATGAGCGCTTGAAAACTGCGAAGGCATCAGTATGGCCCTTACATTTTCTTTTCCCAATGCTTCAACGGCCAGTGCCTGCACCAAAGCGCTGTCTATGCCACCTGAAGCGCCAAGGATAGCCTTAGTAAAGCCCATTTTCCGGAAATAATCCTTTATGCCTAAGATCAGCGCCCGGTGAATTTCATCAATGCTTTTCTCATCGGTCAGGTAATCCAAAGTGTTTACGTTTTCGCCTACTTCCTTTGCGGAGTAATAATATTTTTCGCCACCTGCCAAAGATGTGGCTTTTGAAGCAGTTGAAACCTGTAACAATTTTTCCAAATCAAATACCTGGTAATCTTCTTCGAAATAGTTCATCTCTTTTATCTTCTCCCCGTTGATATCATAAATCAGGCTGCCGCCATCAAAAACGATCTCGGTCTGCGAGCCCACGGCATTGCAATACAGCATGGGTAATTTATACTTAAGGGTATGAGCTTTTACTATGCTGTTGCGAACGATATCCTGCGCATAATTATAAGGCGAGGCGGAAAGATTGATCATCACATCCGGCTTCATTGGCATTAACTGCTCCATTGGAGTGATTCGATACATCGGGTTGTCACCCAAATTCCAGATGTCTTCACAAATGGTGACCGCCAGTTTCTTTCCTTTGAAATTAATAACCTTCCATTCAAACGCAGGCTCAAAATACCTGTATTCATCAAAGACATCGTAGTTGGGAAGCAATGTTTTCCGTATCTCTGCCCTGATCTCTTTTTTATAAAGCAGGAAAGCTGAATTAAAAAGATCTTTGCCTTTTTCAATGTGATTCCTTGACGGACTGCCTACCAGCACGCCAATTGTATCAGCATATTGCCTGATCGTTTCGAGTGATTCGTAGCACTTGTTGATAAAATCTTCAAATTCCAGGAAATCACGTGCCGGGTAACCCGGAATACTTTGTTCGGGGAAAACGACCAGGTCAGCTCCCTGTTGTTTTGCCCATTGGATAGCTTCAATGATCTTTTGGGTATTACTTTCAAAATTGCCGATATGATAATTCTGCTGAGCTAAAGCGATTTTCATTCCGCAAATCTACAAACAGCCATATTAAGCCAAATAAAAATCTCTTTCCAGTAGCCGCCGGCATTCCTCTAACTTCGCATACAACATTTTTACCACTCACGTTTTAAAAATCACAATGAAAAAAGCTATTCTCCTTCTTTTACCGGCCTTATTGATTATTTCCTGCAATAACAAAGAAAATATTCCTGACGTTTCAGGAATCAAAGTGAACCTCCGGTTTCAGCGTTTCGACAAAGAATTTTTCGCAATAGACAGCAACAATGTTTTACCAGGCATGGATCAACTGAACATTAAATACCCGGTACTCAACAAAATATTTTTACAAAATATTCTTGGATTGGACAGCGCCTCCATGCTGCCCGGAGTGAAACGGTATCTCAGCTTCAACCGCCCGATCTATGATTCGGCTGCCGCAGTTTTTAAAAACACAGATGCACTAGAAAAAGATTTCAATAAAGCATTTCAGTTTGTAAAATATTATTTTCCTGATTACAAGGTTCCCGGAATAGTGACCATCGTTGGGCCACTGGATGCATTGGCAAAACTGGGAAATGAATTGACTCCAGATTTCCTGGGGCCTGATTTTTTAGGAATCAGCTTACAATTTTACCTGGGAAAAAAATTTTCACTCTATAATGATCCCTTCTTTATTGACAACATTGCACCACGGTTCAGAAGCCGAAGGTTCAGCAAAGAATACATTGTGCCCGATGCGATGAAGCTGATCGTAGATGACCTTTTCCAGGATAAAAGCGCCGGCAAATCCCTCATTGATCAAATGATCGAAAAAGGAAAACAATGGTGGCTGCTGGATAAATTTTTACCTGAGACACCCGACTCATTAAAAACGGGCTATACACAACAGCAACTGGACTGGTGCAATCAAAATGAAGGTATGATCTGGAGTACAATTGTCGGGAGTGGTGACCTCAATTCAATTAATCCGGTTACGATCCAGGCCTATATAGGAGAAGGTCCGTTTACACAAGGATTCTCTCAGGAATATTCACCAGGCAATTTAGGTCAGTGGATCGGCAGGCAGATCATCAGGAAGTTCGTTGAAAAAAATCCGGGCATGAAGATCGCAGATGTAATGAGCGCAGATCCGTTAAAAATTATTGAGACAGCAAAGTATAAACCGAAATAATCAGCCTCTTTGCAAATACTGTTATCCGATGGTTTTCTGCTCCACTTCTTGTTTGAAAATCTGAGGGGCTTACAACCTGCTATAGTTAAATACCAGTTCCGGAAGAATTTGATTGTAGCCTGTCATTGAAGGCGCTCAATTTCCTTTATATGGAAAGATCATTTCAAAAGGGGGAATATTCACTTCAAACATTTGCTTGTTGTACAGGTTTTCCATTTTGTATGTTCCTGACATCCTTCCCATTTCCGTACGCAGGTTACAGCCGCTGACATATTGATATTGCTCTCCGGGATTCAGGGAAGGCTGCACTCCCACCACTCCTTCACCTTCCACTTCGCGGTAGCTGCCGTTGCTGTCAAAAATATTCCAATGCCTGCGATGCAATTTTACCGGAAATGAATTATGATTCTCAATAGTAATTCGATAGGCAAACATGAATTCTGATTGCAGTGGGTTGCTGTAATCGGGCTGATAGAAAGTTTCTACACTCACCTTCACTCCCTCGGAGATCATGCTGGTCATAAAAACGCTTTGTGTAAAAATAAAGAAAAACAATGAAGGGCCATCAACCCCTAATTTTGCATTGAAATTTGAAATTTTATGAAAATAGCTGTTGCCAAAGGTGATGGAATAGGCCCCGAGATCATGGATGCCGTATTAAAAATTTTTAATGCCAATAAGGTACCGCTTGAATATGAAATGGTTGAAATGGGAAAATGGGTGTTTGACAAAGGATTCAGCAATGGAATGACGCCTCATGCCAAACTGACGATCGAAAATCTGGGTATCTTATTCAAAGGCCCGATGGAAACACCTAAAGGAAAAGGGATGAAAAGCATCAATGTAACTGCACGTAAAACATGGAACACTTACGCCAATAAAAGAGTCTTTCAAACATTGCATGGAGTGGACACGGTCTTTTCAAAAGCCGGAATCCCTGTTGATATCACTGTGGTGAGAGAAAATATCGAAGACACATATGGTGGTATTGAACACATGCTGACGCATGACGTTGCGCTGAGCCGCCGCTTCATCACCCGGCCCGGAAGCCTGCAGGTGATAAAATATGCTTTTGAAATGGCGAAAAAGAAAAACGCAAAAAGAGTTACCTGTGCTCATAAAGCAAACATCATGAAGATCTCGGATGGCCTTTTCCTGGAATGTTTTTATGAAGTTGCAAAAAAATATCCGGAACTGAAATCAGACGATGTTATCATTGATGATCTGTGCATGAAACTTGTCACCCGACCCGATAATTTTGATGTGATCGTCCTGACCAACCTGCAGGGAGATATTGTTTCCGACCTTTGTGCCGGATTAGTAGGCGGATTGGGCTTTGCCCCTTCTGCCAACATCGGCGACCACATCTGCATATTTGAGGCAGTACACGGAACAGCGCCGGACATTGCAGGAAAAAATATTGCCAATCCAACTGCATTATTGCTCAGCGGTATCGCCATGCTTCGCCACCTTGGGTTTATGAAGAATGCAGCAGAAATTGAAAACGCTTTGCTTTACACCCTGGAACAAGGGATCCATACCGGCGACTTCGGTGAAAAAACCAGGCCGCCACTGAACACGACCGAATTTGCCGGAGCCATCATCAGCAACTTTGGCAAAACTCCTGCCCAGGGTGCCAAGCCATTGCTGGAGAATATGCCGGCCACCACCACTCATTTCAAACTGGAAAAAAATCCGTTGATGGTCACCGAAGAAATGGAGCAGGAAAAGATCGTTGGTGCTGATTTTTTCATAGAAAGCACAGAACAGCCGGATATCATTGCCCGGAAATGTGAACGGCATGCAGGAGAAAAATTCAAACTCATCAACCTCAGCAACCGTGGTACTCAGGTATGGCCTACCGGATCTGTTTACACCAATCTCGTGAATCAATTCAATGCCCGTTTTGAAAGTGTAGATACGGCTCCGGTGCGCCAACAGGATATCATCGCACTTTATCTTGGGCTCAGTGGTGACTTTAAAATTTGCTCTTCGGAACTTTTAAACATGTGGGGAGATAAAAGAGCGTATAGTTTAGCGCAGGGGCAATGATGGAAATTTGATAGTGAAAGGTTTGTGTGGAAAAAATAATTTTAAAAAATGGTAATGTACTCAAAAATAGTTGGTGGTTTTTTGAATAAAAACCCCTAAACTGCATTTGTTGGTCTGAAGAGGAAGTGGGCTCTGCTGGAGAGCAACCCACCAGAAATAAGACCAATGCTTATACG
>WBZR01001501.1_pt1 | contig 28668 bp, 20 predicted proteins | sample 5204231 | NCBI WGS metagenome assembly WBZR01 (sample SAMN12412403, study PRJNA552823) | activated sludge metagenome | isolation source: activated sludge from anammox sidestream of wastewater treatment plant... | place: USA: Virginia | collected 2017-08
ACTCGCTCGGCGTCGGAGGATCGCGCGTTGCCGATCAGCGCGGCTGCCAGTAGTGCAGGAACCAGTCGACGGCGTCGCGCAGCGCCTCGTCGGCGGGCCGGGGGTGGTAGTTCAGGTCACGTATCGCCTTCTCGCTGGAGAAGAACATCAGCTTCCTCGCCATCCTGATTCCGTCGACGGTGGCCCTCGGTTCCCACAGCCCGTAGGTGACCCGCCCCATGAACTCCGAGAGTCGCGCGATGGGCATCACCGTCGAATGCGACAGCCTCAGGCGAGGCGGCCTGCGGCCCGAGATGATGGCGATGCGTTCGAGTATCTCCTTCAGCCAGAGATTCTCCCCTCCGAGGATGTAGCGCTCGCCGATCGCGCCGCGGCGGAAGGCGGCGACGTGGCCCGCGGCGACGTCCTCGACGTGCACGAGGTTCAGCCCCGTGTCGACGTAGGCAGGCATGCGTCCGCGCGCCGCGTCGAGGATCAGCCGCCCGGTGGGCGTGGGCTTGATGTCGTGGGGGCCGATCGGGGTCGACGGATTCACGATCACGATCGGCAGCCGGTCCTTGCGCACCAGCCGGCGCACCTCGTCCTCGGCCATGTACTTGGAGCGCTTGTAGTCGCCGATCATGTCCTGGATGCTGACGCGCGTATCCTCGTCGGAGGGCACGCCGTCCGGGTTGAGCCCGAGTGTCGCGACACTGCTGGTGTAGACGATGCGCTCTACGCCCGCCTCGGCGGCAGCCAGCATGATATTGCGCGTGCCCTCGACGTTGCTGCGATAGAGCTCCTGCACGTCGCGCGCCCACAGCCGGTAGTCCGCGGCGACATGGAACAGCGCGAGACAGCCCTTCATCGCCCGCTCCAGCGACGCGCGATCGCGCAGATCGCCCTCGACGACCTCGAGGTCCATGCCTTCCAGGTTGCGGCGATCGCTGTTCGGCCGCGCGAGCACCCGCACGGGGATCTGTTCGGAGAGCAGGTGGCGGACGACGGCGGAGCCGACGAAACCGGTCGCGCCCGTGACGAACGTGGTCATGCCGAGGCGTCTCTGCGGCTGCGAAGAAAGAGCGCCAGGACGACAAGCGCCGCCGCCGGCGCGCCCACGGCCGTCAGCTTCATGAATCCCATTGCGTATCCTCCATGAGTGACCAGTGGCAGCAGATAGAGTATGTCCTCGGGTTCGAACCCCGCGAAGTTCGGCTGGCGCGTGGCGACCTTGCCAAGGCGCGCTTCCATGTCGTTGCGCATCTGGAAGATGCCCGCCACGCTCACACCCGCAACGGCGCCCAGGGCCGTGGCCGAATGGCTGCCGGTGATGCCGGCCAGGCCCATGCCCAGACCGAGGAACATGCCGATGGTGATGACCGCGTCGGAGGCGAGATCATAGATGTGGCCCAGGCGCGATCCCTTGCCCGTCATGCGCGCCAGCTCCCCGTCGGTGTGGTCGAGGAAGGTCGACAGGGCGACCAGCCAGGCCCCGGCATTCAGGGCGCCGCGGGCCAGCAGGTACACGCCGGCAAGCCCGGTAATGAGCCGCACGGTCGTCAGGTGGTTGGGCGTGACCGCCGTGGCGCGAAGCGGCGCCACCAGTCGCGCCGCGAGCATCGCATCCCAGGGCTTGTCCATGGCCATGTCCGTGGTCGTCCTCAGGCGCTCGAGGATCGGTACAGGAGGCTCATCAGGCTGGGCAGCACGAGCATCGTGCAGGCCAGCGTGATGAAAATCCCGATGGTGAGTATGACACCCATGCTGGCCGTGCCGGCGTGCGGGGAGATGGCCAGATTGCCGAAGCCGCTGGCGTTGGTCATCGCGCTCAGACCGATGGCGGTGGCGGTGCTGGTGTTCAGCATCAGGCCGTCCTCCGGTGGGGCGGTGCGGAAACGGTGAACCATGTGTATGCCGTTGTCGACGCCCATGCCGAGCAGCAGCGGCAGCGCGATGATGTTGGCGAAATTGAAGGGCATGCCGATCAGCACCGTGGCCGCGCCGGTGTACAGCGCGGCCAACAGCAGCGGCGCCAGCACCAGTATCACGTCGACGCGGCGCTTCATGGACACCCACAGCAGCACGGTGATGGCGACCAGCGCATAGGTGAACGCCTGGGTGAACGCCTTGATCACCGCGTCGCTCGCCTCGAGATATACGATCGGGGAGCCTGTCGCGTGCGGCAGTTCCCGGCGGACCTCGTTGACGAAGCTTCGCATCGCGCGCACGTCCTCCAGGTTCTCCTTCGGCACCACCTCCACCCGATATTGCCCGTCGCCACTCACCCAGCGTGCCCGCAGCGCCTCGGGCAGCGAGGCGATAGTCACCGGTCCGGGACTCAGCGAGGCGGACAACGCGGCCAGGCGCCCGGGCAGCGAGCCGAGCAGCGCCAGCCGCGCCGCGTCGATGCGCCGCGCGCGCTCTGCGGTATCGGACCGTTCGAGATCCCCGATGAACGCATCGAGCTGCGCGCCGAGCTCCTCGTGGCCCCTGGAGCTTGCCGCGCCCAGCGCCGCCCTCAGCGCACGCAGCGCCTGCAGGGTCGCCTCGGCCGTCGGCGCGGGTCGCGCGCTGGCGGCGGGGTCGTCGAGGTCGGGACCGAGGGTCAGCGCGAGATCGCTCACCATCGCAAGCTTCGCGTCCTGGTCCTCCGGCACGTAGTCCTCGACGGTGCGCACCGATTCGACGCTGCCGAGATCCAGCAGGCGCGCCTTGATGGCCCTGGCCTCGTTCGCGTCCCTGGCCAGCGCGACGATGGTCCAGGGCGACTGGCCGTTGCCGGCCAGCAGCGACTTGTAGGCGACGACCGATTCGGCCTTCGGGTCCTGCAGGTCGAGGGGGTTGTAGTCGAAGCGCGCATGGCGCACCAGCAGCACCGCCAGTACCGCGAGCACGGCGGCGAGGACCACGACGACGCGGTTGTGGTGCAGCGGTGCCGCCAGCAGCTTTTGCAGCACGGCCGGCGCGCGCAGCCCCGGGATCCGCCGCTGGCTGGGACGGCGCAGCGACAGCAGGGCCGGCAGGATGACCACGGTCACGAACAGGCTTATGAACATGCCGGCGCCCGAGATGATGCCGAGCTCCGCCACGCCGCGGTAGGAGGTGGGTATGAACGCGAAGAAGCCGATGGATGTCGTCAGCGTGCACAGCCCGAGTGAGCCGCCGACGTGGCGCGCGGCGCGCGCCAGCGCGTCGCGATGATCGGGGTCCCCGGCGGACATCTCCTTGTACCGCAGGCACAGGTAGATCGCGTAGTCGGCGCCCAGACCGATATACATCACCGCGAACGCCACGGAGATGAGATTGAGCTCGCCGATGGCGACCGTGGCGAAGAAGGCCGTGAACAGCAGGCCGAGGATGAGCGCCGTCAGCGTGGCGAAGACGAGCCATCCGGAGCGCAGACCGAAGACCATAACCAGTGCGACCATCAGCAGCGAGCCGATGCTCGCGAGCTGGGCGCTTAGGCTGACGCTCTTGAGCTCGTCATAGGCGAGCGCGGCGCCGCCGGTCAGCCGCACGCGCACCCCCTGCCCGGCGGTAAGCCCCAGCGATGCCGCGGTATCGCGGATCGCGCGCATCGCCGGTCCGCCCGGCAGCATCGATCCGAAATCGAGCTTCGGCCGGGTGACGAGGATCGCGCGTTTGTCGTCCTCCGCCGCGTCCTTGCCGTTGATGAGTTCCTCCCACGACATCCGCGCATGCCGCCCTTCCGTGAGCGCCCGCAGCGTGGAGGCGATGCGCCGAAGGGCGAAATCGAGATCGATGTCGGGGGCGTCGGGTTCGGTCAGCGCCTCCGTGAGCAGCCCGGCCAGGCCGCGCACGGTCGGATCCGCCTTGAGCCGGGCGAGAAACGGCTGCACGCGCGCCAGATTGTCGGAGAGGTCCTGGAGTTCCGCCTCATCGAGGTAGAGCAGGCCGTTGCGGCGGAAAAACTCGCTGCCCTGAGGGTAGTAGACCTCGATGAACAGGTCTTTGCGTTCGGCCAGCGCCTGCGCGAGCCGGATTGCGCCGTCGCGCGCCTCGTCGACGGTGGCGCCATCGATGACCACGACGATGGTGTCGGAGTATTGCGGGAACTCCTTCTGGTAGTGGATCTGGGTCTGGCGCCAGGGCAGGTCGGGCGACAGCATGTCGGCGGTGTCGGTGTTTATGCGGATGTTCCTGACCGTGTAGGCCGCGCATCCGATCGCGGCGGCCACGGCCAGCACCAGCACCGGGATCGCGTGGCGCTGCACCCAGCGGAACCAGGCGTCGATCAGGCGATCGACGCGCTCCGGGAATGGCGTGGTCTCAGACATGCGATTCGGAGGGATTCGACGCGCCGCTCGGGCGCCTGCCGGGCTCGGCCCCGGCATTCCTAGACACGGAAAACGTAATTCTTGCCGGCCTCGCGCTCGCAGTCCTGCGGATAGCTGACGCGCTTGTCGGCGTAGTACCGTGCGCGCTGGTCGCCGTCGGACTGCCTGCCGTAGGTGACGTACAGGATGCGCCGCCGCTGGCTGGTCAGGTTGGGACCGGAGCCATGCGGCGCGTAGGAGTCGAAGAACACGACGTCGCCGGGCTCGGTCGGATAGGGCTCGAACTTCATGCCGGCCATTGCCGCCTCCGTCAGCGGCTCCCACATGCTGCCGACGACGCCGCGGTCGTGAAAGCCCTTCACCAGTTCCAGGCAGCCGTTCTCGACCGTCGCCTCGTCGATGCAAAGCAGGACGGAGATGTGCAGCGACCCATAGCGGTCCCAGCCCGCCTGCACGTCCTGGTGCGGCTTGAAGCCGTCGCCGCCAGGCAGCTTGAAGTTGACCTTGTCCTTGAACAGCACGGCCGGCTCGCCGAACAGCTGCCCGACGCTGCCGCGCATCTTTTCGTCGTCGAACAGCTGACGAAAGCCCGCGTGGTAGGGATGGAAATTCTCCATCCGGTTGAGAATGCGGCTGCCGTCGAGCCGGCTGTTTTCGAAATACATCATGTGGCGGCCCGGGGTCTCGGGCCAGGCCTCGATCTCGCTGGTCCAGCGGGCGATGTCCGCCATCTCCCCGGCGCTGTACATGCCGCGTGCGACCAGGAAGCCGTCGTCGTGAAATGTCCGTATCTGTTCCGGTGTCAGTGGGCCGTGGGGCATGGTTCGGGCACTCGTATTGGGGGCGAAAAGAGGGCGTTTTATAGCCGAGTGAGTGCGTGGTTACAAGGCGATCAGGACGGCTCACCCAGCTCCCGCTGCGCCGTGGCGGCCACCGTGCGCAGGGTCATGAGCGCACGGGCGAATGCGCGCCGCAGCGTCAGGAGCCCGGCCAGCGCGGAAGGTTCGGACACGAGCTCCCGGGCCAGTCGCCCGAGCCGGGGTCGGCCGTAGGGATCCGTGACAGCGGGCAAAAAGGCCGGCAGGTCGTGCGTGGCCGGGTCGGCAATTGCCCGCACGACCAGGAAGGGTACGCCGGCCTCCAGCGCCGTGGCGCCCACCGCGGCGCTTTCCATGTCGATGGCGGAGGCGCCGGAGCGGTCCCGCGCGTCCTGCCTGGCGCGCCGTTCGAGGAGCACGGTCCGTCCGCACAGCAGCGGGCCGGCGTCGACCGGCTCACGGCCGCCCACCGCCGAGGCGATGCGCCCGCGCCAGCCAGGGTCGGTCGTGTAGGTGTCGGATTCTCCGATCACCTGAGCGGGCAGCACGAGGGTTCCCGGCCTCAGGACGGGATCGATCGCCCCGGCGCACCCCCAGCTCACGAGCGAACGCGCCCCGGCGCGCAGCAGCGCCTCCGCGCCGGCGCCAGCGCGTTCCAGTCCCATGCCGCAGACGATGAGGCGGTGTGGCCCGCAGGGAAGGACGGTATCGATGGGCGGGCCCCGGCGCGGCTGCCGGCCGAGCAGCGTCCGTGCCTCGGCCGGCAGCGCGGTGAGGATCCCCGCCGGCGTCAATGCTCGCGGGCGGCCGGGCGTTCGGGCGCGGCCCGATTCAGGTTGCGGAACCGGCCCAGGGCCCAGAGCGGGAAGTACCGCGAGTAGCCGTGATACTTCAGGTAGAACACGCGCGGGAAGCCCGGCGCCGTGTAGTGCTCATCGCTCCACAGGCCGTCGGCCTGCTGGGTCTTGATGAGGAACTGCACGCCCCGGCGTACGGCCTGCGAATCCTGCTCGCCGGCGGCGAGCAGGGCCAGCAGCGCCCATGCGGTCTGGAACGGCGTGCTCGGGTGTGGACGGTAGTGGCGAGGCGGATAGTAGCTGTCGTTGCTCTCGCCCCAGCCGCCGTCGGCGTTCTGCATGCTCTCCAGCCACTTCACCGCCCGGCGGACGTAGGGCTGCTGCATGTCCTCGCTCGCCACCTCCAGTGCTGTCAGCACGGACCAGGTGCCGTAGATGTAATTGGTTCCCCAGCGGCCGAACCACGAGCCGTCGGCCTCCTGCTCCTTGCGCAGGTACTCCATCGCGCGCGCGATCGGTTTGTCGTACTGCGCCTTGCCGACCAGCGCGAGCAGGGCAATGCAGCGGCCCGTCAGGTCCGCAGTGGGCGGATCGAGCAGGGCGCCGTGATCGGCGAACGGGATCGCGTTCAGGTAGTAGTGCGTGTTGTCGGAATCGAATGACGCGAAGCCGCCGTCCTTCGATTGCATCCCGCACACCCAGTCGGCGGCGAGCTCGATGTTATGCGCGTAACGTTCGCGATCGGCCTCGTACATGATCCAGGCGATCATCGAGGTGTCGTCGAGGTCCGGATAGAAGGAGTTGCCGTACTGAAACGCCCAGCCGCCGCCGCGCAGCCCCGGGTGGTTCTCCTGCCAGTCGCCCGGCTCCTCGTCGAGCTGGTGATGCACCAGCCAGTCGAGCGCGCGGGTCACCGATTCGGACTGTGCGCTGCCGTAGGCCTGGTACAGGGCGTGTGCCGCCAGGCCCGTGTCCCAGGTCGGCGACACGCACGGCTGCACGTAGGCGCTGTGGCTATTGCTGACCACGAGATTGCGGATCGCAGTGCGCGTCTGGACCCGATACGGGTGGTCGGCCGGATAGCCGAGCAGCGCCAGCGCCTCGTAGGCATTGACCATGGCCGGAAAGATGCCGCCGAGGCCGTCGACGCCGTTGAGGCGGCGCGTGAACCAGCGCTCGGCCAGGCGCAACGCATACCGACGCATGCGCGGCGGGATCAGGTGTTCCAGGCCACGGCCCATCTGGTCCAGCAGCAGGAACAGCTTCGCCAGCAGCGTCGTCGGCCGGAACCAGTCCTGCTCCAGGTGCGGCGGGGTGATGAACAGTTCGCGGATGTCCACGCCGCGCGGGTTCCTGGCCTTGGGCTTCAGCGTGCACAGCACGAACAGCGGCACCATCACGGTGCGTGACCAGTAGGCGACCTTGCTGATGTGAAACGGGAACCAGCGCGGCAGCAGCATCACCTCCACGGGGATGAACGGCACGCCCTTCCACGGCACCTGCTCGAACAGGGCCAGCGCGATGCGGGTGAAGACGTTGGCGCGGGCGGCACCGCCGTAGTTCAGGATCGCGTTGCGCGCGCGGATCATGTGCGGCTCGTTCGGATCGTCGCCGACGAGCTTCAGCGCGTAATAGGCCTTCACGGAGCAGGACAGATCGAAGTCGCCGCCGTGATACAGCGGCCAGCCGCCGTGCTCGGCCTGCCTGGCGCGCAGGTGGCTGGCTATCTTGCGCTCGAGCACGTCGTCCACCTCGCCCATGAAGTGGTTCATCATGATGTACTCGGCCGGGATGGAGCAGTCGGCCTCGAGCTCGTAGATGTAATGGCCGTCGGCGTGCTGTTCGGATTCCAGGCCGCGGCGGGCGCGATCGATGGACTCCTCGAGCTCGGCGGGACTGATCGGCCCGCGGATCTCGCGCGCCTGAACAACCGCCAGTCTCGACGCAACCTTGGAATGCTTGCGCCGGAAACGCGTTTTTAGCATTTTTTATTTCCCGAAAGGAACCGTCGTCTGCACTTTGCGAGCAGCGGGAATGGCGGGACGTCAACACAGACACGTCCGACGCGCGCTACCCCGGCGCATGCGACCGAATCGTTATTGAATCCCCCTACTGCCGGATGATTCGGGGCCCCTCGGGGCGCCCAGGTGTTTGTAATCCGCTGCCGCAGCCCGGCACGGAAAGTGTCTCATGAATGTGCGACCGCGGCAACTCCTTGGCGGCAAAGGCAAACAGCCATTTCAGCAGCCGGTCGCTGGAGGTCGTGAGGTTGGTGGCGAGAATCGTCAGTTTCACACTGTCGCGTGAGATCTTGACCTCGCGACCTGAACGGAAGTCGCGATGTCGATTCAGCTTCTTCAGGGTCAACACCGCCATGCCGATCGCCCACAGGCAGAAGCGCCGGATCCCCTTCTCGCGCGACGGGATCAGCAGGGTGTAGGTGAGCGCATTCTCCAGGTGCTGACGGGCCACGCCGATGAGCTCGCCGAGAGCGGTCCGGAATCCGGCCGGGACATCCCCGGGCTGCAGTTGCGCGAGATCGACGCCGGCGCGCCGGAAGGTGTCGCGCGGCAGCCAGCAGGCGCCGCGGCGCCGGTCCTCCCAGATGTCCTTGAGGATATTGGTCATCTGCAGGCCCTGGCCGAAGGACACCGAGAGTTGCATGAGCCGCTCGCGATGGCCGGCGATCTCCGCGGAGTGGTCGCAGAACAACTCGGTCAGCATCTCGCCGACCACGCCCGCGACGAAATAACAGTAGCGGTCCATGGCCGCCTGGTCCGGCAGCCCCTCGAGGGTCTCGCGTTCCTGGTACCAGGCCATTCCGCCCGCCATGATCCGCACGCACCGGAGCATGGCCGCCTGCTGGGCGGCGTTGCAGCTGTGCGTGATGCGGATGACGCGAGGCGTATTGAGGATGAGATCGCGCTCGTCCTCGAGCATCTGCGGGGAGAGCAGCGGGTGCAATTCATCGGCGAAGCGCGTGGCGTCGGCGACGCCGGCCACCACGTCGATGAACCTGTCCGAGTAATGGCGCTGCTGTTCGAAGCTCAGGCCCGGGTCGTCCTCGATGGTGTCGGCGATGCGGCACAGCAGGTAGGCGTTGCTGACCACGCGCGCCAGCCCGGCAGGCAGCTGCGGGATGGTCAGCGCGAAGGTGCGCGAGACGCCCTGCAGGCGATCGGCCTGGTAGCGTTCATCCTCCGCGGCGGGCGGTGAGGGGGCGGACGACGACGGCGGTTGCATCCCGGCATTGTAACCGAGCCGTTCTGGCGCATCAGCCCGGAGCCCGGGCCGCACCGGCGCACGCACTGCGGAGCTAGCCGGCGGCCTCGTTCTGGTCGGCCTCGAACAGGCCGCGCAGTTCCTCCGCGGCCTGCCTGGCGCTTTCCACCAGCGCGGTCTCATCGAGGTAGATCGCGTACTGGCGCGCGAGCAGCGCCTCGTCGAAGGTGCGGAATCTCTCCACCGACCCCGCGGCGATTTCCGGCGAAAGTCCCAGACCGGTCAGCACCTCGCGCGCAATGGCGAGACTGGAGAGGATGGTATCGCGCATGATGTAGTGCACGCCGAGGTCCAGGAGCTTGTAGCAGTGAAAGCGATTGCGTGCGCGGGCGTAGACGGGGACGTCGGGGAAATGCCGGCGCACCGTCTGCGCGATCTTCAGCGACTTTTCGATATTGCCGACGGCGAGCACGAACAGCCGCGCCTGCTCCACCCTGGCTGCCCGCAGCAGTTCCAGGCGCGAGGCGTCGCCGTAGTAGATCTTGCTGCCGAATTTGCGCACGAAATCCACCTGCGTCTGACTGATGTCGACGGCAGTGAACGGGATGCCGCGCATGCGCAGTATGCGCGCCACGATCTGGCCGACGCGGCCGAAGCCCGCGATCACCACGGCGTTGCCGGGCTCGTCGATGCGATCGAACTCCGGTTCGGCCCGCGCGCTGAGCCACGGCTTCACCACCTTGTCGTTGACCACGAACAGCAGCGGCGCGAGCATCATCGACAGCACGACCGTCGCCACCAGCATGTCCGCCGCAGCGCGGTCGAGGATCGAGTACTGGCGCGCCAGGTTGAACAGCACGAAGGCGAACTCGCCGCCGGCGGCCAGCGCGATGCCCAGGTTTCGCGCGCTGTCGGTCTTTGCGCCCGCGGCCTTCGCCACGGCGAAGACGACGATGAATTTCACGATGCCGAGCCCGAGCGCCGCGCCCGCCACCGCGAGCGGCCACTGCGCCACGACCCCGAGGTTGACCGTCATGCCCACCGCGATGAAGAACAGCCCCAGCAGCAGGCCCTTGAAGGGTTCGAGCACGGCCTCGATCTCGTGGCGGAACTCCGAGTCCGCCAGCAGCACGCCGGCCAGGAAGGCGCCGAGCGACATCGACAGGTTCAGATAGGCCATCAGCAGGGCGGTGCCTATCGCCACCAGCAGCGCCGTGGCCGTGAACAACTCGCGGTTGCCGAAGCGCGCCACGAGGCGAAAGGCCCAGCGCAGCAATTGCCGGCCGGCAAGCGCCATCCCGGCCAGCACGGCGATGGCCCGCAGCAGTTCCGGCCAGTCAGCCTCGCCGGTCCTGGTCTCCGGCGAATAGGCGAGCAGGGGCAGGGCGGCCAGCGCCGGGATGATGGCCAGATCCTGGAACAGCAGGATCGCGAAGGAGTCACGACCATGGCGGGTCGTCAGCTCGTTGCGTTCGGCCAGCGTCTGCAGCACGAAGGCCGTCGAGGACATGGCCAGACCGAATCCGATCACACCGGCCGCCAGCCAGTGCTGCGCGAAGCCGAAGGTGGCGACCGCGCCGATGAGCAGCGTGCTGCCCGCAACCTGCGCCGAGCCCAGTCCGAATACCGTCCGCCGCAGCACCCACAGCCGCGATGGCTGCAGTTCCAGACCGATCACGAACAGCAGGAGTACGACGCCGAGTTCCGAGACGTGCAAAATACTCTCGACCTCGGTGACCAGGCGCAGTCCCCACGGTCCGAGCAGCATGCCGGCGATGAGGTAGCCGAGCACCGTCCCGAGACCCATTCTCTTGAACAGAGGTACGATGAGCACTGCCGCGGCAAGAAACAGCGTGAGTTGTTCCAGCATGATGACGTTGTTCCCTCCTCGGCCATGGCCGGTCGCGTCGCCGGAAACAATAACACTTCCGCGCCGCCCGCCCCTGCGGGTTGCGCTCGTGCGATGGCCGCGGCGCTGAACCCTCCGGGGGGCCGCATCGCGGCGGCGGTGGCGCGCGACGCGCAGCCACGGCGCGGCTGACGCGGGCCGCGCCCAGGAACGCCCGATGTTCAATATCGTCTACAGCAACCGTACCGAAGGTCTTGCCGCTGCCCTCGAGGCGGTCCTCGAGCAGCCGCTGCCGTCGGCGCTGGCACCGGAGATCGTGGTCGTGCCGACCAGGGCGATGGGCCGCTGGTTGACCTGCCGCCTCGCCGATCGGCAGGGCATCTGCGCGAATACGCGCTTTCTCTACCCCGGGAATTTCATCTGGGAGATCTTCCGGCTCGTGCTTGGCGGCCGCCTGCCGGCCCTGGCGCCGTTTTCCGCGGAGGCCAACGCCTGGCGCATCTTCGATGTCCTGGGCGATCTGCCGGACGGCGAGGCCTACGGGCCGCTGCGCCGCTACCTGCGCGGCGCCGACGGGCGCCAGCGGCACGCGCTGGCGCGCCGCATCGCCGAAACCTTCGATCAGTACGTGATCTTCCGTCCTGACTGGGTACGTGCCTGGGAGCAGGGCGAGGAGACGCACTGGCAGGCGAGTCTGTGGCGCCGGCTGGTCGCCGGGCGCCGGCCGCTGCACTGGGTGCACGCGCTGGATGATTTCCAGGCGGCGGCCACGGCAGGCATGGAGGCCGTACTCCCCGCCCGGGTCACGCTGTTCGGGTTGCCGGCGTTGTCGCCCTCCTACCTGGAGGTGATGGCGCACCTTTCCAGGCGGACTCAGGTCAACCTGTTGCTGTCGAACCCGAGCCGACACTACTGGGGGGATATCGTCTCCCCGCGCACGCGTGCCGCAGCCGGTGAGGTGGTGGCCGCGGAGCGCTACCTGCACACCGGGCACCCGCTGCTGGGGTCCATGGGACGCCCGGGGAGGGACTTCATCGACAGGGTCGTGGAATACGAGCACGTCGAGAGCGAATGCTACGCACCCCCGGAGGCCGTCACGCTGCTCGGGGCGCTGCAATCCGACATCTTCGAGCTCCGGGACCGCGGCGAGGAGACCGGCGCGCGGCGCGCGGTTCCGGCGGAGGATCGTTCCATCCAGGTGCACGCCTGCTTCAGCGCCATGCGTGAGGTCGAGGTCCTGCACGATCGGCTGCTCGACATGTTCGAGCGCTGGCCCGATCTGAGGCCGGAGCAGGTCCTGGTGGCGGTCACCGACCTGTCGCGCTATGCCCCCTACGTCAGCGGGGTGTTCGGCGCGATCGGCGACAACCGGCGCATACCCTATGACGTCGTCGCGGAGTCGGCCCCGCCCGGTGACCCGCAGCTCGAGGCCTTCTTCGGTTTCCTCGAGCTGCCAGGCAGCCGGTTCGCGGCCGATGCGGTGCTGGCCCCGCTCGAGGTGGCGTCCGTGCAGCGCCGCTTCGGGCTGGACGACGATGAGCTCGCGCGCATGCGGGGATGGATTGCGCAGACCGGAATCTGCTGGGGATGGGACGAGGTGCATCGCGCCGAATTCTCGGTGCCGCCGGTGGCCAGCCACACCTGGCGCGCGGGCCTGGAGCGCATGCTCCTGGGCTATGCGCTGCCAGAGGCCGAACGGCTGTTCGGCGGCGTACTGCCCTACGGGGAGATCGAGGGATCAGCCGCGCGCGCGCTGTCCGCGCTGCTCGATTACCTCGATCTGCTGCAGGTCTGGCGCAAGCGGCTGCAGGCGGAGCTGACAGTGCGCGACTGGACGCTCGAGCTCAACGCGCTACTGGCCGAGCTCTTCGATCCGGAATCCGAGGAGGAGGCGGTAATGCAGTCGGTGCGCGACGCCCTGGCCGCCATCGCGCGCGATGCGGCACTGGCGCAGTCGTGCAGCCGGATGGGCATCGACGTGATTGCCGCCGAGCTGAGGCGGCGCCTCGAGGCGCAGAGCGCTCATCCGGCCCCGCTGCGCGGCGGTGTCTGCGTGGCGGAATGGTCCGCGGCGCGGGCGCTGCCCTTCGAGGTCATCTGCGTACTCGGCCTGAACGACGGCGTGTTTCCGCGTCCCGACCGGCGCGTGGATTTCGATCGGATGGGCGGGGACTGGCGCCGCGGCGATCGCTCCGGTCGTGACGAGGACCGCTACCTGTTCCTGGAGACGCTGCTGTCGGCGCGCCGGTGTTTGTACCTGAGCTACGTCGGCAACGACATCCGCACCGGTCTGCCGCTGCCGCCGTCGGTTCTGGTCAGCGAGCTGCTGGACCTGCTGGAGCGCGACTTCGCGTCCGCATCCCCGGGCGCGCTGCGCGAGCGGGTCCTCACGCATCATCCGCTGCAGGCGTTCAGCCCGCGCTACTTCAACGGCGACGATCGTCTGTTCAGCTATCGTCGCGAGCTGGCCGTGGCGGCACCGTCGGCCGCCGCCGCGCGCCGGCCGCTGTTCTCCACGCGGCTGCCCGATCCCGGGCCCGAATGGTCCGTGATCGCCGTCGAGGACCTGGTGCGCTTCTACCGGCACCCCGTGCGATTCCTGCTCGAGCGCCGCCTGCGCGTGCGCCTCGCCGAATACAACGACGATCTGGAGACCAGTGAACCCTTTGCGCTCCACCGGCGGGCGGAGAGGGAGATCACCGAGCGCCTGACGGCGACGCTGCTCGCCGGCGCCGGCATCGAGGATGCCTATCCCGTGGAGCTCGCGCGCGGCGGCCTGCCGCCGGGCCAGGTCGGGCGCATCGGACTGCGCGAGGCGGCGGCGCGGGCGCGCGCGCTCGCCGGCCGGGTGCGCGCCCGCGTCGACGGCCCGGGCGCCGCCGCCACCGTCGCGGTGGACATCGCGCTGCGCGGCGCACGCATCACCGGCACGCTCAACGGCGTGGCGGCGACGGGCCTGTTCGAGTACTCGGCGTCCCAGAAGATCCACGCGAACCAGTTGGTGGCGTTCTGGATCCGCCACCTGCTGCTCGCGGCCGGAGCGCCGGCGCGCGCCGGCGGCAGCACGCTGTGCACACCGGAGGTCGCGCTCGAGTTCGCTCCCGTGGAGGACGCGCGGCAGCATCTGCAGAGGCTGCTCGATCGATTCCTGCAGGGCCTGTGCGAGCCTCTGCATTTCTTCCCGCGCAGCGCGTGCGCCTACGTGGAGGCGCACCGGAGGGGCAAGGACGCCATCGGCGCGGCCCGCGCCGAGTGGGAGAGCAACGAGCACAAGCGCGGAGAGGACGATGACGAATACTATCGCCTCGCATTCGGCGGCGACGAGCCGCTCGACGCGGCCTTCGAGCGGCTTGCCGCCGAGATCGTGGAGCCCATTTTCGCGCACCGCGGGGAGGAGCAGTGATCCGCGACTCCCTGGACGTGTTCGAATTGCCCGTGACCGGCACGCAGCTCATCGAGGCGAGCGCCGGCACCGGCAAGACCTACACCATCAGCAATCTGCTGGTCCGCCTCGTCGCGGAGTCCGATCGGAGCATCGATCGCATACTGGTGCTGACCTTCACGACCGCGGCGACGGCGGAGCTGCGTGAGCGGGTACGCGCGCGCCTGCGTCTGCTGGCCGAAAGCCTGCGGCCGGGCATGACGCCGCCGCTGGAGGATCGGTTCGTGATTCGGCTGCTCGAGCGCAATCCCGATCGCATGGAACTCACGCGCCGTCTGCAGACCGCCGTCGCCGGCTTCGATCAGGCGGCCATACACACCATCCATGGCTTCTGCCAGCGCCTGCTCGCGGAGCATGCCCTGAATTCGGGCACGCCGTTCGACGCGGCGCTGCTGACCGATGAATCCGAGTTGCGCGCCGAGATCGCGCGGGATTTCTGGCGGCGCGAGGTGAGCGGGGCGTCGCGACTGTTCGTGGAATATCTGCTCGCCAACAGGATGGCGACACCGGAGGAGCTGCTGTCGCTGGTCGGCCGGCACCTCGGCAAGCCCTATCTGCGCATACGCGGCGGCGAAGCGGCGCCGAGCTGCGAGGAGCTGGAACGCGCCTACGAGACCGCCTTCGCCGCCGCGGCGCTCGTCTGGAAGGAAGAGGGCGAGGCGGCCGGCCGGACGCTGCTGGAGAGCCCCGACCTGAGGCGCAACGTCGTCACCGTGAAGGCGGCAGGCAGGTGGATTGCGCAGTTCGAGCGCATCTTCTCGGGCGCGGCCGAAGCCGTGCGGAGCTTGCCCGAGGCCGTTGCGAGTTGCTCCGTTGCGGCCATCGCCGCAGCCACGAAAAAGGACCGACAGCCTCTCGGGCACCCGTTCTTCGCGCGCTGCGAGACGCTCCTGCGCCGGCACGCAGACCTGGAAACGTGTCATGCGCAGCGGGCGATGAATCTGCGCCGGCGGCTCATCGATTACTTTGCGCAGGAACTCGCACGGCGCAAGCGGCGGCAGGCCGAGCAGTCCTACGACGATCTGCTCAACGATCTCGCCCGCGCGCTGCAATCGCGCGGCGGACCGGCGCTGGCCGCGAGCATCCGGCAGCAATACAGCGCCGCGCTGATCGACGAATTCCAGGACACCGATCCGGTGCAGTACGAGATCTTCTCGCGGATCTACGGCGGCACCGATCTGCCGCTGTACCTCGTCGGCGATCCGAAACAGGCGATCTACTCCTTCCGCGGCGCGGACGTATACGCCTATCTGAAGGCGCGCGAGGACGCGCGCGCGAGCCGCCACACGCTGGACGTGAACTGGCGATCGACCGCCCCGCTCATCGATGCCGTCAATGCGCTGTACCGGCACGCCACGTCACCGTTTCTGACCGAGGGCATCGAGTTTCACGCGGTTCACCCCGCCGGACGCGCGCCGCGGCCGCTGCTCATCGACGGGCGCGAGGAGATCCCCTTCGTGCTCTGGTTCCTCGCGCGCCAGACGCAGGCGAAGCCGTGGACCAAGCAGGATGCGGCCCGGGTCTCGGCGCAGGCCACGGCCGCGGAGATCGCCCGGCTGCTGCGGCTGGCCGCCGGCGGCCGTGCCGGTTTCCTCGATGAGACCGGCGAGCTCGTGCCCTTGCGCGGCAGCGATATCGCCGTACTGGTGCGCAGGCACTCGCAGGGCCGGCAGATCAAGGAAGCGCTGGCCGCGCGCGCCGTCAACAGCGCCGAGCAGGCCGACGACAGCGTCTACGACAGTGAAGAGGCCGGGGAACTTGCCCGCGTGCTGCGCGCGGTCGAGAACCCGGGTGACGACACACGCGTGCGCACGGCCCTGGTCACCACGCTGCTCGGCGCCGATGCCGCGACACTGCATGCCCTCACCGGCCAGGAACGGGACTGGGAAGCGGTGGTGCTGCGCTTCAATGAGTACCACCAGATCTGGCGCGCGGCCGGGTTCTTCGTCATGTGCCGCCGGTTGCTGGAGCGCGAAGGCGTGCCGGCGCGGTTGCTGGCCATGGCCGACGGGGTGCGACGGATGACCAATCTGCTGCATCTCATCGAGCTGCTGCAGACGCAGGCCGACGGCAGCGGGTTCGGGATCTCGCAGCTCGTCGACTGGTTCCGCGAGCGACGGCAACGGCTGCCCGAACGCGGCGAGGAATCGCAACTGCGCCTGGAGAGCGACGAACAGCTGGTGCAGATCCTCACCGTGCATCGCAGCAAGGGCCTGGAGTTCCCCATCGTCTTCTGCCCTTACCTCTGGGACGAGGCGCAGCGCGGGCCGTCACCCCCGGCGCCGGTCTTCTATCACGACCCGGCGGATGAGCGCGCGCCGACCCTGCAGCTCGATGCCGGCGACGAGGAAGCACGCGGGCAGGCCGGCCTCGAGGCGCGCTCGGAGTCGCTGCGCCTGTGCTACGTGGCGCTGACGCGCGCAAGGCATCGCTGCTACGCGACCTGGGGCGCGATCAGCGGCGCGGCCGAATCCGCGCCCGCGTGGCTGATGCACCGCGACCGGCGGGCGTTCCCGGGGGACGAGGATTTCTTCGCCTGGTTCAGGTCCTGCGCCGACGGGGAGCTGCGGGCCGATCTGCAGGCCCTGCAATCGGCGGCGCCGCACGCGATCTCGGTCAGCGGGCCGCCGGCACCCGACACCGGCATCGCGATGCCGGAAGAGGGCGTGCCCAGGCTGCCCGCGGCTCGCGTTTTCCGCGGTCACATCGCGGCGCCGTGGCGCACGGTCAGCTACACGGCGCTGCTGCGCGAGGGTTCCGGCGATCGTCCCGATCACGATGCCTGGGCATCAGCGCCGGCGGCGGTGGAACCGATCGCCGCCGACAGCATTCACGCCTTCCCGCGCGGGGCGCGGGCGGGCAGCTGTCTGCACGCCATCTTCGAGCACATCGACTTTCGCGCCGGCGAAGACACCGACTGGCGCCCGGTGGTTGCCCGTGAACTGGATCGTCACGGGTTCGCGGCGCAGTGGGTCGCGGTACTGCTGCGCATGCTCGCCGACGTGCTGCATACGCCGCTCGATGGCGATCGGCTGTGCCTCGCGCGGGTCGCCAGCCACCGGCGCGTCAACGAACTGGAGTTCCGCTACCCGCTGCATCGGCTCGAGGCGAGGGAGCTCGGACGTCTGTTCGAGGGGCACGCCGCCGGCGGGTTGCACCGGCGGCAGATCGAAGGTCTGCAGTTCGACCCGGTGCGCGGCTACATGAAGGGCTACATCGACATGGTCTTCGAGCACGACGGCCGCTGGTACATCGTCGACTACAAGTCGAACTGGCTGGGCCCGACCGCCGGGCACTACGCCCGGCAACGGCTGCCGGCCGTGATGGCCGAGGAGGTCTACGGACTGCAGTACCTCCTCTACACCCTGGCGCTGCATCGATATCTGCGCGCGCGATTGCCGGGCTACGACTACGAACGGCATTTCGGCGGCGTGTACTACCTGTTCGTGCGCGGCATCTCGCCGCAGCGCGGGCCCGGGTCCGGCATATACGCCGATCGTCCCTCGCCCGCGTTGCTCGCCGCGCTCGACCGGTACGTCGGGAGGGGCGCGGCATGAATCGGACCAGCGAGCCCGATGCCGTCGCGGCAGGCAGCATCGGACTGCAGAGCCACCTGGCGGGGCTGCTGATGCGCCTGGCCGACAGCCGTGATCCAGAACTGGCGCGTATCCTCGCCAGGCTTGCGGCAATGACGGCCGCGGGGCATTCCTGCATCAGTGTGCGCGACGACGCCGACTCGGCGCGTCTGCTGGAGGGATTCCTGCGCGGCACGGCCATCATCGGACCGCCGGCCGAGCACAAACCGATCGTCCTGGACGGCGAGGGCAGGCTTTACCTGCGGCGGTACTGGGATTACGAGCAGCGGCTTGCCGCCGATCTGCGGGCGCGGGCGGCAACGCTGCACGCGGTCGATGTGGCGACGCTGCGGTCGGCCCTGGCGCGCCTGTTCCCGGGCGCGGAGGAGGACTGGCAGAAGGTGGCCGCAGCCGTCGCCGTCGGGCGCGGGCTCTGCGTCCTGTCGGGTGGGCCGGGCACCGGCAAGACCACGACCGTCGTGCGCGTGCTGGCGCTGATCGCGGAGCTGCATCGTGCTGCGCCGCTGCGCATCGCGCTCGCCGCGCCGACCGGCAAGGCGGCCGCACGCATGCAGGAGGCCATCCGCCAGGCCCGCGCGCATCTGCCCGTCGGCCCCGGGAGCCGGGCGCTGATTCCCGATACCGCCAGCACCCTGCATCGGCTGCTCGGCGGTACGCCGGATTCCGCGCACTTCGCGTTCCATCGCGGTCGGCAGTTGCCGCTCGACATGCTGGTCGTCGACGAGGCCTCGATGGTGGATCTCGCGCTGATGGCCAAGCTGGTCGATGCGTTGCCGGCGCACGCGCGCCTGCTGCTGGTCGGCGACAAGGACCAACTGGCCTCGGTGGAGCCCGGGGCCGTGCTCGGCAGCGTCTGCCCCGAGCGCAACGCATACACCCCCGCGTTCGCGGCGTGGCTGCGGACGGCGACCGGCCATCGGGTCGACGTCGATGCGGATGCCGTCTCACCGCTGCGCGATGCCGTCGTGCTGCTGGAGCGCAGCTACCGCTTCGCCGCCGGTGGCGGGATCGCGGCCCTGGCGGGCGCGGTTCGCGCCGGCGACGCCGCGCAGGCGCTCGCGGCGTTGCGTACGGGCAGCGAGCTCGCCTGGGTGACGGAGCCGCCGGACCGGCAGCGCTGGCGTGCGGCCGTCGCACCGCACCTGCACCGCTACGCGCAGGCGGTGCGCAGCGGTGAGGAGCGGGCTGCCTTCGAGGCGTTTGCGGAATTCCGCGTGCTGGCGGCCGTGCGGGAGGGGCCGGTCGGCGTGGGGTGGTTGAACGGTGAGCTCGAGCGCGAGCTCACCGCCGCGCTCGGCGTACCGCCCGGACGCGGCTGGTTCCCGGGGCGGGCGGTCATGGTGCGGCGCAATCATCACGGTTTGCAGCTTTTCAACGGCGACATCGGGCTGGCGCTGGAAGCCCGCGAGGTCGGTGGCCTGCGGGTGGTGTTTCCGACGTCGGACGGCCGCTACCGCAAGCTGGCTCCGGCTCGCCTCCCGGAGCACGAGCTCGCCTATGCGCTCACCGTTCACAAGTCCCAGGGCTCGGAGTTCGGCCATGTGCTGGTGTTGCTGCCGAGCGCGGCCTCGCCGGTGCTGACGCGCGAGCTGCTCTACACGGCGGTGACCCGGGCCCGCGATCGGGTGACGCTCTGGGGCAGCGAGGAGGCTGTCTGCGCGGCCGTGAGTCGACGCACGGAGCGCGCCTCGGGGCTGCGCGCCGCTTGCTGGGGCCCGGGCCCCGCGGAGCGCGAGGCGCCGCCAGCCGGCACCCCTTGAGATACTGTGACCGCCTGTGCTGGATACGGCGCGACGCTTGTGCTACTAATCCGGCCGGTCTGCCCCGCCCGTTCCCGTAGAATGCGCGAGGCCTGACGCCCTCGGCCAGCGACGGGGCGGGAATCGGATGAACGCACAGGACTCCAACGCGAATCTCGGGGTGCGCCAGTTTCTCGGCCCGCTGCTCGCCGTATGCATCATCGCGGCGCTCGAGCTGACGCGCTTCGACCAGATCTGCCCGCCGCCCATACCGCTGGTGCTCGCGGTGCTGATCGCCAGCTATTACAGCGGCGCGCTCGCCGGACTTTGCAGCGCCCTGCTCGCCATCGGCTACCTGTATTTCTACTACACGGGCGCGAACGCCGGCTGGGTATTGAGCGATCACAACCTGCCGCTGTTCGCGTTCGCCAGCGTCGCCGCACTCGCCGCGGCAGTGTTCACCGGCCCCCAGCAGCGCAATGCCGAGCATGTGAGGCGGCTCGCCACCGAGGTCGCGGTGTTGCAGGGCCAGTTGCAGGAGCGCCGCCTGGCCGAGGGCGCGCTGCGCCACAGCGAGGAGCGCTATCAAAGGCTGGCGCAGCTGCTGCCGGTGCCGATGGTGGCGGTGGAGCGCAGCCGCATCAGCTTCGTGAATCACGCCGCCATGCAGATATTCGGCGCCACCGCGCGCGAGCAACTGCTCGGGCGCTCGCCGTTCGATCTCCTGCAGGGCGAGTATCAGGTCGTGCTGCACGAGTCCATCGGGCAACTGCTCTCCGGCAATGCCGACCAGCCGGTCACCGTGGAGCGGAATATCGCCCGGCTCAACGGCGAATTCCTGTTCGTGGAGATCCACGCCGCGCCGATCGGACAGTCCGACGGCAATGCGCTGATCCTCACCTTCCGCGACGTCGGCAACCAGTATCGCGAGCTGGAGAACCTGCGTCAGACGATCGCCTCCCTGCGCGATGCGATCGACAAGCAGCCGGATGCCGTGTTGATGCTCTCGGCCGACGGCCGCATCGTCGAGGTGAATCGCTCCGGGGTGCTGACGCTGGAGGCAGATTCCGTGGTCACCCTGCAGGGCCGCCCGATGCTGGAGTTCGTCCTGCCGGAGCACCGGCAGAATCTCGGCGATCTGTTCAAGCGCGTGCTTCAGGGCGTCGCCGGCACGATCGAGATCGAGGCGGCCGGCCTGGAGGAGACCCGCTACTGGCTGGAGTGCTCGGTGGTCCCGCTGCGCGACGCGAACCAGCGCATCGTCTCCATCATGGTCGGCGCCCGCGACATCACCCGGCGCAAGCGCGCCGAGCGCACGCTGCGCACCAGCGAACAGCGCTTCCGGGCGCTGGTCGAGATGTCCTCGGACATGACGCTCATCATGGACGGGCAGGGCGCCATCCTGTTCGCGAGTCCCTCGGTGGTGAGCATCCTCGGCTACGAGCCCGCCTACCTGCTCGGCAAGAGCACCTTCGACATCGTGCATCACGACGATCGCATCACCGCGCACTCCGCCCTGCGCGACACCATCGCCAACCCGGGCGCGGTGCGGCGCGCGGAGCTGCGCGTGCGGCATCGCGACGGTTCCTGGCGCATGCTCGACGCGGTGGGCCGCGCGCACCTGGATTCCGCGGCGATCCACGGCGTGGTGGTGAACTGCCGCGACATCACCGATCGCAAGGCCGCAGAGGATGCCCTGCGCGACAGCCGCGAGCGCCTCAACGGCATACTGAATTCGCTGGACGACGTGGTGTGGTCGTCGACCGTCAAGGATTGCCAGCCCCTGTACGTGAGCCCCTCCGCGGAGACCGTGTACGGCCGTCCGGTCGGCGACTTCTTCGCGCGGCCCAGCCTCTGGTTCGACGTCGTCCATCCGGAGGACAAGCAGCGCGTGCAGAGCACGGTGGCGCAGATACTGAAGACGGGTCACTACGATTACGAGTACCGCATCGTCCGGCCCGACGGCAGCATACGCTGGCTGCGGGACCGGGCGCGCCTGGTGACCGACAGTTTCCGCAACCCGCTGCGGCTCGACGGCATCGCCAGCGACATCACCGATCTGAAGAAGGCCGGCAGCGCGCTCATCGAATCCCGGGAGCGCCTGCGCACCTTCGCCCGGCAGCTCGATGCCGCAGTGGAGGAAGAGCGCACCCACATCGCGCGCGAGCTGCACGACGAGCTCGGCCAGGCGCTCACCGGCATGAAGATGGATCTCGCGTGGATGCGCCGGCGGCTGGACGACAAGACCGGGCTGCGCGACGTCAGCATCCTGCACAAGAAGATCGCCGCCACCGGCGAACTCATCGACTCCACCATCGCGGTGGTGCGCCGTATCGCCACCCGGCTGCGGCCCACCCTGCTCGACAACCTGGGGCTCATCGCGGCGATGGAGGAGTATGCCGGCCAGTTCAGCGAGCGCACCGGCGTGAAGTGCGAGCTGATGCTGCCTTCGGAACTGGTACTCGACAAGGCCTACGCCTCGGGCGTGTTCCGCATCTTCCAGGAGGCGATGACCAACATCGCGCGGCACAGCGGCGCCGACAAGGCCGTGGTGAACCTGCGCCACGACAAGCGCAACCTCGTGCTGGAAGTGGCCGACAACGGCCGCGGCATGGAGGAGAGCAGCGGCCCCATCACGCAGAGGCTCGGCGTGCTCGGCATGCGCGAGCGCGCCCAGCTCATGGGCGGCGTGCTCAACGTACACGCCCGCAAGCAGGGCGGAACGCTGGTGCGGCTCATAGTACCCATGGCGGCAGCGCAGCCCGCCAAGGAGGACGAACAGGCATGCGCATAATCATCGCCGACGATCATCCGATCGTTCGGCGCGGCGTTCACGACATACTTATCGAGAGTTTCCCCAAGCTCGACGTGGTCGAGGTCGATACGGCCGGGGCGCTGTTCACACGGCTGAAAGACGACTTCGATCTGGTGCTGCTGGATCTCTCGCTGCCGGATCGCAATGGCCTGGACTGCCTGGGACAAATCAAGAAGCAGCATCCGTCGCTGCCGGTGCTCATACTCAGCATGCATGCGGAGGAGCATTTCGCGGTGCGCGCATTGAAGTCGGGCGCCTCCGGCTACCTCACCAAGGACAAGGCGGCCGAGGAGCTCGTGCGCGCGGTGCGGCGGATCATGGGCGGCGGCCGCTACGTCAGCAGCGAGCTGGCCGAGCACCTGGCCGCCGAGCTGACCGGCGAGGCGGCCAAGGCGCCGCACGAGATGCTCTCGGACCGGGAATTTCGTGTGCTGCGGCTGATCGGCGCCGGCAAGTCGGTGAGCGAGATCGCCCAGGAGCTGTATCTCAGCGTTAAGACCGTGAGCACCTACCGCACGCGCCTGCTCAGCAAGATGCAGCTCAAGACCAACGCCGATCTGACCCGCTACTGCATACAGAATCACCTCGTCGAGTAGCTCCCCGGCCGCGCCGGCGGCGCGTGAAAACGCCTGACAGCATGTAGGACCGCGACCTACAAAGCCGTCGGCGCAGTCCTACCGAATATTTGGTCATGCGCCGATATTCCGCGGCCGTTGCGCTGCCTAATCTTTCTTCCATGCAGGAATACACCGGCGCCGGCTACAGCCAGCCCCGGGGGCAAAGGCAAACGGCAGAGGTCAAACGAGAAGCGGTAGGGGGATAGACGCATGACACAAGGCCTGAAGGTTTCGATGCGCGGTCGCACCATCTTCATCAATCCGAAGGGGCAGTTCGACCTCTCGGCCGGATTCTCGTTCTGGGAGTCCCTGCGTCCCGACGACTGGCGCTGCGACTGGTACGTCTTCGACATGGTCGAGGTCAACGAGATCGGCGAGTCGGGCCTGAACTGGCTGCGCATATTCGTCAACTGGGCGCAACAGACCGACGTCGGGATCTGCATCATCAACCTGCATCCGCGCCTGGTGCAGCGCTGCGAGGAGGCGGGCATCGATCTGGTGGACGGCGAGCCGGTGCTTCGCAAGCGCCCAGCCAGGGGCCGCAGCAGCCCGGTGGCGCGCGAGGCAGCGCGGCCGGCCTACGCGGTCAACTGAGCGATCTCCACGGCTCTTGCAGCGATCTGGGGAGGGTGTGCCATGTCGACTGGTTACATGCGATGGGGAACATGGGCGGCAGTGTCCACGGCCGACGCCGCCGATGCCCCGTCGCAGTCCACGGCCGCCGCACCCGAGGTCAACGTGGAGATCGATGAGTCCGGGCAGGAGACCGGCGGCGCACGGTCTGACGCCATCCCCGAGGGGCTCATCGCCGCGAGCGTGAACTCCGCCGACCTCGGGCGTTGACCACCGCGCGTCTCCGGGAGCGGGAGGGCCAATGCAGGCGTCTTATGGACGTATTCATCGCCGATGACTCCCGGCTCGTGCGCGAGCGACTGGCCAGCATGCTGGCAGACGTCGACGGCGTGCGGGTGGTCGGGGAGGCCGGCGACATCGACAGCGCCGTCGCCGGCATACTCAGCCTGCAGCCGCAGACATTGATCCTCGACGTCGAGCTCCCCGGCGGCACCGGCATCGACGTGCTGAAGGCCATCTCCGGCGCGCAGCCGATGCCGCGGGTCATAATGCTGACCAACAATCCCCAGCCGGCCTACCGCGAGAAGTGCCGGCGCGCCGGCGCGGAGTTCTTCTTCGACAAGACCCTGGAGTTCGAGAAGGTGGCGCAGGTGCTGCGAGTGTTGCGCGCCACCACGCCCGCCAACGCCGAACCGGCGGCGGCCGACCTGCCGCGGAGCGTCTCGGTGCGCCTGGACGCGGACTGGGGCCGGCATCCCGCTGCGGCCTCCGGTCCCAATCTCGCCCTCGCGTCGGTGACCGACACGGCGGTCATGCTGGCCCGCCAGGTTGCCGGCTGCCCGCATGCGAATCTGCGCCTGGAACCTGCCGGCGTGCCCTGGACGGAGGCCGTCGCACCCCGCGCGGAGGAGTCGCTGCTGTATGCATCGCTGTGCGGGCGGGCGCTCGCGGCGAACGGGCTGCTGGTGGTCGACGATGTCGAGCGCGATCGGGAAACCCCCACCGGGCTGCTCGCCTGCGGGCAGGGACCGATGCGATTCTTCGCCGCCGCCCCCATAGTCCTCGCCGACGGCGTCGCGGCGGGAGTCCTGACCGTACTCGACGCCGAGCCCCGCGTCCTCACCGCCGGGCAGCGCGCGGCGATGATGGGACTGGCGCGGCAGGTTGCCGACGGGCTGGAATTGCAGCGCGCCCGGCAGCACTCCGAGGCGACGAGCGTGATGGCGGCGCGGGCCCCGACGCGCGACGCGCTCACCGGGCTGCCGAACCGCGCGGCACTCCAGGAGAGCATGATGCGCGGCATCGCGCATGCCAGTCGCTACGCCGAGCAGCTCGCCTTCCTCCATATCGACATCGACAACTTCCACCGGGTGAACCAGGCGTGCGGCCGTGAGGCAGGCGATGCCGTGCTGGTGGAGGCGGGAAAGCGCCTGCTCGCCGCGGTGCGCGGCGCCGACACCGTGGCACGGCTGGGCGGTGATGAATTCGCCGTCCTCGCCCAGGGGCTGCGCGGCGCCGAGGACGCCGCCGTGGTCGCGAGGAAGCTGCACCGGACCCTGAGCCTTCCCTTCACGGCCCGCGGTCACCGCTGGTCGGCGTCCTGCAGTATCGGTGTCAGCGTTTTTCCCTGCGACGGCGCCGATGGCGACGCCCTGCTGCGCCATGCCGATGCCGCCATGTTCCGCGCCAAGAGCGGCGGCCGCGGCGGCTATCAGTTGTTCGCGGCCGCTCAGCGCCGGGCCTGAGCGGCGGGCGCGCGCGGGCTCGCGTTTCATGCTCGCCCGGTGCGCGGGTTGGAGGTGACTGCCGGACGATTATTCATCTAGCATCCTGCCCTCGGGCACGACGGAGGGGGCGGGTGTGCGCAGAGGCAGACGCGCGGGCGGATGGAAAAGCACGGTGGCGGCGGTGCTGGTCGCCGTCGCGCTGGCATGGTTGCAGCGCGGCGGCTACCTGACTTCCGATACCGCGCCGTCGCCACAGCCGGAAGCGGCGGGGACCGCGGCCGAATACGGGAAGGACTTCGACTATTACGTCCTGAGCCTCTCGTGGTCGCCGCAGCACTGCGCGACCGATGGCCGCAATGACCCTGAGCAATGCGGCAGCGGGCGGCGCTACGGGTTCATCGTGCATGGACTATGGCCGCAGCACGAGCGCGGTTCTCCCGCGAACTGTGCCGGCGACAGGCGTGTCAGCGAGGCCACTGTCGCGGCCATGCGTGAAGTCATGCCCAGCGATGGGCTCATACGGTATCAATGGGCCAAACACGGCGTGTGCAGCGGCCTGGATGAAGGCGCCTATTTCGGGCAGGTGCGCGAGGCCAGGGCGGCGATTGCCATCCCGGATGCGTTCCGGGCCGACAGCGTCGAGCTGCGCACGAGCGCGGCCGCCATCCGCGATGAGTTTCTCGATGCCAACAGCGACCTGCGCGGGGACATGATCGCGCTGCGATGCGACGGGCAGTATCTTGCCGAGGTCCGCGTCTGCCTCGACCGCTCGCTGAAGGGGCGGCGCTGCGGCAGTGACGTCCGCTCGAACTGCCGCGCCGGAGCCGTGATCGTTCGCCCGGTGCGCTGACGGGCTGCCGGCGGCTCCGTCGCGCCCGCGTTCGTTCCGGTAGCGGGTGCGACCGGGAGCCGGTGACCACCGCGGACCCTCAGAGCGAGGCGAACCACTCGCTCATGCGGCGGCGGTACGCCTCGTCCGGCAGCGGCCCGCGCGCCGCGCCCATGTTCTGCAGCAGATGATCGACGCGTGAAGTCGCCGGGATGGCGCAGGTTACCGCCGGGTGCGAGACGATGAACTTCAGGAAGAACTGCGCCCAGTTCCGGCAGCCGAGCTCACCCGCCCAGGGCGGCAGCGGCTGGCCCCGCACGCGATCGAACAGCGCCCCGCGCTGGAACGGGCGATTCACGATCACGGCCATCCGCCGCTCTCGCGCGAGCGGCAGCAGGCGCTGTTCGGCCTCGCGGTCGACGATGTTGTAGGTGAACTGCACGAAGTCGAACGGTTCGCGCCGCATCGCCCGCTCCATCTCCTCGTGGCGGCGGCCGTGGGAGGTGGTGACGCCGATGTAACGCACCCACCCCTCGGCCCTCCAGGCCTTCAGCGTCTCCACGTGCGTCTCCCAGTCGAGCAGGTTGTGGATCTGCATGAGATCGAAGCGGTCCACGCCCCACAGTCCCGCGGACTCCTGCATCTGCCGGACGCCCACCTCCCGCCCGACGACCCAGACCTTGGTCGCCCCGAAAAGCGCCTCGCGCCCGCGTACCTGCGGCAGCAGGGCGCCGATGACCTCCTGCGCGCTGCCATACATCGGTGAGGAATCTATGAGCCGGCCTCCCTGGCCGAAGAACGCCTGCAATACCTCGCGCCGCTGCGCGCGCTGCACGCGGTCATCGCCGACGTTGAACGTGATCCAGCTTCCCAACCCGATGACCGGCAGTCGCTCGCCGCTGACGGGGATCGCCCGGAGGATGGGGCCCGGTTCCTGCGCGCCGACCCATCGCGGCGCGAGGCTTAAGCCCACGGCGGCGGCGGCCAACGCCAGGAAGCGTCGTCGATGCACGGAGGTCATTCGCAATCCGACCACGGCCTCGGCATTTCTATCCCGCCCGCCGGCCCCCGTGAGCCCATCCGCTGGTGAAGTCGAGTCGTTTGCGGCAGTGCGACATCAGTCGTCGCGACGGGCTCGGATTGCTGCGCTGCGTTCATGTAACCTCCAGGCCGTGGCTTCCATCGAAGCGGCGTGGCGATGAGGAGGACACGGTATGTTGTGCGACATGCGCGGCGCGAGCCTGAAGGTCTCACCGGATCGATTTCCCGACCCGGTGGAAGATCTCGAGCCAGGCGCCCGGCCATCGCCCGCAAGGGCCGTGCTGGCCGCCGGCTGTTTCTGGTGCGTGGAGGCGGTGTTTCGCGAGCTCGATGGCGTGCTGGACGTGGTCTCCGGGTATGCCGGCGGCGAGGCGGCAACGGCCGACTACCGCTCGGTATGCAGCGGCACCACCGGGCACGCCGAGGTCGTGGAGATCACCTACGACCCGCGGCGCATCAGCTACGGGCACCTTCTGAAGGTGTTTTTTTCGCTCGCTCACGACCCGACTCAATTGGACCGGCAGGGCAACGATCGCGGCCGCCAGTACCGCTCGGCGATCTTCCATGCCGGCGAGGGCGAGCGGCGGGTGGCGCAGGCGTACATGAGCCAGCTCGAAGGAGCCGGGGTTTTCAATGCGCCGATCGTCACGCGACTGGAGCCGCTCACGGCGTTCTATCGGGCGGAGGACTATCACCAGGACTATGCGCGGCTCAACCCGGGGCAGCCGTACATCGCGGCGGTGGCGCTGCCGAAGGTCGAAAAGCTGCGCAAGTATCACCCCCGGATGCTCAAGGCTTGAACGCGAGCATCCCCGGCGTCCGCCAGGGCGGACACAGTTGCCAAGTCGGGAGACCGAGATGCGAGAACTCGAAAGTGCCGTGGAAGTGTCCGCCTCCGGTTACAGCGTGGCCCCCTTGAGCGCGGAGGAGCGCGACCGTCTGGCCAGCCGGCTTGGCGAGGAGGAGCGACGCATCTTGCTGCATCGCGGCACCGAGCATCCCTTCTGCGGCGGCCTGTTGGACAACAAGAAGTCCGGTGTCTACGTCTGCCGGCTGTGCGGGCTGCCGCTGTTCCATTCGCGCGGGAAATTCGATTCCGGCACCGGCTGGCCGAGCTTTTCCGAACCGTTCGACAAGGACCACATCGTCTATCTGCGCGACGACAGCCTGGGCATGGTCCGCACCGAGATCCGCTGCAAGCGCTGCGATGGCCATCTCGGCCATGTCTTTCCCGACGGGCCGCCGCCCTCGGGACTGCGCTACTGCCTGAATTCCGTGGCGATGGAGTTCATCCCCGAGGACGGTTCGGGCGCCGCCTGAGCGAGG
>WBZR01001502.1_pt1 | contig 28668 bp, 11 predicted proteins | sample 5204231 | NCBI WGS metagenome assembly WBZR01 (sample SAMN12412403, study PRJNA552823) | activated sludge metagenome | isolation source: activated sludge from anammox sidestream of wastewater treatment plant... | place: USA: Virginia | collected 2017-08
ATTATAGTCTTTTCTTACTGGCTAACTTAACATGTGTAGGTTCTGGTTGCTTCTCTCTAATGACAATTACATTAAAGCCGAAAGTCTCAGATGTTACAATGTGCAGGAATGTCAGGATACAACGAATGTTGTGGTTTGCAGTAGAAAGCGAGTCGTCCTGAAGGAAGGGAATTAAATATTCCCTGGGTTTGTTTTACGGTTTTGGGACAGTCTCACGTATGTTCTTAATATACTTGGTAGTGTTTTCGGTTTTTACTTGTGATATTTTTATTATGCAAAAAGTATGCTAATTTTTAATATATTGAAAAAAAATATGTTTTTTGATAAAAAATTTTGGCAGCTTCCTTTCTTTCATATCCGGGAAGCTGCCAGAATATTGGATTACTTAGCCGGCATAGGCGGATTGGCTTCCATCATTTTCTTTTCTTCTTCCTGCGCATCCATTTTTTTCTTTCCGGCAAATTCGAAACCTACAGAAAACTCATGAGCACCCGAATGATAGCGTTGTGTCTGTTGGAATGAAACATCATAGTTGTAGTACAGACTCAGTGCCCCGAATTTAGCCCCGAGCAACAGACCTACCAAGGTTTCGCGGTCTATTACTCGCAATGTACCACCTGCCATTAGGGTATTTTTCAGAAAATAGGTTTTTACATTCAAATCAGTAATAACTGAAGACCCGTATGATTTTCTTACCATTACAGATGGCTCGACAGCAAAGTCATAATCTTTTACGTCAAAACGGTAGCCTACATTAGCTGTAAAATACTGGAAGGCAGTAGCAAAAGCTGATTCTTCTGCATCCGTGTTTTTGTTAAGTCTTGCTCTTATGAGATTCGGTACCGAGACACCAAAGCTTAGTTTGTCTTTATAAACACCGTAAATACCTGCTGTAGCGTCAAAATACTGTGCACCATCCAATGCTGCAAGAATAGCTGGATCACCAGGCTGCTGAAATGAGTTGTCACCTGCTTTTTTGTCAAGATTAAGTTGGTGGAATTCGGCATTAAGACCGATACCCATCTTCAGGCCTTCACTTGCCACCCAATTGTAAGCATAGGACAACTGCATTTTATACTTATTTAATGATGCTACTTTGTCATTCATCAACATTGCGCCCATACCTACTCTCTTGCCAATGAGCCCATCATACGACACGTAGTATGTTGTTGGGTTATTGGGTAAGGTAGTAAGTGCTGTGCGGTATGATCCATGAAAATTATGCAGACCGTTCATGCCTGCAGCACCAGGATTGACAAAATATGGATTCACAAGGTATTGCGAATTGGCTGATTCGTCCTGAGCAGACAATCTGACTGCAGCAGTGAGCATCAACATATATAGAATTAACTTTTTCATTCTTAAGGTTTTTTTTGAAATTTAACGAATCAGTTTAGCGGACTATGGTAATACTTCCCTTAGCTACTTCGAGATTGCCATTCTGGTTGATATATTCCAAAGCCCAGAAATAGCCACCTTCCGGTAGAGGGTTGCCTTGTTTGTCAACACCGTCCCAGTCGTTGGTATATCCACTTCGGGTCAGAAGCACTTTGCCCCATCTGTCGAATACTGTAAACTTATTCAGCGTAAAGACATTGGCACAGGCAAGTATCAGATAATCGTTGATACCATCTCCGTTAGGTGTAATCACGAGTCTTGCCTCATTGCAGTCGCGACCAAGCGGGCCTACAACTGTTTTGGTGATGGTACAATTATTTTTATCTTGCACTATTACCGTCAATGGTTCGTAGCCATCTACTATAGAGACATTCTGTCCGGTAAACGGATTTTGATTAAATTTATATTCGTAAGGCGAAACACCTCCTGTAACAATAGCCTTAGCCGTTGGTGTTGGGTTTGCACTTGTCACTAAATCAAGCGTTAATGCCGAAGGTGCTATGAGCTGTACCTGTTTGGCAGCATAATATTTCTGCCCGGTGGCATCCGTGAGTGTAACACCATAAGTACCTTCACATAAGTCAAAGGCAAGATTCTCATTGGTACCCTTCGCATTACTTGACCATACCCAAACGAATGGTTCAACAGCTCCGGCCGGTGGATTGGCAAGTAGGATACCATTGCAAGTACCCGGACAGCTTACACCATAACCATTATATTTATCAAATTGTGTATTCACGAGCTCAATGCCTGGTTTAGGAGGATTTATGTCCACCCCAACAGTATCCTGAATAACTGCAGTACAACCATTACCATCGCTAACAGTCACAAAATATATACCTGGAGCTAAGTTAACAGCCTTTTTGCCTGTCTGTGGTGGGATGGTACTCCACACATAAGTATAATTGCCTGCACCACCTGTAGGGTTAACCGATATCGACCCATCATTAGAAACCACCGAAGAAGCATTTGTACTGACAGAGGTAAGTACTATAGCAGGAGGATTCTGGATAACAAACGTTTCTGTCCTCGTACATCCTGACGCTACATCTGTGACTACTACGGTATATGATCCGGCTTTCAGGTTTGTGATATTTGGTGTTGTCTGCACAGGTGTGGTATTCCATGAGTATGTATAATTGCCGACCGGTGTAACGGCAGTGATGATTGATCCGTCGCTTCCTCCAAAGCATTTAGGATATTTGACTTCGCCTACAACATTGAAGTTCCCCTGGCCTTTAGGTACCACAATGCTCTTGAGTACCACTGTACAGCCTTTGGCATCGGTGATGGTTACATCCCATGTACCAGCAGGTAGATTCGTAATGGTTGAGCTGTTAGGTGAAGCAGGGCTCCAGTTATAACTATATCCTGTAGAACCCGAAGGAACCAGCTGGATAGCGCCACCAAATGTACCTTCACAATTAGCCGGTGTAACGTTTACTTCTACGCTAAAACCTTGGCCTGCCAATACTTCGAACGGACCAAACACAGCCGAGCAACCAGGATTGCCGGTATCTACTACAGTAACATTATATATGCCTGCACCAAGGTTAACAGGATTATTGCCTGTACCTGCAGGTATAGGAGGCGACCAAGTATAGCTATAATTACCTGTACCACCTGCTACATTGATCAGGATCGAACCAGAGTTACTGCCCGAACAGGCTGCATTGGTTATTGTATTGGTTTGCGTAAGATTGCAAGGCTGAGAGCAAGCTGTATTAGTTATTGAAATATTCTGGTTGACAGAGATGACATCTACAGTCGCACCGCTTCCATTAATAAATTCGATAACACCTGTATTAGGGTTTGGAATGATATTTAGAGGTGATGTAGTACCATTGGCGCCTACCACATCAAAACACAATTCGAACAATACTGCATCATTCGGCAAGGTCACCGAACCACCTGACTGAGAGAACCATGTAACGACCAACAATCCGGGTGTACAGTTGAAGTTTGAAGAGCCACTGCAGTTACAGTTAAGGCTGAGTTGCGGGTTACAACTTTGAAGCACAACATTAGACAACAAGGCAGGGTCCCACTGTAGGGCAAACTCCATTGATTCTATAGCGTTGAAGCTTTTCACAGTGATTGGAATACATACCGTTTTGCCCGGGCAAGCGTCCTTATCGGTCACACTCAGTGTTACGGTACCGGCACCCGGCACTGTCACTTTGCCCTGATTGTAGGCCAAATCAAATGTTTTTCCTTTGGCATCCGTTGCACTTGCTGTAAATGTTCCCTGCGAGCCAAGAACGATGTTGCTGCTGGTACCCGGCCCTCCGAGTACAGTAAAGCACACTTCGAACAAAGTAGCATTCGCAGGTAAGGTAACGCCTGTTGCCTGTTGGCCGGCACTAGCCTGCCAGTTGAACTGCAAGAACCCACCCACAACGGCAAATGGCCCCTGACCGAGACTGCAATTAGCAATATTCAGCAAAGGATTACAATTCTGCACACTTGTAAGTACTACAACAGCCGGATCCCAGCTTACGCCAAACTTTGCAGTAACAAGGCTGTCAAAGTTAGATGCTGTTATTTTAACACATACATTCGAGCCGGTAGAAGCTGTCTCCTGTGATGCAGTAAGTGTCAGTTTTTCGTTTGTATTACCTCCGCACGGGCCGGTAGTCACCGATCCATTTAATAGGTTAAAGTCGGTAATATCACCATTTTTATCCGAGAAAAGATTCTTCGAAAACTGTTCGTCCTTGAATGCGACAGGCACTTTAGAGCCAAGGGGCTGCAAAACTTTGAAGCATATTTCAAACAGCGTAGAACCGTCAGGCAATGTATAGCCGTCAGGAGCTTTATCGGGGTCAGCAAACCAACTCAGAAACAGAGCCGTGCCGTTAAAGTTTATATCTGAGCCACAATTAAGGGCAATAGATGAGTTACAATTTTTTACACTCAAAAACTGAAGTTTTGTCACATCCCATTCGATCCTCATTTGCATTAGGGTGATGTTGGTAAAATCTTTCAAAGCTTTCACTTTTACACATACCTCTGATCCTTGATCACATTGTTCATCTGAGATGCCTATAGTAAATTTGTCTAATACGACTGTACCATTAATCAACAGATTTGCAGGTGTGGTGGGTGGAAATGATTCGAAAACATTGCCGCTTCCGTCTATGGCCTCACATACATAAGGTGCACCGCATGGTACAGTAATCTGGCTAAGGCCCGGAGCCTTTGCCTTGAGTGTCATTTTAAACAAAACTGACCCATTGGGCAGATTTTGCGGTTGGAAGTTTGGATCTAACCATGATACCTTTAACCCTTCCGGGTAATTTGGTGTTCCCGGTGGGATGTAATTTAGGTTAAATTCCTTCAACTGTGGATTAATGTCAGAAAAACTGACAAAATCTAGCTTACCGGAATCAAACAAAACCGTAAACTCGACCGAAATGTGGTTAAAGTTATCGGCTGTCACACTATACGTGATAGTTTCATCTACGTTAATGGTAGCATCTAAGGGGTTGATCTTGATCGTCGGTGCCATTGCAAATGTTTGTGCTACTGAAATGGCAAAAAAGAACAGGATCATTGAAATAAACTTGTTCATGTCCTAGGAATTGGGAAGTGATTGAAAAGGTTTTTGTTGAAAAATTGTTATTATCATCAAATATTAATTTCCTCTTATTAATTTTCTTGTCAGAAGAATATTGTCTGACTTAAGTGTTACAAAATATGTTCCGGCGGCAGGAAAATCCTTACGATTGAGTATCAGTTGGTTCTTACCCTGATAATAACGGGCATACTTTTGGTAAACCTGATTACCGTTAAGGTCTGTGACTATGATGCTGGCATTACCAGACTGAGGCATTACCCAGCTTATTTTTGTATTCTGAAGGAATGGATTAGGGTCAGGATTGTACAATCGGTATTTACCTTGCTCAGAATATTTTTCATTAACGTACAAGGGTGGTTTTACGTAAACGTACCCAATGCCTTTGATAACCGGCACTTCATTTCCAACAGAATCATAAGCTTCTGCAAAAACCGGTGAATCTGAAACAAAAACTGATGTCGAATCGCCTTTTGAGCCGACAACATCAAATATAAAAGTCAGCATAGTACTGCCATCTGCCATAATATTGCCCAAAGGCTGGAATGATGTCCATAGCAAGGCTATTTTTCCGGAAGCCAAGGTATCGGGGTCAGCACCAATCATATCGGCTGACAGGCCAGGCAGATTAAAATTTGATACTGTATCGTATTTGAGTACTGCCGGATTCCAGTTTAATGAAAATTGTAGCCCGGTCAGCTTATTGAAGTTTTTTACTCTGATGTTAACCTGTGCCTTGTCGCCTGCATGGGCAAAAGACGTGTCGGGTGTAAGGTAAAGCTGAGCAGACATGCTACCCACTGCTACCGATATATAAAAAAACAGGGTCAGTAATTTTTTCAAAGGATTCATACAATTATATTAATAAATTCAATAATTAAAAGCCTCAATTAAGTGCAAACTGTTTTGGTTAATATTGTTTTGTTTTGGTGTAATTGTAAAAATCGGCGAGCTTAGATTCATGATACGCATGTGTTTTATAAAATGTTTCTGCAATCACGAATTTCTTATCAACTTCTCTACGATTCGTTTTATTCATGGGATCATAATCTGCTAACAACTACCAAGGCTTCTTCCAGTGATAAAAATTAAAGACCCTGGCTTATCAGCTATACTGTTTGATAATTATGAGTGAATGAAATCTTCTCGCATCAGGTGCAGTAAAATAAATTTCTGCAATGACATCTGCTAAAGCAGCAAAAGGGCGAAGCAATAAAAGTGTAATCTTTTGTATGGGCATGGGATCTCATTTTTTACCGGCACAAGACCGGACGGTTTAAGTAATATGTTCGTTAGTTGCTCTATTGCATAAATTATGCCAAAAACATTTTCAATTTATGTAATATGTCTCATCTCACATTCACACACAAAGGTATCGGGGTTTATTTTAAAAGACCATACCCTGTTTATGGTAAATTTGATATTAAGAAAAAATGAAAAGTTTATAAAACCTCCTGACTGAAACACATTAATATATATACAAAATTCCTTACACTTCAATTTTACTCAACCTTGTGACTAATTTTTAGACCTCCATGAATTGATACTATAACATCCGTAATATTCCTTCGAAAACTTTACACGATGTGTATTTTTTTAACAAATAACTCCTTTGTATAATAATTAGAATGTGGCATTGAATTATCTTTGCGTCCAGTTCCATCAAAAGCATACTATGCCAAAAGACTCCTCCATCCGCTCCGTACTGATAATAGGCAGCGGACCCATCATCATAGGCCAGGCTTGTGAGTTTGATTATTCGGGCACACAGGCTTCAAGATCGCTCCGCGAAGAAGGCATCGAAGTGACACTTATCAATTCAAATCCGGCCACCATCATGACTGATCCGGTCACGGCAGATAATATTTATCTAATGCCTCTGACCGTTGAATCCATCATCGAAATCCTCGAAAAACACAAAATCGACGCCGTACTCCCTACCATGGGCGGGCAGACAGCGCTCAACCTGGCACTCAAAGCAGAAGAACAAGGTGTATGGGAACGATACGGTGTACGAATGATTGGCGTGGACGTCGATGCAATAGAAAAAGCCGAAAACCGTGAACTCTTCCGGCAGCTGATGATAGAGATCGGACTTGATGTAGCACCGAGCTACATTGCCAATTCGTACCTCGAAGGCAAAGAAGCCGCACAAAAGATCGGCTTTCCGCTTGTTATCAGACCATCATTTACGCTAGGTGGTACCGGTGGTGGATTTGTAATGAAACCTGAAGAATTTGACGAAGCCTTAAAAAGAGGACTCAATGCGAGCCCTACACACGAGGTTCTTGTCGAAAAAGCGGTACTCGGCTGGAAAGAATTCGAGCTTGAACTACTACGTGACAAAAACGACAATGTAGTCATCATCTGTACAGTAGAGAACCTCGACCCTATGGGCATACATACAGGTGACAGTATCACGGTGGCTCCTGCTATGACCCTGTCAGACACAGCATACCAGGACATGCGCGACAAAGCCATGCTCATGATGCGTTCTATGGGCAATTTTGCCGGTGGCTGTAATGTACAGTTCGCCCAAAATCCGGAAACTGAGCAACTCATTGCCATTGAAATAAATCCACGTGTATCTCGATCATCAGCACTGGCAAGTAAGGCTACCGGCTATCCGATAGCAAAAATAGCCGCCAAACTCGCCATAGGATATACGCTCGATGAACTCAGCAACCAAATAACCAAAACAACTTCAGCATATTTCGAACCATCACTTGACTATGTAATCGTAAAAATGCCTCGCTGGAACTTTGACAAATTCGCCGGTGCCGATCACTTGCTCGGACTCCAGATGAAATCAGTAGGTGAAGTAATGGCTATAGGACGCAGCTTTACGGAAGCACTACAGAAAGCCTGTCAGTCACAGGAAAATAATCGCTCCGGCCTCGGTGCCGATAAAAAAGAATGGATAAACACCCAGGATATCCTCGAACGCTTAGAAAAAGCAAGTGATGATAGAATTTACAGAGTTAAAGACGCACTCCGCCTCGGCATTCCTGAAAAAACAGTGCACAAAATCACACTCATTGACCCTTGGTTCCTGAAGCAGATAAAGTCTTTGGTAAAAATGGAAGAGCAACTTATGCGCTACAATTTACCTGAAGATATACCTGCCGCTTTTTTCAGAGAATTGAAAGAAAATGGTTACTCCGATGCACAGATAGCATGGTTACTCCGAGTGGACGAATCGGCGGTAACAAGACAGCGCAAGAAACTCAACATGCTTCGTACCTTCAAGATGGTGGACACTTGTGCTGCAGAATTTGAAGCTAAGACCCCGTATTTCTACTCAAGCTTCGATACAGAAAATGAATCCATCCCATCTAAAAAGAAAAAAATTATTGTACTTGGCTCCGGCCCGAACAGGATAGGCCAGGGAATAGAGTTCGACTATTGTTGTGTACATGGTCTGCTGGCTATAAAAGAAGCCGGATACGAGGCCATCATGATTAACTGCAACCCCGAAACAGTTTCTACAGATTTTGACATAGCCGACAAATTATATTTCGAACCTGTGTACTGGGAACACATCGAAGAGATAATCGATCTTGAAAAACCCGACGGTGTCATTGTACAGCTTGGCGGACAAACTGCACTTAAACTTGCTGAAAATTTGTTTAAAAAAGGCATCAACATAGTTGGTACAGATTTTAAGTCAATGGACCTTGCCGAAGACCGTGGTTCATTCTCCGACCTGTTAAAAGTATTGGAAATACCATATCCTAAGTATGGTGTAGCTGATGATGTGGACGAAGCATTAAAAATAGCACACGAAGTAGGTTATCCTGTTCTGGTAAGACCCTCGTATGTACTCGGTGGTCAAAGGATGCGTATCGTCATCAATGATGATGAACTCGAGCGAAGTGTCCTTTCAATATTCAAACACCTTCCCGGCCATAATGTACTCATAGACCATTTCCTAGACCGCGCCAAGGAAGCCGAGATAGACGCCATCTGTGACGGTGATGACGTACACATCATGGGAATAATGGAACACATTGAGCCGGCAGGCATACATAGTGGTGATAGCTCTGCAATGCTTCCTACTTTCAGCCTTACACAAGAAGAAGTGGAACAGATGGCTTTTTATGCAAAAAAACTCGCCTTCGCACTTAATATCAGAGGACTTATCAACATTCAGTTTGCCATCAAAAACGGCAAGGTCTATGTCATAGAAGCCAATCCGCGTGCTTCACGCACTACTCCATTCATCGCCAAAGCCTACAAGGTGCCGTACCTGACCATAGCCACACATATCATGATGGGTACAAAAAAACTGAAGGATTACGACATTAAACCACAACTCGATGGTTATGCCATCAAGGTGCCTGTATTTTCATTTGAAAAATTTCCGGGCGTCGATAAAACTCTCGGACCAGAAATGAAGTCAACGGGCGAAATGATTTATTTCATCAAAGATCTTAAAGATCCATACTTCAGAGAGCTCATGAATGAACGCTCAATGTACCTATACTCATAAGCTGCTGTATTAAGCGATAATATTGTAAAACTTGGAACGTTATTTGCAACACATTATAAAAAAATATAAATTATATGTTGCGAATAACGTTCCTAATTTTCAGTATGTGTGCATTATTGAATTATGACACTTTAATGGCACAGCAATTGGATGGTTTTGTTAAAATAGGCGGTGGTGTCATACAGGCATCCAACTTGAATCTTCAGGTAAAGCCTTTTTTTATCTCCAAAACCGAAATCTCCAACAAAGAGTATCGTACATTTTTGCTTTGGTTAGAGAAAAATCGTTCAAGTGACGAGTTGGCTGAAGCTACGCAAGCCCTTGATCTGGCCCAAACCAAATTATTGCCAAAAAATTATCTGAAATCTTTTAAATACGATAATTATCCAGTAGTTGGCGTGTCGTACAGAGCAGCTCAGCTATACTGCGAATATCTCAATGCCATACATCCCGGTCTTTCTGGAAAATTCCGCCTGCCGGATGACCGCGAATGGCTCTATGCCTCTGCAGTATCTAATGACGATATGCTTCATTCAGAAATTGCCGCATCTAAAGATAAAACCTATAATTTCAAACTGACCACAGAAAAAACTGCTCCAATGCCGGTGAATAGCCTGAAAGCTAATGGGTTCGGAATCTACAACATGGTAGGTAATGTAGCAGAATGGACCAACTCGCCCGGGAGAATAAAAGGAGGCAGCTGGAATGATAATGTTGAAACCTTAAATATTAAAAAACCGGGTAAATACAATGGTCAGACAGCACCTTCACCTTTTATTGGATTCAGGCCGGTTTATTTTGAAGAGCCGGTGAAGTAATCTGAAAAAATTCATTGAATGCCACCCAGCTGATGCGCGAATTGTACAATTCTGCCAATTGACTGAATATTTCCAGCCCTGTAAGCAAATATAGATGTTTGAACTGCCCGATATAAAGACCTTGGTATTCAATGTTTGACAAAGTGGGATACAGGCGACTGTATTTCAGATATTTACCACGTTGATAATAAGGAAATGACCTTACGAGAGAATCAAGCAACCTGTCGATGAAATGTGAAATTTGAATATTCGGATACAATACCTCGTATTCAAGTAATGAAATGATACAAAAAATATATCCATTAAGTACGTATGATGGTTTAGCTCCCGGATATTCTTCTATCCAAGGCAAACCTTCGGGCGTATTGATCAGAATACCGCCCTCTGCTCCTGGTACCATCATTGACTTTACAAGCTTATGGATAACAAGCTCTAATCTCTCATCCGGGTTTTGTTGGTTGCGCCTTAATGCTAGACTAAGCATGGTAGCCTGTGTAATACCGGCATACCACCTTCCTTTGAGTAGGAACTTGGGCAGCGGAATATTATAATATAGTATAAAATGATCTTCCGTCTCTGTACCTAATTTCAGCAATGTATCCAATTGAGCTTTTGCGTCAAGGAGAAATAGCTCTTCACCAGTTTTTAGATAAGAATTGAAGCACACCAGACCATAATAAGATGGATAGAAGGGGCTGCAATGATCCAATTTGCTTTCGATGCGGTGCTGGGCTATTCCATCCTTCATTTTCAGATGCTGTGCAAGGTCATTAGGGTGATGAAAATAACTGAATGTATGATAGAACAAATCGAGCTTATTCAATCTTTTGCGGTCGCAAATCTTGACTGTATCAGGTTTAATTTTCGGATAATCATCTATACCGGGCACCCATTCGGAAATGAATCCATACAGTTTCAGCAAAATGGTTTTTAAGTAATAATTGGTTGATTTATAAGGCATTAACTATTATTTCTCGTCATAAAAATGCTGGTACATTACAGGGCAACTAAGCATCATTGCAACAATGCAACTCTCATATTCTGTCAGAATGAACTATATTTGTATTCCGAAGTGTAAGGTACGGAATTTTCATGGAAGAAAAAAAAATAATAATCAGGCCCCAAAATGCTTTCCGGTTCAGAACTGCCGAGCTGCTTGAGTACCGTGAGATGATTTATTTTTTCGCCTGGCGCGACACCAAAATTCGTTACCGCCACGTCTTACTTGGTATCATCTGGGCTATAGTGCAGCCCTTATTTATGGCACTCGTGTTTACAGGCATTCTTCATACCGGTCTTAAGGTACCTACAGGAGACACACCTGTGTTCCTCTATTTTTTGTCCGGCATTATTGTATGGAATTTCTTCAGTCAGTCGGTTATTTTTTCCACAACTTCGATGCTTGCCAATGCTCATATCATCCGCAAGGTGTATTTCCCAAGGCTTGCCGTACCCTTAGCAGCTATATTTACCAAACTCATTGATTTTGTTATCGATCTCATATTTTTTACAGTTGTGGCCTTGGTGTATAAATTTATATTTAACCACAACATCAACATTAGCGGTGTTTGGCTGGCATTGCTCCTTGCATTTCCTGTACTTGCCATTTTCACGACGAGTGTGAGTATTTTTTTATCGGGGTTAAATGTCCGGTTTCGCGACGTGCGCAATTTTATACCATATTTCATTCAAATCATGTTTTTTCTCACTCCGGTTATTTATACTACCAGGGCGGGAAACTACCCATTGCTAAAGACAATACTGGAGCTCAATCCACTCAATTTTTGTATCGAAATATTCCGCTCAAATATCACTGCAGAAACATTTCAGCTGATAACTATACCATGGGCTACTGTTGTGTTGCTTATTTTTTCTTATTTGGCAGCTATATATACTTTTCGAAAAATGGAAGATAACTTTGCCGATATGATATGAAAACAGCCATTGATGTAAAAGAAATCTGGAAAGAATACGTAAAAACGGAAAGCAGCGGGGCTAATCTGCGTGAATCCCTGCTCCGAATACCTCGGCAATTGTTCAAAACAAGACAAGAAAAATTCTATGCATTACAGAATGTCAGTTTTTCTTTAGAAAAAGGTGAATCAATAGCTTTGGTTGGCAAGAACGGTGCCGGCAAGTCAACTATGCTGAAAATATTGGCCAGAATAACGCCACCCACACGAGGCGAATGCATCATTTACGGAAAAATAGCCAGCCTGCTCGAGGTAGGAACCGGGTTTCATCCTGAACTTACGGGAAGAGAAAATATTTTCCTGAATGGTTCGATTCTGGGTATGAAGAAAAATGATATCAATGCACGCTTTGACGAAATAGTCGAATTTTCGGGCGTAGCATCATTCATTGATACACAACTCAAGAAATACTCGAGTGGAATGCAGATGCGGCTCGCATTCTCAGTAGCAGCCTTCCTCAATGCTGACATACTGCTTATAGATGAGGTTTTTGGTGTGGGCGATACCGAATTTCAGCAAAAATCACTGGAAAAACTCAGACAAATCAGTCAGGACAAAGGCAAATCAGTCATTTTTGTCAGCCATGATCTCGACATCCTTTCAAAGCTCACCACGCGGGGCATCTTGCTCCAGGACGGCTGCATTACCGCAGACACCGATATCCATTCATGTATAAGTAAGTACCGGGATAGTTTTTGAGAGTCGTTTTTTCATTGCAAAAGATTGGAATGAAAAAAAACTTTAATACCCGATTTTCTCTACCTCAATATGACCAGCTTACCAAAACCATGCTGCAGAAAATCATCCGCCTTGCTTGTGTAACTATCCCATTGTTTGCCGGCATCATCTTTGATGACCACCTGATAAAGATAAACTCCGTTCGCAAGCTTGTTGCCGTACATATCTGTGCCATCCCATTTGTAGTCTGTGACATGTGTACCTACCCTAAGTATGCCCAACTCCTGTTCTGTTATCTCTTTCACGAGCGAACCGGATACTGAGTAAATCCTTATGCGCACATGCTCAGGCGTACGGTCACCGGTGAGTGTATAAACAAAACCCATGGCAGTCGAAAACGGATTTGGGTAAGGTAGAAAACCCGAAACGGACTTTTGGTTAATGACCCTGAACCTTATCTTAAAATCCGATTGACCGGAAGCATTGTTGCTTGCATCTTTCGCCTGTACTAGCAATTCGTATTCTCCATCTTTCAGCTCGGCAGGCTTGTATATGGCTTTCGCAATGTTGCTTTTGCCGGTACCTTTTGCGGGTATAAAACTGACTTCTGAGCTGCTGATAGGTATGGCATCAAAAACGCTCTTACCCGGATATCTTAAAAATAATTTGAAGCTCGATGTATCCGTTAGTGAAATATATTTGTTTTCATCTTTTAACTCGATGGTTATCTCGGGTTTGGGCGACACTATATCACCATCAAGAATGTGTATTCCGTCAAATAATACATTCAACAAAGGATTTCGCCTGTCGGGTAACACCGTAAACCTCAATGAGGCCTGATTATTGAAATAATAGGTTTCGAGTTGTTCTGGTCCGGGGTTAATCTCGATATCCAATTTGTAATCTCCTTTGAGGTCAATGGTGTTTCGTTGGAAAGGGAATGTCATTTTTTCTCCGGCACCAATGGCAGGCTGCTTCTTCAATTCTACCTGCTGGCTCAGGTCTGCAGCCGTCAGCACATATTTCACCAATACACTGTCAGAACCAACACCACTTATGTTCTGAACCGGCATGTTAAGTTTCAGAATATCACCCTGGTCAATGGTATCTTTATGAAAACTGTAATCGGCATTTGCAGAGTTGAGAGCCAGTTCTGTCACGCCGGAATAGTAAAGCCTTATATATCGCACATAAGGTGCTGTTTTGAATAATGTATCCTTCAGGTTAACCACCACCTGCAGATACGGATATTGGCTGGCATCAATACTCGAAAGATCCGCTGATTTAGCCGACTTGAGGTCAAGCAGCAATTGTTTGTTTTGCTTTGATTTGTCGAGTCCGTAAACTGCAAGGTCTGAATAATCGCCATCTGCAGTATTTTCTTCAATATCTGCTGTTAGTTTGGTCCAGGATTTGGCAGGCCCTGCCAATGGTGTTGTCACAGAGCCTCTGTCCCAACTACCTTCAAGTCCGAAATTGAGGCTTGCCACATCATCTATATCTTTGCCAATGGCTTCCCCAAGTGGCTTTACGTCTTTTTGATACCCAAAAGAATAAGGTACGGCATTATTAGCTGTATTTCGGATTGACTTTGCTCCTTGCGCCTCGAGCAACTGAAAAATATTGGTACCCAGGGTGATACTATCTGCAGCCCAATCTTCAGGCTTGTACGAATTCTTGGCATCCTGTACCGTGAAAAACACCACAAAGTACCCGGAAGGTATTGTGTCCTTTAGAAATGAAATCAGGCTTGCACGCTTGGCAGGGTCGGCAGTAGGAAAAGGAAATGCTTTTCGCTCGCGCCAGTCGATAGGAGTCACACTTCCATATTTCCCTCCTTTCGGATTGATCCAGGCAGTACCCGTGAGCGGATCGATGACGCCAACATACACACCTGCTGCAATATCATTGCCATAGTTGATTTCAGTGAGACCGTTATTGATGTAATAGGCCGGATACAGTTCGCCTTGCCGTTTGAAATTTTGTATAAATACATCTTTTATATCGGTGATGAAGTACATCTTTTGGTCGGATGCTACCGGCTTAATATTTACAAGGTTGCCTTCATTAAACTGAAAATTATGTGCTATCGACCAGCCTTTTGGTGAATTTTCCTTATAAAAAAAAGATGAATATTGCCAGATGGCACCAACTCCAGTTTGGGTAGAATCGGGCGTTATTCTCCAGTAATATGTCACAGAATCAAGCATATTGATACCAGGCACCCATTCAATCAGGCCTCCTTTGGTGGCTATTGTATTCGATGCCAGACGTGGGCTGTTAAACAACCGGGTAGTATCTATTTGTATAAGATACGGCTTTTCTTTGGCTAATGGGTCGGCAGTACAAGCGATGAGTTCAAAATCCTCATTACTGACTATTGAATAATTGGGTGGCGAAACCGGTATAGCCGAATTGTCTGTCACAAAAAACATAAATCCTGTCTCACCATTTTGGCTAAGTGAATTGTTTTGTTCAGCAAGCGGAGAAGGCAATTCAACGACCTTATTATCGGTATCAACATCAATGTACAAGATATTTTGGCCAAATGCCTCTGCTTTAAACGAAGGCACTTTTACATGGATAGGCGTACGGAACGAGGGTGTCTTTATTCCGAAATCAGCTAGTGTTCTTATTTCGCCTGCCGGCAATTTCTGTCTGAGGGTGATGTTGATGCTATCTTCAATGTATTCGCCAATATTGGCCACATCAAAACTGATGCTTAGTGAGTCTGTCTGTGCTGTCACTATGGCAGGCTCTATCTTGAGTGTACTGATATCAGGTGTAAAGTCGGGACCGGGTGCGGTATGAATGGTATAAGCGGGATCTCCGTGGTAAGACATCTGCTCGATGAGTAGCTTGGTGTATGCAGTAGCATTCTTTGCCAACTCACTGTAGGAGTGTTGGAGCACTTCTCCGACGCTCTGTCCGTAACTGTCACCACCCTGCTGTCTGTAAAATTCGCCTGCAAACTGAGTCAATACCGAAGGATAACCGGAAAAAGACGTTGCCACAAAACCCAGAGCGCCTTTTTCTTTATAAAAACAAAAACCTTCACCTGTGCCTCTTGATGGTGTATGATAATTGCCGGAATAACACCCAAGTGAAAACATCAATGGGTACTTTCCAAAATTCTGATAATTGGAAGGATTGTCAATACTGAAGTCAAATGTGCCCACAGCCGAATGTCCGAGAAAAGTAATGATTGACACACCATTATTGATAAGGTCAAATATCTGTTCGTTCTGTGATACCTGGATAGGATCGGTACTGGTCTTGTAGAATCCGTGAACCCGACCACCAAAACGATTATTGGTGATGACAGGCACCACACTTTCGAGCAGATTGCGGAATGAATTTTGTTCATTTTTATTCTTGCCACCTCCCAGGTGGATGATTTCTTTTTTCCAGAGCTGGTCAGCAATGGTCTGTTGATTGTTGCCAAATGATTCGTAGTCCTGAATCTTTTTCAGATAATCAGCAATATCCTGTGGTGTCTGTGCAGCAATACGACCTAAAGCAAGCACAGGCGAATATTCGCCCTGCGACATGACTAACAAATTGTCCGAACCCGGCGTACCAAAAGTGGGAACATAAAAACTACTGTTGGATGGATTGGTCAAGTGCCCTGCTTGACGAAAATAGGCATATTCACGACCTTTTCCTATGATGAACAGGGATTTTGCAGCCGACCAGTTTTTCTTGATGAAATGGGCAAAATTCCTCATACTGATAAAATGTCTTACATTGCCATAGGCAAACTGATCATACAGGTCTTGGATATCAACTATAACAACTGAATGATTGCCTCCTGCATCACTCGCACGATAGTCAGCATATTGCTGAACAAAATTATTGCCATTGCCGTCGTCGTACAGTGCCGGGTGGCTGATGATTACAAAATCAGCATTTAGCTTTGAATAATCCTTAAAAACGATCTTTGTAAGTGCTGTTACAGCCAAGGGTGTAGCACCGGAATGCAGCAGAATATCCTGTGTTTTGGAAGAAGGTGGCAGATTAAATCTTGTTATACCATTTGAAACCTCACCCGTCATTCTGTATGCTTTGGTCATGTTGTAGAGCAAAGGTGATCCTCCGCCCTGAAAAAAGCCCTGAATCTCAAGGTATGAAGTATCAGCAGAAGCGGGTATTTCGAAGCGATTTTGCGTGAACCCGGAATAAATAAGGCTTCTTTGGTACCCAATCTGTACAGTAGCCACGCTGAATCCCTTCAGACTGGCACCGTCATCGTTTATCTTTATTGTATTAGATGCTGCCAGAAGACCGACCGGCACCTGAAATGTTGTATCCAATATACTCAGAGCCTTGAAAAATTTATTGGCAAATAGTTGGTCATTGAGATACAGACTCAAATTATGGTCACCGATACCTCCATACACCCGAATATGGATGCTAATGCTGTCTTCATTTGGTGAAACCGACTGAATGGTTAAAGGTGCAGAAAAAGTCTTGCTCACGCCGGTGCCATATCCTTCACCTGTATCAAAGCTCGAGAATATTCCCGCGTCGGCATCACCTGCCTTAATCCTGCTATTGGGGAAAGAAAATACGGAAGTAGTAAAAACATCCTCTATCAGCTTTCCTGGCTGATTAATATTGTTTGGGATTGAAATAAGCCTATTAACACTCGCAGTGTTTTCCCAAGTCAGAAAATAATAGATCGTATCATTTATCAACGAATATTCGGGGTTGAGCAAGTCTTTTTCAGGATTATTGTATAAAAATTTGTCAATCTCTGACCTCATTTGCTGACCATAAAACTCGATGTAATCATTTTCTGAAAGAAGCGAATCTGTTGTAGTAAAAATGGAAACCTCCTTCCCCATTCTGTAGAGCTGGAAATTTTTTCCTTGTACACTATTGACCGGCACACCGGCAGCCTGCAGAACCGCATAAGGTATGCGGTAAATTCTATCCTGAAATACCGGAAATTTATAATACTCTTTTCCAGGCTTTATCCATTCGTTGCCATACAGCGTATCCTGCCCAGTGACCATTTGTGCAGTCAAAGTAAACTGCATCAGACACACAAGTACCAAAACAGGGAAATATTTCATTATAAATTTCATACACAAATTTTACCAAACAAGAACATCAATACAAACCATATTATTATGCAACATTGCCCGTCTTAAAATAATGTTGACAACAAATCATCATCCACAAGGTTTGGTAATGTCACCTTCAGATTGGGATTATCGTCCATGGCGCGTTTGATTGCGAACATCGCCTCTTTGTTTCTTGCCCAGCTCCTTCTGGCTATACCATTGTTCACGTCCCAATGGAGCATTGATTCGAGTTTGTGCTGTGCATCCGGCGTGCCATCCAGTACCATACCAAAACCACCATTGATTACTTCGCCCCAGCCTACTCCACCGCCGTTGTGCAGGCTTACCCATGTAGCACCTCTGAAGCTGTCACCTATAACATTGTGCACAGCCATATCCGCCGTAAAACGCGAACCATCATAAATATTTGAAGTCTCGCGATAAGGCGAATCGGTACCCGAAACGTCATGGTGATCTCTGCCGAGTACGACCGGAGCGGTTATTTTTCCTTCAGCTATGGCTTTGTTGAAGGCACTTGCTATCTTAATTCTTCCTTCAGCATCTGCATAAAGGATTCGTGATTTCGAGCCTACTACCGGTATATTTTCATCCGCCTTTTGTATCCAGATGAGATTATCGTGCAACTGTGGCATTATTTCATACGGGGCCGTTTTCATTATTTCTTCAATTACTTGGGCAGCAATACGGTCAGATGTATCGAGGTCAGATTTTTTTCCTGAAGTACACACCCACCTGAATGGCCCAAAACCATAATCAAAACAAAGTGGTCCGAGAATATCCTGCACATAAGAAGGATATTTAAACAAATCGCGCTCCTTGTCAAGCCAGATATCGGCTCCAGCTATACCGGCTTCTTTGAGAAAAGCATTGCCATAGTCCCAGAAATACATTCCCCGCTCACATATTTTATTGATAAGATCAACGTGTAGCCTCAGTGTTTTTCGCACTTCTTGCATAAACTTAGTTTTATCAGTATTGAGTAGCTGTTTGGCTTCCTCAAAACTGTAGCCGACGGGTGCATAACCAAGGTCATCGATATTGTGGAGTGAAGTCTGGTCAGAGCCGAGCTCTACCTGAAGGTTTTGATCGTAAATTGCCTGCCAGAGGTCAACCACATTACCTGCATACACCAGCGTGATGGCGGTTTTATTTTCGCGGCATTCACGTATTCTGGATATCAGCAAGTTAAGATCCGTATATACATTTTCTGCTTTGATATAGCCGTCAGTTATTCTTTGTCTGACGGCATCAGGGTCCACTTCTGCGAGCACACCTACTGCTCCGGTAATGACGGCTGCCAGCGACTGTGCGCCAGACATGCCACCCAAGCCTGAGGTTACAAACACCTTCCCTCTCAAGTCATCCTGCCCTACTCCGTTTAGTCTGCCTGCATTGAGCAAAGTAAGGGTGGTCCCATGTACAATACCTTGTGGGCCAATGTACATAAAGCTACCTGCTGTCATCTGACCGTATTGTGTAACTCCAAGGGCGTTGTACTTATTCCAGTCGTCTTTTGATGAATAATTCGGAATCATCATCCCATTGGTAACTACCACACGCGGAGCATTTTTTGAAGAAGGGAAAAGCCCTAGTGGATGTCCCGAATACAATACAAGTGTTTGTTCATCGGTCATTTCGGCCAGGTATTTCATCACAAGCCGGTATTGAGCCCAATTCTGAAAAACAGCACCGTTGCCACCATAAGTAATCAGCTCGTGCGGATGCTTGGCCACCTTATAGTCAAGGTTATTCTGAATCATCAACATGATAGCAGCAGCTTGTTGCGATCTTGCCGGATAATCATTAATATCCCGTGCTTTCATTTCATAGTCAGGCCTGAAGCGATACATATAGATACGGCCATAAGTATTCAGTTCATCGGCAAATTCTTCGGCTAGTATTTTGTGAAATTTTTTGTCAAAATATCGGAGTGCATTCCTTACGGCAAGCTGTTTTTCTTCACGTGAGAGCAATCCCTTGATGTTCCTTTGCGGAGCGTGACTTACACTGTGGTCGTATGGCTTCTTTTCCGGAAGCTCATCAGGAATGCCCACCAGAATAGATTTTTGAAACTCGGTTAATGTCATAATTCATATTTTCAACAACAAATTTAACCCATTTCAGCTGTTAAAGCAAAGTAAAATCAATTTTTTGAGTGTGAATTGTTTATGAAACTTGAAAAGCCAACTTATTGAAAGAACTTGAACCATAAAGTAATGCATTATTAATAAAATATCGTTTATAATTACTGTACTTTTGCTTGAGGACATCCACATTTCCGTAAGACTACAGCAAGACTGCTTTAATATTTATGTTGAAGGAGCAAATATGACCTTATTCAAATTGAACACATCTTAACAATTAAATTATCATATAATATTAATAAATAATTTGTGATAAATAACATTATCGTTTAAAAATTAAAATATCAACAATCTTAATGTTAAGTGTTAAAATATTTGCGCTGGATTTTGACATTTAAATAAATATCCGTATTTTTGGCTAATCAAATAGTGAGTCCTTCAAAAAACCGAACAACATCATGCAAAATGTAAAACACATTTGCAAACGAACAGTACCAAACATCGCACCCCAATTTCAGCCGTGTAAAATACTTTTTCTACCAGATTGTCTTATGCATTTATTGAAATAAGCATAATGACCATCGGTGAATATGTCAACCAAAAGAAACCACACATGCAAACGAGAAAAACCAAGATTATAACTTTAATTATTGGTATCTGGGCAGTCACTCTATTCTCTCTGTTCGGCCAAGTAACTGTAACGCTGAACGGTCCAAACTATGTACCGGTTGGTGCCAATTGCAAAACTAGCTTTTCTGCCACCAAAAATGATTTTACTTTCACTGCCAATGGCTGTATGCTAGACCTTGACAACGACGTTACTGTCTCGCAGGACAAAACTGTAGTGCCGGCAGGTGATAACATAACAGTGACTGTAGATGTCAACTCACCGGGATGCCCTCCGAACCAGTTCGTTTTTATTCTTCCGGCTAAAGATATTACTGCTCCGGTATTCAAGGTACAACCTACACCCATCACCGAAATCGTTTGCCAAGGCTCCGGGAACCAGACGTTTTTTAATTCATGGCTTGCTACACATGGTGGTGCTGTCATTGAAGATAATTGTACAGCATCCGGCAACATTGTCTGGACAACCGACCCTGCCAATCCACAAATGCCGACTGATTATTGCACGCCTGGTGAAGTGAGTGTTTTCTTTAAAGCGACCGACAAGGGCGGTAATGTTGTCAGCTCAAATCCGGCTGTGTTCAGAATCATTGACAATAAAGCTTTTAACATTATAAGCAAACCTTTCCCGGTATCGTTTGAATGCAATAAATCAACCAACTACAATACTGAATTAACCAACTGGGTCAATACGCTTGCAATGAACCAGGCTAAAGTATCAGATGAGTGTATAAGCGTCAACAACATAAGCTGGAGTGTAAAAATAGACAATGGCCCGGAACATTCCATTCCTACCCAACTTACTATTGACAGTAAAAAATGTAATGTATCAAAATCCATCGTGTTCATCGCTCGGGACGCATGCAACAATGCCGCAATATTCGATCCGGTTACTTTCAAAATTACTGATGGTATCCCTCCTTTAGTACAAAAACCAGCTGCAGACTTTACTCATCAATGCAATGGTTCTGTAGGCAATGCGCTTGCATTTTCGGGCTGGCTGAGCAACAGAGGTGGTGCAAAATTCACCGACCAGTGCCTTGACAGTCTTTCGCTTACTTATTCAACCATTCCGGCTAATCCTCAAGTACCCGCCAACTCGTGTAACGGAAGTACCGAAGTAACCTTCAGAGCAACTGACGCCTGTGGTAACATCGCTGAGACAAAAGCAAAATTTATACTAAAAGATGAAGTTGCTCCGGTAATCAATAATGTTCCGAAAGACACACTGTTCTATTGCTCAATGCCTGCTTTGCCTCCAGTACCCAACAACATAACCGCTACCGACAACTGTACACCAAATCTATTCCTTGATTTTAGTGAAAAATACGAATCAGGTCCATGCGGTCCCAATACTATCATAAAAAGAACATGGAGTACCCAAGACAATTGTGGCAATATCCGAGCAAATACGCAAATCATTCAGATAATTGACACTTTGGCTCCTGTACTTACAGGTATTGTACCCAATGATGTCACGGTCAGTTGTGAAAACATTCCTGCAGCACCGCCTGTCAACCTCTTCACAGCTACTGACGACTGTAATGCAAGCGTTCCAATCGAATTTAAAGAAATTAATAAAGCCGCCAGTTGCAACGCAGGCTACCCCATTATAAGACTTTGGATAGCAAAAGATAATTGTGGTAACGCTGATACCCTTTCGCAGAAAATATACGTAATTGACAATCTGCCACCCGTATTGCTAGGCGTACCCGGCGACGTAACGGTTACCTGCAGCAACATTCCTACTGCCCCTGTCATAGGTAGTGGTATTACAGCAACCGACAACTGCGACACGAATGTGAAAATCCTACTTGATGAAGTGTCCACCCTCGGAGTATGTAACAACAATAAATATCAGATAACCAGAACCTGGACTGCAACCGATGATTGTGGAAATTTTGTATCAAAACAGCAGAAAATAAGTGTTACTGACAATGATTTCCCGGTATTTACTGGTGTTCCGGAGAATATTACCGTTGACTGCAGTATGATTCCGGGCATTCCTCAGCTGGGAGGGAGTTTTAAAGTAACGGATGGTTGCGACCCAAATGTCAATGTCACTTACAGCCAGACGACAACCCAAAATCCGGATTCTACATCATGCGATCATTACAGTTATCAGCTTACGCGGTACTGGGTAGCCAACGATGACTGCGGCCATGTCACTACTGTACAACAAAAAGTTACTGTACAGGACAAGCTGGCACCTACCTTATATTGCGTAGATACATTTGTAATTGCTAATAATCCTTTGCAATGTAAAGCTGTAAGTGGTATCAACGACCTGGTATTTTTCTCGCATGGCTGTTCGAGTATTAGTGGTACCGACTCCGTTACCCAAACCCTCTTTCTTACACACTCGGGCGCCGATGTAATGATATCACCGGTTGATGACCTTCATTTCAGTTTGCCTGTACAGGGCGTACCTGCAGCTTATCTTACCGGCAATATACTGTTAAGGATTGACCTTAATAATGTTGATGCCGAGGAAGTATCTGAATTTTTCAGAATATATACAGAAGATGGTAATTTGCTCGGACAGACTCAGCACACTGCCGGACAATGCGGCAATTCATCAACATTTTTTACGAGCATAACGCCCGACAAAATCAATCAATGGGCCTTTGACGGTTATGTATCATTTACACTTAAAACGAACGGAAATGGTGTTAATGCCATCAATAATTTCTGTCAGGGTGGCAATGTTAAGCTTTCTTTAAAATTTGATTATATCACTTCTCCAAAAATTAGTTCAAAACTTTTTTACTCGGTTGACAAAGCACCTTTCAAGCAATTCGTACCCGGACTCCTGGAAACTTTCAGCCTTGGCAATCACGAAATCAAGGTTAAAGTGGAGGACTGTGCAGGTAAATTTGATTCGTGCAATTATATTTTGAAAGTAAAGGATGTGGATGCCCCTACAATCAATTGCCCTGCTGACATAACTGCTGAAACACTACCACTTGATTGCAATCTGATTTACAATCTCCCTCCACCTGTAAATGTATTTGATAACTGTGGCTTTAGTTCACTTTCCAACACCAAGACCACACCTACCAATATTTTCTTTCAGGATCATCCGCAAGCGGGAAAAATTCCGCAAGACATTATAGCCAATTTCTTCGGCCAGCCACCAATAGCCAATGGTTCATTAAAGATTTATTTGAAGGCAGATATTGCCAACAACGGTGAATTTTTCTTCGTGTATGATGAAAACAATAATTTGCTCGGCCAGACAGGCAAAGGGCTACCGGCACTTGAGTGCAACGAATATCAGGAATTCAGCATTCCGGTGACGCAAACTCAGATTTCGCAGTGGTCTTTGGATGGTGTCATTCGTTTTACCTTAAAGGCTAATGCCAACACCAATAGCTATACCGACTTCATCAACCCTTGTGGTACACTTGATGCCAAAGGCAAAGATCCGGTGAGTATGGTATATTTCGAGCTCATCTATCCGGCCTACGAAATCCATTATATCGTCCGTGATTCGAACAATGTGATACTTACTTCGCAGCAATATTTTTCCGGAAGCTCTAAGGTAGAATTACCTGTAGGTAAAAATAAAATAAGCTATACCGTAGTGGATGGTGGAGGCAACATAGGCAGTTGCAGCTTCAACGCTACCATTTTGGATAAAACACCTCCAAAACTGACTTGCAAGGCAGGTACCATCATCGACCTTAACCCATCGGGTCTTATACCTACCATTGTAAGTCCTTATGACTTGCTCGTGGATACATTGTTCAAAATAGACAATTGTGGTATCGAGACCTTTACCGTCACACCAAACAACTTCAACTGCCAAATGGCCGGACAAGGTACTACCATAAAGGTCATTGCCCGAGATTTTTCCGGAAACAAAGACAGCTGTAGTTCTATTGTATTCTTCAAGAATGAATCCCTAACACCAAGCATTTCGCTTGATACATGTGGTGGAAAATTGACCTTTATCCCGGACACGACTTTCAAGACACCAACACCCGGTACAGGAAATTTCTTCAACTACTCCTGGGTAGGGCCGAATAATTTTACTTCCAATCTACCTTCACCTGTATTACAAGCACCTTCAGCAGCTTACAGTGGTGTATATACGCTTACCGTCACCGGTCTCACAGGTTGTCAGTCATCAGGTAGTGTTATGGTAAATATTGATCCGTCCGGATTATTCAAACCAACGGTTTATTCAAACAGTCCGGTATGTGAAGGTGACTCAATCACCATTTATACCGACTGGAACAATGCTCTAAACTACACTTGGACGAATGTCAACACACAGCAACAATTTGTAACTGCCAAGAATTACCTCTGGCTGCCTGCAGATATCAAATTTGCAGGAGCATGGAGTGTAAAAGTGGGACTGAATATTGGTTGCAATTCGCTCAATTCTGAAACACATCAGGTACTTGTGTCATTATTGTCGGTAACTACACCTGATACCATACAAGCGTGTAAGGGCATTCAGGTACAACTGAGTGCACAGGCCATTGCCGGTGCCTTGTTTGAGTGGACTGCACCTAATGGGTTCAAATATCCGGGCAAGAATCCGAATGTACCACCAATAGACGGTGTTTACAAGGTTTTGGTCAAAAATGCTCAAGGCTGTATCGGAAAAGACAGCTTGTATGTACATGTAAATGACCGACCTGAGATAACCGCCATCAGTCACTCGTGTCCGGGATGTGTAAGTGGTACAGAAGCTTGTACTATAGAACCATCCGTCTTTCCTATTGATACAGGCAATTATACTTATCAGTGGTTCAATCCTTCAGGTGGGCTGTTTAGCATAGACAGTGTAGCATCACTCGCCAATATCTCAGCCAATGCCGGCGGCCAATATCAACTTATTGTTACCGATAAGTTTTCAGGCTGTTCTTCAACTCCGGGCAAAATTGACGTAAATCTCAATAATACACCTGCCACCCCACTTATTACTCAAGATGATTCGACCTTGCCTGCCAAGCTCTGTGAAGGCCAACCTTTGATCATCAAATTGACGTCTAATCCTTACAGTGGTGACGTAAAATACATCTGGACAACGCCATTGGGCAAAGACACCACCACTGTGCCGTCGCTAACTTACGGATCTTCTACCGTCAACAATGCAGGCATGTACCAATTACAGGTACTCATCAACGGATGTTTGTCGAATGTGTCTAATGAAATATTTGCCGAGGTGTACCCTATCCCTTTTCCACCACCAACATTTACCAACTCTCCGATATGTGATGGTGACACACTAAAATTGTTCGCCGACCTGATACCGGGTGCCACTTATGAGTGGGTAGGGCCTATAGGTGTATTTTCCACACTCCAGAATCCGCTTATTGCAGATGCCAAACCGGGTGACTCAGGCACCTATCGGGTAAGAATAACTGTCAATGGTTGTACATCACTATATTCAGCAGCTAATAATGTTTTTGTAGGTAGTATTCCTGCAGCGCCATTTGTAGAACAGCAATGCAACGGAAGTGTATGTGCTTCTGATCCTGCAGCCGGTTGTTTGCTTAAGGTGATTGCACCACAGGCAGGAAGTGGCAGTAGCTTCAGTTTATATAATTCTGCAGGTGTTCTGCTTGCCGGCCCACAGCTGAGCGATTCGTTATACCTCAAGAATTTAACACAAAGTGGTTCAGGACTAAAAACCTTCTACGTTACTGTGACAACCAATGGATGTGAGTCGCTTCCATCGATACCGGTGCAGATACAGCTTGACACCATTCCTAAGCTCAAGGCAAATGCAGGTCAGGATATTTTTATCTGCGAAAACATTCCATTACAGCTATGTGCTACTGCTGTCAATACAGGTACAGGGCAATGGTCTCAGTTAAGCGGACCTGTTGTACAAATCATTACACCTTTTGATGTCTGTAGCAACATTGCAGGCAGCAAGGGTGGGCAGAACCTCAGCTTTGTATGGTCTTTGAGCAATGGGGCTTGCCTACATTACAGTCAGGACACTGTAAATGTAAGCATTTCGGAAAAAATGCAGGCATCAGCTGAGACACCGGTACAATTGTGTAAAGATGAGCCTGTATTCATCAATGCCTTAGCAGGCAATGGAGTGTGGACCCAACCAGATGCACAAGCCAGCGCCGGCGTTGTCATACAGAATCCGGCTTCAGCATCTACGGCAGTATTCAACCTAAGTGCCAATAATTCTTACATATTTGACTGGGTAGTGGACAACGGTGCTTGCGGAACGGAAATTGCACAAGTCACATTGGGTATATATGACGACCATGCTTTTGCAGGTGATGACAGGGCAGACTGCGGTCTGGGATGTTTAAAAATACCATTGCAGGCAGATATTCCTGTATTTGGCTCTGGAGTTTGGTCATCAGCCGACAGTATAGTATTCTTCAAAGATCCGTTTAACCCGGCAACCGAGGTGTGCGGACTCAAAAACGGCATCCACAAATTTGTCTGGACCACCAACAATGGTGTTTGTGGCAAAAATTCAGTAGATACTATTATCATCAATTATCAGTATCTGTCACTGGCAGTTACAGACACGTTGAATGTTACTTTTGCTGAATCAGGTTTTATCGATGTATTGCAAAATGATTCGCTGGTGTCTGCCTACACTTTAAAAATGATACAAACTCCATCCAAAGGCAAGATAAATAACCTGGGCAATGGCAAATTTATCTATTCACCAAATCCGGACTTTATCGGTGTTGATATCATGAAATATGCATTGTGCAGTAATCTTTGTCCGGATGAATGTACAGAGGCAGAAGTAGTGTTCAATGTAGGTGGTGACATCAAGTGTAATGCACCTACGATCATCACACCAAATGATGACGGAGTAAATGATGCATTCATTGTACCTTGTCTGGCTATAGAGAACCAGTATCCGGCCAATACGGTATCTGTATTTAACCAATGGGGTGACGAAATATTTCATGCATCACCTTACAATAATGACTGGGAAGGTACATACAAGGATAATCCTGTACCACCCGGCACATATTTTTATGTGATAGATCTTGGAGACGGAACCAAGCCATTTGCCGGATTTTTAATAATAAAAAGGTAAACCAGTATTGACCATGAAAAAAATAATTTACACAATATTGCTCACTATACTATGTTATGGAACCAGCTCAGCACAGCAGTTTCCTAACTACTCATTATACATTTATAATAAAATGGCATACAATCCGGGCTATACTGGCATTCCCGACGCTCCGTGTTTCCTGGCGCTGCATCGTAGTCAGTGGATAGGCATAGAAGGCGCCCCAAGTACACAGATAATATCAGCCAATCTGCCATTTCTCAAAAAAAGACTCGGCATCGGGCTTCAGCTTACCAACCAGAGCATAGGTATTACCAGAATTTTTTCTACCGACATGAATTATGCCTACCACATACCCATTGGCAAAGGTGAGCTGAGTGTAGCACTCCAGGGAAGTCTGAGATACTATGCAGAAAATTACAATGACACAAGACTACATGCTACACAGGGTGTCAATATTGACAATAGTATTCCGGTCGGGCTACAGAATAGATATTTACCTAACTTTGGTACAGGCATCTATTACTCTGCAAGCAATTATTATTTGGGAGCATCTGCAGTAAGGCTTATACAGAACGACATAGATTTTGGCAATAACGACGAATTTATTTCTTCTGAAAAACCCCACTTTTTCCTGATGGGCGGATATTCATTCATACTAAGTGACCAGGTAAAGCTACAGCCACAGACGCTTGTTAAATATGTAAACAATGCCCCGGTTGATATTGAAGTGTCTGTCGGGCTCGAATTGCTTGAAAAATACATGTTTGCCTTAAACTACAGGGCAGGTGGTGAAATAAAAGCCGGTTCAGGCGATTCGGCTGATATAGTATTCGGTGTTCAGTTATCAGACAGATTTATGTTTGCTGTAGCATACGATATTACACTCTCCAAATTAAGAAAATAC
>WBZR01001503.1_pt1 | contig 28654 bp, 17 predicted proteins | sample 5204231 | NCBI WGS metagenome assembly WBZR01 (sample SAMN12412403, study PRJNA552823) | activated sludge metagenome | isolation source: activated sludge from anammox sidestream of wastewater treatment plant... | place: USA: Virginia | collected 2017-08
CCGTGGCCGCCCGTGTCTACCGCGACGAGGCGATCGACTACATGCGCGAGAACGCGAGCCGCGTCCCGGTCGTGGTCGCGGCCCGGATCGGGCGCAACTGGGGGTTCTTCCGGCCCGGCGACATGGTGTCGTGGAACGCCAACGAGGGCCGGCCCCGCGCCGTCACCCGGGCGGGGATGTGGTTCTACTACCCGATCCTCGTGCTGGCGGTGGCGGGGACGGTGGTCGCGCGGCGCCGGCGGATCCGGGTGTGGCCGCTGCTCGTCCCGGCGGTCGTGGTGACGGTGAGCACCGTCCTCTCGTACGGGCAGACCCGGTTCCGGGTCCCGGCCGAACCGAGCCTGGTGATCCTCGCCTCCGTGGCCCTGGTGGCACTCACGGGGCGGGTCCGGGCGCGTCGGGGCCGGACCGACGCCGACGCCCCGGCGATCGCGCCCGGTTGAGCGCTCCCCGGGCCGGCCGGCCGGGCGCTCCCGCGGTCGGTCCAGGTGGTCCGGGCGCCGGGGCCCGTGGCTACGATGCGCCCCCGTGATCCCCGGCTCCGGAGCCCCGTCCCGGTGAGCGCGGTCCCGACCCGGGAGGCGCCCCCCGCGCGCACCGAGACGGCGGATCCGGTACCGGGCCCCTTCGACGGCACCGCCGGGCGGTTGGCGTTCGCGGCGCTGGTCGCCGTGTTCGCCGCGGGGCTCGTCCTGCGCTTCGTCACCCGGTCCGACCTGTGGCTCGACGAGGCGCTCACCGTCAACATCGCGTCCCGGCCCCTCGGCGACCTGCACGAGCTCCTGCGCCACGACGGCGCCCCGCCCCTCTACTACCTCCTCCTGCACGCGTGGACCCGCTGGTTCGGGACCGGCGATCTCGCCGTCCGCTCGCTCTCGGGGGTGCTCGGGGTGGCGACCTTGCCGCTCGCGTACTACGCCGGGCTCCGCCTGGCGGGCACCGACCCGGTCCGGCGGCAATGGGTGGGCTGGGGGTCGGTCGCCGTCATCGCCACGTCGCCGTTCGCCGTCCGGTACTCCACCGAGGCCCGGATGTACATGCTCGAGGTGGTGCTCGTCCTGGTCGGGTACCTGGCGCTCCGGAGGGCGATGGAGCGCCCGTCGGCGGGGCGCCTGGCCCTCGTGGCCGTCGTGACCGCAGGCCTGCTCTACTCGCAGTACTGGACCGTCTACCTGCTGGCGGCGGTGGGGGCGATGCTGCTCTGGGTGGCCGTGCGCCACCGCGGTCCCGAGGGTGCGGCGGCGATGCGGTGCCTCGGAGCGCTGGTGGTCGGCGGCCTGGCCTTCGTGCCGTGGCTGCCCACGTTCCTTTACCAGGCTCGGCACACGGGTACGCCCTGGTCGCTTCCGTACACCCCGCCGACCGCGGCCTTCTACGCGTTCGCGGGGTTCGCCGGTGAGCAGACGACCGAGGGGTACGCCGCGGTCCTGCCCCTCGTGCTGCTGGTCCTGCTCGCGGTGTTCGCCCGGTCGCTCGACCGGAACCGCTTGGAGGTCGACCTGCGGACGCGTCCCGAGACCCGGGCCGAGGGCTGGGTGCTGGCCGCGGCCCTGGCGATCGGGTTCGTGGCCGCGTTCCTCTCCAAGAGCGCGTTCCAGAGTCGCTACGCCGCGATCGTGTTCCCGCTCTTCGTGGTGCTGGTCGCGTACGGCGTCGTCTCGTTCGGTCGGCGGTCGGTCCGGTACGGCGCCCTCGCCCTGATCGTGGCCCTGGGTCTGCTCGGCGGCCTACGCAACGTGACCACGCAGCGCACGATGGCCGGCGACGTCGCCGCCGCGATGAGGGGCGGCGGCCTGGCACCCGGTGACGTCGTCGCCTACTGCCCCGACCAACTCGGCCCGGCCACGAGCCGCCTCCTTCCGGCCGGGCTCGCCCAGTACACGTTCCCCACCCGGCGCGGGCCCCGCTTCGTCGACTGGGTCGACTACGCGGAGCGCAACCAGGGCTCCGCGGCCGACCCGGAGGCGTTCGCCCGCTTCGTCGACGCCCGGGCCGGCGAGCACACCGTGTGGCTGGTATGGAGCGGTGGGTACCGCACCTACGGGACCAAGTGCGAGGAGATCAACGGCGCGCTCGGCGCGCTCCGGCCGGGCGCGGAGACGCTCGTCTACCCCAACGAGGAGATCTACGAGCCGATGGCCCTGACCGCCTTCCGGCGGCCGTGACGGGTACGGCCCCGGTGCGGGCCCGGTCGGCCGAGGAGGCGCCGGAGGGGGGGCCGGCCCGGCCGGCGGGGTCCCGCCTGATCGCCGACCTGCGCCTGGTGACGGTCCCGTGGCTGTTGACCCGGGTCCTCGGGCTCGGGTCGCTGGCCCTGTCGCGGCGGCTCTTCGACGAGGTGGGCTCCGGCGTCCGGCCCGCCGCCCTGGCGCAGGGCCTGTTCGCCTTCGACGGGGCGTTCTACCGCGACATCGCGGCCGGGGGCTACGACGCCGTGCCCCACGCCGGCCTGCGGTTCTTTCCGCTGTACCCCCTGCTCGGCCGCGGGCTGTCGTGGCCGTTCGGCGCCGCCCCCGACACCGCGCTCCTGGCGATCACCGCGGCGTCGTCGCTGGTGTTCCTCGTGCTCCTGGCCCGCCTCGTCCGCCTCGAGACCGGCGACGACGACCTGGCTCGCCGGTCGGTCTGGTTGGCGTGCGTGGTCCCTCCCGCCCTCGTGCTGGTGCTCGGCTACTCCGAGGCGTTGCTGATGGCGCTGGCCGCGGCGTCGTTCCTGGGGTGGCGGACCCGGCGCTGGGAGGGCGCCGCCGCGGCGGGCTACCTGGCCGGCCTGGCCCGCCCTCTCGGGGTGCTGCTCGCCGTCCCGGCGGCGGTGGAGGCGGCCCGGGCCTGGCCCACCTCCACCGCCCGAGATCGGGCCCGGGCGCTGCTGGCGGCCGTGGCCCCTGTCGCCGGGCTGTTCACCTACCTGGCCTGGGTCGGTCGGCGGACCGGCGACCTCCTCGACCCGCTGCACATCCAGGAGGACCCGTCGCTGCGCGGCGGGTTCTCGGATCCGTTCTCCGCCCTCTGGCGGACGGGTCGGGCGCTGACCGGCGGCGACGTGGGGACCGGCCTCCACCTGCCCTGGGCGCTCCTGTTCGTGGTGCTGGTCGTGGTGGTGGCCCGGCGCCTGCCCGCGTCCTACGGCGCCTACGCGGCGGTCGGGCTCGTGGTGGCCCTGTCGGGGCACAACGTCGACTCCCTCGAGCGCTACGCCCTCACCGCGTTCCCGATCGTGGTGGGGGGCGCGATGCTGCTCCGGCGCCCGGCGGCGGAGCGGGCCGTGCTCGCGCTCGCCGGGGCGGGCTTTGTGGGCTACGCCACGCTCACGTTCCTGGGCGCCTTCGTACCCTGACCCTCCCTCGCTCCGGTCCTCGCTCCGGTCGGGCGGCCCGGACGTCCCGAACGGGCCCGTCCGGGCGCCGGGGGCGGTGGGGCCCCTCGGTCGGCCGCTAGAGTGGGCGATCGCCATGGACCGCAACCACGTCGATCCGGCCGGGGGAGACGAGCCGGAGACCGCGGGCCGGACGCCCGAACCGTCGCCCGACGTGGTGATCATCGGTGCCGGTCCGGCCGGCCTCACCGCGGCCTACATGCTCTCGAAGCGTGGTCACGCGTCGACCGTGCTGGAGGCCGACGACGTCGTGGGCGGCATCAGCCGCACGGTCGAGCGCGACGGCTGGCGCTTCGACATCGGCGGGCACCGCTTCTTCACCAAGGTGACGCCGGTCGAGGACCTGTGGTTCGAGATCCTCGGCGAGGAGGAGTTCCTCCACCGCCCGCGGATGAGCCGGATCTACTACCGGGGCAAGCTCTACGACTACCCCATCAAGCCGTTCAACGCCCTCCGGAACCTGGGGTTCGTGGAGGCCGTCCGCTGCGTGCTGTCCTACCTCTGGGTCCGGGTGCGGCCACCACGCGACCAGAGCTCACTCGAGGGCTACATCGTCGCGAACTACGGGTGGCGCCTCTACCGGCACTTCTTCAAGACCTACAGCGAGAAGGTGTGGGGCGTTCCCGCCGACCGGCTCTCGGCCGACTGGGGTGGCCAGCGGATCAAGGGCATGTCGCTCTTCAAGGCCGTCTGGGAACCTCTCCGGGCCCGGTTGCTCGGCCGGCGGCGCTCGCGCGGTGAGCAGGTCACCAGCCTCATCGAGGAGTTCAACTACCCGAAGTACGGCCCGGGCCAGATGTGGGAGAAGGCCGCCGAGCTCGTCACCGCGTCCGGGACCAAGCTGGAGATGGAGTCGACGGTGGTGGCGGTCCACCACCACGACGGCCGGGCCACCGCGGTGACCGCCGAGGTCGGCGGCGCCCGCAGCCGTCACGAGTGCACCCACGTGATCTCGTCGATGCCGATGGGGGCGCTGCTGCGGGCCATGGACCCCCCGCCGCCGCCCGACGTCGTCGCGGCCGCCGACGGCCTCACGTACCGCGACTTCATGACCGTCGCGCTGGTGGTCCCCCTCGAGTACTCGTTCCCCGACAACTGGATCTACATCCACGACCCCGGGGTGGAGGTCGGGCGGATCCAGAACTTCGGTTCCTGGTCCCCGTACCTGGTGAAGGAGGGCCGGACCTGCCTGGGCCTCGAGTTCTTCGTCAACGAGGGCGACCGCATGTGGACCAAGACCGACGCCGATCTCGTGGAGCAGGCCAAGGGCGAGCTGGAGCGCCTGGGGCTCGGCGACGCCTCCCGGGTCGAGGCGGGCTACGTGGTCCGCGTCCCGAAGGCCTATCCCGTCTACGACGAGCACTACTCCGGCTACGTCGACGTGCTGCGCCGGTGGTTGGAGGAGAACGCGTCCAACGTGTTCCCGGTCGGCCGCAACGGCATGCACCGCTACAACAACCAGGACCACTCCATGTTCACCGCCATGCTCGCGGTGGAGAACGTCTTCGGCGCCCACCACGACGTCTGGTCGGTCAACGTCGAGGAGGAGTACCACGAGGAGAAGACCCCCGCCGGCAGCGAGGCCCGTGGAGGCGGCGGCGGAACCGGCCGTGACGCGCCGATCCTGCCCCGCGACGCCATCGACGCCGCGGCCCGGGAGCGGGCCGGCGAGGGTTCGGGCTAGGCGCCGCTATCCGGCGGCGCGACGGCTCCGCCACGAGCGGAACCGGTCGCGGATCCCCCACCAGGTCACCAGCAACAGCTCCTCGGCGAAGATCCCCCAGGTCATCTTCGAGTTCCCCCGCACCCGGTCGGTGAAGGTGATGGGGACCTCCTCGATCCGGCCGCCCCAGCGGGAGACCCGGTACGCGAGCTCGATCTGGAAGCCGTACCCCATCGAGCGGGTGCTGGCGAAGTCGACGGCCTTGAGGGTGTCGGCCCGGTAGGCGCGGTAGCCCGAGGTGGCGTCGTGGACGCCGGTGCCGAGCACGAATCCGGCGTAGAGGTTCCCGTAGCGCGAGAGCGCCCGGCGGTACCACGGCCAGTGGGGGATGGACCCGCCGGGCACGTAGCGGGAGCCGATCGCGAGGTCGGCGCCGGCCTCCACGCGCGAGAGCAGCACGGGCAGGGCGGCGGGATCGTGTGACAGGTCGGCGTCGATCTGGACCAGGGCGTCGTAGCCCCGCTCGATCCCCACCGTGAACCCGGCTCGGTAGGCGCTCCCGAGGCCGGCCTTGGCGGGACGGCGCAGGACCTCGATCCGGCCCAGGCGCGCCGCGGCCTCCTCCGCGATCTCGGCCGTGCCGTCGGGGCTGTTGTCGTCGATGACGAGGAGGTCGGCCTCGGGCACCGCGGCCCGGGCCCGTTCGAGGAACTCGACGATGTTCTCGGCCTCGATGTAGGTGGGTACGCAGCACAGGACCCGCATCGTCGTCACACTACCGCCGGCCCGCCCGCGCCGCGCGACGGCAGGATCACCGGCAGCGCCGGTAAAGCCGGTAGAAGCCGTCGTAGTCCCCCACGAGGCAGAAGTGCCTGCGCAGGACCTGGTTGGGTTCGTCGGAGCCGAGCTCCCGGGAGTCGTTGGGCTCGCGCCAGTCGTCCCAGACCGACGACAGGATGACGAAGTCGGCGGCCCGGACGTCGTCGGCGAGGCCGGAGCCCTCGCGGTTGGCCATGCCGGGGTCCATCTCGATGTAGTGGGTGCCGGGCACCAGGTCGGGGAGCAGCAGGTAGTACAGGTAGGCGTCGCTGTAGTTGGTGCGGCGCAGGTCGCTCTCGCCCACGACCACCTTCTGGCCCGGCTCGGCGATCTCGTCGAGGTCGGCCAGCAGCTGTTTGGCGGCATCGGCCACGTCGGCTCGGCCGTAGAAGAAGATCCGGCCGTCGTGGGCGATCTTCCACGAGTTCCGGTGGTAGCCGAACGTCTGCACCGAGTAGTCGGCGTACGTGCGGAACGTGAAGTTCGGGAAAAGGAGCAGGACCATCGCGGTCACCGCGGCGCCGGAAGTCAGGGCCTGGCGCCGGGGCGATCCGTGGGGTCGCCGTCGGCGGAGGACCTCGGCGATCGCCACGGGGAGCATCGCCACGGGCACGCAGCTCACCCAGGCGAAGTGGGCCGAGTCGACGCGCTGGACCGCCTGGGGCAGCAGGCCGAACCCGAAGGCTCCGACCGCGAGGAGCGCCCGGGCCCGGATCGAGCCGCGGTCCTGGCGGAAGGCCCACCACCCGACGACCAGCACGAACGTGGCCGAGGCCAGCAACACGAAGAACCAGATGGTGAGCTGCGTCGCCGTGCGGGGCACGGGCAGGGGCCAGTCGAGGCGGCGGAGGTCGCCGGCCCGCTGGAGGAAGCCGTCGAGCCGCCCGGGCCGGGGCGGGATCGGTAGGCGACGGCCGCCCCGGAGGTAGACGACCGGGTCGAGGATCATCCCCCTGATGACCGTCGACGGGCCGGCCGTGAAGAGGTGGATCAGGTACGGCGACAGCCCCAACGCGAGCCCGGCGGTGAGGCGCCGCGCGAACCCGCTGCGCGCCCCCCGGGCCAGGGCCACCGCACCGAGGGCGACGGCGACCACCAGGTCGAGCCGGTAGAGCAGCGCGAACCCGAAGAGGACACCGGCCACCACGGTCCGGGTGTGGCCCTGGTCGCGGTCGAGGCTCGCCAGGGCGGCGACGAGGGCCAGGAGGCCGAGGGCCACCGCGCCGTTCCACGCCAGCGCGGTGAGGCCGAGGGGCGGGACGATGATCACCAGCGAGATCACGGCGCTGGCCAGGCCCAGGAGGCGCCCCCACCGGCGGGCGATCAGGTACACGCCGAACACGATCCCGGCGAGCTGGAGGAACGCGACCAGACGCTCGACGAGCAGCGAGACCCCGAAGACCTTGAAGGCGCCGGCGAGGACCCACAGGCCGCCCGGGCCGTAGAGGTGCAGGAAGTCGCGGTTGGGCAGCTCCCCGCGCAGGACCAGCTCCGGGAAGACGAGCATGAAGCCCTCTTCCATGGGCGGGCCCTGGTTCACGAGCAGACCCCTCAGGGGCAGGAGCAGGCCGGCGGCGAGCACCGCCACGGCCACGAGGTCGGGCCATCGCCGCCGCTGGCCCGACCCCGGCGGCGGAGGCTCGGTGGGCTCGGATCCCCGCCGGGCGGCGGCGCTGTCGTCGACGGCGGTCACGCCGGTTCAGCCGGCACGGGGGACGGCGCTCATGTGGGCACGGGTTCCGCCACCCGAGGCGGTGCCGCCTCCGCCCGCGCGCCCGGCACCAGGTAGCGCCGGCCGGCCAGGAACGCGAGCCCGTAGAGGGCGGCGACCACCACGAGCAGGGAGCGGTAGCCGACGATCAGGGCGCTGTACTCCAGGAGCCCTCCGACCATGGCCCCGAGGAGGTTCGCCCCGAAGGCGGACGTCGAGGATTCGGTGTCCTTGAAGCGCTGCGTGAAGACGAGGTTGGCGAGGAAGATCGGCGCGAAGGCGAGCGCGGTGGCGGCGAAGAACCGGGGGACCACGGAGAGGCCGAGGAGGGCGTGCGGGGGGATCAGCCAGGCCAGGGCGAGGGCGCCGAGCAGGGCCAGGTAGAGGAGCGCGGGGCGACGGAAGTCCTTGACGCGGCGTTGCACCGCCACCGCGAGGAGGACCACGAGCAGGACACCCGCGAAGACGAGCGCGTTGACGAACCAGGTGGTCCCGAACAGCAGTGCGAACTGGACCACGTTCTTGGTCTCGAGGAGCAGGAACGCGGCGCCCATGAAGAACAGGTCGAGGTAGCCGACCATGGGCCGCATCGGACCGCCCGCCCAGCGCACGAGGACCAGGGAGGCCAGGAGGATCAGCGCGATCGTGATCAGGTAGAAGTTCGGGAGTGCGTGGCCCCTCAGGTAGGGGAACGGGCGGTCGTCGGTCGACGGTGCCGGCACCGCACCGGACGGCTCCCACAGCGCGCCCTCGGTGCGCACGTCGGTGCCGCAGGCCACCGACGACGGGTCCTTGCCCACGGTGAGGACCGAGAAGTTGTTCGGCCCGTCGGTGGCGCCGAGCACGTGGACGCAGGGGGGGTGCCCGAACACCGACTTGATGGTGCCGCCGAGGCGATCGAGGAGCCAGGGCTCACGGTAGTAGTTGTACATCGAGAACACGCCGCCCGGCCGGAGCCGGGAACGGGCGGCCTCGACGGCCTCCTTGGTGAACAGGTAGCTCTCGAGGCGCAGCGACGACTGCCCGGCCACGAGGGTCAGGGAGTCGGGCAGGGCGAGGATCACGAGGTCGTACTTGCGCCCGGTGCGCTCCAGGTAGGCCCGGCCGTCGTCGATGTGCTCCGAGACCCTCGGGTCCTGGTAGGGCCGGTCGGGGTGGTGGGCCTTCCCGAGCTCGTAGAGACGCCGGTCGATCTCGACCGCGTCGACGTGCCGGGCACCTCGCGCCAGGGCGGCCGCGACGTCGTTGCCGCCACCGGCGCCGATGACCAGCACGTCGCCGAGGCCCCCCGCGGGGCGGGCGTGCTGGTACAGCGTCTGGTAGATCGGGTTGTTCTTGACGGGGTAGTCGGCCTGGTGGGGCACCCCGTTCACGTCGACGGTGAGGAAGTCGACGGGGGGTTCCACCCGCCGCCCGTTCTCGGTGACGGGGTGCGACTGGTACCGGATCTTGTAGTAGGGCGACCAGTCGGTGCCGGCCGCGAACGACTCGAAGCCGAGCATGACCAGGATGGCGATCAGGGCGGCCCCCTGAAGGGCGGCCAGGACCGGGACCCGGGGTGGAAGCTCCACGGCCACGAAGACCGCCGCGGCCACCGCACCCCATGCGAGGGGGGGAGCGCCGAGGAACGACAGGGCGGAGAAGCCCGCGATCCCGAGCAGGCTTCCCACCAGGTCCCACTTGTAGGCCTCCAGCGGGGGGAACCGGGCGAACGTCCGGGCCACGCCTTCGCCGATGAAGGCCATCGTGGCCGCCACGACGAGGAACACCACCGTGAGCATCAGCTCCTTCGGCGGGCCGTGGGGCTTGAGCTCGCCGAAGAAGATCAGGTCGCCCCCGGAGTCGCGTAGGGATACCGGGAAGAAGCGGACGAACGCCACCAGGCCGGCCAGCGCCAGCGGGGCGTAGGGGAAGAAGTTCCGGCTCCGGCCGGCCCGGAGGAAGCCGATCCCGATCCCGAGGAAGCTGCCCAGCAGGACGAAGTTCGAGAAGTACGAGAGGAACACGACGTTCGAGCCGGTCCAGCGGATCAGGGCCAGCTCGACGAAGAGCATCAAGAAGCTGAGGAGGACCAGGCGCAGCTTGGGGCTCATCGCGGGCGCACCGGTGCGCGGGTCGGCGACATGGGGGCCGGATCGTACCAGCGGAGCCCGGCGCTCAAGGGGGCGGCCCTCCGCCCGGCTCTCGCCCCCCGGCGGGCACGGGGCGCCGGAACCGCACCGTGCGCCCCTTGAGCCGGAGCGCCGGCTTCTCGATCAGGTACCAGCTCGCGGCCGCGGTGGGGACCGTCACCAGCACCACGAAGGCGAACATCGTCGGGAACCGGCCGTGGAAGGGCGGGAGGTCCCTCCAGTCGACGAACCAGTCGAGCCACGCGTGGTGCCAGAGGTAGATCGCGTACGACACGACGCCGAGCCACGCCACGACCCGGAACCGGAGGAACCGGCGCACCCAGTTGCGGTCCTGGGGTCCGAACACGGCGGGCAGGACGAGGAGGAACCCGAAGAGCCCCCACAGGGCGTTGAGCGCGGTCTGCTGGAACCCCGTGAAGTCGGTGGTGAAGCGGGTGAGGCCGATCTGCGTCGAGAGGACCCAGTAGCAGAGCCCGGCGAGCGCCCAGCTGAGCGGGGGGCCCCACCAACGTCCCAGCCAGGCCGCCAGGTCGGTGCGGTGACGGTACGACCAGGTGCTGGCCACGGCCAGGAGCATCCCCAGGGCGAAGAGGTCGAGCCGGGCGATGAGCCACGTGTTGAAGGTGCCGTTGTGGGCCGCCCGGGTGGCCAGGAGACCCACCCGGAACCCGACGGCCACGGCGTAGAGGACGGCCAGGCCCGCCAACTCGGCGCGGAGTTGGAGGCGCCCGGGACCGCCGACGCGGCGCAGCACCCAGGCGTAGAGCGGCAGGAACACGTAGAAGCTGACCTCGGTGGCCAGCGTCCACGACTGCTGTATCGGGCCGAGGACGTCCTGGGGTCGGTAGATGTGCAGCAGCGCGTAGTGGAGCACGTAGCCGGGCGCGTCGCCGATCGGCGGGTGGGGGAAGAACAGGAGCACCAGGGTGAGGCAGACCCAGTACGCGGGGTAGATCCGCAGGAATCGGCGCCAGAGGTAGCGGCGGGTCTCGAGCGCCGGGCGCTGGGCGAAGGCGGCGTCGACGAACGGCCGGTACAGGAGGAAGCCGGAGATCACGAAGAAGACCGCCACGCCGATGTCGGCCCGGGCCGTGAAAGCCCCCAACCGGTTGCGGAGGTTGAACCCGCTGGCCGCGGCGACGTGGACCACGATCACGCTGAAGGCGGCGATCGCCCGCAGGCCGTCGAAGGCGGGGAAGTGCACCCGGGGGAGCGGTTCTGCCGGGGGTGCCGGAGCGGCGGCCACGGCGGGCCCCCCGGCGGGCCCCCCGTCGGGGGTGGTCACGACGCCGACCGGGGGTCCGCGCCTCAAGCGGTCCGCGAACACCACCAGCGCCAGCGCGGCGAGGAGCAGGATCGTGGGCTCGGCGGCGACGCGGAAGCGCTGGTTCCCGTAGGTGAGCACCGTGTTCAGCGACACCGTGGCCAGCGGTACGAGCAGCGGCCAGAGCCGGCGACCGCGGCGCCGGCCGACCACGAAGCCGGCGCCCGCCAGCGGCAGCATCGACCAGTACATCCACGTGCCGGCCGTCTCCCACGCCTGGGAGCGCCCCTCCAGCGACGCGACCTGCACCTGCTGGTGGGGGCGGAACAGGCCCCACGTGCGCAGCCAGCGCACCCCCATGACCACGGGTAGCCGCCCGGCGTGCTCGCGTGCGTAGTCCAGGCCCCGAGCCCGGTGCTCGGCCGCGACGCGCGCCTCGTTGAAGTCGTCGACGTCGATCTCGAAGCCGGGAAAGCACTGCGGATCGGCCGACGGCCGCGAGCCGAGGGTGAACGTCGAGCGCCACAGCCCGATCTGGGGACCGTGGTAGGTGAGGTCGCAGTTGGCGCCCTCGAGCACGAAGCTGTTGTTCGATACCGGTACGAACGTGTCGAAGCGCGCGTAGTTGCGGAGCGTCCACGGCAGCACGGTGACGACGGCCAACCCCACCCCGGCGACCCCCAGCATCGCCCGGCGCCGGGCGTCGCCCCCGCCGCTGCACCGGACCGCGGCCGGCACCAGCAGGGCGATCCCCAGCAACCCCCCCTCGGGTCGGGTCAGGGTCGCCAGCCCCACCACGAGCCCCAGGGCGGCGAACCGGCCCATCGACGGCCGGTCGAGCACGCGGTAGGTGAGGAGGAGCATCGCCACCACGAGGAAGGCGAAGAGGGTCTCGGTCATCAGGGCGGCGTCGGGCTGGACCAGCATGGGATAGAAGGCGGCGAGCGCCGCGGCCACCAGGCCCACCGCCGCTCCCGCCACCCGCCGCCCCAGCAGCCCGATCAACACGACGGTGCCCGTGCCCAGGAAGCACATCACCACCCGCTGGGCGTCGACGCTCCGCCCGCCCAGGAACGACACCGCCGCGAGGAGACCCGGGAAGAGCGGCGGGTACTCGGCGGTGGCGTGCACCCGCCCGACCACGAGCAGGTCGAAGGGGCGAATGTAGCCCCGACCGTCGGCGAGGTTGTTGGCCAGCAGGTGATACGCGCGGGCGTCGCCGAGGCGGGGGACGGGCGGGGCGCCGAAGGCCAGGAAGGCCAGGCGCACCCCGAGCGCCACCACGGCGACGGCGAGGAGGGTCAGGGCGAACCGGCGCTCGGCGGTTCCGTGGGGATCGGGTTCGGCGGGGGCCGGGGCGGCCCTCCCGGAGCCGGCGGTGCTGGTCGTGGTCAACGACGGGGGGATCGGGCTACGGCGAACAGAACCGGGGTGGAGGGGGTGATGTCGGTGGTGACGGTGAAGTGGCTGTGGTCGAGGCCGGACCCCACGCCCGAGGCCTGGTTGCCGAGGACCCGGTACACGACCGGCAACGCCCGTTCGTAGGACCACACGTACCAGCGGCGGGGCATCTTGTGGCGGAGGTCGAAGACGTCGAGCTTGAGGATCCGCTCACCGCTGCGCCGGCGGGCCGCGAAGTCGGCCTTCAGCTCGTCGGAGCCCTCGAGGCCCAGGATCTCGACCTCCTCGAAGAAGAGCCGGAGCAGCGACCGGAGCTGCTCGGGCTCGAAGAGGTAGACGTGGAACGGGTTCTCGAAGTCGGCGGGCGCGTTGGGGGTGATCACGAACGCGGTGCCGCCGGGCGAGAGGACCCGGGCGATCTCGGCGACGTGGGCCTCGGGGCCGGTGAAGTGCTCGATGATGTGTGACGAGCAGAGCCAGTCGACGGAGCCGCTGCGCAGGCCGAGCCGGGCCCCGTCCATGGCCGCGAAGAGCACCGAGGTGCCCCGGGCCCCGCCCGGGCCGTGCTCGGCGGCGGCCCCGACCGCGGTGGCGGAGTCGTAGTCGACGCCGAGCACGGTCCGGCCCGGGCCGTCGAGGCGGGCCGTCTCGTCGCCGACGCCGCAGCCCACGTCGACGACGATCCCGTCGCCGAGCCGGGCGATGACCTCCCGGTAGCCGGCGTCGTGGAGCGCCAGGAGGGAGTCGGGGGTGGATCCCTCCATGGGCCGCTCGCCCGTGAGCTTCACTGCGCATCGCCTCCCGGGCGTGGGCCGCCGTTCCTGGGGTTGCGTACACTATCCCGGCACCTGATCGACCGGGAAGGGCTCGGCACCGGTGCTGCGCCGCCCTCCGACTCCGAAGGGACCGAGGCGACGTGGAGAAGAGCCGAACCGGCCCGGCCGACCGGAAGCTCGGCGACATCGCGTCCGAGGCCGGCCTCCACCGGGTGAGCATGCTGGCGTGGCGCGACCTCGACGACCCCGAGGCCGGCGGGTCCGAGGTCCACGCGTCCACGATCGCCAAGCTCTGGGGCGAGGCCGGCATCGAGGTCACCATGCGGACGTCGTTCGCGCCCGGGCGGCCCCAGGTGAGCTGGCGCGACGGGTACCGGGTGATCCGCAAAGCCGGCCGCTACATGGTGTTCCCGCGCGCGGCGTTCAGCGAGATGATGGGTTGGCACGGCGGGCGCGACGGCCTGGTGGAGATCTGGAACGGGATGCCGTTCCTCTCGCCGCTGTGGGCCCGGACCCCCCACATCACGTTCCTGCACCACGTCCACGCCGAGATGTGGGACATGACGCTCCCACCCAAGCTGGCCCGCGCCGGCCGGCTCCTCGAGGCCCGGATCGCACCGCCGTTCTACCGCCTCACCCCGATCGTCACGCTCTCGGAGTCCTCACGCGAGGAGCTGATCCACGACCTGCACTTCAGCCCCAAGCGGGTGACGGTCGTGCCGCCCGGCATCGACCCGCGCTTCTCCGCGGAGGGTCCCGAGAGCGAGACCCCGCTGGTCGTCGCCGTCGGCCGGCTCGTGCCCGTCAAGCGCTTCGAGCTCCTGATCGACGCGCTGCTGCCCGTCAAGGAGAACGTCCCGGGCCTCGAGCTCGTCATCGTGGGGGAGGGCTACCGCCGCGAGGCGCTCGAGGCGCAGATCCACGACGCCGGGGCCGAGGCGTGGATCGGCCTCCCCGGCCGCATCGACGACGACGCGCTCCTCGACCTCTACCGGAGGGCCTGGCTCCTGGTGTCGGCGTCCGCCCGTGAGGGCTGGGGCATGACGCTCACCGAGGCGGCGGCGTGCGGCACCCCCGCCGTCGCCACGCGGATCGCCGGCCACGCCGACGCCGTCGACGACGGGCGCAGCGGGGTTCTCGTCGACGACACCGCCCAGCTCTCCGCCGCGGTGGAGGGACTGTTGCGCGATCCCGACCGTCGCCGGCGCCTGTCGCAGGGGGCCCTCGACCACGCGGCCCGCTTCACCTGGGAGGCCACGGCGCGCGGGACCCTGGAGGTGCTGGCGGCCGAGGCGATCCGGCGGCGGGGCCGCCGGTGACGACAACCGCCGTCCGGCCCGGGGAGGCGGCCGCATCCGCCGTCCGGGTCTTCGAGCCGGCGTCGCGCCGGGTGCGGGCCGCGGGCTACGCGCTGCTGGCCCTGGTCGCGTACGCCCCGCCGTTGATGACCGCCCGGCACCGGATCGCGGCCGACACCAAGACGTACCTCTACCTCGACCCGTCGCGGCTGATGGAGCGGGCGGTGTCGATGTGGGACCCCCACATCGGCATGGGCACCGTCACCCACCAGAACATCGGCTACCTGTTCCCGATGGGCCCGTTCTACTGGGTCTTCGAGCGGCTGGGGTTCCCCGACTGGTTCGCGCAGCGCATGTGGATGGGGTCGCTGGTCTTCTTCGCCGGCCTCGGGATGTTCTTCCTGTTCCGGACGCTCGGGGTGCGGGGTCCCGGGGTGGTGGTCGGCTCGCTGGCCTTCATGTTCAGCCCGTACGTCCTCGACTACGCGGCGCGCATATCGGTGATCCTCCTGCCGTGGGCCGGCCTGCCCTGGATGCTGGCCTTCGTGGTCCGCGGCCTGCGGGAGGGGGGATGGCGCTACCCGGCGCTGTTCGCGATCACGGTGCAGATCGTGGGCGGGGTCAACGCCACCGCCCTGCTCTTCGCCGGCCTCGCGCCGGCCCTCTACTTCCCCTACGCGGTGTGGTGGACGCGCGAGGTCGACTGGAGGCGGGCCCTGGCGACGGCCGCCAGGATCGGGGTCCTGACCGTCGCGGCCTCGCTGTGGTGGATCTCGGGGCTGTGGGCCCAGGGTCGCTACGGCCTCGACATCCTCGCCTACACCGAGACGGTCAAGGCGGTGGCCCGCACCAGCACCGCACCCGAGGTCCTGCGGGGGCTCGGGTACTGGTTCTTCTACGGCGGCGACAAGCTCGGTCCGTGGATCGAGGCCAACCTCGACTACACCCACTTCTGGCCGCGGATCGCGGTCGGGTACGGGCTCGCGTGCCTCTCGCTCGCCGCCGCCGGCCTGCTGCGGTGGCGGCTGCGGGCCTACTTCGTGCTGCTGGCCCTGCTCGGCGTCACGATCGCGGTGGGCGTCTACCCGTTCTCGAGCCCGAGCCCGTTCGGGCGCCTGGTCCGCGACTTCGCCCGCTCGTCGCAGGCGGGGATGGCGCTGCGCAGCACGGCGCGGGCCGTCCCGCTCGTGGTGATGAGCCTCGCGGTGCTGCTCGCCGTGGGCATCAACGCCGGGGTCCGCTGGGTCGAGGCCCACCGCGCCGACCGGGTCCGCTGGGCCCGGGTCGCGGTCTTCGGCGTGGGCTTCCTGGTCCTGTTCAACTTCCCCGCGCTGTGGAACGGCACCTACTACGGGAAGAACCTCCAGCGCCCGGAGCTCGTCCCGACCTACTGGGACGAAGCCGCGGCCTACCTCGACGCCCGGCCGCACGACACCCGCGTGTTGGCCCTCCCGGGAAGCGACTTCGCCTCGTACTACTGGGGCAACACCGTCGATCCCATCCTCCCGGGGATTATGGATCGCCCCTTCGTGGCCCGGGAGCTGATCCCCTACGGCTCGCCCGCCTCGGCCAACCTCCTGAACGCCTTCGACCGGCAGATCCAGGAGGGCGTGGGCGACCCGGCGTCGTTCGCTCCGGTGTCCCGCCTGATGGCGGTCGGCGACATCCTGCTCCGCAACGACATCCAGACGGCCCGCTACAACCTGATCCGGCCCCAGCCGTTCTGGATGCTGTTCCACCCCGACACGCCCCCGGGTCTCGGGGCACCTCGTGAGTGGGGGCCGATCTGGTACCCGGGCGGCGACTTCCCCCTGATCGACGAGCAGACCCTCCAGCTCCCGCCCGGTACGCCGTTCCCGCCCTCCCTCGTCGCGTTCCCCGTCGAGTCGCCGCGGCCCATCGTGCGGGCCGGCCCGTCGTCGGGAGCGGTGACGCTGGCCGGCGACGGCGACGGGATCGTCAACGCCGCCTCGGTCGGCCTGATCGGCGGCTCCGGGCCCGTCTTCTACAGCGCCGACGCGGCCGGCGACCGGGAGGCCCTGCGGCGCCGGATCGGTCAGAGCTCGACCCTCGTGGTCACCGACACCAACCGTCGCCGCGCCCAGCGGTGGAGCGGGGTGCGCGACACGATGGGCTACACCGAGCAGGCCGGCGAGGAGCCGCTGGTCTACGACGCCTCCGACGCCCGGCTACCCGTCTTCCCCGGTGCCGGCGACGACACCCGCACGGTCACGATCCAGAACGGGGTGGAGAGCGTGCGGGCCACCGCGTACGGCAATCCGGTCGCGTACACCCCCGAGGACCGGGCCGCCCGGGCCTTCGACGGCGACCTCTACACGGCCTGGAAGGTCGGTGCGTTCGCCAACGTGCGCAACGACCGCATCGTCGCGTCCCTCCGGGCCCCGATCACCACCGACCGGGTGCGGCTCTGGCAGGTCCAGCACGGCCCCGTCGACCGGTGGATGACCAAGGTGACGCTTCGCTTCGACGGCGGCTCCCCGGTCGTGGCCCGGCTCCGCAAGGCGTCGCGCTACCCCTCCGGCCAGGTGGTCCGCTTCCCGAGGCGCACGTTCCGTGAGCTCTCGATCACGATCAACGACACCAACTTCGGCCAGCACCGCCACTACGGATCCACCAGCGCGGTGGGCCTGGCCGAGATCGACCTGCGCGACGACCGGCCCGGCGCCCGGCCCGTCCGGGTCGACGAGGTCGTGCGGATGCCGACCGACCTGCTCGACGCGGCCGGCGCGGCGGCGTCGTCGAAGCGGCTGGTGTTCCTGATCGACCGCCAGCGGGTCTCGCCCTACCCGCCCCGCTACGACCCGGAGCTCCGGATCGCCCGGGAGCTCGAGCTCCCGAGCCGCCGGTCCTTCATCCTGCGGGGCGCGGTGCGGATCAACGCCGACAGCGACGCCGACGGCGAGATCACCGACCGGGCCCTCCACGACGAGCTCCCCGGCGGGATCGCGTCGTCCGCCGAGGAGCACATCGCCGGCGACGTGGGGGCCCGGGCGTCGTCGGCCATCGACGGAGACCCGTCGACGGCGTTCGTCACGACCTTCGCGCTCAAGCGCGGTCGGGTCTGGGTGCGGTACCGCCTGCCCGAGCCGGTGACCTTCGACCGGATGGACATGCAGGTCGTGGCCGACGGGCGGCACTCGGTGCCCACCCGGCTGCGCGTCACCGTCGACGGGGGTCGGTCGGTCGACGTCGACGTACCTCCGATCGCCGACGGCAAGGCCCAGGGCCACGTGGTGCCCGTGACGGTGCGGCTTCCCCGCCTCACGGGCCGGGAGATCGAGATCCGGTTCCTCGACTTCCGCAAGGTGACGACCGTCGAGTACTTCTCCACCGCCGACGTGGCGATGCCGATCGCGATCGCCGAGTGGGGGATCCCCGGGGTCCGGGTCCCGCCCCTGCCGGCGGAGATCTCCCGGCGTTGCCGCGACGACCTGGTGACGCTCGACGGGAAGCCGCTCGCCGTGCGGATCGTCGGCACGACGGAGCAGGCGGTGGCCCGCCGGCCCCTGTCGCTGGAACCGTGCGGCGGTGCGCTGGATCTCGGTCCGGGACGGCACGTGATCCGCTCGGCCCAGGGCCGGCGGACCGGGTTCGACGTCGACCGGCTGGTCCTCGCCTCCGACGCCGGGGGCGCGCCCATGGCCGGCCTGGGGCCCACCGGCGAGGTCCCCGCCGACCCGGCCGCGGCCCGGGGCGCCTCGGTGGGCACGCCGCGCGTGGAGGTCGAGGCCCGGGGCGACACCGACGTCCGCGTCCGGGTCCGGGGTGCGTCGGAGCCGTTCTGGCTGGTGCTGGGCCAGAGCCGGAACGACGGGTGGCGGGCCCGTGTCGTCGACGGTCGGACGCTCGGGTCGTCGACCCTCGTCGACGGCTACGCGAACGGCTGGCTGGTCGACCCCGCGGGGCGCTCCGACTTCGCGGTGCAGCTCACATGGGCTCCCCAGCGGGTCGTGCGGGCGGCGCTGTTCGCGTCGGCCGCCGCGATGCTCGTGTGCCTGCTGATCGTGGCGGGTTCGTTGCTGCGCCGCCGGCCCCGCCCGGCCGCCTGGGTCGCGGCCGACGGCGGCGAGCTGGTCGATCCCCGGGTCGCGTCCGGTGGCACCCCGTCGACGGCACGAGCCGTCGGGGCCGCGGTGCTCGTGGGAGCGGCGAGCGGCTTCATCGCCGGTCCGCTCGTGGGCCTGGCCGTCGGCACGCTGGTGCTCGTCGTCGTGCGCGCGCCCCACCGGCGGATGATCCTGAGCCTCGGGGCGGCGGCGTCGCTGGCCGTGGCGGGGGGCTACACCACCCTCAAGCAGGCGGTGCTCGGCTACCCGTCGGTGTTCGAGTGGCCCACGTTCTTCTCCGAGATGCACGTCGCCGGGTGGTTCGCCATCCTGTTCATCACGGCCGACGTCGTGGTGGAGCTGGTGCGCCGGGGGCGCCCCCGGCCGGGAGGAGGGCCGTGAGCCCGAAGTCGTTCCTGCTCACCGAGGAGCTCCACCGCTACCTCGTCTCCCACGGTTCGCCCCCCGATCCGGTCGCCGCGGAGCTGATCGAGGCCACCCGAGCCCTCGGGGAGGTGTCGGGCCTCCAGATCGCCCCGGAGCAGGGCGCGTTCCTCACCCTCCTCGCCCGGGTGACCGGTGCCCGCCGTGCTGTGGAGGTCGGGACCTTCACCGGCTACTCCGCCCTCTGCATCGCGCGCGGCCTGCCCGCCGGCGGGCGTCTGCTGTGCTGCGACGTCAGCCGCGAGTGGACCGACGTGGGGCGGCCGTACTGGGAAAGGGCGGGGGTCGCGGATCGCATCGAGCTCCGCCTCGGCCCGGCCGCCGACACCCTGCGGGCCTTGCCCGCCGACGAGCCCCTCGACCTCGCGTTCATCGACGCCGACAAGGAGAACTACTCGCTCTACTACGAGGAGATCGTGAGGCGCCTGCGTCCCGACGGTCTCGTGATCGTCGACAACGTCCTGTGGAGCGGCCGGGTCGTCGGTCCGGGTGCCCCGGCCGGCGACGCACACGGGGCGGCGATCATGGCCTTCAACGACCTCGTCGCCGGCGACGATCGGGTCGACGCGGTGATGCTCCCGATCGCCGACGGCCTGACGCTCGCCCGCCGCCGGTGAGGGTCGCCGCGGGCCGGCGGGGGCGCGACCGCCCGGACGCGTCGTCCGATCATCGCCCGGCCCGGGGGCGTCCGTCTCAGCCGGTGCTGATCGGCCGCAGGATGAAGCGGGTGCCGTCGCCGGTGACCTCGTAGAGGCGCACGTCGTTGGCGCCCGTCCGGAGGAACGACTCCGGTACCACGCCCCAGAAGTTGGCCTCGGTGATGTAGGCGGGGCCGAGCCGCATCCAGGCTCCGATCCGCCCGTTCACGGCCAGGGCCACGGTGGTGCCCTTGGGGGCGTCGACGACGGCCCGGTAGTAGACCGGCGCGTGGCCCGAGCGCGGGTGGAAGGGCCGGGGGCCGAGCAGGAAGCGCCCGTGGAAGCGGCTCGGCTCGGGGTCGGCCAGGTCGGATGCCGGTTCGCCCACCAGCAGGCCGAGATCGCCGGTCCGGAAGATCCGCAGGCCGGCCGGGCCCGGCTCGGTGGCCGCCGGGCGGGAGAGGAGCTCACGGAACAACGGGTCGCCGCGGAAGTGGTATCGGTGGCGATCGTCGGGCTTCATGTGCTCGGCCGGGGTGACCACCATCGCCTTGCGGTCGTCGCGGCGGGGGGGTCCGAGGAGGGAGACGCCGTCGACCTTCCAGGGGATCTTCACGCCGAGGAGCTCGGCGACGGTCGGCAGCACGTCGATCGTCTGGGCGTTGCGGTCGTCGACCCGTCCCGCGGCCAGGCCCGGGGCCTTCACGATCAGGGGCGTGAAGGCGACGTCGATCAGGTTGTTCTTGTCGAGGGCCCGGTTGAGCTGCCCGTCGCCGAAACCCGCTCCGTGGTCGGCGGTGACCACCACGACGGCGTCGTCGTAGGTGCCGTTGGAGCGGAGCCGCTCGAGGATCTCGCCCAGGTAGCGGTCGGCGAGCCGGAGTTGAAGCAGGTGCCGCTGCCGGGCGATGCGCCCGGCGTCGGCGCTCGACCACCCGTAGTAGATCATCCCGTCGTTGCCGGACTCGTAGACCTTCTCGTCGGGCAGGAACTCCCAGGGCTGGTGGGGCAGCAGGATGTGGGCGAAGTCGAGCCGGGGGCCGCGCGTGGCGGCTACGCCGTCGAGGAACTCGTGGAACGCGGGGATCCGGCGGGTGTCGACCGGATTGCCGCCGATCGAGAACCCCTTGGGGGCCTTGCTCGCCCGGCGGGCGTACTCGGGCCAGATGGAGCGGGCGTCCCCGAAGAGCGACCGGAGCTGCGTACCCAGGGAGTTGTCCTGCGCGGGGGAGCACAACGCCGTCGGGCAGACGTGGGTGACCCGTTCGGACACGTGCATCGGGAAGCGGTCGCCGAGGAGGGTGAAGATGCTCTCGGGGTAGTTCGACGACACCGGGACCGTGTAGGGCGCCGTGGCGTACCGGCCCGTCATGATCGCGGGCACCGCGTTCTGGGTGATCGTCCCCACCGTGGTGTTGTTGCGGAACCAGGTCGCGTCGCGCGCGAGCGCGGCGAAGTTCGGGAACAGCCCGGCGTCGATCCCTCCGTGGCCGTCGAGCAGGGACGCGGTGGGGAGCTCGTCGAACACCAGCCAGACGACGGGTCGGCCCGTCCGGACCTCGGCGGCGCGCGCGCTCGAGGTCCCGAAGATGCGGGCGACCGGCGACGCCACCACGAACAGCGCCACGAAGACGGGCGCGGAGATCGCCGCGAAGTGGAGGAACGAGCGGAACGGCGGCGCGAACCAGAACAGGGCGACCAACGCGGCGCCGGCGACGAGGGCGAGCCCCCAGATCGCGCTCCGGCTCAGCGCGAAGGTCCGGGCCAGCTCGCCCCTCGTGAACAGGGCGGTGAGGCCACCGAGGACCGCGGCCTGCGCGAGCCGGCGCGGGGTGGCCCCGAGGAGCCGGGTCGTGGTGGCCGCGGCCCACAGGGCGAGCGGAGGCAGCAGCGCCACCCCGAGGGCGAACAGGAGCACCGTCGCCCGGCCCGCGCCTTGGGCCAGGAAGGTCTGTGGGTCGTTGCCGAAGATCTGGAGGATCGGGCGCGCGAAGGTGAACGAGCAGAGGGCCAGGATCTCGATGAAGTAGACGCCCTCGGCCCGGGCCCAGTCCGGGAGCCCGCGGCGCGGCGCGGCCGCGGCCGGAGGGGGGGTGTCCCCGGGGTCGGGTGGACCTGGGGCCGGGCCGTTCACCGCGGGGCGTCGGGCCGCGGCCACCGACCGGGCGGCCGGACGGGCGCCGCGTGGCGATCGGCGACGGTGCGGGGCATCAAGCCGGCGACGTTACCCCACCGCGCCCACCTGCCGGGCCCGCGACGACCGGCGTGGAGGTACGTCAACGGGCCTCGATCGCGTGGAGTGTGGGGCGGGCGACGGTGCCGGTGATCTCGTAGAGGCGGACGTCGTTGCGGCCCGGCCGGAGGAGCTCCTCGGGCACGATCCCCCAGACGTTCACCAGGTGCGCGGGCTTGATCGAGTGCATCCACGCGCCGATGCGGCCGTTCACGGCGATGGCCACGAGCGCTCCCTCGGTCGCGACGTGGGCCCGTACGTACACGGGCGCCCGGTCGGAACCGGGGTCGTAGACCGGGTGACCGCTCGTCAGCCGGGCCTGGAGGGCGGAGGGGGGGCCGGCGGGAAGCCCGGCCACGTCCCGCCCCACCAGCGGCCCGAACCGGCCGGACCGGAAGATCCGAAGCGTCGCGGGTCCCGGTGGGCCGGCGGCCGGCGACCTCAGGAGCGTCTCGAAGGCGCGGGTGCCGTCGAACGAGTAGATGTGCCCTCGGTCGGGTCGGATCCGGTCGTGGTCCGTGACGGCCACCCGCTTCGTGGGGAGGAGCCGTCCCGCACCGCCGAGGGAGGTACCGTCGACCCGCCCCGGCAGGTCCACGCCCAGGATGTCGGCCACGGTGGGGAGGACGTCGATGGTCTGGGCGTTGCGGTCGTCGATCGCGCCCCGGGTCTGCCGGGGGGCCTTGATGAACAGCGGGCTGAAGGCGACGTCGGTGAGCGTCTCGCGCGTGAAGCCGCGCATCCTCGCGTGGGCCCGGAACGCCGCCCCGTGGTCGGACGTGACCACGATCAGCGTGTCGGCGTAGGCGCCCGTCCGGCGCAGGGCGGCCGTCAGCTCGCCCAGGTAGCGGTCGGCGAGCTGGGCCTGCAACAGGTGGCGCTGGCGCCCGATGCGGGCCGCGTCGGGGGTGAGCCACCCGAAGAAGAACCCGTCGCGCTCCTGGTCGTAGCGCTTGCCGTTCGGCAGGTACTCGAGTGGGGTGTGGGGCAGCACGACGTGGGCGAAGTCGAACGGGGCCGGCCGGCGCGGCCCCGCCGAGACCCGGTCGACGAAGCGGCGGAAGTCCTCGTGGCGGCTGCGCAGCACGAGGTCGTCGTCGATCTCGAAGGCGTCCCTCCCACCCGCCTCCGGGCCCGACGCGCGGTCGCGCCACACGCGCCAGGCCTGGTTCAGGAGGGCGCGGGTGGTATGCGCCACCGACCCCGTGGGTGCCGAACCGCAGACGTCGGCGGGGCAGAGGCGGGTGAGCGGCTCCAGGGCGTTGACCGGGCCGCCGCCCAGGAGGGTGAACGCGTTGCTGGGGTACCGGTCGAGGGTCGGCGGGACCTCCCCGTCGGGCGGGTAGAGGCCCGTCAGCAGGGCGGGCACCGCCCACCCGGTGAACGCGCTGACGGTGGTGTTGTTCCGGTACCAGGTCGCGTCGCGGGCGAGGGCCGCGAAGTGGGGGAAGAGCTGGGCGTCGATCGCTCCCTTGCCGTCGAGCAGGGATGCGGTGGGGAGCTCGTCGAAGACGACCCACAGGACGGGCGCGCCGTCGCCGCGCGGTACCGGCGCCGACGACGTGTTGGACGGCCGGAGGAGCGACGCGACGGGGGATGCGGCCAGGAACAGGACGAGGAACACGGCGCTACCCGCCGATGCGAAGCGCAGGAACGCCCGGGTCGGGGCGACCCGGAGGTAGAGCGCGGCGAAGCCGAGCGCGAGCGCGAGGCTCACACCCCAGCCGGCGGGGCGCGGCCAGCCGGTGGCGCGGGTGATCTCGGTGTGGGCGAAGACCAGCAGCCATCCGCCGAGCACCCCGACCTGGGCCGCGCGGCGGACCGCCGGGCCGGCCGGCCGGGTCAGCGCCGCGGCCGCCCACGAGGCGATGGCGGGCAGGAGGACGACGGCGAGGGCGAAGGCGACGATCCCGACCCGGCCGGCGCCGGCGGTGATGAACGTGGCCGGGTCGCGGCCGAACACGTCGAGGACGGGCTGGGCGAACGCGAAGCCGCTGACGGCGAGGATCTCGAGGAAGTAGGAGCCCTCGGTCCGGGCCCACGCGGCCGGCCCGCCCGAGGCGGCATGCTCGGGGGTGGGAGCGTCGACCGCGGCCACGGCAAGGCCCTCAGGAGGGGTCGGGTGCCGTCCGGCCGGTCACCGGGGGGTGGCGAGGAACAGCGTGCGGGTGCCGCTCGGGAGGAGCTCGCGCTTGTCGAGGGAGAACTGCTCGCCCAGGAGCTTCTCGAACGCGTCGAGTCGGTAGTCGTCGAAGAGGCCGGCCGGCTTGTTGGCCAGCAGGCGCTTGGTCATGGGGTCGTCGCGGTCGACGAACTCCACCACCGCCGGGGCGTCGAAGGAGCGCAGCCAACCCACGACCTCGGGGAGCGGGACGTTGGCCGAGATCGCGAGGTGGTGGACCAGGGCCAGGCTGAACACGAGGTCGGGCCGGACCCGCTCGGGGAACGGGGCCCGCTCCCGGTTCCGCCAGCCGATGCCGGGCGAGGGATCGACGAGGTCCATCACCAGCGGCAGCACGTTCCCCGGCCCGCCGGCGAGGAGGCGCCGGGCGAACGCGTCGATGGTGGGCTCGTCGGCGTCGACGGCGATCACCTGCTGCGCGTGGCGGGCGGCGATGAGCGAGTACTCGCCGTCGTTGGCCCCGAGGTCGAGGACGGTCCCGGGAGCCATGGCCCCGGCCACGCCGTCGACGAAGGCCTGCTTGGCCGACGCGTCGGCGTCGGAGTAGGAGCAGGTCTCGCGGTAGTCGGACCAGGTGGAGCCGCGCTTCTTGACGTCGAGCTTGTGGACGAGCTTCAGGAGCTTGCCGGCGGTCGCCTTGGCCAGCTCGAGGCCGAACCCGGCCTGCTTGAGCTGGGACTTGACCTGTTCGGTGCTGGTGGTCACCTTCTTCTCGAGCACCGAGTGCAGGTAGACGTTGCGGAAGACGCCCTTCTTGAAGCGGCGGAGACCGCCGAACATCCCCCGCACGTCGCCGGGCTCCAGGCCGTTGACGCTGCCTCGTAGGTAGCTCTGGTAGGCGATGCCCAGGTGGGCCTGAATCATCAGGGGGAATAGGAGCGTCTGGCAGAACTGGCGGTAGCCGGGCCACGGCCCCTTCGCGGGTTCGAACGAGCCGAGGTCGATGAAGGTGGGGGCGACCCCCCGGAACTGGACGTTGTAGGCGTAGCCGTCCTTCATCGAGATCCCCTCGCCCAGCGCGGCGAGGAGGACCTCGAGGTGCAGGACGGCCGCCTGCTTGAGGAGCGCGAAGGGCCACTCGAACGGGTAGCTGATGACGGGGATCCGCTCGTGCTCGATCACCGCGGCCCACGGAGTGCCGCGGGGTGAGAGCGGGGCGCCACCCTCGAACGGGGTGGTGCGGACCACCTTGCCCGCGGCGACGAGTTCCCCGAGGAACTTGGTGGCCGCCAAGCGGTCCCAGTCGGCCTTGCCCTGCTCGGACAGGCCGCGCAGCACCCGGCCGTCCTGGTAGAAGACCGCGGTGTCGGGGTCGCGGAACGACGCCGGCTCGGCGGTGGTCATGCGGGGGAGGCTCCCGGGCTCAGGTGGTGGGCGAGGTGCCGGCGTCGGCGAGGTTGTCGGTGCCCTCCTCGGCGGCCGCGAGGGCTTCCTTCTCGGCCCGGTACTCCGCCCGGGCCTTGGAGGAGAAGAGCATCTTGACGCGGCGGAGGCCCATGCGGAAGAAGACGGCGACGGCCGCGAACCCGGCGACGGCCGCCGAGGCGACGATGCTCCCGGTGCCGGCGTCGAGGTAACCGAGTACTCGCATGGGCGGGGCCCCCTGGGTGGTCGGGCCGTGCGTCCGGCACGGCCGTCTACCGGATGTCAGATCTCCAAGTGTACCGAGCCGGCACGGCGGCGAACACGACGGCCCCCGGCGCCCGGCGCCCACACACTATCGCGCCGGCCCCCGGGAACCGGGACCGGCGGGGGTCGGGCTCACCCCAGCACCTCGGGGTTCACCAGGTGCTCGGGCCGGTCGCCCGCCAGGAGCCGGGCCAGGTCGCCGGCGATGACGCGGGAGTGGTTGGCCTCGGTGTCGTAGGTGGCGCCGCCGATGTGGGGGGTGAGGACCACCTGCGGCATCGAGCAGAGCGGGTGGCCGGGATCGAGGTGCTCGCCCGGGAAGTGGTCGAGGCCCGCCCCGCCCAGGTGGCCCGAACCCAGCGCGTCGACGAGGGCGTCCATGTCGTGGAGCGCGGCCCGGGCCGAGTTGAGGAACACGGCCCCCGGCTTCATCCGGGCGAACCGCGCCGCGGAGATGAGCCCGGTCGTCTCCGGGGTGACGGCGGCGTGGAGCGACACGACGTCGGCCTCGGCGAGGAGGTCGTCGAGGCCGTGGGTGGCGTCGGCGGCGTACGGATCGGCGGTGATGACCCGCATGCCGAGGGCCTGGAGGCGCCACGAGAGGGCCCGCCCCACCGCGCCGAGGCCCACGATCCCGGCCGTGCGGCCCGTGAGCTCCCAGGCCCGGAAGCGCTGGTAGGGGATGGTCCCGTCGCGGTAGATCTCGCCGGCGCGCACCTCGGCGTCGGCCCGCACGATCCCGCGGGTGACGGCGAGGAGCAGTCCGAGCGTCAGCTCGGCGACCGCGTCGGCGTTGCGCCCCGGGGCGTGGAGCACGGGTATCCCGGCCGCGGTGGCCGCTGCCACGTCGACGTTGTCGGGGGCGCCGCGGCACGACGCCACCGCCCTCAGGGGCCGCTCGAGCACAGGGCCGGCCACGACGTCGGCCTCGACCACCAGGAGCGTGGCTCCCTCCGCGTCGATCCGGGCCGCGAGCCCGTCGGCGTCGTAGATGCGGAGCGGCCGCGCGTCGATCCACGGATCGAGCACCACCTCGGCGATCCCCCGGAGCGTCTCTAGCCCGGGGCCCCGGAACGGGGCCGTGACCAGCGCGGTCGGCCTGTCGGCCATCGAACCTCCCTGTGTCGGGTCAGGGCGCGCCCGCGGGCGGGGTCGCCCCGGCGGCCTTGGTCGGGTGGCCCGCCACCCGCGCGAGCGGGGTGGCGGTGCCGGCCGCGCCGAGCACCTCGATGTGCCCGGCGTCGACGCGAGACGGATGGTCGGCACCGCAGGCGCGGCTGAGCCACAGCAGCTCGCGGCGTAGGCCGATGAGGTAGTGCGCGGCCCGCACCGACTTCAGGGTCGGGTCGAGGCCGCGCTGGCGCCACCGGGAGTTGGTGGTCACCCCGGTCGGGCAGCGGTTGGTGTGGCAGCGCATGGCCTGGATGCACCCGATCGAGAGCATCGCCTCCCTCCCCACGTTGACGGCGTCGCAGCCCAGGGCGAACGCGGCCAGCGCACGCTCGGGCAGCCCGAGGCGTCCCGAGCCGACGAAGACCACGTCTCCGGCGACGCCGGCCTCCTCGAAGGCCCGGTACACGCGGGGGAACCCGACCATGAACGGGAGGCCGACGTGGTCGGTGAAGGCCAGCGGTCCCGCTCCCGTACCGCCCTCGCCGCCGTCGACGGTCACGAAGTCGACGCCCCGATCGCCGCCGGCCATCAGGCGGGCCAGCTCGACGAAGAGCGCGCCGTTCCCTATCGCCGACTTGATGCCGACGGGCAGGCCCGTGCGCTCGGCCAGGAGCTCCACGAAGTCGAGCATGGAGTCGGCGTCGGTGAACGCCCGGTGCGACGCGGGGCTGATGCAGTCGACGCCGGGCGGTACGCCTCGCCACTCGGCGATCTCCGGCGTCACCTTGGCGGCCGGGAGGATGCCGCCGAGGCCGGCCTTGGCGCCCTGGCTGAGCTTGATCTCCACGGCGCGGACGGGGTGGGCGGCCACGACGTCGCAGAACCGCGAGAGGTCGAAACGGCCGTGGGAGTCGCGGCACCCGAAGTAGCCGGTGCCGATCTGCCAGACCAGTTCCCCGCCGTGGGCGTGGAACGGCGTCAGCCCGCCCTCACCGGTGGTCTGGAGGCAGCCGGCCAGGGCCGCGCCGCGGTTGAGGGCCTCGACCGCGCGCTCGCCGAGTGAGCCGTAGCTCATCCCGGAGATGTTCACGACCGAGGGCATGCGGAAGGCCCGGGCCCGACCGCGGGCCCGGCCGAGGACCTTCTGACAGGCGACGGCGTGGTCGGGGTCGTAGCCCGCGTCGCCCGGGCGGGGCTGCTCGAGCGGGAAGGCGGTCGGCTTGACGATGAGGTGGCCGGGGCTGAGGTCGAGGTCGTTGTCGGTGCCGAACGACACCGAGGGGTCGACCTGCTTGGCGGTCGTGTAGATCCAGCGGCGCTGGTCGCGGCTGAACGGCCGGTCGCGGTCGTTGTCGGTGATGATGTACTGGCGCAGCTCGGGCCCGACCCCCTCGAGCCAGTAGCGCAGGTGGCCGACGACGGGGTAGTTGCGCAGGACCGCGTGCTCGCGCTGGAGGAGGTCGTGCACGGCCAGGCCCACCAGCGACGCGGCGATCGCCGCGAGCACCCACACCCACCAGGTCACGGGCGGAGTCTAGGAACCGTCCCGCTCCGGGCGTTCCCATGGCGCGACCCGGGTGTCGGGCGCGGACGGAGCGGCGGTCGGGCCGAGGGCCTCCGCCCGCCGGTTTCCGAGGCGGGAGCACCCCCTTGCTGGAAACAACAGATGTTGATAAGCTCGCCGTGTCATGAAGGGCACGGCCGAGCTGACGACGATGTTCCGGGAGCGGGGCCTGCGGGTCACCCCTCAGCGCCAGGCCGTCTTCGGCCTGCTCCAGGGCAACCGCTCGCACCCGACCGTCGACGCCCTCTACGACGCCGCCCGCCGCTCGATGCCCACGATCTCGAGGCGGACCGTGTACCAGACGGTCCACGATCTCGAGGCCATGGCCGCAAGGCTGCCGCGCG
>WBZR01001151.1_pt1 | contig 28653 bp, 35 predicted proteins | sample 5204231 | NCBI WGS metagenome assembly WBZR01 (sample SAMN12412403, study PRJNA552823) | activated sludge metagenome | isolation source: activated sludge from anammox sidestream of wastewater treatment plant... | place: USA: Virginia | collected 2017-08
AACAAAAAAACTGGAAAGTATTAACCAGAAAAAACTAAATCAAGACTAACTCGTAAGTCATAAGTGTGTATATCGTAAGTATGACTTATGACTTATTGTTTAATAATCTTTTTCCAGTTTTTTTGTAGGGTTGGTTTTAGGTTAATGCTATCACGACACGATGTGTTAATTAAAGATTTTTACTTGACTTTTAGTTTTGTGATATTGATATTCTAAAAATATATTTTATTTTTTGCTTGATTTTTTGCCTTGTTTTTTATAATAGGGGTGTAAGAGCGAATTTATTTTATAAAGATTGATACTTTTAAGAAAGGAGTGTAGCCGGTGCCTAATTTTATGAAAGATATTTTTGGGATCGACGAATTAGATCTATTCGAGTGTAGCGAACATACGGAAAGAGAAAAAGCCTTGGAAAAAACCGAGGAAATACGCCAGTATATATCATACACTGGATTTGCTCCTGATAGTGATGTGTCAGTAAACAATTACAGTAGCAACAAAACCGATACCGAGACATATGTTGGCGTAAAAAGCTACTATGATAACGTATTACGTGGTACTGTTGAGATGCGCAAGTTATCCGACAATTATTATGCTTTCATTAATCACTCTTTACGCACATACGCCTTGTGCACGATCTATCCGTATGGACGAGCCCCCGCGATGCCCAAGGGCAGGAACGTAAAGCGATTGGTAAAAAAACTGAAAGGCTACGCCTTGGTTTCCGATGCAAAAATCCAATATACCGGTAAAATATTCTCAGCCGATAAAAGTCTTATGTATGGCTACTATGCCGATATTACCCACTTAAGACGGCTGCTAACTGCTGATGTTTAGTCACAACAATGTAATCGCAAATAGCATGCCTGCTAATATAGCCGGCTATTTGGTGTAGCAAGTGTAGCGTGTGCTTGCGCCAACAGGCACATCGAACAGGAAGCCCCTGCCTTTAGGCATGGGGTACATCACCGAGGAAAAAAAATAAATTAAAAATATTTTTTTTTCCCCTTGACAAAATCAAAAATATGCCGTATAATATACTTAGTTAAATTAGTAAACAATTTTTGGAAGGAGCAGCAAAATGAAAATGGAAATGGAAAGAGAATTGAAAAGAATGTACTGCCTGAAAGACCTAAGGACAGGAACGTTTGGTACGATAGAAATAACTAACAACTTGTGGGAGTATATAAAAAAAATAAAAGAAGGCAAGATTACCGTTAAGAAAACAAAAGAAAGCAAAATTACCGATTATGAAAATTATGAAGTTTACTTTGTTGGCGAATTTGACTCTCTAACAGGACAGCTGCACACGTTTAAACTTCCGTGCAAAAACCTCAAAGAGGAAATAAGTCTTTTAAGATATCCATCGATGTAAAAATAAAATTAAAAATATATTTTTTTTCCTCTTGACAAATCAAAAATATGCCGTATAATATACTTAGTTAAATTAGTAAACAATTTTTGGAAGGAGCAGTAAAATGGAAAACGTAATAATAACCGGAGAGCAGATTGGTAGCAGCAAACCTTGGGTAGCAAGGATAACCGGACTTGACCAGAGGTTTGGTTTTGAGCGGGATTTTCTCGGTGGTGTCCGTGATTACACCAAAGCAAATAGTGTAAGGACTAGAGGGATAGAAACAAGCTTTTCTCTAGAAGATGGTCTTTATGAAATTCACCTTCCGAAATCATGGAAAAAAGCCACAAGGGAGTTTATCGAAATTAAAGACGGTCAAAAACTGGCAATTAAAAAAGAAGAGGTATTGGCCAGAATAACAGCTGAAGAAAAAGCAAAATAAATTTTAAAATATTTTATTTTTCAGCTTGACAAAATCAGAATACACCGTATAATATACTTAGTTAAATTAGTAAACAATTTTTGGAAGGAGCAGTAAAATGAATACAAACGAAATAAAAAAAGGGAAAATATGTGGATGTGAAATATCATGGAGAATTATCAGTGGGCAATTGGAGCATGATGTTGATTGTGATTACTGTGACGAGACGGAGTCGCATGATTACACTGTCATGGAGGCTTTGGTGGATTTTCTGATGCGAGGAGATTACGCACTGGATAGAGACGACAGGAGAGGGTTTGCCAATGAATACACAATGATATTGCGCGAGTGCTCAGAAAGACAGGAGATATCAAGGGAAGATGCTGAGTCGTGGGCTGATGGTTATCTGTATGGTGGCGACGATGCAACCAAAGCTTACGTTGGATTTAAAGAGACCACAATGCGGCAATAAATATTTTGCAAAAATTAGAGGGGGTGTGAAAATGAATACCACTGAAAAAATAGAATGGATAATGAGCGGGGAGTTGGATAAGATTGCCGGAAAGGCTATCACGAGCACACTAAAATTTACTCCATCAACCGAAATGATTGAGCGCGTACGCGACAAATTAATTTCAGATATAGAACTGCACGATGGAGTGAAATCTAATATTGCGACATACACTTGGTACAAGGCTTTAGGTGTTGCAGCCGGAGAATTATCTGTCAACCGGTGTACTAGTAAGTACGCCAGTTACAAGGCTAACGAATATGACGAAGATTCGGAACTTCTAGAGTTGGAACAGGATGAGGAAAATAAAATAATACACGACGCCGTAGCAGCCTTGCCGAATGACTTGTCCAAGCTTATTAATGAGGTGTATTTTTCCGGCGCCAAGCAAAAATATCTTGCAGAAAACTCCGGAATTAGCGGGCAGGCAATTAACCAAAAACTCAAAAAAGCATTGGACGTGTTGAGAAAAAACCCAAAACTGAAAGGAATGTTAAATGCAGAATGATCTGGAAACGAAAACTGAAATGCTGAAACGTATTGGAGAATTAAAACTGTCGGCTGAGCAGAAAGCAATATTAAGCCGCGATGTTAACAGTGATGAGATAGGTATCAAGCCAAAGGGTGCGATCTATCTACCTTGGTCTAGGTATGCCGATATCCTTAATGATGCCTTTGACCGTGAGTGGCTGATGGTTCCGGACGGATTGCCGCAGGTACAGAATGGAGTTATATTATACGGACATTATCTCTTGCTTAACGGACGCTACGCCGGATATGCAATAGGGGAGCAGGAGTTTGGGGAGGACTCAAAACTGGCAATGACTTACGGCGAAGCAATAGAAGCCGCAAAAAGTAATGCTCTCATGAGATTGTGTAAAGGCTTGGGTATAGGCTTATGCTTGTGGGATAGTGAGTTTGTGGATGCATGGAAATCCAAATATGGTGAAACGTACGAAAAGAATGGCCGGACATACTGGAAAAAGAAAAAGAATGTCAAGCCGAAAGTCAAGGAAAATCCAAAAGAAAATATTATCGAAATTGAAAAGCTAACCAAGGCCGGCAGTATCTACAAAGTATATACAAGTACAGGAGTATACTCTGTAGAAGAGAAAATAGCAATGGAACTAAAAACCATAAAAGACAGTGGAAACCGCAAAGTGACAGTGGTGATATCTGGGGATACCATTGTAGGAACGAAGAAATAAAGAAAAGGAGACGACTGGAATCCCAATAGATGATGTGAAAATATTGCACAAGTTAACGATCGTATACTTGATTAGGAATTTAAAAAGAAAGGCAAGATAAAATGGAGGACGATGGAAATGATAATAACTAATTTTGATAAAGATAAACATGAATATAGTATTGACGGAGTTAAGGTATTTTCTGTAACCGAAGTTTTATCTGGTCTTTGCGACTATTCCTCTGTCCCTCCAGAGACCTTGCGGAAAGCCAGAGAGCGGGGGGTTAATATTCATGCATCAATAGCTGAATATTTACTCAACCAAAATGTTACACAATTTCTCCCCTATGGTTTCGAGGATTTTTGGGAGTTAGTTTATTGTAAATATTTTTCAGGACATAATGTCATAGTAGATTTTAAAACACGAGCAAGTAAGCCTTATTACGACACCTTGCAATTGCATGGCTATGCACTGCTCGCCAAAGCATGTATATCGGAGAACACTGTTAACATCGAGAAAGCATTATACAGCAAAAGCATAATGCTTGCAGGTACTCCTGATTATGTATCGAGATGTACAGAAGATGCATATGAATTGTACACGGTCATAATAACCAACGACGGTATACGGTTGCATAGGCATATCCTTGAAAGACGCATAACGAGCATGTTTGAAGGGTTATTGTCGACAAGGCAAAACGTGCACAACTGGAAAAAAATGCTAAAACCAAACAGGGCGATCGAAAAAATAGAATGTGGCGAAATAAATGAAGCTGAGGAAGTCGAGGTGGAAATATGAGATATGTATACGCTTGTTTACTTGTCCTATGTATGCTGGTATTTACCAAGACATCATCGCGTGCTGATACTTTTATGATAACACATTATTGCCAGTGTGTTAAGTGTTGTGGGAAAAATGACGGTATAACAGCAAGTGGAAAAAAAGCGAAAACCGGTTATATAGCATGCAATTGGTTACCGTTTGGAACCACGGTATCCATCGACAATAAAATATATACCGTTGAGGACAGAGGAGCAAAGTCCCGCTTTGGCAGTAAAAACAAGCATCTCAAGCATATTGATGTTTTTTGCAAAACACACAAAGAGGCAATCATGAAAGGCGCAAGGTATTGCGATGTTAAAATTTTGAAGAAAGGAAAAGTGAAATGAAAAGACTATATTGTTTGAAAGATCTGAAATCTGGGGCATACATAATGCTTATGCTCGCTGAAAATTCCGGAGAATATGTTAAGGCAATCGACAAAAAAAAGCTTGACAAACCAGAAGATTACGATGTTTATTTTATCGGTGAATTTGATACTGTAACTGGGTATCTGCATTCGTTTAAATTTCCAGTTAGAAATCTTGTTGAGGAAATGAGGTGCCTATTATGTCTCTAATATTTTTTGACTGTGGAACCCGCACAGGATGGGCGTCACAAGACAACAGAGAAACCATCCGCTCCGGAGTTAAGCATTTTAAGTTCGATGGAGTTTTGTTTGGTGACAGAATGTTAACCTATCGCCTATGGTTAATGCAGATGTTTAGTATACATCGTCCGGATTTGGTGGGATATGAAATGGCTCATCATCGGGGGGGAATTGCTACGGACATGTTACTCAATATGACCGGACGAGTACGTGAGATATGTGCAATACGTAGTATACCATGTGTGTCAGAGCATTCGGGGACGATTAAGAAATTTGCCACAGGTAGCGGAAAAGCCAGTAAACAAGCGGTAATTGAAGCTATGAGCAAAAAATTAAACAGAGAGATTGTGGACGATAACGAAGCCGACGCACTGGCCGGATTGCTATTACTGATAAATGCAAGAAAATAGTTATGGTAATTTAGGAGGAGTGAACAATGGAAAATAGTACCGAAGAAAAAGTGAGTAGGTGGATAAAAATTGACAGCAGTTTTATGGTGGACAGCCTTAAGCATTGCTCTGACATTTGCTGCAAGGCGTCAACGCGTGAGCATAAAATTTTGATCACGGTCGAAGATGGAGCAATGTCTATATCATCGACTGACCTTGACAGGTACGTATCTTATACGTGCAGGGTTGACAGCATAGACACTTTCAATTTTTTGCTATTGCCTGCTGAGGTGCGCAAAATAAGGCTTTTCCTGAGACGTGGCGAGACTGTAGAGGTTTGTCGTGACATCATGGATGGCTTCTGTGTTAAGACTTGGAGCGGGTGGATAGCAGTAAAAACGCAAGACGTGTCAACATCAGGATATCCAAACACCAGTAAATACCTAGATGAAATCGAAAATGATTTTGTGTCTTGTCACGACTTGTCCATACCTAAAAAAACTCTTATTGATTTTTGCGAATGCAACGAAAACAGAATAAAAACAGAAATCAAGGAAAAATCAGAGGTCTTTACAAGCGATCTGCTGGACTTGGTAACCCCGCTAAAAGAAGGCAATATAAAAGTGTCGGTATACGATGATGCAAATATTGTGTTGATAAAACAGGGCAATTTTACTGGCATTGTGATGGTAGCATAAAATGCATAATCCGGAGAAATACAAAAAGTGGTACGGCGAAAATAAAGAGAAGAAGAAGGATGTCGTACGTAGAAGAGTTAATGAATTACGTAAGAATAATTTATGTATTACCTGCGGACGCCAGCTAACAAGCGGCATTGCAAGCAGTAGATGTTTTTTGTGTTACGAGCGCAACGCATCAAATGCTGCAATTTATAGATTTTTAAAACCCATAGAATAGGAGTCAAACGATGGAATTGATTAAAGCAAAAACTCAGGTAAACGGTAGTATACTTATAGCCGGTTGCTTGCACGTTGGTGCTGCTAATTGTTCGTGGAGCGCGCTTGAGAAGTTAATATCAAGAGCGAAGAATAAAGACGTAATAGGCATATTATTAACTGGAGATTTAATTGAAGGCAAGCTTCCGGCTGGAAAGCATTTCGGAAGGCCAGCTATCGATATGTCAAGAGGGTTACTAACTCCACAAGATCAATCTGACGCGCTTGTGGAATTATTAAAACCGGTAGCTAGCAAAATATTGTCTGTAGGTATCGGCAATCACGAGCTAGCGTCTATGCCAGTTATGGATGTTGGAGATTACGTTGCCAGTAAACTTGGCGTACCTTACGGACGTATTAATTATAAGTTTACTGCATTGGATAACAAGGGAGTCACTCGCTATAAAATACACATACAGCATGGATACGGAAGGCTTAGGTCTGGAGCAAAAGATGCTATACAGCGCAAAGCCAATCAGGAAGCGGCTCTCCGGCAGAAGTATTTTGGATCCGGCATAAGCGATTGTATCCTGCATGCCGGTAGCCACTGGCATAGGCAGATAGTATCTCCGCCAACATATCTGCTTGAGAGCCACCTTGTCGACGACGGAGAAAACATGAGAATATACAAACAGAAGCCATTGCCGCAAAACCTAGAATACATCGACGAATCACAACGATGGGTATCCAGTGTTGGTTGCTTCCGCAAAGGCTATGCAGAGCCTAGGAGTGGATATTTTGACTATGCTGAGTTATCGCTTTATCATGGCGTTGCTGATTTGGGTTACACAGAGGTACTTGTCAATGATTACAAGGTGTCGTCGGTCACTCCAGTGTCTTTTAAATAGCATTGATTTTCTGCTTTGTAATATATAATTGTAATGTGTATATTAATTATTTGTCTTTGGGTGGAGGATCAACGTGAACAATATAATGTTTTACGAGACGGCGTTTGATAGGATAGGAAAAAGGGCAAGCCTATCTGACGTGATGGATGACATAAAAACAAACAAATGGTCAAACCAAATCGAAGATATAAGGCGCACCATAGATAAAAATGAAAGGAAGAAAAAGAAAAGTGGATTGCCTGCAATTACAGTATCAGGGCTGTTTAGCGGCCGAGGAGCTAACAAGCTAATCACTCATAGCGGGTTTATCGCTATTGATTTTGACACTTTTAAAAAAGATGTTGCGGTAGCAAGAAAAGAATTAGAATCAGATAAATATAGTCGTTATGTCTTTACTTCTTGTGGTGGTGTCGGCATATGTGTAATAGTGGCGATTGATGGCAACAGGCATAATGAGTCTTTTGATTATCTTGCCAAATATTACAAAAGTACATACAGTCTTGATGTTGACGAACATTGCAAAAATGTAGATCGTTTACGCTTTGTAAGTTTCGATGCACTGCTTTTTAAGAATGAAAATTCCGAAACAGTAATTCTTGGTGATGTCGCCAAACCCGCCGAAATCAAGCAAAGCGGGGCTGTTAATTACTATGCTTCGGGGAGCAGGGATGCAAGCCTAAACAAGACAGCATGGAGTATGTTACGGTCTAATATACCAGAAGAATTTGTAAGGCAAACACTGCGGAGTCTGTTGTTGTCTTGGGGAGAGACAAATGAAAAATGGATTGAGGAAAAGATTCGGTCTGCGCGCAAGGCGCAACAACCTGACGAAACACTTGAGAAGCAAATAAACGATTGGTTACTTGCAAACCTTAATGAAACCAACACAATATCTATAGGTAGCATAACAAACTCATTTGCCTGCACCTCAAGGCCTGACAAAAAACTAGTGGCGGACATACTTAATAAGAAAGTAGAAGAAGGGGTACTGGTGACAACATCTCCTCATGCTGGAGTGTACCGCAAAAAGGTTATAGTACCTAAGATGGATTTAAAAAATATTACGCAACGTATTTTTGATATTTCTTGGCCGCTAAATATTGGCGAACATTGCCTGCTAACCCCGAAAAACGTGGCAATCCTAGCTGGTTCAAAATCAGCTGGAAAATCTGCAATGGCGCTTAATCTTGTTAAGCTTAATATGCATAAACATAATGTTAGCTATATCTCAAGCGAAATGGCTGAAGCCGAACTTGAGCATAGGCTTACAATGTTTAAGGGCGATAACGGACAATCAATCCCTGTAAGCTTTTGGGATAAGGCTAATTTTTATTTTAAGTCATCCGGTTTTGAAGATATGATTGATCCTGACGGTCTCAACATCGTTGATTTTATTGAGATACATGACAATTTTTCATTCATCGCCCACGAGATTAAAAAGATATTTGACAAGCTTAATAATGGTGTGGCCATTATCTGCATACAAAAAAAGTATGGCGCAAAAATGGGAAGGGGTGCAGAATTTAGTTTGGAAAAATCAAGATTATATATATCACTTGACTTTGTGAAAGGAGGAGGACGAGCAACAATCGTTGACGTGAAACGCCCTAAAAACGCCAGTGTTCCGGCGAGAGGGTGGGTATGTGATTACAAGCTTATTGATGGTAGTATGTTCTACGTGATAACAGATTGGAGGGAACCGACGGAATCTGAAGGGTTGCAATTAGCAACAGCATAATAGACAGATAAAGAACCGTGGGATGCACGGGGATAGCCTGCTTATGCTTAGCCCATTAGGGCTATCGAACAGGAAGCCCCTGCCTTTAGGCATGGGCGATTTCAGATGTGGGCTTTGCTGAGTTTCGTCGGCAACTGGAATATAAAAGCGTTTGGTGCGGGTCGGATTTGATAATTGCCGACAGATTCTTCCCGTCATCGCGCTTATGTCGACATTGTGGTTGTCTCAATTCGGAATTGAAGCTGTCTGATAGAGTATGGACTTGCGATTGCGGCGCGGTACATGATCGTGACCTAAACGCAGCCATCAATCTCAAGAATTTAATATATCGTACCGTGAGTTCCACGGGAACGAGCCTTCAGGCAAACGCCTATGGAGATGGAAGGTTGCAGCCTTCGGGCAGTGTCCATCGTGGAAATAGGAATCAAACATCGGATTTGCCACTGGTAGATTCGAGTAAGTTTTGAGGAACGGTACATCACAACGTATTTTATGTATTTTATTTTTTTAGTAATCAAGGAAAACTTGACAGGAGGAAATTATGGGGCAGGTTAAAGTACAGATTATCGGAAGGATTTATAAACCGTACATAACAGCTGAGAGCAAAATTGGTACCTTGATAAAATTTAGCGTTGGCGTCGGATACAAAGTTGCTGATGGATTTAGTATGTCGTTTTATTCCTGCACTGTCTTCCCCGACAGAAACGAGATGGCAAAAAACGTTCTCGACGGAAAACAATATCCGTTAGATGTTGAGGTGTCAGGTAGGCAAACAATATCAACTGGCAAGGATGGAAAAACTTATGTAAACGTGGCCGTCGAATCAATAGCGCCGTGGGTATATCGTCCAGCAGCTAAGGCCGACAACAAGCCAAAACATCCTGAGGGGTATAAAATGAAAATAGGTACAGGTCGACTTGATAAGCCGGAAACCAAGGAAAATCGGCCAGTTCAGGACGATATCAACAATGAGGAGATACCATTTTAACCCCACAAAAAAACTGGAAAGTAATTACTTTTTTTATGAGGATTCATTAAAAATAACTTAAACTTTTTATAGGAAAAATGAAAAATGAAATTTGGAAATCTGGCTTATACAATATACAAAAATAAGTATGCGCATACAAAGGTAGATGGAGAAAAAGAAACATGGGCTGAAGTATGTGATAGAGTGGTTAATAATGTAATGGCTGTAATCCCAGTAAGTACCGATGAGATCGAAGCTATTCGGCAGATGTTTTACAATCGTATATTTATGGCTGGCGGGAGATATTACGCCGCTTCTGGAAGACAAAAGCATCAGGTGCAAAATTGCTTTGCTCTTGATGTTGAGGATAGCGCATCAGGATGGGGAGAACTTATGTCTAATGCAACACAAGCATTAATGTCCGGAGGTGGTATAGGCGTAAACTATAGCAAAATAAGGGCAGAGGGGGAATTGATTAAATCCACAGGAGGTATGTCCGCCGGAGTTATGCCGTTGATTAACATTATCAACTCAATATGTGCTAGTGTAAGAGAGGGGAGCTATAGACGATCAGCGTCAATGGCCATACTTAACTGGGCGCACAAGGATATTTTTAAATTTATCAACGCAAAAAATGAGGAAGGAATTTTGCGTGAGACTAACATATCTGTAGAGTTAGATAGGGCATTTTTCAAGGCAATAGAAAGCTTCGGAAACTATGAAAATGCAGATGTTGAAAGACATGCAAACTCAGTATTTTCGGCCATTGTAGACGGGATGCTTTCCCATGGAGAACCCGGAGTAACGGTAAATCTTGGTGACGATGCAAACGAAAAATTAAGGAATGCTTGCGGGGAATTAACATCTGACACTGATTCAGATGTTTGCAATTTAGGGAGTATTAACTTGTCTAGAATTAAATCGGAAGATGAGATGCGAGAAGCAGTGAGACTTGGTACATTGTTTTTATTTGCTGGTAGTATTTATTCAGATTTGCCATATGCTAAAGTGGGAGAGGTTAGAGATCGTAGCCGACGTCTCGGCCTTGGTTTAATGGGAGTACATGACTTTTTAACACAGAGAGGATTGAGATACGGGGACGAGGAAACACTGAAACCATACCTTGAAATATATGCCGAATCTGGCGTATACGCTGAGACATACGCACGCAAGTACGGATACTCTATCCCAGTAAAAACAAGGGCTATAGCTCCTACGGGAACAATTAGCATGGTAGCAGAAACAACATCTGGAATTGAACCGATATTTTGCACTGCTTACAAACGTAGGTATTTCGTTGATAACAACTTTATCGAATATCAGTATGTTGTTGATGCCGTGGCCCAAAGGCTAATGGATAGTGGCATCAAAGAAGAAAACATTGAGGATGCTTATTCGCTTTCCAGTGACATAGAGCGCAGGTTGAGGTTCCAGGCTTTTTTGCAAAAGTATGTCGACATGGGTATATCATCAACAATAAATTTGCCACAACACGATGAGAGTATACATGCCAGCAAAGCCAGTAAAATCAAGGGTTTGCTGTTACGTTACCTTCCACAGCTTAGAGGTGTTACCATGTATCCTGATGGCGCAAGGGGTTTGCAGCCGATCGTGAAATGTTCTATCGATGAAGCTATGAGCAACATCGGTAAGGTATTCGAAGAAACAGTGGATGTCTGCAGTTTAAAAGGAGGAGGATGCAATGAGTAAACCTAAGTATATATTTAGTACAATAGATGAGTATTACACACCAAAAGAAGTAGTATCATTTTTTGGTAAGTTTGATTTTGATCCGGCAACCACATCAGAAAGGGCAGAATATCTTGAAATTGAAAGCTTTTGTACGATGGAGAATTGTGGACTAAAAGCTGATTGGAGTCCATACAAAAGGATATGGATAAACCCTCCCTTTACACGTAAAAAAGAGTTTGTAAAAAAAGCAAAAGAGACGTACGACAAAAACGGAAACGAGATATATCTTTTAGTGTCCACTCCGAGCTTGCAAACTAAATGGTTTTGGGATGAAGTGGATACGTGCAAAATATTTATGCCGATAAAAAGGTTTCCGTTTTACAATCCCCGTGGTATACGATCAAATATACCGTTTGGCGTCGTAATAATAAAATTTCAGCAGTTCACTGAAATCGAGGTAATTAGATCATGGCAAACAAAAGATTCAGTAAGATTTTAAACGAGGAGTTTGAGGTTATTGACGGTTTGTGCATCTTCCAGAAAACCACGTATAACAAGGCTGAGCTGGCGATTATGAAAATGTTGAGTGATGATAACAAGGTAGTGTGTCACAAGATTAAAGTGTTGTTTGGTGGTGACCTTGTGAGTAAGCATCCGCCAAAAATAAGGCAGCCTGTACCAGATGAACTAAGTTTTAAATTTGCCAAGAAGTATAAAAATAAATGATGTTGTGGTATGCGAGAGACGCCTTGAAAGTCATATATTTAAGGCGTCTCTCGATGTTGTTACATGTAGTGTTACACGCGATGCGTAGATAATAATTTTATAATAAACTCATACAAGCCTTGTGTTACATCTTTAAGGATTAATCCACCAGCAGCAATCAAGGCCACTATAGACTTGTAATCCTTCTTCTGCTTATTATCGCTCCCTAGATACTCTTTCCTGCCTTGCTCACAGCCACACACATGTATGTTGCTAATTTCTGCTTTTATAGTTTCCGTCATGTTGCTTATTTTGCCTATTGATCCGGTTAGCGAGATTATATTTTGATTTAATTGTGCAAACAGATCCTCAAGTATATCGCCCATTACCCCTCGTTCCTCCTCACTGCATCAAGCACAGTTCCCGATAAATTTCTGCCTTCGGCTATTGCAGCTATTACATCTTTTACCATTTTGCCTTTTTCTTCAAACTCTCTAAATATCTGATTAGCCTTTGCCGACATATCCGGCGACACACCTGTGTTGTTTAATACAATAAGTAAGTCTTTTTTTAATTCGTCAAAATTTTTACTAGCTTCATTAACACCAGCGACCATTGTGCTGATTACGCCTTCTTTCTTACGTCTCGCAATCGCAAGTAAACCATTGGATACTAGCGAGAGTAATCCGGCAACACCAGCACCCACAGCACCATACACGGGGATAAAGCTACTAACAGCACTCACACCTTGTGACGTAGTGTTAAGCACATCTGTTAACTTGGTATGCTCAATACCGTTTTCATCTTTGAAGACATCCATACTGCCACAGCCAGCAACACCAATAAACAAGCACAACACAAGCACATACTTATACATTTGACAACCTCCTAAAATAAAATGCCCTGGAATTATAATAGCCAGATATAAACACCTAAGCTTATATCGCTACAAAAACATATCCGCCAAATCTGATATTTTGTGGTACTGTACCCCAAGCCACACTTCCGGATTTTATTTCGATATAGTCGCCGGCCGCAACATCAATAGACAAACCTGTATTACGCCACACCCTCTCCTCACTGCTACTAGCTACCGATGCTATAGACGTGTCACTGCTATCATTTTTGCGGATATACATAGTCCAGGATTGACTGCTCCCTGCTGTGCCGGCGATACCTTGTATCGTTGCTTCCGTGATAGTACCTGATACAGGTATATAACAGATAGCATATCCAGCTTTGGTTTTTGGGGAATCCGCCATGCTCCCAAAATACATCTCCGTACTGGCAATCATATCCCTGGTCGAGCCATGCACATTGATATAATAACCAAGACGCTTGCCGTTAACCTTCACCAGACCAGTGCCTGAGGTTATAATATTAACATCCTCATTGCTGGACGAATTCTTAATCTCAAATGTTGACGATGATGTATGTGTGATATTGCCAGTGGTGGACGTGCTACCGTCAATTGTTGTTGCGCCAGTGATGTTAGTGGTGCCTGTGATTGTCGCCGTTGAAGAAATCGAGTCATATTTAAATTCGCTCGGAAAATCCACTCCGGAATTGCTTGACGACATTTGAACCTTAAATCCCTCTTTAACGTAGAAAACATCATAGATACCAGAATTGGTAAACCTTATTCTGAACCTGACATAACGCCTTGTCTTGATTGCCACCACACCAAACTCCAGCCCTGGAGTCCACGTATATGTTGAGTCGTCCGTTGATGTACCTATATCAATGTTAATAATACCTACGGTATCATAATTTGTATAAGTAGTGAGCGAGTCAATTTTGTAACTTCTCGTAGCGTTAATATCGCTACCCAAATCATACTTTGGGCTTACATAGTTCCCCTCGGCGATACCGAAATACATACCTTTAGCATACCATGGCGGATTAGCAAGATAGTTAATTCCGACCGTAATTACAGTTATTACGCCGGTAGATGTTGCTGTATAGCGTAACAAGTAAAAATCACCTGACGTGCTAATATGTGGGTATGAGTATGTTCCGCCAATCTGCAAGTAATAACCTGTTTCAGTTCCAGGATCTCTCCATAGATTTCCACCGCCGACATATTTTTTATCCTTAACGACACTTGCCGACTGATAGACAGTACTGCTAACACCGCTTGCGCCCTTACATGCATACGGCGATCCTCCTCCGCCAAACTGCATTGTATATATTGAGCAATTACTTGGCGTCCAACCGGTAAAATCGCCAGTTCCGAAATCTGGATTTGTAAGCATATTTTGCGTCAACATGCACACATTGTTACCACTGTATGTATCTCTCTTGGTGTCGGTATGAGTGCCAGTGGTAAAGTCGGATGTTATAATGTCAGACCAAGTTGTTGTACCGCCGACAACAATAGCATCGGAGAATTTTGCGGTAAAGCTGGCTTTCGCAAGATTGGGATCCAGGTTTGTGGTTCTCCCGAATGCGTCAACAGCCTCGATAAGTACGTAATACGTGCCTTCTGGGATTGTTGTCGAAAAGAAATTCGTTCTTGCTGTTGCGTTAATAAACACTCCGTTCCAGTTTGATGTGGTAGATATGCCAACATTGAAATGCCTTAAATCCCTTGCAAAATCCCCTTCGTAGGCCGACATCGGATACTGCCATGTTACATTCAGCTTACAAGAATTTTGCGTTGACTCAACAGTGGCGTTAATTGTTGCGATATTTATATCAGGCATAACGTCAACATTGCCAGCTTTGTGCGTCCATGCTGTTACGCCGTCTAAGTCGTCTGATACACCAAGAGTGGAGTGGTTTAAAAATTTAAGAGAAAAGATTTGACCGTAAGAAAGATTGCTTACTCTAAATTGTGCTTCTGCGGATTTGTCGATTGTCGTGAGATACTTGTATTCATTGCCAGTGCCGGCCGTGTACTGGTATGTAGACAATGTCCCGTCTACAGCCTTATTGTAGATATATACATTATACAAGTAGACAAGATAGGCGTTACCCGTTGATCCTATTGTGGTATCTGTTGTTGCCGGTATATACGACTTACCAGTTAGGCTAGTGGTCTTAACCACCACACCATCTATAGCTGCAGTGACGTTGACACCATCCTTTATGGTATACGTGATATAACGCTCTTGTTTTTTTAGATTGTACGTGTCGACATCTAATCCAGTGTAGACCACGCCACCACTAGTAAACAACGCTAGCGTAATGTTGTTGCCTGTTAAGACAATCCTCCATCCGTTAACGTTATTAACTCCACTGGACAACAAGCGCCCAGAACTGAAGGTATCAATGTACATCCCAAAAGATATTGTGAAGTCAGTGTAACCATTAGAGGGTGTGGTTGTCATGAGATATGTACCGTCAAGCACTATAGACTTGTCCGTATATACTGCCGATGTACCGTAAAAGGACGCCTCGTCCGTGCCAGTATCTACGCCGTCAAGGGCTAGGGTATAACATCTGACTGGATTAAGTGGAGTATTGGTAGGGAGCAAACTAATTGCTCCAGAAGTATAGAGAGACATAGCGTCCGAAGCCGACACCGCCATATCGTAAGCTATAAGACTATCCACACTGCCAATGAATTGTGTACCACTTGTGTTATATTCATTACCAACACCAAAGGCTGTAGGAGTCAAATATTTTACAGTGTTGCCTGCTGGGTGATAATATGAGTCAGCCAGCAAACCGTTGATATACAAGGCTTGCAGTCCGGTAGCCGAATCGTAAGTAATAACGACATGATTCCAGTCGTCAATGTCCTCTGGAGTCACGGACAATATTTTACTAGTCTCAACACCACCTCCGGTTTTGGTGAGTAATCCATATTGATATTGCCCATTGTAATTGGCCAGCAATACACCATTACTCACGCCAAATTTCCTGTCGAGTATTATTGCCCTGCTACTCGTATCATCTGCCCCTCCTCTCTTAACCCAAACGCCAAACGTTAAACCTGTAGTCAATGACAACGTAGAGGAATCCATTCTTGAGTAGCCGGCTCCGCCAGTATTTACAAGGTACAGAGACTTTCCAAATCTTCCGCTATCAATAAATGTTGCGTCTCCTGCAAGGGTACCATCTACGCCATTTGTCGAAACATCTCTCGTTGTGCCAGAAAAGGCGTATTGCCTCACAATCGAAGGATAACCTTCTCTTTGCATGTATATGTCAGTGTGGCTATAGTAATCATCAGTCGGTTTAGCAAACACAACATCTGCGTTAATACTAACCGAATCACGTTCTGTTGATAGTGTATCGTTGAAAACAACACCACTAACCTCTGAGATCGGAGCAAGCGGATCACCAAGTCCTGTGTTAGTAAGGTATGTGTCTGTATCAAGTAAGTCATCACTATACACATTTGAGTCATACTCTTGTGCGGAGATACCTACGCTAGTATCCATGTAATACGCCACTTTGCGGATACGCATTAACTTCTCCACCCAGCCTAGAGATGAGAGTGATACCTTAACAACATCGCCGACTCGTAATGCATAAGCAGATTGATTGCATCTCATATTGACGATAGTGGTCAACCTTGACTCTTTGCGGAGTATCTGTCCAATACGCAACGCCATTGATTTTGTTACCGTGCACGGCAAGTCAATTGTCTTATCGATTTGATTTAGATAGTCCTCGGCGTAATACCTATTACCAGTTTGGGTTTTGGGAAATGTGATAGAGTCATCGGCAAATTTTTTATTTGCATTTATAAAGTTAACCTTTACATAGTTCGAAATGCTTGATTCTGTGGGCGTCTCAACGGATACATCTCCAATGATGTTGTCGGTATCTGACAACGCAACACTGGACACTATCTCCGACTTGTTGATGTGTATTGAGTATTTGCCGTTATAGTATGTGATAGATGACATACAGCTAGTGGTCATGTCGCTAAGTAACATGTGGGATTCCTTTGCTGACGGATCAAAGATACCGTTAAGTGTATAACGTCTTTCACCTGCGTCATTACCAAATGTATTACCTGACTCCGGAACTTCAGTAACAGCGCTGTTTGGCAGTACGTCTACATAGTTAACTGTCTGGTTGTTTACTGTGTTATTTATAGTGGCAACCTTTCCCCATGCTTGCCAAACACCATTCTTGTTCCATCTCCTATATATTTTAATCTTGGCCACAGCAGAGTAAGGCGAGCACGGAACAATAACATTAACAGTACGTCTATTTTTTTTGGTGGTGATATATGAACTTGGAGTACCCAGGTCGGAATGCTTGTCTAACGCAGCATTGTAATACATTACTGCATATTGATATTGTACTTCAGGTTTAAGTTCTCCGCCTTGGGTTTTCTTGAGGATCAATGTCGGTGCTTCCGGATTTGACAACAACACATCCTTAAGTTCATCGCAATGGTTAGCGGCGTCTATCCACGATTGCTCATCTATCTCGGCCGATGATACGCCTATACCGTAGCGTACATAAGGATTTCCAGCCGGATTACCATCTATGAGATAGTCGAGCATACATAGCGCTGGGTTTTCAGAGTATGCCTTTGCCGATGTTGTCCAGTTGACGTTACGTATATCACGCACCTTTTTACCTTTCAATTCAACCTCTATCGATCCAGGCACACCATCGGGATATTTCTTACTGTCCAGGTACATGTTGATGATCAGGTAAGCCAGGCCATTTCCTTGTGCCGTAGATTTCCATTCGGGGAATTTTTGCGTCATTCCCCTGGATGCTTCCTGAGATTCTCCTCCCTTGCGTGCGTAGATAGACAAGACATTTGAAAGGCTATCCACCGGCCTGCCTTTTCCGTCTGCATCAAACACATAAACAAGCTTGTTGTCAAAATACACCTTGTCGATTGACTCTACTTCACCATGTCCTAATAAGCCTACAATCCAGTAACTGTACTTATCAGCTGCGTCTACATTGTGATATATTATATCTAGCGGCGCTCTACATCTTCCGTAAAGTATCCTTACATAATTTCTAACATCGCCCAGTCTCGTAGTTAATTCCTGGTCTTGCGCCTTGAGACCTTTAGGCTTCATCAAAAATGACATCGCCGCAGAAGCAACAGTAAGAACCATGGTTGTAATTAATAGCGCTAACGATATACCTCCATCTGGCATATTAAGCCCTCCTCAATCTATAAATTTTATAAGCGTCTTTAATATCTTTTATCGTAGCCATTACAACGCCCATGTTGCTATCTTGTGAAATTACAAGTATACGATTGTTTACCACCACGCAAGCCGTTTGCATAGGCATGGTGTCTAACACAACGACATCTGCAGTTTGCATGTAATTTGGTTCTACATTTTCCCAACCAGAAGACTCAAGATATTTATACAAGCTTTCATGTTTAGCATACTCCTTTACCGCTTGTTTCTTGGTGTTCCAGCGTTCTACGTCTCCGAATATCTCAGTATTATAATGTATGTTAACTGCAGTCATTGCAGTAGTCACACAATCTATTTCTCCCCACTTATATGGCTGTCCCATTATACTGTTTGCATAATCCTGTATAGTCATTTTTTATCCTCACTATTTCATGTGGAATTTTATGTTTATATGTACGTCACGTTTGGAGATGTTTGGCACAAAATCAAAAAACGTGTCATTCGGAAAGTGTCTTTGGTGGCTTTGTGAATTTGTTTGCATCGCTTGCGAAGATAGATTTCCAGTGAGTCTCGGGTATAGTGTTGTTGATATGTCTACCGTAGGATTCCCGTTAACTTCGGTTTCCTTGATTTTAAAACCTCCGTTCATGTATCCGGTAAACAACGTCAGCGGCTGATCAAACGTGCCGGCGTCCGTGTCGCAAACTATCGTATATATATAAGCCATACGTCCAAGATATTTTTTGTTTAGTACCAACGCTACCTCTGTTTTGTCTACTCCGCAAAGAGTAAGGTTAATTCCGAAACTTTTTAAATCTGTTTCCTCACTTATGTTTTCGAACTGCATTGCTCCGCCTATTGCAATCCATGTCTTACTGTCATAAGCTATATTTTGGTGAGCCGATGTTAGATATACACTTTGCGTTTGGTCAATAAATCCAAGGGTTTCAACGGCAACATAGGCCTTGGTTATTTTAAAGGTATCAGCAGTTACGCTAGACACAGTATACGATCCATTGTATTTTGCGGTACCAAAAATTTTGATATTGTCTCCGTTACTCAATCCATGGGCAACACTAGTCACTAAGACTTTTCCCCCAGTCCCGTCCTCGAATTTTGTTGCGTCAAAAAATCTTGAGAAATCGAAACGAAACAAATACACTTGTCCGGCGTTGATCGACGCTATAGATTTAGCCATTGTCCTCCCCCTTATGGTGTCTCTTTAAAGTTAACCACTAATCCAGAGTAATAGTCGCCACCAGATCGTGCGGGTACTTTGACGTCCCCCGTAATTACTGCAGTAAACTTGTTGTCTTTATATTTTATATCGCTTCCGTCAACCGGCGATACTCCGGCAAATATCGGAGGATAGATTGACATTGTGCCACCAGTGACATCAGATGTTGTCGTATAGACGAGCGTTGAATTTGAAAATGTTATTGCAGTACCTGCTGGCAAAGTACCTGATAGGCTGTTAGTTACATTGATTGTTGTGCCAGTTTGGTTAGAGCCATTAACTTTGAATGCTCCTGTAACATTAGATAATAAGCGGATATCCGGATGGTCAATTGTAAACGACTGTTTACTATGTGCAAGCATGTATAGGTAAGCCAAAAACTTTTGCGTGTTAGAATTATTCTGTGGCATGAGTCCATACGTCTCCGTCCACTCTCTGCCTGCCTGTATACCCGCGCGAAACATGCCCTTTCCGCCGATCGACCATGACTCATACCCCACTGGAAAACTTGGAAATGTTATTTTATCTGGGCAAAATGTCCTTACAAAATCAGCCATTATCTCCCCCTTATTTGTTGTGCATATCCCTGACTCCTACTAACTCCGTCAGATATCATCTCACGGATTTGGCCAGTATTACGCTTTAAAAAATTAACTCCGCTCTCGGCATCAATAGCTTGTAATTGTACCGTAAGCGGCATATTTACCACAACTCCAGTTGATGCACCATTATTGATAGCGGCCATCTTGTCAACACCTAACCGACTTACTGCATTCCTGTTCATTACAAACTCACCTGACTGCAGTATAGCAGGTACTTCATCATTAGCCAAACCGCCGGTATGGAAACGTCTGATATATCCTCCTGAATGTGCAATAAGACCTTTACCCACAAAACTGCTGCCTCCACCTCCAAGGCCACTTCCGCTACCAGCAAATCCGCCGATTAAACCCATAATTGCTTGCGTTGCGAGCATCGAAGCAATCTGAGACATGATGTTAGTCACAATACCCAATAAACTTTTAAACCCATCTTTTAAACTTTTTATTTTGCCGTTCATTACATCGAAGAAGAACGACTGGAATCCCTGCGACATACCTCTTGCCGTAACGTCAGCCGCTTGTTTACCGACCTGAAAAGTGGAGAGTGTGTTCTGTGTTATGTCCGAAAGCCCTGATTTAAAGCCTTGAGAGAACGTACCATTCACCTCAAGCAATTGTTTATTGAGATCTACAATCTTTTGTTGTGTATCATTAATTGCATTTTGTTGTTGTATCCATCCCGATGTGTCGCCCAGTTTGTCTATGTTTGCAAGGTTTTCTGATTGCAATTGAAGTAATTGTTGATAGGCGTCAAGCTGTCCTGATAACATATCACCTTGTGATATCTCAAGCTTTTGCCTTGATAGCGCAAGATCGGTTACTTGCTGTCTGAGAGTTTGTTGTTGTAACGCCCTCATATTTGCGGCCTCTTTATCAGCCGCTATCGATGCTACCACTTCGGCGCTGTATTCCTTCGTAGCTTTCGTTGCGGCGATAGCACTATCAGCAATATCCTTGTTAATCTCAATAGTTCTTTCTTTGATCGTGTTGTCGGCATCAAAAGCGGTAGTGCCTGAAAAGGTAGAATCTGCTTGGCTTGCAAGGCGTTTCTTGGTTTCGTTTTCCGCCGCCTTAACATCTAGTTCCGCTTGCATTTTAAAAATTATCTTAGAGCCTTCTTCGCCAAAGATTGCCCTGATTACTGCATTGTTTGTTTCGGTACTTTTTGCATGCAGTAACGTTTCGACAGTTTGAGCAAACGAATCAACAAAGCCTTTTCCGGTATCTACGCCCAAAGCCGAAAACATTTGGTTAAATTTCTCATCTGAAAATTTTTCTCTGAACGGAGTAATCAATCCTCCGAAGAAATCTTTATTGCCACCAGCGCCTACAAATGCAGCCTTTGCGGCCTCAAGGTCTTTTGCCGATACAGCCAGGGAGTTTGCGAACGCCATAGTATCAAGCTTTGCTTGCTGGATAGACTGTATATACTTCCATACGGCAAACGTTGCTCCAGTTACCAATCCTCCGATAACCGAGAATTTACCGCCCAAAGAAACCAATGACAATGTGAGACTCTCTGCAGATATGTTGCCTGACATTAATGCATTGTTAAGTTTACCGAGAGCATTGTTCAGTTTGCCAAATGAATTGCTAGCCTGTACTCCAGCAGTGCTTAATCCGTTCAAGCCTTTCTGTGCGTCCGACAATGCCTTCTGCGTATTGTCAATTGCTTCTATAGTTATAGATGCTTTACTTTCAGCCATGCTTTGTACTCCTCAATTTACAAGCCTTACACGTCCAATCAAAATGTTCACCATACTCAAGTTTACATTGCTCTTCTTTTTGCCTGCTACAGGTGTTATCTGTGTCATTGTATCCAAGCGTGATAAGCACACACTCCCTAAACAACACTTCTCTTTGCGTATACTTAAGCCACTTCATGGCATCATCGATTGTTGTTGTCCACAACACATCATCACGCCTTGTGATATCTCCCTTACATAGATTGATTACGATATCAGTTATTGCGTCATCCCTGATATCAGTGTCGTTACTTTCTCGATCAATTTTGGTAAGGGAGTCAGAACGAAAAAATCGTTGAGTATTTCAAGGGCAACATCAAGCTCTAAGTGTTCTTCAAGATATTCCTGTAATTCCTTGACGTCCTTATTTTTCAAGGGTTTGCCGTCCTCAGATAAGATTATAGCCAATAACTTAGGCATTTCTTTACCGAGCACGCTAAACAAATCCGACATATTAGATAGCTGGACGCCAGCTAGAAGTTTGAACAAATCCTCTAGCTGTGCCAGCTGACCTAAGACTAACTTTTTACAAGTATACGTTCGTTCACCAATTTTATAATTCATGTGACTCCCTTCGTATTTCAAAAATTAACCGGCGTACTTAGTAGCCTTATTAGCTACCTGACACCACACTGAATTGTTAGTAACATCCGTTAATACAGCTATCTTGACTGACTCAGAGTTATAATTGTCAGTAGTCCCCTGTTCCGCGCCAAGTACGGTACAGCGAGGGAATACAAACTGAGCGGATAAATTTTTGCCTGACTCAAACTCTGCTCCAGTAGCTATGATGTTAATACCGAAAGTCTCATTGGTGTCAGCAAGTCTCTGCATGATATAGTCACGCATTAATCTAGATATTGTTAGAGTGTGTGATCGAGTCCCCCGAATGATTCTTGTGGCATAGTCAGCGACTCCAGAACCAATGCAAAATTGAGCTTTGACGCCATTATCAAGTGAGTAGTTAATATCCTCTAACTCGCAAGCATATGCCCTGCCTCCAGCATAAGTACTGCCGTTCCACGTGCCACCTATATTAACAGTTACGCTAGATGTGCGTATAGGTGACTCCGTAACGACCGACGGAAATGTTATCCAGCCGGTATCTGGTAATCTATACAACACTTCGTAATCCACGTTTGGTGCGCCACCAAAGGCCGTGATAGTAACCACTGCTGGATCGGCGTTTGACACTGCACTATATGCTATCTCCTTCCACTCACCTCCGGAGGATAATCTTGCTCGTATCCAGTGGATAGCGTCTAACCTTATCGCCGCCGTTGCTCCATCGACTTTTGTTCCAAGTGTTAGTGATGTGATAGTACCTGTTTGAGTTATCTTGGTTACAGCCATATTACTAGCGTATAAGCCGGTACCTACAACATCAGCTTCAAGACTTATCCAATCGTCTTTCTTGAATCCTATAGACACCTTGTCCATAACACATGATGCATATCTATTACGATATACCGTACTGCCTGACTGCATTGCGGCGGTAAAATATGGTAACAGTTCATCAGACGTAGGCGTGATTGTATGTTTATAACCACCACCATAGGCAGCCGGAGAAGACAGCCCTAAAGCATATGACATCACAAAACCAAAATGACCTGCCTGTGCTCTAGGAAATACAAGCTTTCCGGACGTTGTGTTTCCGAGATAGTATACATCTGTTGCGCCCTCAACTCCGTTGATCTCATCAGCATTATCTTGCTTTCGTCTCGCTAATTGTACGTTCGAACTGCTCCCCAAAGAGTAGACGCTATCTAATGTTTGTGGAGTATTAACTGCAGTCTCTTTTAAGTTTGCCGATACCGCAATTTTGTTATAAAGATATTGATAATTATTTGCCATGTTTCCCCCAGATAAAAATTAAGAACACGCCACAGAATTGTAAACCAAGTCTACCGTGTAGACGCTGAATATATCGCTGTTTGGAGTAGCACCTCCGGCTTGGAAAATAGAGTCTATCCTAACTATCGTATAGACACTTGATAGCATGATACTTTTGATTTCATCTAGTAACGGGTACATTATGTCAGCTACCTTGTCGTTGCCTCTCATATGTTTAGCGATAACGACAACCGAAAACTGCATTGATTCATCGTATGATGTTATCCCCATCTTCGAAAAATCGCTACCTGTGTAAGCCACATAACAAGCGGGTAAGCCGGCTATTACCTGTCCCACCTGATTTCCAAGTGTACTGATTTCGCCGTGATATCTTGCTATTGTCCTGCATGTAGAAGTGAGATATGTTGACGTGTTGAGTAGCGTTAATATACCGTTCTCAACATCGGTTATTTTTTCTGCCATCTTGTGGCTCTCTTTCAAAAGCCACGGGGCTTGCCCCGTGGTAGGTTACTAAAATTTCTCCATGTCATACGTTGAGAAAAATTGAGCATCGCTAGTTACTATGTTGTAATTGTGTGATGTTTTATCTATGACACCATCCGCCTTGGCCAGTAAAATCAAGCCTTTGGCGATGTTGTTAAGTTGTGATATTGCGCTATCGTATCTGTCTTTACGTGTTTGAGGTGTTAACTCAACGAGTCTGCTATATAGATTGTAGATAGCAATATCCACACAAAGCTTGCGGAGTATGTCCGGAGCGGGTGATAATGGTACTGCATATCTTGTTGATACATACGCATCGATCTCCCCTTGTGCTTGTGCAATAGCTTCATCCACCTTGGTAGTGTCTATTGTTTGTCCGCCAGTGTCGTTTGTTAACTGAGCTATTACCACCTCGGGTATCATTTTTTTTATGTCGTCTACTGTGCAGTACATCGCCTTGTATCTCCCGAAAAATAAGGCTGAGGGCGTGCGCCAGAAAGGAGAAGAACACACGCCCTCGTTGATAACCTAGGGGAGAAGGAGTAAGAACCCTTGGTTACCTGCCTGTTAATGTTAAGTTATCAAGTAATCCTTGATAGCGGTATAGTGGTTAAGTACCAGTGGAACCGAAAGCCATCTGCCAAAATGCATAGCCGGCATTACCGCGACTCTCAACACTGTAGCGGTATACGCCGCGATTAAACACAGTATCGCTTTCGACCGAAACCTGCGGTACAAACTCAGGTGCCTTGCGTTCCTGGTAAATCAAGGGTTTCAGGACTTTTGTGGTGTCCAGGACAAACCAATATTTGTCATGGGAGATCCTATTATCTTCAAGGATTTTAAATGAGCCCTTGAACGGATTTGCCTTTCCATCGTCAAGCTTATCGGACACGAGTAACGTGTTAGCCACAAAACTCAAGGCCGGAGGAACAACAAGCAGGGATGGTACTATACCTAAGCTATATCCGTTACTATCTTTCATTTTCTTGAGCGCCGTGAAAGCCTTACCTAGACTGCCTAAGGCGTTAGACTGTGTATCACATGCAAGGTTGTCAGCGCTTGTGTTGCTGACTGTCCCGCTACCTACTTTATGTGAAGTAGAGAAGAATGACGCTCCGTCATAGCCTTTATTGGTAAACCCATTGTTAAGCAGGTCAAACACAAGGTCGTCCGGAAATGCTTTGGCCGCCCAAGCCATAGCTTTTACCTGCGGCGAGAGTATACCGACTGAGTCATCCTCAATGTTCTCTCTACGTAATTCCACAGTCGCTTCGTAAGATTTGTTTACGAGGGTATAGCTATGTGCTTTGAGACTCTTAATTTGTTTTTCGTCCACCCATTCCCTCATTTTCGGAAAGCTGCCCAGCCATGGATATACCTCTTGTCCGGCGTTTGACGGGGATAGTGTGGCGATCTGCTCATACACACTTGGAGCCGAAGACAGCGCGTCGTTGTATATGAGTTTTAAATTTTGGAAAATTGCCTGTAGATTTTCTGAGTTAAGTATCATGTTTTTTTATCTCCTAAATTACACTGTTATTACTCTGTAATATACCCATACGTCGAGCGTTCCTTTGCCAGTACTGCCTAAGTCTCCTACAGCCTTGATTGCCAAGTTTTTATTGACTGCATTGGCGCTCGCAACTATCGAGTCCCCAGCGCAAACGGCTGTTGTTATTGTATTGGCCGTTGCATTTATAAAATTTGTTCCCGCCACAGTAACGGCTGCAGTACCACCACCATTAAGGCCTATATGCAAATTTTGGTTGTTGTACGCAGCAGTAAGGTAATTAAGTTCTAATGTCGCCGAGACAAACTGAATATATTTACCCGCACCTGGCGCACCTACTATGGTGACAGGAGTCGTATGCAATGTTGATATCTGTGAGGCATTTAATACTATCTTTTTAAAGTTAATGATCTGTTCATCTCTTGGTATAATCGTAAACTCGACCCATACTCCAGATGAGGAGACGTCAAACACCCTGCCAGCTACTGACGTATCTGACGCATCCATTGTTACCGTTTGGTTGTCGAGTATGTAGCATTGCTTGCCTACGTCTCCAATGTTCACGGCGCTAACAGTATCATTGGTTAACTGTGCTACACCTCTCATTATCCTGATACTCTTATCACCAGCATTTCCTCCGGAATTGTCTACTGTTTCGGCCGCAACACCTACACACATAACGCTAGTAGTTTTTGTGGCCGGCGTCACGTATCCGGACGAAAACACCACCATAGTACCCTTGTATATCTTGGTAGCAGCCATCGGGTAATAGCCGACATCACCTTTTCTAAGATTTGTATCTCTGTCATTATTAATTGCCGTCATAATCTATATCTCCTAAGATAATTGTTTAACTCTATTAACATCGTTCCCAAAAAGTTTACACACTTTTTCAAAAGCATCGGTATGCAATTTTTCCTCCGGCTTATGATTGTCAACCACTCTGCTCATCTGCACAACGACTGGTGCTTCCTCGATGAAAAGTTTGAAACTTTCCAAATCTTTTCTTGCAAACTTCATAGCCCAGTCCTTCTTCTCTGCTTTGATTTTCCCTTCTTTCAGGGCGATGCCGACCACCTCATCTACTTCTTTATCGAGCAGTTTGTTTTTGAGGTTTTCATACTCCTCAAGGCTAACAGCCTCCGCTTTCTGCTTAAGCGCAAGTAAACGAGCGGTCACTTCTTTAACTCCTGCATCGCTCTGCAATCCCAGTAATTCAAGGATACTCTCTGGTATCTTCTCGATTACTTTTTCTACTATTTTTTCTTCACCCATATCTCTCTCCTGTAAATTTAACTTACTAACTATCGGCACCATGCCGTCAATTTGTGGCGTATTGGTAAGCGCCGCAGAGTGCAATTCCATCGGTCTGTAATATCCGTTTTCATCAACTTTGACCGACAACAAGACCGGCGACAAGTATCTGTATTCTTTGTTTTGCAAATATTCTTTTGCCTTTGCAGTCCACTCAACGATTGCCCACAAGCCGTCTGTTCCTTTATCTATAAGGGTTTTAATCCAACCAGCTGCTGGTGCTTGTACACCCTCAAGAGTTTGATGTTCATAGTCAAGCACAATATCGTTTAACTGTCCCGACTTGGTCTTGATGATTTCGGATATTTCCTCAGGTGTAATCTTAAATTTTACACCTTCGGAATCCTCAAATTCTCCGACAGGTACAATCTGGATTTCACTCGACACGTCCTCTACTGCCATTACGTCCATTACGTGTTTTATCATTGTAACACCTCGAATATTTAACTGTTTATGTAAGTCTCTATCATTTCTACTATACCATCCATATCTTCTTCCGGTAATTTTAAAAACGGCCTAGCCGGTAGATTCCGTGCGGGATAGCCGAAGTTTTGTGCAGCCGCATATTTTTTATTATTTGTGACTCGAGCAAATTTCTTTCCGCTTGACGGAGTGTTTGCTCCAGCTAGCATGCCTGATATTTGCAATATCTTATTATTGCCTTTTCCTTTTTTGATGCGCTGCAGTATCGTTGATTCTTTTAATGGTGCCCATCTCGGTCGGCCTTGTTGATCAAAATTTTCCTCTACGGCCGACAACATAGACAAGGCAACACTAGCCATTACATCGGACATGTCTTTCGTTTTGTTCGATATGTTTTTTAACATGTCACTCACTTGCTTAGTATTTACTTTGATTTTATAATTCATAAAATTAGGCACAGGAAACCACGGTGGCTTGCCCCGTGGAGGAATGTGCCCTCCTCCTCTCCGTTAATGTTGTTGTCCTTGCTTTTAGTCTTATGCAATCTTTCTTTACATTTACTGACGGATTGATTGCCTTACCTTCTAGGTCAGATATGGCAAAAAAGCCTGTACTTCTTTTCCCCTTGACAAATCCAAATCCCAAAGGGTGTTGGATGTAATCAAACTTCCTCAATCCAAACAGTTTACCAGTTGGTATTCTTTTTTCTGAACGACTGCCTTTCGTTTGTTGATAATCTCCCTTGGAAACATGTTTTTTAAAATAAACAGTCGAAGATATATCAATAATTTCCCCTTCTTCACAGCATATTGCTACAGCATCGTTATAGTGCGTCTTCGGTAATTTTAGTATTTGTTCTCTATTAAACTTGGTTTGGTAACCAAATGTTTCTTCAAAATCACCAAACTGCTTTTCCAATTGAGATTTTAAAATACCAACATCAGTAGCATGTTTCGTTTTACTTCTTATGCCTTTGATTTCAAACTCACCCTTGTGTAATTTATCATGGCAATCTGAACAAAGAACAATCAAATTTTCTGGAGAATCTGTTCCTCCATTGCTCCTAAATACAACGTGATGAACGTGCAACTTACCTTTTTTGGTTTTGCATTTCTGGCATTGATATCCATCACGATGCAAAACATAGGCTTTTACATTATAGAATCCTTTTTGATTGCCTTTCTGGTAATCCCATCTTTTAACAT
>WBZR01001504.1_pt1 | contig 28651 bp, 22 predicted proteins | sample 5204231 | NCBI WGS metagenome assembly WBZR01 (sample SAMN12412403, study PRJNA552823) | activated sludge metagenome | isolation source: activated sludge from anammox sidestream of wastewater treatment plant... | place: USA: Virginia | collected 2017-08
GGTCTGACTTCACACAATGCATCTTTCTTTCATTGCCTCGCAAAGACCCACGCTCTTTTTTGCAGCCCGGGTCATCGCGAGGAACGAAGCGATCTGCCCTAAGTGCAGTTTGCTTCGGTAATACGATCTGACTTCACACAATGCATCTTTCTTTCATTGCCTCGCAAAGACCCACGCTCTTTTTATGTTTGCATCTTTTACAGAGAAAAATGCTGCAAGTATTAAATTCGTAAGCCTTTGAATTTTGATACATGATTAAACTTATAAACCCAGGCGGGACGCAACGATAAAATCCGTAACCAGATCCTCAAACTACTGCCATCATTCTTTAAAAATATCATAGAGCCTTTTGTTTACAGTCCTCAACTTTTCCAACGGCATCTTCAAAACTTTGCGGTCATAGGTCATAAATCCATTTACCTCGCCTTCTACATCGGTGGTTTGCGTATAAACTGCTGCCGACAACCCTATAGAAATAAAATCTTCGATCCGTCTGATCATAGAAGAATACCTGCGAAACATACTGTCATTGGTGCTGAAACTTTGGTAACCCCAACTTTTCTGTTGCCAGGTATGGCCGTCAAGAGGCAAACCAAGCCCACCAAATTCGCCTAACACTATAGCTCTCGTTTTTCCAAAAAGTGAGGGCTCCGGCATTGCAGGATCAGGATAGTTATGCAGGTCAATAATATTTCCCACATCATAATAATTCCCTCCGCTGGCGCTGTTCACCAAACGTGTCGGATCATTATGCATGGTCAACTGTACGATCTCACCGGTTTTAAATTGCCCCCAGGCTTCATTGAAAGGCACCCACACAACGATGCACGGAAAATTATAAAGCGAATTCATGATCGCAGTCCACTCTTTCTTATAATCATTTTCACTTTCGGGAGAACGGTCTTTGTCGGTCTGATTTCTTAAAATTCCGGGATAAGGTTCCCAGTGATTCCCGAGATCGCCGCTGGGCATGTCCTGCCACACCATGATGCCCATCAGATCACAATAATAATACCACCGTGCCGGCTCCACTTTTACATGCTTACGGATCATATTCAATCCCATCTCTTTTGTCATTCGAAGATCGTATTGCAAAGCAGCATCCGTCGGCGCAGTATATAATCCGTCAGGCCACCATCCCTGGTCCAGCGGGCCGAACTGAAAAAGAAAATGATCATTAAGCATCATCCGTTGAATTCCCTTCTTATCTGCAGCAACCGAGATCTTGCGCATGGCAAAATAACTTTTCACTTCATCAACGACCTTTCCTTTCCGTATGACGGCAATTTTCAGATCGTATAAAAAAGGATCATCCGGTGACCATAGGTGCGGATTGGCCAGTGATAAAATCTCAGTTGCCTTGCTCCCTGTTTTTTCCGCCACCACTTCATTCCCTTTAAGAGCAGTGAAACGGATCTCATCTCCCTGTTGAAAATTTTGTACTGCTGCTTCTACCTTCAGTTGTCCTTTATCTACGTCGGGTGTTTGCCTTACAGAGCCGATATAAGTTTCGGAAACCGTTTCCAGCCACACCGTCTGCCAGATGCCTGTCACTGCAGTGTACCAGATGCCTCCCGGTTTTACCAACTGTTTACCTCTTGGCTGGTACCCTTTATCCGTAGGATCCCAAACGGAAATATCCAGTTGCTGTGTTGATCCTTTTTTTAAAAGATCTGTAATGTCAAAACTGAACGGATCATATCCTCCTTCATGCGATCCTGCATTCACAGCATTAATAAATATCTGTGCTCTCCAATCCACGGCTCCGAAATGAAGCAGCACTCTCTTTCCTTTTATTTTTCCCGGAACGGTAAACGTTGTATGATACCAGAGAACACTGTCTTTCCCTACCGTTTTTCCTACTCCCGACAATGCGGATTCAATACAAAAAGGAACCAGGATCTTTCCATCAAATGAAGAAGGTATCTGTTGCGATCCGGATACCGGTAAAATTTTATACTGCCAAAGCCCGTTCAGGTTAGTCCATCCGGCCCTTTGCATTTGAGGCCTTGGATATTCCGGCAAAGGATGTGCAGGATCCACACTGTCGGCCCAGATCGTTTTGATGGGAACAGGAGCCATCTGCCATTCATTAACCTGGGAATAGGAATTGAAAAAAGAAAAAAAGAAAATGAAGGATAGAAATTTTCTCATGTGTTGTTTGGTTTTAAATAGATCACACTAAGCTAATGATTAATCGGATGAAATAATTTTTATACACCGGTGTTTTTCTTTTACGGCCATCTTCTTCATCAACTATCTTTGTGCTTTAATGACTGGATCCATGAACATTGAATTTAACAGAAACGAAGACCTGATAAAACTTTCACTGAGTGAAATGAGGCAACGGCTGGAAAAGATCCATGAAGGCGGAGGTAAAAAATCTATTGCCCGGCAGAAAGAAAGAAATAAACTCACCGCAAGAGAACGCATCGCTTATCTTGTTGACAAAGAAAAACCCTTCATTGAGATCGGCGCATTTGCAGGATATGAAATGTATGCAGAACAGGGAGGTTGTCCTGCCGGCGGGACCGTTGCCGGGATAGGTTATGTAAGCGGAAGGCAATGCGTGATCGTCGCCAATGACCAAACGGTGAAAGCCGGGGCATGGTTTCCCATCACCGGCAAAAAAAATCTCCGCATGCAGGAGATCGCCATGGAAAATCATTTGCCCATCATTTATCTTGTTGACAGCGCCGGTGTTTTTCTTCCCATGCAGGACGAAATATTCCCCGACAAAGAACATTTCGGAAGGATATTCAGGAACAATGCAAGAATGAGCGCCATGGGCATCACACAGATCGCTGCAGTGATGGGAGCCTGCGTGGCAGGCGGCGCTTACCTGCCCATCATGAGTGATGAAACATTGATGGTGGAAAACAACGGATCTATTTTCCTGGCGGGGCCATATCTTGTAAAAGCAGCCATCGGTGAAGATGTGGACATTGAAACGCTTGGCGGAGCAATCACACATACAGAGATATCCGGAATTGCCGATTACAAATTCAAGACGGAAGAAGAATGCATGGATCACATCAGGGAGATCATTTCTTTGCTGGGAGAAAAGGAAAAAGCGGGCTTTGACCGTATCGCTGCATCAGACCCCAAAAAAGTTCCTGCTGAAATTTATGGCATCTACTCTTCCGAAGGCAAACCTTATGACATGCTGGATATCATAGAAAGGATCGTGGATAATTCGGAATTCGTTCAGTTCAAAGAAGATTATGGTAAAACGATCGTGTGTGGTTATGGGAGAATTGAAGGCTGGTCGGTAGGCATTGTGGCCAATCAAAGAAAGATCGTTAAAACCAAAAAGGGAGAAGTGCATCTGGGCGGAGTGATCTATAATGACAGCGCCGATAAAGCTGCCCGATTCATTCTGAATTGCAACCAGAAAAAGATCCCGCTTGTGTTTTTGCAGGATGTCACCGGTTTCATGGTGGGCAGCCGGAGTGAACATGCGGGCATCATTAAAGACGGGGCAAAAATGGTAAATGCCGTAGCCAATTCCGTTGTTCCAAAGATCACCATCATCATTGGGAATTCTTATGGTGCCGGTAATTATGCCATGTGCGGAAAAGCTTATGATCCCCGTTTCATCTATGCCTGGCCTTCGGCAAAGATTGCGGTGATGGGCGGCGACCAGGCAGCAAAAACATTAATGCAGATAGAAGTGGCTGCTGCAAAAAAAACAGGGAAGCCACTGAGTGAAGAGGAAGAACAAAAAATGTTTAACAGGATCAAAGAAAGATACGACCATCAGACCACTCCATATTATGCTGCGGCAAGGCTGTGGGTGGACGACATTATTGATCCGCTGGAAACAAGAAAGGTGATCTCTGAGGGCATCAGTGCTGCCAACCACAATCCGGAGATCGGAGAATTGAAATTAGGCGTGTTCCAGGTATAAGGAGAAATTGTTTGATTGTATTATGGCTTTATTGCTTTATATCGAAGCGAAAAGAGGTTTAGCATTATAAGGAGATCATAAAACAAACTGAATATCTTTCCATATAACGATCTGACTTTCCGACAATCTAATCTTTGTTTACAAATCAGAATGAGTACTTCTATAACCATCTATACTGACGGATCTTCAAGAGGCAATCCCGGCCCGGGTGGATACGGAGTTATTTTAATGAGCGGGAAACACAGAAAAGAGCTTTCGCAGGGTTTCAAACTGACCACCAATAACCGCATGGAACTTATGGCAGTGATCGCAGGTCTGGAAGCATTGAAAAAAGATCAACTGGATGTCACAATTTATTCCGACAGCCAATATGTGGTAAAAGCAGTTGAGGAAGGATGGTTAAAAAAATGGATTGCCACAGAATTTAAAGGAGGAAAAAAGAATAAAGATCTCTGGATGAAGTATCACAGGCTGGCGCAAAATCACAAAATAAAATTCGTTTGGGTAAAAGGCCATGCCAATAATCCACATAACAACCGCTGTGATGCATTAGCAACCAAAGCGGCAGACGGAGATCATTTACGTACCGATACCGGATTCGAGCCGGGAAAGGAAAATTTGTTTTCATAATAAAAAACCTGCCCTGCAAAGCTGCAAGCCCCGCAGCACTATTTAGTTGCTTTCAGCTACATCACCTTAATTATAAAAAATATCTAATTCTTTTCGCTTCCAGCACAAGTGTCCAAAATATAGCTGTTCACCTTCGAAGTGCCAGATGGACTGGTGTGCGGGTATGCGGAATTCGCCGTCAATGAATCCAGGAAGTCCTATGTTATACTATGCCTTGTATGACACCGGCCACACAGAAATACGATTGATTGAAAATGTACTAAGTGAGACTCTGAGAAATAAATACCGGCTTTCAAAATCCAAACTGATAGAATTTAAAACAAGCATGCAGCAAAGTACTAAACCATATCACCTTCAATAGTTACACAAAGGAGTTTTTAATCAATAACCCGTTATGGATACAATACAATAAACTTGCATTTTCAAATAAAATTCCCTGCAGGTATATTGCGCTACATTTTATAATAGTTGCTTTAAACGGATGTGACATAAGTTATATTCTTCTTAACTTAGTGGCTTGTAAAAATGTGAATTTGGAACATCAGCTATTATTGTCTGCCGCAGAGAGTCTGTTAGCCAATAATATTCCTTTTTGTCTGTTTCGTTATCCTAATGAAATGCGGTGGGCTTTAGCCATTCCGGACGATATATTACCACACGAAAAACAAACAACGTTCTGGTCAGTTCCCTTCAGCAAACATCATTCAGCGGCCAAAGAGATTAAACTGGGTGTTGTGATTCCCGGCTTTATCAATAAATTGTTTATACAGAAAATAAAATCGTTAGAAGTTTGTCCTCCTTTTGAAGAAAAAGATTTACCTGAAGAAACAAGCCGCCAGCATTATTTCAATGCTATCAGCCATTATCTCAGTGATATTCGTTCGGGCAAACTCAGCAAGGCAATATTATCGAGAGTAGTTTATGCCGACAGGCCTGCCGATTTTGATGTGTTGCAGTGTTTCAGCAGACTTGCCGATGCTTATGCCGGTACATTTGTACATCTGCTTGTGCATCCTGACGCAGGCATCTGGCTGGGCGCAAGTCCTGAATTGCTTTTAAAGAAAAGAGATGATGTGCTCGATGTGATGGCACTTGCAGGAACACAGGCACGCAATGCCAATCACAACTATCAATGGCGCGACAAAGAAATTCAGGAACATCTGATGGTAGCTCAGCATATTGAGAGGGTGATGGCAATGCATCACTGTTCGCTTTCGCATAAAGATTTAATGACAACAGTAGAAACAGGAAAGGTGGCCCATCTGAAAACAGATTACCGTTTTTTGTCGGATGTTAACGTGTCTCTTGAGCCATTACTGAAAGATTTACATCCCACCCCTGCCGTTGGTGGTTTGCCTGTGAATGAAAGTATGCAATGTATCGCTTCTTATGAAGGTTATGACAGAACGTACTATACAGGATTTATTGGCACTACTGATTTTCGTTCAGAAGCCGATTTTTATGTCAATCTTCGTTGTATGCAGGTGGGCAAGCAGCACATTGCTGTGTATGCAGGCGGTGGCATCACTGCCGGTTCCGATCCGCGGGAAGAGTGGGATGAAACTGTTTTGAAAAGCCGGACCATGCTGGAACATATTAAGATGGTTAAAGAATGTTTGTAGTGTATGATGGTGTTATCAGATAAAAAAGGTGTGCAGCAAATGGTGATGGCTTTGGCCCGTTTAGGGTTGAAAGAAGTGGTGTTGTGTCCCGGCTCCCGGAATGCCCCATTGGTGATTTCATTCAATCGCCATCAGCAATTCAGTTGTACCAGCATAAGGGACGAACGAAGCGCTGCTTTTTTCGCAATGGGCAAGTCGCTGGAACGGAATGAACCCGTAGCTGTAGTATGTACAAGCGGTTCGGCTGTGCTTAACCTGGCTCCTGCCATTGTTGAAGCTTATTACCAGCGAATTCCGCTCATCGTGATAACGGCTGACCGCCCTGTGGAATGGATTGACCAGGGTGACGGACAAACAATGAATCAGCAACATATTTACAGCAACTATGTCCGCAAGAGTTATCACCTCAATGGTGATGCATCTGCTGATAATGATTTGTGGTATAATATTCGTTGCATCTGTGAAGGTTTTAATATCGCAACAAATAAAGACAGAGGCCCGGTGCATTTTAATGTCAGTTTATCGGAGCCGCTTTATGGAACTGCAGAGTCATCTTTTTACAGTGTCAACATTTTCAAGGAGGAAAAATCAGAGCAGCGTTTAGCACAATCTCACCTGGAAAGGTTGGCCCGGGAGGCAAATGCATCGCAGAAAATTATGCTCCTGGCAGGACAACACTTACCTGGCAATAAACTCAGCCACGCACTGGCAGAATGGTGCCAGCTGAATCAGGTTGTCGTGTTGACGGAATCCACTTCCAACATGCATCATGCAGATTTCATTGCTCATATTGACCGCTGCATTACAGGCCTTGATGCTTCATCTTCTAAGGAGCTGATGCCCGATTTGCTGATTACATGCGGTGGTGCCGTTGTGTCCAAAAGAATTAAAACATTGCTGAGAAAATTTAAACCGGGGGCACACTGGAATATTCATCCCTATGATGCAACCATGGATACCTATCAGGCATTGACGGAGTCTTTTTCCATGCAACCGGCAGATTTTCTTCAGCAACTTCTGCCCTATATTAAATCCGGCATCTCTGATTATAAAAAACGGTGGCAAGCTCTGAACACAGAAAAAGAACTCAGGCATCAGCAGTATTATGAACAGGCTTCCTTCAGTGATTTTAAAGCGTTTGGTATTGTGCTAACACAAATTCCTGCTGATACACATCTGCATCTGGCTAACAGCTCACCTGTGCGCTATGCACAACTTTTTTCTTACCGTCACATTGCAAGCACCTGGTGCAACAGGGGAACCAGCGGTATTGACGGCTGCAGCAGTACGGCAATGGGCGTAGCTGCTTCGGCTGAGGAGAAAAAATTTTTGTTGATTACAGGAGATGTATCATTTTATTATGACAGCAATGCTTTATGGAATGAAAGTAATGTTGACAACCTGAAAATAATTATTATCAATAACAGCGGTGGCGGCATTTTCCGGATTATTGAAGGACCTGACCGTATTGAAGAACGTGCAGCGTATCTGGAAACGGTGATGAACAGTAATGCGAAGTATCTTGCAAGGCAGTATGGCTGGTACTATCATGAGGCGCATGATGAAAAAGAATTGCAGCGGGCGCTGAAAGATTTTTTTGATGAAGAGCATAAGAAGAATATTCTCGAAATTTTCACCAATCCTGAAACAAACCCCGAAGTGCTGAAATCGTATTGGGAATTTTTGAATAAAAAATAAATTTAATCATGGAGAAGATAAGCTGGCAGGTGGTTAAAGAATATAGCGATATTACTTTTAAGCAATGCAATGGTGTTGCACGAATCGCTTTTAATCGCCCTGAAGTCCGGAATGCTTTCAGGCCGGAAACAGTTTCTGAATTACTGGAGGCATTGGTCATTTGCCACGAATCGCAGGAGACAGGTGTTGTATTGATTTCCGGAGAAGGTCCTTCTCCCAAAGATGGCGAATGGGCATTCTGCTCCGGAGGCGACCAGCGTGTAAGAGCTAAAACAGGTTATAAAGGCGGTGATGGCATCAACCGTTTTAATATTTTAGATGTGCAGAGACAAATACGGTTTATGAACAAAGTGGTGATTGCTGTTGTACCCGGATGGGCAGTTGGCGGAGGCCATAGTTTGCATGTTGTGTGCGATCTTACTCTGGCAAGCAGAGAGCATGCTGTTTTCAAGCAAACCGATGCAAACGTTGCCAGTATTGATGGTGGTTATGGTTCTGCTTATTTAGCCAGGATGGTAGGACAAAAGCGTGCAAGAGAAATTTTCTTTTTAGGAAAATCTTATACAGCGCAGCAAGCTTATGAAATGGGAATGGTGAATGCTGTCGTCCCTCATGACGAATTAGAAAATACGGCTTATGAATGGGCGCAGGAAATTCTATCTAAAAGCCCTACAGCAATCAAGATGGCTAAATTTGCTTTTAACCTGATTGATGATGGTTTGGTCGGGCAACAGGTATATGCCGGTGAAGCTACACGACTGATTTACGGAACGGAGGAAGCTGAGGAAGGAAGAAATGCTTTCCTGGAAAAAAGAAAACCTGACTTTAAAAAATTCCCTAAATTCCCTTAGAAATAGCAGAATGGCATCTTTATCAGACTGGGTCGTTTGTTTCAGGCTACACACATTGCCACTGGCCCTTTCTACTACTTTGCTGGGTAGTTTTCTGGCAGCATATCACCATCAGTTCAGCTGGGAAATTTTAACCGGAACAATACTAACTACTTTGTTTTTGCAAATACTCAGCAATCTGGCAAACGATTATGGCGATGCAGAAAATGGAGTGGATAATGCTGAAAGAATTGGTCCGCAGCGCAGCCTTCAGTCAGGAGCTATCTCAAAACTACAGATGAAAAAAGCTATTTACATATTCGTTCTGTTGTCATTAATCTCAGGAACGTTTTTAGTAATCGAGGGAACAAAGAATTTACATATCGGCAATGGCATTATTCTCTTTTTAACAGGTATCACAGCCATTGCAGCCGCCATGAAATATACCATGGGAAAAAATCCTTATGGCTATTCGGGTTTTGGAGACTTGTTTGTGTTTATATTTTTCGGGTTGGTTGGTGTATTAGGTACTTTCTTTCTGCACACACATTTTTTAGCATGGCCGGAATTACTTCCTGCTGCGGCTATCGGATGTTTTAGCACCGGGGTGCTGAATCTTAATAACCTTCGTGACAGAGAAAACGATGCAGCCTTCGGCAAAAAAACAATAGTGGTGAGGCTGGGTTTGCATAAAGCAAAATATTACCATGCATTGCTTTTAACCGCAGGCATGCTTTCAGCTCTTTTCTATACGGCTATGGCCAAAGGATCGTGGCATAAATGGATATACGTAATTACATTTATCGCTATTATTCGCAGCATTGTTGTTGTAGCTGGAAATGAGGAACCAAAGTCGTTATACCCCGAACTTAAAAGGTTATCCATTGCTACTTTGTTATTCGCTGTTCTTTTTGGGCTTGGATTATTAGTTTAATATTTCCTTAAGTTATGAAAGCGTATTATAAAAAATATACACTCTTGTTTCATAAGCCGGGAGGTACATCACGGGGAGTTCTTTGGCAAAAGCCGACATATTTTATTTTCCTGGCGGATGGCTCAAAAACAGCTGTTGGCGAGTGTAACCGTTTCTTAAAATTATCTTATGACGATCGTGAAGGATATGAAGAGAAACTGGAGGAAGTTTGCAACCTGTTACCAACAGAAATGAGCGGAGTACTTGATAGTTTAAAAGAATGGCCATCAGTTTATTTCGGAGTGGAAATGTTGCTTAAAGACTGGCAACATGGATGTCAGCGTATTTTATTTCCTGAAGTAATCAAAGAGTACGGTTTTTCAATACCTGTCAATGGACTGATATGGATGGGTGCGAAAAGCGAAATGAAAAAACAGGTTGAAGAAAAATTAAAACAAGGTTATACATCACTGAAACTCAAAATTGGTGCAATTGACTTTGATGCAGAACTGGAATTAATGGCTTATATCAGGAAACAGTTTAATGCGGCCGAAGTAGAGATAAGAGTGGATGCCAACGGGGCATTTGGTTTTGAAGAAGCCAAAGTCAAACTTCAGCAGCTGGCACAATATGAGGTGAGTTACATTGAGCAACCAATACCGCCCGGGCAGTGGCAGGAGATGGCAGCATTAGCGGAAAGCAGCCCTGTGAAGATAGCACTCGATGAGGAATTGATTGGTATCATTAATGAGACAGAGCAGGAGAAACTGATAACAACTATAGCCCCTCAGCTTCTCATTCTGAAACCTGCACTTACAGGGGGATTTGATGGTGCCAGCAGATGGAAACAATTAATTGAAGCAACCGGAGGCCGTTGGATAATAACATCTGCCCTCGAAAGCAACATCGGCCTTAATGCCATTGCCCAATATGCCGCAACAGGTCATTCGCATTATGCACAAGGTTTAGGTACAGGACAATTGTACACCAACAATTTTGAATCACCTTATACAGCTGATGCAAAGGGACTGCATTATAATATATCAAAGAGCTGGGATTTGAGTTCTTTGTTTAACTGAATAGCACATAACAAAGATGCCTGGCCTGATGTCTCTTATAAAATTGTTTATTTGTAAAGCAATTGGTTGCAATGAACCGGAAGTCTTATAAAAAACTCATCTTGAACGGACAGGAACTGGAAGGTGAAGAACTGTTGCGTTATTGCAAAAGCCATCCGGAAGTTTATATGCAACAGATAGGTGGTTTTTTAGCAGGCTGGATGTCTGGGTCGGCTTACATGGAAGTCCACACGAGTGGCTCTACCGGAAAGCCTAAACTTATCACAGTGGAGAAAGACCAGATGTTGGCCAGTGCTGCTGCTACGGCTGCATTTTTCAATTTTCAAAAAAATCAAGTTGCATTACTCGCACTGCCTGCCAGTTATATTGGAGGGAAAATGATGATTGTAAGAGCGCTCTTCAGCAGTTTGAATTTGATTTGTGTGAAGCCCGGTAATCAACCATTGAGTCACCTCTCTGCAGGGCAGCCGGTAGATTTCGTTCCGCTGACACCTATGCAAATGGCCGGAGTAAGAGATACCAAAAACATTAAAACAATTTTATTAGGCGGAGGGCCTGTCAGCACTGAACTGGAGGTGCACTGCCGGTCTTTGAATGCGGCTGTTTATCACGGCTATGGTATGACAGAAACATTGAGTCATGTGGCACTTAGGCGAATCAATGGCGCTGAATCCGGTTCTCTATATACAGCTTTGAAAGGAGTTACGTTTGAAAAGAACGAAAACGGGTGCCTGATCATTCATGTTCCTTTTTTGAACCAACCAGTCCTCACCAATGATATGGTTGAGTTGAAAAGTTCTACTTCATTTATCTGGCTGGGAAGAAAAGATAATGTCATAAACAGTGGCGGAATAAAATTATTCCCTGAGCAGATTGAAGCAAAGCTAAGCAGGATAATTGATGAACCATTCTTTGTTACGGGAGTGCCTGACGTTGTTTTAGGTGAAAAACTGGTTTTGCTTATTGAAGGCGAATGCTATTCCGATGATCAGATAAAAACAATAAAGGAAAAAATAAGCGACAGTTTAACTAAGTACGAAAAACCCAAAAAGATTTTATTTCTTCCTCATTTTTTGCGAACATCATCCGGTAAAATACGAAGGAAAGACAGTCTGAATCTTGTTCGATAAACACTGTTCGTTTCTTATCTGCGAGGCTTCCAGACTCGCAGTACTATTTTATTGCTTTCCGCAATATCGCATGAACTATAAATATAAATCCACTTCTTTTCCCTTCCTGCACATGTGTCCGGAATATAGCTGCTCACAGTCAATATTTCAGATGGATTTGTGTGCGGATATGTAGTGTTCGCCGTAAATCAATTCAGGAAGACGGAATTTGTACTATGTCTTGTATAACCCCGAGTCCACGGCAGTAAAACGATAGTTTGAAAATTTAGTAAGCGGAACCCGGCAGGGAAATGAAAATCCCGGATACCGGTAAGAAATAAAAAACCCGGCTCATCACCGGGTTCAATGATCTCTTATATCGGTATTTATATTATGACCTTGCTGGTTTTAAAGCCCACCTTGTGAAAAGATTATACGCTCCGAACAATAGTCCGCCAAACACAAATGTAGCAATAAAGCTCCCTTTTAAAAACGGAATACCGGCAGCAAAGCAGGTCATCAATCCGTCATAGGTTTTGGGATAAGGCTGATTGTTGATGTCCAATCCGCCGCCTGCCCAAACCAAAAAGTTTGAGATAATGAAGAAGATCAAAACACCTGCAACCGAACCTCCCAAAATATGGCTCAGCTTTGCATAATTGATCCTGAAACCGATCACCGTGATGGCTGCGAATAAAATATAATTCACCCATTGGCCAGTATAAAATCCCGGGATACCGGTCAGTCCCTGAACATACAGGAACTGGTACAATGCATCAGAGATCAAAATGGAGAGCAACGGGAAAAGGAATGCTATCTTTTTATCTTTTATCACCGATCCCGCAAATAAGGCCATGGCAATTTGAGGAGCAAAGCCCAGCGGGCGGTTATCCCATACACGGTACAATGCACCGATTACGATCAATACCGCAAATACGATAATGTTGGTTCTATTCTGTTTCATTTTTAATAAAGTTTCAGGGCAAATGTAATTCAATTGAAGGAAACCTGATCTTGATTTATTCACTTATGTGTACAGGCACTGAAGCTCTGAACAATATAGTATCCTGAAGTGCGGTGCCCTGAACTTTTCCGCCTGAAAAAATTATGGCAGAAGGATGACCTTTCTCCAATAAGACACTCTCCTCCTCTTCTTTTAAAACGGCTTTGCCTTCGGTGAGAAGCAATATTTCAGCAGTTGAAGACCGTAAAGAAAATGCTTCGCCTTTTGACAGGTGAACAACACTGAGCTGAAAATCCGGTGCAGGAGTTTCAAATAACCATTCTTTTTCATTTTTCTTTTTTCCCGACTGAATATGCGCAACTGTCTCTTGAAATTTTACATGCTTCAGCAGTTCTTCCACATCAATATGTTTAGCGGTAAGTCCTCCCCTTAATACATTGTCAGAGTTAGCCATGATCTCCACATTATGGCCTTCAAGGTATGCATGTGGCACTCCTGCATCCTGAAAGATTGCTTCCCCTTTTTTTAAATGAAGCAGGTTGAAAAAATAAATGGAGAATATTCCCCGGTCAATTAACTCTTTTCCTTTCCCGAAAGTTACTGATGCACGGGCCGCCCAAAAATCTTCGCCGGATTTATCAAGCCTGCCTGCATGATATAAGGGAACTATCCTGTCCAGCAAAGGCTGAAGAACAATGTTCACTTCCCGCTGAGGCATAGTCATGGCCCGCTTGTACAATCCTTCATAACCCGATTGCTCAAACAGGGGGATAAAAAAATTCAACTCAGGCACTGCCTGCAGTGTCCGTATCAGTTTTTCATTTGATTTAAACCCGTGCAACAGCCAGAAGTCGCCTAATGCCACCATGAGTTCCGGTTTATGATTATCATCTTTATAATTTCTTTGCGGTGCATGAATGGGAATTCCGGCAGCATTTTCCCTGGCAAATTCATTTTCCGCTTCTTTCTTGGATGGATGCACCTGGATAGACAGCATATCTTTTACATCCAGCAGTTTTAATAAATACGGAAGCCGCCCGAATTTTTCAGATACCTTTTTGCCTAAAATGTTCTCAGTATCCGCAGCGATTAACTGATCCAGTGGAAATTTCTCATTACCGGCTACAATTGAAGGAGCCGTTGGATGAGCTCCCAGCCAATATTCAGCAATGGGCTTGTTACCTGATTTTGTTGCGGGAATCAATGAAGGGATCAGTACCTGGCCGCCCCAGGCAAAATACTGAGGCTTCCCTTCAAGATAAAACATTCTTTTGTCTTTCTTCATCCGGAAATTGTTGTAACTTGAAGTAAAGATAATACATGGCCGCCCATAATACATTTGGAAAAGAAGCCGAATTAATGGCAGAAAGCTGGCTGAAAGGGAAAGGTCATGATGTACTCTATCGCAACTGGCGGCATTCCCATTATGAAATTGACATCATCTCACTAAAAAATAATGTACTGCATATTGTAGAAGTGAAAGCCAGGAAATCAGACGCCTTCGGCAACCCCGAAGACAGTGTAACCAGGAAAAAATTTAAATACCTGCAAAAAGCTACAGATGAATTCCTTTTTCTTCACCCTGAATTCAGGTTTCTCCAATTTGATATTCTCTCCATAACACAACTGAATGATAAAGAACCCGAATTTTTTCTGATAGAGGATTTTTATTACTAAGAAAAATTTTGCCCGCTCATCCCTGTAATAAGTACTTTTGCCGGAACACAATACCGATTAATATGAGAATGATCCTGGCTATAATCATTACAGGCTTTATCGCATTCGCATCCGGCGGATGTAAATCCTCTTCCGGTTCTGCAACTTTCTGCGACACCGCCTGCCTGAAAGACACTTTGAAATTTATCAACGAAAAGAATCCTTTAAGGCCCTACGTTTATATAAGCCCGAAAGACTGCATTGCGGACACAGTGACCTGGAGTTATGATGGGATGGGAATCAACCGCAAAATGAGCCTGCCTGACCTTATCGGCGACGTAGTGAGATTGAATCCGCATTATGTACGGGGAATGGTCACTGACACCAGTTATGCATGGCTGCTGTTCAATGACTGCAAAAACGGGCGAGGTTACTATCTGAAAATACCGTTTAATAAATCAAAGAATATTTCAAGGTCAGCCCGTGCCATCAATAACCTCGATCCTAAATTCTCTGTGGCAGAAGGCCTGGTGGTCTCTACCGACCAGGGAAATATTTTTGTAGAAGAAATGGCCACCGGCAAAAAGGCAATGATGACCCTGGGCGAGCAACTCCAGTTTGATTTTGATGCAATACATCAAACGCTGGATTCTGTAAACATCTCTCCATCCCGTATCTGGGTAAAAGTGAAACTGAATGAAGGATGGAAAGAACTCGAGAAAGATATTACGCTGCAATAGTTTTATAAATAACAAGAATAAGATTTTAAATAAATAAAAAACAGGATATCATATTCACTGCCGGATTTTACCCGGGATTTGATTCCGGGTATTTGAACTTTAAAAAATGTGGGAATCTTATAAAAAAGGATTCAAAGCCTACCTGCAACTGGAAAAATCACTTTCAGAAAATTCTGTCGGAGCCTACCTGAGGGATATTGATAAACTCACTTCGTTTTTACAGGAAACAGGATCTTTGAAAAAGCCTGATGAAATTGCATTGAAAGATCTGCAGCAATTTGTAAAATGGGCCGCCCGGCTTGGAATGACTCCCTCATCACAGGCAAGGATGATCTCCGGCATAAGAGCCTTTTATAAATATTGCCTGATGGAAAATATTTCTCAAAAGGACCCTACTGTATTGCTGGAAGCACCTAAATTAAAAAGGATATTGCCGGATGTTCTGAGTTTTGATGAGATCGAAAACATTATTGCTCAAATTAACCTGAACAAGCCGGAAGGCGGCAGAAACAAAGCCATACTGGAAACTATGTACAGTTGCGGATTAAGGGTAAGTGAAGTGGTAAACCTGAAAATCTCACAACTTTATCTTGATGTCGGTTTTATCCGGGTCATCGGTAAGGGTGACAAAGAACGATTGGTGCCGGTCGGGAGCAGCGCCGTCAAATACATCAATATTTATAAAAATGATATCAGGGTTCATATCAACGTAAAGGCGGGAAATGAAGACATTTTGTTTTTAAATAACCGTGGCACAAAAATGTCGAGAGTCATGATTTTTTTAATCATAAAAGATCTGGCAAGAAAAGCAGGTATAAAAAAAATAATTTCACCGCATACCTTCCGCCACTCATTTGCTACTCATCTTATAGAAGGAGGTGCAGATCTCAGGGCCGTTCAGGAAATGCTGGGACATGAAAGCATCACCACCACCGAGATCTACACACACCTCAACCGGGATTTTTTAAGAAAAACACTGGAACAATTCCACCCCGCTTTTAAAGGATAAGATTCAACGGTTATCATCATTTAATTCCCACTTACCACTTTATCATCCCTTCCTTTGTCTTTTTCCTTAAATAAAGACTGCGCATTTTGAACCAGTTTTATAAATTCCGAACGATAGCCCTCTTCATCGTTTCCTTTTGCATTTTTGGCAAGCTCTAGTACATTGATAAAAGATGCATTGGATTTAAATTCAGAATTGCGCAGCATCATTCCGAATTCGGCAACAGATGCAGCAAACCGGAAATTGTCTGAAGTTCTTGCAATGCCGGTATGTTCGTCCATAACGGGATGCTCTATCAGTCTGCTCACTTCACCATCCGGGGCCTTATAACGGAATTTCACAGTCATGATCTCATCGCTATGTGAAGACCTGCTCAGCGGTACTTCATTATTCTGATACTTCAACGGGTCCACTTTTTCTAAAAAATCACTCTTCACTCCTGCCGGAATAATCTCGTACAATGCTGTGACCGTATGGCCGCTTCCCAGTTCACCGGCATCTTTTTTATCATTATTAAAATCTTCTTTGTTCAGCAAACGATTCTCGTAACCGATCAAACGATAACCCTGCACTTTTGCAGGATTGAATTCGACCTGAAGTTTTACATCTTTGGCAATAGTGAAAAGAGTTCCTCCGAATTCGCTTACCAGCACTTTCTTTGCTTCGCTCAGCTGATCAATGTAGGCATGATTGCCATTCCCTTTGTCAGCCAGCTTTTCCATTTTACTGTCTTTGTAATTTCCCATACCGAAACCCAGAACAGTCAGGAATACCCCGCTCTTTTTTTCTTCATCAACCAGACGTATCATTTCATCATCGCTGCTGGCGCCGATATTGAAATCGCCATCGGTGCAAAGGATCACACGATTATTACCCTCTTTTGAAAAATTCTGTTTTGCAATCTTATAAGCTAACCTGATTCCGGCGCCGCCTGCGGTAGATCCGCCGGCTTCCAGGTTATCAATTGCATCTTTGATCTTTGTCTTATCTGCACCACTGGTGGAAGGAAGCACCAGCCCGGCATTGCCCGCATACACCACTATTGCTACTCTGTCCTGCTTCCTGAGCTGGTCCACCAGCATTTTCATTGAAGCCTTTACCAAGGGCAGTTTATTCGGTTCATCCATAGAACCGGAAACATCAATCAGGAAAACAAGATTGGATGCTGGAAGATTTTCTGTTGCTATTTTTTTCCCCTGGAGCCCAATCAGTACCAGCCTGCTGTCTTTATTCCAGGGACAATCAGAAATTTCCGTGCTTATGAAAAAAGGATCTTCTCCTGTTGGCTGCGGATATTCATAATGGAAATAATTGACCAGTTCCTCAATTCTCACTGCTCCTGCAGGTGGCAACTGACCTAAATTCAGAAACCTGCGTACATTGGCATACGATGCAGCATCCACATCAATGGAGAAAGTGGAAAGAGGGTTATCTTTCACTTTCAGGAAACGGTTTTCAATTATCTGATCATAAGATTCAGTGTTGAAATTTCCGGGTTCATTGTCCCCGTAATTTTTTTCTTCATCTCTTACGGTACCGGGAGGAGTAAACTGACTTCCTGCCGATTTACCGGAATACACCCTGCCGTAACCATTGTAAAGACGGCCCTTATAAACCGGAGAATAGCTTGTTGCATTTTCCATTTGTACATAATCCTTCATATTTTTTTTCAACTCATATCCAACTACTCTGTCCTCCTGCATGGCAGAGTCAGCAGTAACTGCCGATAGCTTAATATTGATCATTGATCTGCCTTTTATCTTTACTTCTTTCTGAATATATCCCACGGAAGTAATTACTAAAGTGCCCCGGTCATTGCCGACTACAAGCCTGTAGCTGCCGTCTGCTGCCGAAGAGGTGCCTTGCGCTGTGCCTTTTTCATTAACTGTCGCAGCAGCTACGGGATTTCCGTTGTCATCGGTCATCTTTCCGGTCACGGTCAAGGTACGAACCGGCCGTAATGCAAGAAATAAAATCAGGAGTGGCGTTAAAGCAAAAAGTATTTGTTTCATAAAAAGTATTTACTACCTGGGATGCCGGCGCTAAAATTTTTACATAAAATCCTTTTAAAAAAAATTTGCCCCTTCTGAATAAGCCGTATGTGTAGTACTTTAGTATTGTGAGTTTCATGAGGAACATAAAAGATGATAGCCGAACCGATAAGGACCTGATTCTCCTTTACAGGCAAAAAGGCGAACTTTCTGTATTGGGAGAACTGTATCAGCGTTATATGGAACTGGTCTATGGAGTTTGCCTGAAATATTTTAAGGAACCGGAAAGAGCCAAAGACAGCGTGATGATGATATTTGAAGAATTAGTGACCAAGCTGAAAAAACATGAAGTGGAGAATTTTAAAAGCTGGCTATATCAATTAGCAAAAAATCATTGCCTGATGCAGTTGCGGACACCAAAGAATTTAAAAACTGTAGAAATTAACGCCTCCTTTATGCAAAGCGAAGAAAACGTGCATCTGAATGGAGTACTCGAAAAAGAAGATAACCTGGTAAAACTGGAATATTGCCTTGGCAAACTTGAAGAGGAACAGCGCAAAACCATTCAGTTGTTTTACCTGGAAGGAAAATGCTATAATGAGATCGCTGATATTACAGGTTTGGATTGGAATAAAGTTCGCAGTTTCATTCAGAATGGAAGAAAGAATTTGAAGATTTGCATGGAAAAGGAAAAGGCCGGAGATCAATAGACCGGAATAAGGTAACAAAGAAACCGGATAGGGTGCTGAAGAAATACCTGAGTTCCGAAACAGTGAAACGGGAATGTTTACTTTTGACACTGCCTGACGGCAGACAGGTTTTGACTTTTGAATTCATTTATGCCTGAAGAAAATAAAATAAAACGATTCACTGCAGCGGATATTGAAAAATATCACAAAGGGTTGCTGCCTGCTGAAGAAAGGCACGAACTGGAAAAAGCAGCTCTGGATGATCCTTTCCTGGCAGATGCACTGGAAGGTTATGCAACACAAAGTGTGAATATTTCAAATGATATAGATGAATTACGAAAAAGATTATCGGAAAGAATTGCTGATAAAAAAGTAATCCCGATCTCATCAAAGCAACACTCACCTTTTACCTTATGGCGTGTGGCGGCCATTTTGCTGCTGATTGCAGGCGCAGGATACCTCACGTATCAGTTTTCTTCACATAAGCCGTCAAAAATTGCAGAGAACAATGCTTTGAAACAACAAGAGAATAAACGTGCAGATTCGGCAACACAGAGCCCCGCGAAAATAAATGATACAGGGCCGGAGAAGAAAGAAATCATCAGTGCGGAAATAAAAAACAATAAGCCTGCTGTAAATACTGAGGTCGCACAATCGGGCAGGAGCAGTTCGGGGACACCAACTGTCACCATGGAATACCATAATGAACAACAAACAACTGCTCCTGCAAAAGCACTTTCCGGCAATAAAGATCTCCTATCAGAAAGCGCCGGTGCAGGAAATGAAAAAACTACAAAACCAGTAAACGATAGCACAATTGCAAAAGATAATGAACAGGAAACAGCAACTGGGATTTCTGAAAACCGGAAACAACCGGCGCAGGAATTCAGATTTAAAAAAGCCACACCGGACCGGGCAGGGCTCTTTAAAATAGATGGGCAAGCTGAGCCTTTATCCGGCTGGAATAACTATAAGACCTATTTGGCCAATAATCTCAGGATACCGGGAAGTGTAATAGGTAAGAATTCACATAAAGAAGTGGTTGTATCTTTTAAAATTGATGACAACGGGAATCCGGCAGACCTGAAAATTGAAAGATCTTCGTGCAGCGAATGTGAGCCTGAAGTGATACGGGTAATCAAAGAAGGGGCTAAATGGAAAAGCAGCAATAAAAATGATCGCACTTCCATAATTTTTTCTTTTTAAACATTTCCCTTGAAATATCAGAACATAGAGACTTTATCCACAGTGTTTCCTCAATAAGTGACATATTGCCGGCAACCGGAATCCCATACACATCTTTCGTTATCTTTGCGCTCTTAAAACCATTTATCATGCGAAGACTCTTAATTATTGCAGTAGCTGCATTTACTTTCAATTTTTCCGGCGCTCAATCATTGAAAACTCCTGCTCCCAGTCCGACACAAACTGTTAAACAGGATTTCGGTTTATCTTCAATTGAATTATCCTATTCCAGGCCCGGAGTAAAAGGAAGAAAAATTTTCGGCGATCTTGTACCTTTCGGAAAGGTTTGGCGTACCGGTGCCAACAGCGCAACCACGCTGACATTTGGCAGCGAAGTGACGATTGGCGGAACAAAAATTCCTGCCGGCAAATACGGATTGCTTACCATCCCGGGGGAGGACAACTGGACTATCATTATCACCAAACAAACTGATGTAACCAGCCCTGCAGCATATAAACAAGACCAGGATGTAGTGAGAGTATCTGCAAAACCTGTAAGCCTGAATAATAAAGTGGAAAACTTTACCATCCAATTCAGTAATGTAAAATCGTCCACCTGCGACCTGAAACTTATGTGGGATAATACAGGCGTTTCCTTGCCCATCAGCACCGATGTGGATGCTGCAGTGATGAAACAAATTGACGACCTGCTGATCAAAGACAACCGCCCTTATTACAACGCTGCCATGTACTACATGGACAATGGAAAAGACCTGAACCAGGCTCTTGTTTGGTTCAATAAAGCAGTGGAACAACAGCCCAATTCATTTTTTATTGTTTACCAGCAGGCAAACTGTCTTGCCAAACTGGGAAAGAAAGCTGAAGCAAAAGCTGCAGCCGAAAAATCTCTTGCACTTTCCAAAGAAGCTAAGAATGATGACTATGTGAGATTAAATGAGAAACTGCTGGCAGAACTGAAATAAACAATGTTCACATTTTCTTACTGATACCGGCAGAAACGCCGGTATCAGTTGTTTTAAAATGCTCCTGCCCTGAATGAACACTTCGAATTTCAAAGAACAATCTGATCATTTCCCCTCATCAACCCAAACCAATTATTATGAAACCAAAAGTCACCCACCTCATTCTCATTGCTCTTTTCATTTTTGCATCCTGCAGACAAAACCAAAATGATTCACGCACCCCTCAACAGTACAGCCCCGAACAGTTGAGAGATAATGTTTCTGTTTCGGCTGCAGATTTTAACAGTGATGAAACAGCAGTACTTATAAACAGTAATAAGACAGGCATATTCAATGTTTACGGGTTGAATATCTCCGATACAAGTCAAATGCCCTTGACCACTTCTGTTAAAGAATCATTTTATGCCATGAGCATTTTACCAGGCACTGATAATTTCATTTTCACGCATGATGAAGGCGGAGATGAGAATTATCATTTATATTTTAAACGCAAAAATGATACAACAGTAAAAGACCTGACACCATGGCCTGGAAGCGCCAATAATTTTATGAACTGGAGCGCTGATAAAAAATCAATGTTTATCAGCAGTAATCGCCGCGATCCCAGGTTCTTTGATATCTGGAAACTGGATGCCGGCACCTGGACACCTTCTTTATTTTACCGCAATGATTCCAACCTGACCGCATCTCTGATCAGCCCAAGCGAGAGATATATTGCGCTTAGTAAAATCATCACTACCGATAAAAATGAATTGTTCCTGTACGACAGGCAGAATAAGAATATGAAAAGACTCAGTAATGACAACGAGGCAAACTGGAACGCTGCCGCCTTTGAGAAAAACGACAGCACATTTTATTATACCACCAATAATGGAAGCGAATTCACCTATCTCGTCAAATACAATATCAACAACGGCAGGTCAGAAAAATTCTATGAAGATAAATGGGATGTGGACGGCATGAACCTGAGTGAAAATGAAAAATATCACACGATCACCCTGAATGAAGACGGGAAAAACAAAATCTTATTGTTTGATCATGCAGGCAATCAACCTTTAAATTTCCCGGAGATTAAAGACGGGAATATTGAATATGTCCTCATCTCCCCGTCAGAAAAAAATATGCTATTGACTGTCGGCAGCAGCACCAGCCCGGCAAACCTGTTCGTTTATAATTTCGAAAATAAAAATTTAAAGCAACTTACTTCCACGCTGAATAAAGAAGTGAACGAAAAAGACCTGGTGCAGGCAGAAGTAATCCGTTTTACTTCATTTGGCGGAAAACAGATTCCGGCAATTTATTATAAACCGCTCCAGGCAAATAAGAACAACAAAGCAGGAGCTTTAGTATGGGTGCATGGAGGGCCGGGCGGACAAAGCCGTGTCGGATTCAACAACAGCATACAGTTTTTAGTGAATCATGGTTATGCAGTGCTGGCAGTAAACAACCGGGGCAGCAGCGGTTATGGAAAAACTTTTTACAAACTGGATAACAAGGATCATGGATATGGTGATCTGAAAGATTGCATCTGGGCAAAAAAATGGCTGGTATCCAAAGAATATATTGACAGCAATGCTGTCGGGATTTACGGTGGCAGTTACGGCGGAAACATGGTGTTGAATGCCTTGTGCCTGCACCCGGATGAATTCAAAGCCGGTGTTGATCTTTTTGGAGTGGCTAATTGGATCCGCACTCTGAAAAGCATTCCACCCTATTGGGAAAATGCCCGGAAGGCATTGTATGAAGAATTGGGTGACCCGGACACCGGTGACAGTGTTTTGCTGAAAGCTACATCACCACTCTTCAACTATGAGAAGATCAACAAACCCCTCATTGTATTCCAGGGAGCCAATGATGTACGGGTTTTAAAAGTTGAGAGTGATGAGATCGTTGAAGGTGTAAAGAAAAATGGTGTGCCTGTAGAATATGTAGTATTTCCGGATGAAGGGCATGGATTTGTAAAAAAAGAAAACCTGATCACCACGGACAAAAGAACCCTGGAATTTCTCAATAAATATCTGAAACCCGGCCGGTCAAAAAATTAATACCGTTTCAATACAATCCGGCAATTGCTTCGGCTGTTTTTTGAACAGTAATGACTGTATATGCCAGGTCATAACAAGTACTATTCAGGATTCTGCTTTTCTTAACTATACACCTCAACGGGTTCAGAAAAATAACTATATATTTGAGTACTTTATAAAATTACCTGTTATGAAAAAATATTTTTACTTCGATGGTACCAATCAGCATGGGCCATTCACTCTTGAAGAATTAAGATCTTACAATATTACTCCGCAGACCTCAGTCTGGTTTGATGCGATCCCTCAATGGAAACCTGCAGGAGAGATACCTGAATTACAGGCTCTCTTCAATAATACTGCATCTGCAGGGACCGTTCCGTCTGCTTCCGCACAAGGCAACTGGGATTCTGTTGACTTTTTCTATATGGATGGAGCAGGAAAACAACAGGGCCCATTCAAACTAAATCAGCTCATCGGTAAAAATATCACTGCGCAAACTCAGGTGTGGCATGCACCACTCTCTAACTGGACAACCGCCGGGCAGATACCCGCATTAAATTCAATAATAAATTCCGTGCAGGCAACATCATCTCCTGCTGCAGCAAGTCAACCTGCACAGGCAGACCTGAGCAATGCAGGATTTTATTACCTCGATGCAAACGGCACGCAGCAAGGACCATTAAAATTAAATCAGCTGGCAGGAAGAAATATCACCGCTCAAACACAGGTCTGGTATGAATCACTCACCAAATGGGTGACTGCCGGTGAAGTTCCTGCCCTGAATTCTATTATCAACGCTGCATCTTCTGCAGCGCCGGCACAGGCAGCAGCACAACAAACCGGGTGGGAACATGTGGGATTCTATTATATTGACGCAACAGGAAAACAACAAGGACCTCTAAAAATAAATCAGCTGACAGGAAGAAATATCACCGCTCAAACACAGGTCTGGTATGAATCACTCACCAAGTGGGTTACTGCCGCAGAAGTACCTGCATTGAGTGGCATTATCAGCAGTGCTTCAACTGCAGCACCGGCACAAGCAGCAACACACCAGACAGGATGGGAGCACGTAGGCTTTTATTATATTGACGGATCAGGAACACAACAAGGGCCATTCAAACTCAATCAGCTTGCCGGAAAAAATATCACTGCTCAAACACAGATCTGGTATGAAACACTTCCTAATTGGACAGTGGCAGGTCAGATCCCCGTGTTAAAACAAATTATTGATTCAGTTCAAACCGTTGCACAACCCCAGGCCGCCACGGTTCAAAAAGCAGCAACCGAAGACTGGTCGAAAAAACAATTCTTTATTTCAGATGCCGGCGGCAATCAGCAAGGACCTTTTACTTTAAGCCAACTGGAGAATAAGAACGTTACTGAATCCACTTCCGTATGGTATGATCCGTTGACAGAATGGACCACTGCCGGGAAAGTGCCTGCATTGAAAGCGGTTATTGATGCAGCAAAAGCAAGAATGGAAGAATGGAAAAATAAATTTTACTTTTTTACCGATACTGCCGGAACCCGGCAAGGTCCTTTCAAACTGGATCAGTTGAAAGACAAAAATATAACAGCACAAACGCCGGTATGGTATGATCCGCTGACCGAGTGGACCACAGCAGAAAAAGTGCCCGCACTGAAAGACGTTATTTCCCAATAACAACTAAAAACACAGATAACCCAATGGCGAAATGAAAGTTTCGCCATTTTTATTTTTTTTCAACCCCGGCTTTCACCAAACATTAAAGGATTACATTTGAGTGTTGATCATACAAAACCATAAACATGAAATATTTTCATACACTTCTTTGCTGCTTTCTTTTTACACATGATATCACCGCAGCCAACAATGATACTACCCGTTATTTGTTTCTAACATCGGGAGAAGTTTCCGGTAAACAATTAACCTGGAAGAATGGAGAGAATGATTACCGGTATTATTATGAATTTAATGACCGTGGCCGTGGACCGGCTATCACACAAGCTATACTTCTTAATGAAAAGAGCGCTATTATCCGGAATGAAATAACAGGTGTTGATTATTTCAAAATTCCTGTTCATGAGATTTTTTATGTACAGGAAAACAAAGCATTCTGGAAAAATAATTTCGAAAATGATTCTTCAGACTATAAAGGCCAGGTTTATTCAGAAATTAATGGTTCACCAGCCTCAGTAGAACTATTATTAAAAATGATGATGGCTTCACCATCAAAACAATTGGAAGTGCTTCCTGCCGGAACAAGAAGTTTTGAAAAGTTACTTGAAAAAGAAATTTCAAACGGTGACCGGAAAATGATCATACAATTAATAGCAATCTCCGGTTTTGGCGGTCCACCCTCTTATTCCTGGTTTACAAATGAAGGAAATTTCTTTGGCGGTTTTGATGACTGGTTTTCTATAGTGAAAGAGGGGTTTGAAAATACAGCCGGTGAGCTTCTTGCAATTCAGAAAAAATATCAACAAGAATTTTATACCGGACTTTCAAAAAAGATCACACAAGTGATTCCTCAAGGTATTGCTATCAAAAATGTAAATCTTTTTAATACAGTAAAAGGAACAGTATCTCCCAACTCTACAGTATTACTAAAAAACAGTATGGTAGAAAAGGTCGGAACTGTTTCGTCTGTCAACATCCCAGCTTCTTACCAGGTCATTGACGGTACCGGTAAATTTTTAATGCCCGGGTTGTGGGAAATGCATGGCCACTTCGATCCGTCTACAGGTCCCTTTATGCTGGCACAAGGAGTGACCAATTTGCGTGATATGGGCAATAACTCCTCTTTAGTAACATTCAGAGATAAAATAAATAAAGACTCTATACTCGGGCCAAACATCACATACATTTCCGGGTTTATTGACCAGGCAGGACCTTTAGCAGGACCAACCGGGGTCCTCATCAACAACCTGGAAGAAGGGATAAAAGCAATTGAAGATTATAAAAGCAAAGGATACGATCAGATCAAACTATATAGCTCCATCAGGCCGGAGTGGGTGAAACCTTTGGCAGCAAAAGCACATAGTCTTGGTATGAGGGTGTGCGGACACATTCCCGCTTTTATGACAGCGGGTCAGGCTATTGATGCAGGTTTTGATGAGGTGACGCATATCAATATGTTTATGCTTAATTTTTTCGGCGATACCGTTGACACACGCAATATGACCAGATTTCAATTGATTGGTCAAAAAGGATATACCCTCGATCCGAAAAGTAATGAAGTACAGGCTTTCATCAGAAAAATGAAAGCAAAAAACATTTCTATTGATCCGACGATCACCACATTTGAAGATATGTTCATCGGATTACCCGGAAAGCCTTCGCACAGTTATCTTCCCATCATGCAATACCTGCCCGCTGAAATAAAGCGTACTATCAATGCAGGTAGTTTTATCGGTGCAGAAAATGAAATTGAAGCATACAAAGATTCTTATGAAATGATGAAGAGAATGATCAAGGAGCTGTATGACAATCACATCACGATCGTTTCAGGAACTGATGGAGGTATTGTTCAGCATGAACTCGAAGAATACAGTGACTTAGGTATCCCAAATGCAGAAATCTTACGCATGTCAACCATTATACCTGCAAAACTTTGCGGTAAAGAAAAACAACTCGGCAGTATTGAAACAGGGAAAATTGCCAACATGATATTAGTTGAAGGTAACCCTTTGCAAAACATGCAGGATATCCGCAAAATCTTCCTGACAATTAAAGAAGGGAAAGTCTATTCTCCCAAAGATATCTATGCAGCTTTTGGATGGAAATATTATTATTAATCAAAGTCAAATCTGTAAGATCCTGCCAATTAATACTGTTAATTACCGTTTTATAAAAGAGATATAAATATGGCAGGTCAAATTAATTTTTTACTACTGCAGTTTTATCATGTGTGAATAGATTCAGCAATACAGCAAACCCGATCACGGCAAAAGCGCCGATAGGATTCAGCCAGAGGAAGCCCAGGGAGATCACTTCATATTTTGCCAGTGCGAATACCATCAATACGATCACTTCTCCTAACAGGGCTGCCCAGAAGACTGCAGTACCGCTTTTAATATTTTTAAAGAAGAAGGCAACAAGAAAAACCCCGAGTATCACACCATAAAATAAAGATCCCAGGACATTCACCGCTTCAATAAGGCTGTTGCCGATATTGTAAGTGAACATAGCCACTACAATGCAGAATACACCCCACGCCAGGGTGTACCATTTGGAAAGATAATACTGATCCTCGCCGCTCTCTTTTTTCTTTGTAAACCGTTTATGAAAATCCACCATACTGCAGGAAGCAAGCGAGTTGATGGCAGCAGCAATACTGCCCCAGGATGCCAGGAAGATTATGGCGATCAGCAGGCCCACCAATCCCTGCGGTAAATATTCCATCACAAAACTAAGAAAGATGTAATTGGTGTCATTGCCGTCACCTCCTACCGCTCCCGAATTCATCCATTCTTTCACTTTGGCCCTTAAACTATCTGAACTGCTTTGCAGAGCAATAAGCTTATCTGATGTTGTCTGTTCAATTTGTTTGTCACCGGAATGAAGCGCTTTCGAGAAATCCTCCACGGCCTTTTGCTTCTGCACAGACAAGGCATCATAAGTGCTTTTTGTCAGATAGAAAGAATCTTTCAGCGGAGAGTTTTCGATGCGGGTGATCTGTGACTGGTTGAAGAATATCGGCGCTTTATTGAACTGATAAAACGTGAAGACCAGGGCACCGATAAGAAGGATGAGAAACTGCATGGGTACTTTCACCAGGCCGTTCATCAACAATCCGATGCGGCTTTGAGTTATTGATTTTGCGGTCAGGTATCTGCCCACCTGCGACTGGTCCGTTCCGAAATAAGATAAAGCCAGAAAAAATCCGCCGATGATACCGCTCCATAAATTGTACTGGTCGCTCCAGTTAAAACCGTTTTTGGTAAAACCGCTGGTGATCACATTCAGTTTTCCCAGCCGGCCGCTCACATGCAAGGCATCGAAGAATCCGACATTTTCGGGAAGCATCCTTACTACCAGATATGCAGACAGGAACATCCCGATAAAAATGATGGCCAGTTGAAGTTGTTGCGTGTAAGCAACGGCCTTTGCTCCGCCACTCATGGTGTAAATGATCAGCAGGCCTCCGAGAAAAATATTGGTCCAGTAAATATTCCATCCCAGCAAAGAAGAGAGTACAATGGACGGAGCAAACACGCTGATGCCCGTTGATAATCCTCTTGACAACAAAAACAGGAATGAAGTGAGTGTTCTTGTTTTCCCGTCAAAACGGTTTTCAAGATATTCATAAGCCGTATAAACTTTCAGCTTGCTGAAAATGGGAACAAAAGAAATGCAGATGACCACCATGGCCAAAGGAAGCCCGAAATAATATTGCACAAACCGCATCCCATCCGTGTAAGCCTGTCCGGGTGCGGAAATAAAAGTGATGGCGCTGGCCTGGGTACCCATGATGCTCAGCAGCACCAGCCCCCAGTGCATGCTCCTGTTGGAAAGAAAATAGCCTTCAAGATTATGGGTAGTGCGGCTCTTGTATAATCCGTAAATGATAGTACAGAGCAAGGTCAATATGAGTACTATCCAATCTACCGGATTCATGAAAATTGTTTAGTGAA